>OUNO011323146.1_pt1 | contig 97114 bp, 86 predicted proteins | sample 1779811 | NCBI WGS metagenome assembly OUNO01 (sample SAMEA3914804, study PRJEB12502) | metagenome | biome: forest; material: soil | place: Canada | collected 2010-06-25 | depth 0.3 m
AGTCGACGAGCGTCTGCTTGCGCGAGCGGTCGCCCTCGAACATGCCGCCGATCTGCGGCACCGTCTGGTGCGACTCGTCGCAGAAGCAGATGAAGTCCTTCGGGAAGTAGTCGATCAGGCAGTAGGGCCGGTCGCCCGGACGGCGTCCATCGAGGATGCGCGAGTAGTTCTCGATGCCCGAGCAGAAGCCGACCTCGCGGAGCATCTCCATGTCGTATTGCGTGCGCTGGCGCAGACGATGGGACTCCAGCTGCTTGCCTTCGGACTCGAGCTGGTCGCAGCGCTCGTTCAGCTCGCGGCCGATCTCGGCCACGCCGTCCTCGATCGTCCCCTCCTTGACGTTGTAGTGCGTCGCCGGCCAGATCGCCACGTGCTCGAGATCGTCGGCCAGCAGCTCGCCCGTCAGCGGATCGAACTGCTGCAGGCGTTCGACCTCCTCCCCGAACATCGTCGCCCGGAAGGCCGACTCGGCGTAAGCCGGGAAGACCTCGAGCGTGTCCCCCCGAACGCGGAACGTCCCGCGCGAGAGCACCGAGTCGTTGCGCGTGTACTGGATCGAGACCAGTTTGCGCAGCAGCGTGTCGCGGTCGATGTCCTCGCCGCGCTTGAGGATCTGCATGTTCATCGCATAGGTCTCGGGCGAGCCGAGGCCGTAGATGCACGACACCGACGCCACCACGATTACGTCTCGCCGAGCGAACACCGCCGCCGTGGCGGCGTGGCGCAGGCGGTCGACCTCCTGGTTGATGGCCGAGTCCTTCTCGATGTAGAGATCGCGGCTCGGCACGTAGGCCTCGGGCTGGTAGTAGTCGTAGTAGGACACGAAGTACTCGACCGCGTTGTCCGGGAAGAACGTCCGGAACTCGTTGCACAGCTGGGCGGCGAGCGTCTTGTTGTGGGCGATCACGAGGGTCGGGCGCTGGACGGCCTCGATGACGCCGGCCATCGTCATCGTCTTGCCCGTCCCGGTCGCTCCGAGCAGGGTCTGGAAGCGCTCTCCGCCGACGATCCCCTCGGCCAGCGAGTCGATCGCACGGGGCTGGTCCGCGGTCGGCGTGAAGACGGAGTCGAGCTTGAAGTCGGGCATGGCTTCTACCGTAGCGAGCGCTCCGCCGGACGCCGGGGCCTAGAGCAGGCCGAGCTCGTGCGGGTAGGTGACGCGATAGGCGTGCTGCGCGCCCAGGACGCGCTGGACGTATTCGCGCGTCTCCGGAAACGGGATCGCTTCGACGGTCAGCTGACGGCCCGAGCCGTTCGCTTCGGCGACCCAGCGGTCGACGTTGGCGAGGCCGCCGTTGTATGCCGCCACGGCGAGCATCTCATTGCCGCGGTAGTGGTCGAGCAGGTAGCGAAGGTAGTAGCAGCCGTACGCCACGTTGATGCGCGGCGTGGCGAGATCGCCGACGGTGAAGCGCTTGCCGCCCGACAGGTGGGCCAGGTAGTAGGCCGTCGCGGGCAGGATCTGCATCAGGCCCTGGGCGCCCGCCGAGGAGGGTCGGGGTTCGAATTTCGACTCCGCGTAGATGACGGCCGCGATCAGCGCGGGATCCAGGCGCTTGGCCGCGGCCTGTTCGCGGATGATGCTCGAGTCGCTCAGCGGCAGCGCCGAGTTGCGGGCCGCCTGGTGCAGTCCCGAGATCACGACGACGCCGCAGACCAGGATCGCGGCGACCGCCGCCAGCGTGCCGAGCGTCCGCTGAGTCATACGCCAAGCTTGTCAAGGACCGACGACAGCTCGCGTCGCAGGTCCTCGACGGAGCCGTCGTTGCCGACCACGAACGTCGCGCGCCGGGCCTTCTCCGCCTGAGACATCTGACGCTCCGCCCGCTCGTCGACCAGGGCGTGGCCGCGAGCCTCGGCGCGCGAGCGGCGCAGCTCCTCCTCCGACACGACGGCGATCGTCGCGTCGTAGATCCCCTCCAGGCCCGCCTCGAACAGCAGCGGCACCTCGACGACGGCCGCCCGGGGAGCCGGTCGGCGCGCCCTTACCTCCTCCAGCCATGCCGCAACCCTCGCGCCGACGAGAGGCCACACGACGCCCTCCAGCCACCCGCGGTCCGCCGGGTCGGCAAAGGCTCGCTCGGCGATCGCCGAGCGGTCGACGACGCCGCCGGGAGCGACCTGCGCTCCGAAGCGCGCGACGACGGCGTCGCGGAGCTGCTCGCCGCCGTAGAGCTCGTGGACGACGGCGTCGCTGGAGATGACCTCGGCGCCGAGCTCGCCGAGCACGGCCAGGGCCGTCGACTTGCCTGATCCCAACCCGCCGGTCAGCCCGACGAAGGGCACCGGCGCAGCCAACCGCTCAGATCCTCTCGAGCCGCTGCTAGTCCTGCTGGGCAGGCTCGGGCGCGGTCTCAGCGCCGGCCTCGGGCGCGTCGGACGCCTCCGCGGCGCTCGGGGCGCCGTTCTGCTCGGCCTCGGCCGCGGGCTGCGCCTGCTCGCTCGGCTGCTCGACCTCGGCCGCAGGCGGCGCCTCCTCGACCTCGGTCTCGCCGACCGCGGGCTCGGCGACCTGCGCCTCGGGCTCAGGCTCGGCCTGGGCTACCTCGACATCAGCCTCGGGCTCGGCCTCGGCGACCTCAGCCTGAGCCTCGGCAACCTCAGCCTCGGGCTCGGCGTGGACATCCGCCGCGCTCTGAGCGTCGTCCTCATCGGCCGCTTCCTGCTCGGCCGCCGGCTCGCCGGGGCGCGATACCGGGAGGAGCTGGTCCTCGACGCGCTTGGCCGACAGGGAGAGACGCCGGCGCTCGGAGTCGATCTCGAGGATCTTGACGCGGATCTCGTCGCCCGGGTGGACGATCTCGCGCGGGCTCTCGACGTGGTGAGGGGCGAGCTCTGAGATGTGGACGAGTCCCTCGACCCCGTCGAGGATCTCGACGAAGGCCCCGAAGGTCACGACCTTGGTCACCTTGCCCTCGAGCTCGTCACCGACGTTGTAGGTGTCGACGATGCGCTGCCAGGGGTCTTCCTGCGTCTGCTTGAGGCCCAGCGAGATGCGCTGGCGATCGCGGTCGATGTCGAGCACCTTGACCTTGACGGTGTCGCCGATGGCGAGGATCTCGCTCGGATGGTTGACGTGCGACCAGGACAGCTCGGAGATGTGGATGAGCCCGTCGATGCCGTCGAGGTCGACGAAGGCGCCGAAGTCGACGATGTTGGAGATCTGTCCCTCGACGACCAGGCCGGGCTGGAGGCGGTCGAGTATCTGCTGGCGGACCTCCTTGCGCTCCTCCTCGAGGACCGCGCGGCGCGACAGCACGACGTTGTTGCGCGAGCGGTTGAGCTCGATGACCTTGGTCTCGATCTTCGTTCCCATGTACTCGTCGAGGTTGGGAACGCGGCGGATGTCGACGAGTGAAGCCGGCAGGAAGCCGCGGACGCCGAGGTCGATGATGAGGCCGCCCTTGACGACCTCGATGACGGTGCCCTCGACCGGCTCGCCGGACTCGGCCGCCGTTTCGATGCGGCGCCACGCCTTCTCGAAGCGTGCGCGCTTCTTCGACATGATCAGGCGACCGTCCTGGTCCTCCTTGGTCATGACGATGGCATCGACCTCCTCGCCGAGGTGAACCTCGTCGTTGGGGTCGACGGACTTGCGGATCGACAGCTCGTTGGCCGGGATGACGCCCTCGGACTTGTAGCCGATGTCGACGAGGACCTCGTCCTTGTCGATGCGCACGACGTGGCCGGTGACAACCTCGCCCTCCTCGATCGCCCGGAAGGTGGCGTCGTAGTTCGGCACGATCTGGCCATCGACTTCGAGCAACAGCCCGTTTGACCCGTCGACCACGCGGGCCTCGGGGTTCTCCATCAGTGTTTGCACCGGCCGAAGCGTAGCGCAGCCGTATCATTGCCGGCATATGCCTATTCGAGCAACGAAGCGCGGAGAGCATCGGACTCCCTTGGACCGCGACTGCGACGTGCTCGTATGCGGGGCCAGCTTCGCCGGGCTGGCCGTCGCGCGCGAGCTGGCCGGCTCCGGCGCGCGCGTGCTGATGGTCGATCGCTACGAGATCGGCGAGCGCCAGACGTCGGCCTGTGGCATGCCGACCGTCTGGCTCGACGCGCTCGAGCTCGGCGGCTCGCTCCGGCAGACGTTCGACGAGCTGGTCGTCCACACCCCCCACAGGACCTCGATCTGGCGCCTGCCGTGGTCGTTCTCGACCTTCGACTACCGCGAGCTGTGCGCGCTGATGTGGGAGCAGGCGGCGACACCCGAGCTCGAGTTCGAGACCGCCACCGTGATCGGCCGCAGCGGCCACGTCGTCCACACCGACCGCGGCGAGCTGCGGTCGCCCCTCATCGTCGACGGCCTCGGCTGGCGGCGCGTCCTCTCCAACGGGACGCCGATCCAGCCGCCCAACGCGAGGATGTCCCGCGGCCTGGAGGTCCACCCGCACGGTCGCGGCGAGGAGATGGAGCTCTGGCTCGACGCGAAGTACATCCGCGCCGGCTACTCGTGGAGCTTTCCCGCGGGCGACGAGCTGCGTGTCGGTGTCGGCTCGTTCTGGCCATCCCACCACGTCAAGGAGCCGACGGTCGGGCTCGCCCACGACCTCGGCCTGCCAGCCGACGGATACCAGGGGAACTGGATCCCCCACCAGCTGCGTCGCGCGGTCGAGGATGACGTCTTCTTCACCGGCGACTCGGCCGGCCACTGCCTCCCGCTGACGGCCGAGGGGATTCGCACGGCCATCTACTTCGGGCTCGCGGCGGGCCGCGAGCTGCGGGCGGTCGTCGAACGGCGCAGCTCGCGCGCTCAGGCGCTGGCCCGCTACGGCGCGTTCTCCGACTCCCACGCGCGCAAATTCGCTTGGCTGCTGCGGGTCCAGCGCGCGATCGGCCAGATCACGCCGAGCCGGGCCGCCACGGCCATCACACGCGCCTTCGAGAGCCGGCGCCTCTCGGAGTGGGCGTTCAACCACTACCTCGCGATCGCACCGCCTTCGTTCGTCGCCGCCGGCCCCGACGGCATCTCGGCGAGGACCGCGGCGAGGCGCCGCACGCCCTCGGCGATGGCCGGCTCGACCAGGTTGGCATAGCCGAGCACGAGGCCGTCATCGACGAGACGCGGCTCGATGTAGGCGAAGCCGAGCGGGTAGACGCCGAGGGACTGCTCGGCCGCCGCCCGCATCAGCGCCAGCCCGTCGACAGGCTCGCCGAGACGGACGATCGCATGCAGACCGGCCGCCACGCCGGTCACCCGGGCGTCGGGTAGGTGCATGGCGAGGGCCTGCACGAGCGCGTCTCGCCTGACGCGGTAGCGGCGGCGCGCCTGGCGCAGGTGGCGGTCGTAGTCGCCGCCTTCGAGCAGCCGTGCGAGCGCGAGCTGATCGATCGTCGGGCTGCCGTGGTCGGCGAGCATCTTCTGCGCGGCGACGCGTTCGCGCAGAATGCCCGGGAGCACCAGCCAGCCGAGCCGGATGGCCGGAGCGAGCGTCTTGCTGACGGTGCCCATGTAGACGACGCGGTCGGGAGCGAGACCTTGCAGCGCGCCCAGCGGAGCGCGGTCGTAGCGGTACTCGGCGTCGTAGTCGTCCTCGACGATCAGCCCGCCGGTATCGGCCGCCCACGCCAGCAGCGCGGCGCGGCGCGCGGGCGCCATCGCCACACCCGTGGGCGACTGGTGCGCGGGCGTCACGAGCACGGCGTCGATCGGACCGCCGCGAGCCGCGAGCGCTGCGAGCTCGTCCACCCGCGCCCCCTGCTCGTCGACCGGAAGCCCGATCAGCTCGGCGCCGTGCTCGGCGAGGATCGCGCGGTGCGGTGGGAGCCCCGGGTCCTCGACGGCCAGCCGCCCGCCGCCGAGGGCTCGGGCGAGCAGCGCGAAGCCCTGGGCAGCACCGGCGCATACGACGATCGACTCGGGGTCGACCACCAGCCCCCGCACGCGCCGCAGGTGGCCTGTGAGGGCATGGCGAAGCTCGATCGCTCCGCGCAGATCCGGATAGCCGAAGGCGCTGTCGGGCGCCTCGGCCACCGCAGCGCGCAGTGCGCGTGACCAGGCGCGGCGCGGGAACCCCGACAGGTCCGGGTAGCCGGGGAAGAAGTCGAACTGCAGCGGCCTCCCCGGAGACGCGGCCGTGGCGGGCTCGCCGGCCTCGGCCGCGCCCGCGACATACGTCCCGGCGCCGCGACGGGCGACGAGGTAGCCCTCGGCCAGGAGCTGGGCGTAGGCGTCGACGACGAGACGGCGCGAGACCCCGAGGTCGCCGGCGAGGGCGCGTGAGGCCGGCATCCGGGCGTGCGCTGTCAGGCGCCCCGTACGGACGGCCTCCCGCAGCCCGTCCTCGAGCTGCGCGCGCAGCGGCCTGGCGGCGCGCCGGTTGAGCTCGACGAGCAGCTCCGGACCCGAAGAGGTGGTACCCGTTTTCACGTCGCTATTGGTCCTTTACGCTGCACCACTGGGAGAATATCGTGATGCCCTGTGAGCAGCCGATCCGCCCCCCTCCCCAGCAGCGTCGCCGCCGGCGAGCCCGTCGATGTCGTCCGCCTCGGCCTCGCCGCATTCGCGGCTGTCGACCTCGCGACGGCGATCTTCATGGCGTTCGCGCCCCATGCCTTCTTCAAGGCCGTCGGGCCGTTCGACACGTTCAACCCCCACTACCTTCGCGACGTCGCGACGTTCGAGGCGGCGTTCGGCATCGGCCTGGCGATCGCGCTGTGGCGCGCCGCGTGGCGCGTGCCGATGCTCGCGGTAAGCGCTGTCCAGTACGGGCTCCACACCGTCAACCACCTCATCGACATCGACCGCTCCCACCCCGCCTGGGCGGGGTACGCCGACTTCGCCGCGCTGCTCGCCGGGACGCTCGCGCTCCTGTGGCTGCTGCGGCGCGCGAGCACCCCATCCCCCCACGTCCGAGGAGTCTCCCCATGACCCGCATCGCCGTGCCCACCCGGCCGGGCCCCTTCACACGACTGACGTTGAGGACCGCGAGAAAGAAGACGGCAGCGCTCACGGGCCGCGAGACAGCGCAGATGATCGAGCCGCTGGAGGCATACGCCCACTCCCCCGGGCTGCTGATGGGGTACGGAGCGCTCGAGATGGCCAACGCCCGCGCCGGGCGCATCGATCACCGCCTCAAGGAGCTGACCGCGCTGAAGGCCGCGACGATCGTCGAATGCGAGTACTGCATCGACATCGGCTCCTCGATCGGCCGCCGTGTGGGAGTCACCGACGAGCAGCTGCTCGCGCTGTCGCGCCACCGCGAGAGCGGACTGTTCAGCGAGGCGGAGGTGCTCGCGCTCGATCTGGCCGACGCCATGACCCGCACGCCCGTGCGTCTCTCCGAGGAGCTCTACTCGGCGCTGCGCGATCACTTCGACGAGGGCCAGCTCGTCGAGCTCGTCGCGAACATCGCGCTCGAGAACATGCGCTCGCGCTTCAACGCCGCTCTCGACATCGGCTCGGCCGGCCTCAGCGAGGGAATGGTCTGCGCGATCCCGGCCTCCGCCGCCGGCTCCGGCGTCGCGGACGCGCAGCCGGCCGCGAGCGCGCCGCTCCTGGTCTCGGCATGAGGGTCTTCCTCGCTGGCGCCACCGGTGTCATCGGCCGGCCCCTGATCCCGATGCTCGTGCAGGCCGGCCACGAGGTCACCGGGATGACGCGCTCGCCGGAGAAGCACGAGCAGCTGCGAGCGGCCGGCGCCACGCCCGTCGTCGCTGACGCTCTCGACGCCGACGCCGTCCGGGCGGCGCTCCTGGCCTCCCGGCCCGACGCTGTCATCCACCAGCTGACGGCGCTTCCGAGCCGCATCGACCCCCGCAAGATGGCCCACGACTTCGCGCTGAACGACCGCCTCCGATCGGAGGGCACCCACATCCTCGTCGACGCCGCGCTCGCGGCGGGCGCGACTCGCGTCCTCGCCCAGAGCATCGCCTTCGCATACGCACCCGGGCCGCCCGGGACCCTCCACGCCGAGGAGGATCCGCTCTACACCGATGCTCCCGAGCCGTTTCGCCGCTCGGCGCGCGCCCTCGCCGAGCTCGAGCGCGCCGTCGCCGCCGCCGGTGGCACGGCTCTGCGTTACGGCTACTTCTACGGCCCCGGCAGCGCCTTCTCCTCACACGGCTCGATGGGCCAGGACGTCGCCCGCCGGCGGATGCCGATCGTCGGAGGCGGTGAGGGGGTGTGGTCCTTCATCCACGTCGAAGACGCGGCGCGGGCGACCGTCGCGGCCTTGACCGGCGGCGGCTCACCGGCCTACAACATCGTCGACGACGACCCGGCGCCCGTCGCGCGGTGGCTGCCGGCGCTGGCCGAGGCGCTCGGCGCTCCGCGGCCGCTGCGCGTGCCCGCCTTCATCGCCCGCCCGCTCGCCGGCAGCTACGGCATCGCCACGATGACCAGAGCCCAGGGCGCCTCCAATGCGCTCGCCCGACGCGAGCTCGACTGGGCTCCCAGGCCGGCGAGCTGGCGCGAGGGCTTTCGCACCTCACTCGGCTGAGCGCGTCGTGCCTGCCGGCGCTTCGCGTCGGAGCCCTGGTGCGCGGAGCCCGTGTGCTTTCACTTGCGGACGACGAGCACAACGCCGGCGACGAGCAGCACGAGCCCGACCACGCGCTCCGAGCTGATCGACTGGCGCGCGACCCCGACCAGCCCGAACCGGTCGATCGCCACCGAGATGGCGAGCTGGCCCAGGATGACGACGGCCGTCAGGCCACTCGCACCGAGAGTCCTCACGGCGACAAGGGCGACGGTGACGAACACCGCTCCAAGCAGCCCGCCGACGAGCGCCCACCACGGCACCTGGTCGATCCTGCCGAGGGTTCCCAGCCCGCCGCGCACGAAGGCCGCGATCAGGAGCAGCACGGCTGTGCCCACAAGGAACGAGAACGTCGCCGCCTGCAGGTTGCCGAGCGTCTTGCCCAGGCGCGAGTTGATCGGCGCCTGCATGCCGACGAGGCAGCCGGCGCCGACACCGACGAGCACAGCCAGGGTGCGGCTCACGGGGAGGTTCCCGCCGGCTCGCTCACTTGGCCTCCAGCCAGGTGCGCCCCACGCCGATGTCGACGGCCATCGGTGGCTCGCGCCGCTCCCACACGCCGACCATCTCGCGCTCGATCAGCGCGCGCGCCGCCGCCTCCTCCTCGGGCGGGCCTTCGAACAGGAGCTCGTCGTGGATCGTCAGCAGCAGCTTCGTCGCGAGCCCCTCCTGCGCGAGGGCGCGGTGGGAGCGCACCATCGCCAACTTGATGATGTCGGCGGCCGTTCCCTGGATGACCGTGTTTACCGCCAGGCGCTCGCCGAGCGTTCGCACCTGGTAGTTGCGGGCCCGCAGCTCGGGAATCTGGCGTCGGCGCCCCCACAGCGTCCTCACGTCCCCGTCCTCCTTGGCCCGCTCGATGGTCTCGGCCATGAAGACGGCCACGCGGGGGAAGCGCTCGAGGTAGGCGTCGATGAACTCCTTGGCCTCCTCGCGCGGGATGTTGAGGCGGTCTGCCAGCCCGTAGTCCGACAGGCCGTAGACGATGCCGTAGTTGATCATCTTCGCCTTCGAGCGCATGCCCGGGTCGATGTCCGCGTCGGCGACGCCGAAGACGCGCGAGGCGGTCGCGGTGTGGACGTCCTCGCCGCGCTCGAAGATCTCCATCAGCACGTTCTCGTCGGCCGCGTGGGCGAGCACGCGCAGCTCGATCTGGGAGTAGTCGGAGGAGATCAGCACCCGGCCCTCCTCGGCCTCGAAGCAGCCCCTGATCTCGCGGCCCAGCGGGGTGCGGATCGGCACGTTCTGCATGTTCGGGTTGGTGCTCGACAGCCGGCCGGTCTGTGCGACGGCCTGTAGGAAGGTCGTGTGGATGCGCGAGCCCTCGTCGACCAGCTGGGGCAGCACGTCGAGATAGGTCTTGGTCAGCGTCGAGAGCTCCCGCCAGCGCTCGATCTCGACGACGATCTCGTGCTCGTCGCGGATCGCCTGCAGGACGCGGGCATCGGTCGAGAAGCCGGTCTTGCCGCGGCGCTTGCGCGACAGGCCGAGCTTCACGAACAGGATCTCGCCGAGCTGCTGTGGGGAGGAGATCAGGAACTCCTCTCCCGCGAGGGCGAAGATGTTGCGTTCCAGCCCGTCGATCTCGACCCGCACCCGCTCGGTGATCTCCGCCAGGCGCGCGAGGTTCAAGCGCACGCCGATCAGCTCCATGTCGCGCAGCACCGCCACCAGCGGGAGCTCGATGTCATCCATCAACGACGCGAGGCCGCGCTCGGCGATCTGCTCGCGCTGCCAGTCCGCGAGCGCGCCGAGGAGCACGGCCTCCGCGGCCACGGGATCCCCGACGTCGGTGGCCATGCCCCGCTCCTCGCAGAGCTCCCCGAAGGGATAGCCGCGGCGGGCCGGCTCGAGCAGGTATGCCCCGAGGAGCGTGTCGTGGACGAGGCGTCCCGGCACCACGCCCAGCGCCTTGGCGTCGTGCGCCACGACCGGGCGCTCGCCACAGGCCGCGACGACTTGCTCCGGCCCGACACAGTCGCCCGCGAGGACCGCTGCGCCGGCACCCACCGCGAAGCGCCACGGCGCGCCCTCGGCGAAGAGCTCCCCCTCGGGGGCCTCGCTGGCTCGCACGACCACACGCAGCTCCTCATCCGCCGCCGCGAACGTCGCGATGTCGGCGGGCGAGCCTGCGCGCACGCGCGCCGCGATGCTCACCTGGGCCGAGGGCACCGGAGCGGCGACTTCGGGGTCCCCGAGCGCCTCCTCGAGCCGGCGCAGGGGGTCGCGCAGCTCGTACTCGCGAAAGACCTCCCGCACCCGCGAGCGATCGGGCTCGCGCGCGGCCTCGACGGCGATGTCGAAGTCGACGGCCACGTCGCGCTGGACGGTCGCCAGGCGCTTGGACACGCGCGCGTCCTCCGCGTGCTCGATCAGGTTCTGTTTGCGCTTGGGCCCCTTGATGTCATCGATGTGGGCGAGCACGTCCTCGAGCGTCCCGTAGCTCTGGAGCAGCTCGCTGGCGGTCTTGTCGCCGATCCCCGGCACGCCCGGGATGTTGTCGGAGGTGTCGCCCTTGAGCCCATAGAAGTCGGGGATCAGCTCCGGCGGGATGCCGTAGCGGTCGATCACCGCCTGACGGTCGTAGAGCTTCGTGTCGGTGATCCCGCGCGAGGTCGCCATGACCTTGACGAGGCCCGCGTCGTCGATCAGCTGGAAGACGTCCCGGTCGCCGGTCACGATCGTCACCGGCACCGGCGGACTGGCGTGGAGCGCCCGCTCGACGAGTGACGCGATGACGTCGTCCGCCTCATAGCCCTCGACGCGCACGTTGCGGTAGCCGAAGGCCTCGACCAACGGTTCCATCGCCGGCCACTGCTGCTTGAGCAGGTCCGGGCGCGAGCGCCGCTGGGCCTTGTAGTCGGCGAACATCTCGTTGCGCCCCGACGTCCCGGCGTCCCAGGCGACGACTGTCGGAGCGACTCCGTGCTCGGTCAGGATCTTGACGAGCATCGAGGCGAAGCCGAAGATCGCGTTGGTCGGCACCCCGGTCGAGGTGGCGATCGACTCGGGGAGGGCGAAGAAGGCTCGGTAGACGAGACTGGGGCCGTCGATCAGGAACAGCCGCCTGTCGGCCGGCATGACGGCGGCCGATGCCGCCGCCGGCCCGTCGCCGGTGCCGGCTCCCGCATCCGCTTTCGTCCCGGCCGCCATCCCCGGGCACTCTACGAGGACGAGCGCAGCAGCGGCGGGCGAGACAGCGCAAACAGGAGCAAGTGCTCGTTCCGGATACCTCCTAACATCCCGTCCCGCCAACAACCTAGGAGCACTACCCCGTGAGCGCCACTCCAAGCGCGCAGTACCGCTTGACCATCCGCGTCAGGCTCGACGACTCGCCGAACATCCTCGGCAATGTCACGAGCATCATCGGCGACGCCGGGGGCATGATCGACGCCGTCGACCTGGTCGAGGTGGACGGTGGAAACAGCCTCCGTGATGTCGTCGTCGACGCCTCCGGTCGCGACCACTGGGAGCGGATCATCTCCGCCATCAACGGGGTCGAGGGCGCAGAGGTCATCGACACGACCGACCGTACCTTTCTCCTCCACGTCGGCGGCAAGATCGAACAGCACAACAAGCACCCGCTGAAGACCCGCGACGACCTCTCGATGGCCTACACCCCTGGCGTCGCCCGGGTCTGCCTGGCGATCGCCGACGACGCCGACAAGGCCTTCCAGTACACGATCAAGCGCAACACGGTCGCCGTCGTCTCCGACGGCACCGCCGTCCTTGGGCTCGGCGACATCGGCCCGCGCGCCGCGATGCCGGTGATGGAGGGCAAGTGCTGCCTGTTCAAGGAGTTCGCCGGCGTCGACGCCTTCCCGATCTGCCTCGACACGACCGACCCCGACGAGATCGTCCGGACGGTCAAGCTGATCGCGCCGGCGTTCGGCGGCATCAACCTCGAGGACATCTCGGCCCCGCGCTGCTTCGAGATCGAGGAGCGGCTCAAGGACCAGCTCGACATCCCCGTCTTCCACGACGACCAGCACGGCACGGCCGTCGTCGTCATGGCCGCCCTCCTGAACGCCGTCAAGCTGACCGGACGCGAGCTGGAGGATCTCGACGTCCTCGTCATCGGCCTAGGCGCCGCCGGCATCGCCGTCACCAAGATCCTGCTCGCCGGCGGCGTGAGGAAGATCGTCGGCGCCGACTCCCGCGGCGCCCTGCACGTCGAGCGCGAGGACTACCTCGACGGCTCGATGAACGCCGTCAAGCGCTGGTTCGCCGAGTCGACCAACCCCGATTGCCGCTCTGGCGCGCCGGCCGAGGTGATCGACGGCGCTGACCTGCTCATCGGCGTGTCCGGAGCCCGGGCGCTGCCGGCCGACGCGCTGGCACGCATGAACAGGGACGCCATGGTCTTCGCCATGGCCAACCCCAACCCGGAGGTCAATCCCGAGGAGGCCGCTCCGTACGTGCGGATCATGGCCACCGGCCGCTCGGACTATCCGAACCAGATCAACAACGTTCTGTGCTTCCCCGGCATCTTCCGCGGCGCGCTGGACGTGCGTGCGCCGACGATCACCGAGGACATGAAGATGGCGGCCGCCCGGGCGATCGCCGACATCGTCGACGAGAGCGAGCTCCGCGAGGACTACATCATCCCGTCGGTCTTCAATCGCGATGTCGCGCCGGCTGTGGCCGCCGCCGTCGCCGATCAGGCCCGCCGCGCCGGCACCGCGCTGGCGGGACAGGAGGTCGGCTTCGCCCACGGCGACACTAGCGCCGGGGGCGCCTCGATCGGCGACGGCCGAGCGTGACCTGCTGAGCCCGTGAGCGCCCTGCGGGTCACCGTCACCGGCGCGACGGGCTTGATCGGCTCGCACCTGCTCGATGCCCTGCGCATGCGGGGGGCGCAGGTGACCGTCCTGACGCGCGACCCCGGCGCCGCCTCCTCGCGCCTCGGCGACGTCGAGACGATCGGCTGGGATCCGATGAGCGAACCTGCCCCGGCGGAGGCGCTCGACGGCCGCGACGCCGTCGTCCACCTTGCCGGGGAGCCGATCGCGCAGCGCTGGAGCGCGAAGGCCAAGCGGGCCATCGAGGAGAGCCGCGTGATCGGCACGCGCAACCTCGTCGACGGGCTCAGCCGGGCCGAGGCCCGCCCCGGCGTGCTCGTCAGCTCGTCGGCCATCGGCTACTACGGCGCGCACGGCGAGGAGCCGCTGGACGAGGACGCACCGCCCGGCGCCGACTTCCTCGCCGGCGTCTGCGTCGAGTGGGAGGCCGAGGCCAGACGGGCGTCCGAGCTCGGCCTGCGAGGCGTCGCCGTTCGCACCGGTGTGGTGCTCGACCGTGCCGGCGGCGCGCTCGCCAAGATGCTGCCGCCGTTCAAGCTGGGCGTCGGCGGCCCGGTCGCCGGCGGACGGCAGTACATCTCGTGGATCCACACCGACGATCTCGTCGGCATCATGCTCACAGCGCTCGAGGACGAGCGCTGGGAGGGGCCGGTCAACGCGACCGCGCCGACGCCGGTCTCGAACAGGGACTTCGCACGGGCCCTCGGCCGCGCGCTCGGCCGTCCGTCGCTGCTGCCCGTCCCGGGCCTCGCGCTGCGCGCGCTCTACGGCGAGATGGCCGACATCGTCACGAGCGGCGCCCGCGTCGTGCCGGCGAAGGCGCTCGTGCTCGGCTTCGAGTTCCGCCACCCGGATCTCGAGCGAGCGCTGCGCGCGGCGCTGTCGGAGAGCTAGCCGTAGGTACCGAGTACGTTGGTCCGCTCGCGGAGCCTCGATGCCGATCGGCTACGATCCTCGCGGTGAGCCGGGAAGCCTGGTCGGCGCTTGCTTCGAGCTGCCCGACACCATGCGCCGCGACCTACACCTCAAGATCCGACGTCCCGTAGATCGGGCTGCGCCGGGGTTGTTCTTGGCGCGATGAGGCCGCGGATCCCCTTGCCGTCTGCCTGGCGGCGCGAGGCGCTGCGCACGAACCTCTGGTTGGTGCCGACGATCGAGATCGTCCTGGCGGTCGCATTGTTCGCCGGTACTTATGTGCTCGACCGAGCCGCGTATAACGGCACGCTGGCGCTGCCGTCGTTCTTCATCAGCGGTAGCGCCGACGCCGCTCGACAGATCCTCACGGCGACTGCCGCAGCGGTGATCACGGTCGTCACGCTCGTCTTCTCGATCACGATCGTGACGCTGACGCTGGCCTCGACCCAGTTCGGTCCGCGGATGCTGCGCAACTTCATCCGCGATCGGATCACGCAGTTCACGCTCGGGAGCTTCGTAGCGACGTTCGTCTTCGCGATCCTCGCCCTGGTGTCGATCGGTCCAGGCGGCCACGGCGAATTCGTGCCGCACGTATCGATCACGGTGACGATGGCGCTCGTTGTATTGGACGTGGTTGTGTTGGTCGTGTTCATCGATCACATCGCGAAGTCGATCCAGCTGCCGCAGGTGATCGCGAGCGTCGCCGGGGATCTCTCGCGTGCGATCGAAGGTGAGGCCGCGCTTTCGCTCAGCAACGCCCCCAAGGCCGGCCCGTCGCTTTCGGAGATGCTCGTGCGACTCGACAAGGACAGTGGCGTCGTCCGTGCTCCCGGCAGCGGCTACCTCCAGTACGTGAGGATGAGCACCCTGATCGAGATCTCGCGTGAGAGCAAGGCGGTGATTCGCCTGCTGCATCGCCCCGGCCACTTCGTCGTTGAGGGAGAGCCGCTGGCCGATGTCTGGCCGGCGTCGGCTGCGCCCGGGGTGGCGCGCGCGCTCGGCGGCGCCCATGCGACGGGGCCGCACCGAACGCTCACCCAGGATCTCTCCTTTGCGGTCGACCAGCTCGTGGAGATCGCGATTAGGGCGCTCTCACCGGCGGTCAACGACACCTTCACCGCGCTCGCGTGCATCGACTGGCTCGGCGACGCGCTCTGCAAGCTCGCGGCCGACTGGGCACCACGCCAAGTGCATCGTGACGCCACCGGTCACGTGCGCGTGATCGCTGTCACGGTCGGCTTCCGCCGCCTGCTCGAGCGAGCGCACGACAAGATACGTCAGGCCAGTCGGGGGATGCCGGCGGTGATGATCCGCCAGCTCGACGGGCTGGCGAAGCTGATGGCCTACACGATCTCTGAGGAGCAGCGTGAGCTTGTACTGGAGCAGGCCGCGATGATCCTACGCGCGAGCGAGGAGTCGGTGCCCGAGGAGGCCGACCGCGCCGACGTTCGCCGCCGTTATGACGAGGTGGGCACGGCCGGCTCCTCGAGGGCCAGCGGCGCGTCGCGCAACCAGTCGCGGGGGCGGGACCAGAGCGACGCGCTCTGACTGAGGCCAGTCAGCTGAGGCGCGTTCGCGCCCGTCCTTCTAGCACCGGTCGATGCCTCTCTAGTGGACCGTCACAAAATCGTTATGTCGGCTGGCCTGTTCGTCACGCGGACGTAATGAAGGCGGTGGAACACTCGAGTTGTTCTCCTCCCAACTTGACTCGAAGAGGTGCTTCCACATGAGGGGTATACGAACCGGTCGCGCCTTTCCAGCGGCGAGGAGTGCCACCTTCGAGACCGTGGTTCCGGTGGACGGCGTCCGAGCGGCCTCGGCGGGCGCTCCCTTTGCCCTTCGTCTGAAGGTCTACCTCACGCGCGCGCACCTCGACCGCCAGCTCGCCGCCGGCCACGCGCCCGATGCGGCCGCCGAGCTGACGCTGCGCGCCAAGCACCTCACCAATCCCCGCACCCAGCGAGACATCGCGCGTAGCCTGCGTGGAATCGTCCGCTACGTCGATCGCGAGGAGTCACGCAAGGGGATCTCGTGCGTCGTCATCAGTCCACATGCCGTGAGAGCTGGCCGAAGCGCGATCGGCGGGCTCGCAGAGCGGCTCGAACGTGCGGCTCCGGTCAACCCAAATGGAATCGTCCTTGCCCAGGCGTTCCTCACCGACGGCAAGAGCCCTCTATTCAACCCGTACCCCCAGCCCACCGTCGCGGAAGCAGCCCGCGAAATCGAAGACGCGCTCCTTGAAGAGCCAACGATCGGGTATCACTCCACCGAGCTGTAGGTTCTACGCGCGCTGTCGCGCTCTTGGCGCACATCACCCGGTACGTACAGAGAAGCTCAGCACCCGCCCGTGGCGGCGGCGATAGAGCATGATGGCTGCAGCATGCCCACGCCCGCGCGCCTTTCCCTGTCGCTGAACGCCGAGCGCCCGTCACGCACGGCCGGCGTCGTCGTCGCCATCCTGAGCGTCGCCGCGGCGACCGCCCTGATTTACCCGCTCAAGCACATCGCGCCGGCGGTGTCGCTCGGCGTCGTCTACCTGCTGGCGGTGGTGATCGTCGCGACGTTCTGGGGGCTCTCGTTCGGCGTCGCCACCGGCATCCTCAGCGCCGCCGCGTTCAACTTCTTTCACCTGCCGCCGACGGGCCGCTTTACGCTCGCCGACAGTCGCAACTGGGTCGCGCTGTCGGCGTTCGTCGTCGTGGCCACGGCCACCGGGCTGGTGGCGGAGCTCGCACGGGTACGTGCGCGCGAGGCGGAGCTCCGACGCCAGGAGGCCGATCTGGCGGCCGAGCTCGCCAGGCAGCTGCTGGGAGCAGAGCGGCTGCAGGACGCCCTGCCCGTCGCAGCGCAGCGCATCGGCGCGGCGCTCGGCGTCGCATCGGTCGCGATCGAGTCGCGTGAGGTGCCGGCCGGCGAGCGGACTGTCTCCTTCCCGCTCGAGAGCGGTGGCGTTCGCATCGGCACGCTGCTGCTGCCGGCGGGTCTCCCGGAGAGCGAACGCGCTCGCGTGGAGATGCGGATCGTACCGTCGCTCAGCTCGATTCTCGCCGCCGCGCGCAGTCGCGCCGAGCTCCAGGACGAGGTCGTCGAGACGGCGGCGCTGCGGCGCGCCGATGCCGTCAAGACGGCCCTGCTGCGCGCGGTCTCCCACGACCTGCGCTCGCCGCTGACCGCGATCGGGACGGCGGGTGAGGCGATCGCATCGCCCTCCGTCTCGCCCACGGAGCACCAGGAGCTGGCGGCGGTCATCCAGGAGGAGACCGCGCGCCTGTCGCGGCTGGTGGACAACCTCCTCGACCTCTCGCGCCTGGAAGCAGGCGCCGCCGACCCGCACCGCGACTCGACGTCCGTGGAAGAGCTGATCCACGCCGCGCTGCGCGAGATCGCCGCGAGCGACGCTGAGTTCAGCCTCTCGATCGACGCCGATCTCCCGCCCGTGCGCGTCGACCCCGTGCAGATGGAGCGCGCCTTCGTCAACGTGCTGGAGAACGCCCGGCGTTACTCGGGCGGGTATCCCGTGTCGGTGCGGGCCCGCGCTGTAACCAGCCTCGCGGCCCCCGAGCGCCAGCAGTCCGCGCCGGGCGACCGCGTGGTGGTGCGCGTGGTCGATCGTGGCCCCGGCATCCCGCTCGCCCAGCTCGAGCGGGTGTTCGAACCGTTCTACCGCTCCGCGGCTGTGACCGGAGGACACCGAGGCGCCGGACTCGGCCTCGCGATCGCTCGCGGTTTCGCGGAGGCGAATGCCGCGTCTCTCCATGTCGAGTCCCTCCCGGGGCAGGGCTCGACGTTCGTGTTCGAGATGCCGCTCCCGGCCAACGGCAGGGGCGAGGCGTGAGCGCCGACAAGCCGGCCGCTCCCGACGTTCCCCGCGCTCCACAGCGTGTGCTGGTCGTCGACGACGAGCCGCAGATCGTGCGTGCGCTGAAGGTTCTGCTGCGCGAGGCGGGCTTCGAGGCGATCCCGGCCGAAACGGCATCGCAGGCGCTCGACCTCGCGGCGGTACGCCCGCCCGATGCCGCGATCGTCGACCTCGTGCTCCCCGACGGCGACGGTGTCGAGGTGACGCGAGATCTGCGCCGCTGGAGTCAGATGCCGATCCTCGTCCTGTCCGCGGTCGGCGAGGAGGAGCAGAAGGTGAGAGCGCTGGACGCGGGCGCTGACGACTACATCACGAAGCCCTTCGGCGGGCGTGAGCTGGTGGCGCGCCTGCAGGCGGCTCTGCGCCGCTCGCCGCGAGGTGAGTCGGAGCCCATGATCGCCGTGGAGGGCCTCGAGATCGACCTCGCGGCGCGCATCGTTCGGAGGGACTCCGAGGAGGTCCACCTCACCCCGATCGAGTACGACCTGCTGCGCGTGCTCGCGCACAACCGCGGGCGACTGATGACGCACCGCAAGCTGCTCTCCGAGGTGTGGGGGCCCGAATACGTCGACGACGTGCAGCCGTTGCGTACGCACATCGCCCGCCTGCGCGCCAAGATCGAGCCCGACGACACCGCCGGGCCGCGTTACATCCTGACCGACCCGGGAGTGGGCTATCGCTTCCCGCTGTGAGCTCGAGCGGACAAGTCCGCCGTGGCCGCGCGGTTTCAGCCGCCGTCACGAAATCGTTATGCGCAGCTCGCGAATCGTCATGAACTCGTAACGCTGCGGGCCAGATACTGGCTCCATGGACATCGTGGCAATCGTGCTCGGGATCGCGGTCTTCGCCATCCTGTTGGCGCTGATCGAGGGAATCGAGCGGATATGAGCGTGCCGCTTACCCTCGGCGCGTTCATCGCGCACATGAGCGGCGCCGACTTCTTCGGCCTGGTCGTCTCGGTGCTGGTGATCGTCTACCTCTTCTACGCGCTGATCCGCGGAGAGAAGCTCTAGCGCGATGACCGTCGCCGGCTGGCTCACGATCGTGCTGTTCGCGGTGATCCTCACCGCAGTCGCGATTGGCCTTGGCTCTTACATGGCCAAGGTGTACACCGGCAGGCGGGTGTTCCTCTCGCCGCTGCTCGCCGGCCCCGAGCGCCTTCTCTACAGAGTCCTGCGCGTGGACCCCGAGCGACAGCAGGAGTGGAAGGGGTACGCGAAAAGCCTTCTCATCTTCTCCGTCGCAGGCTGGCTGCTGCTGTATCTCATCCTGCGCACTCAGAACGCATTCTACGTCCCCCACGGGCTGAACCCGCTCGGCTTTCACTCGGCCCCGTGGAACGTGACGTTCAACACGGTCTCGTCGTTCGTCACGAACACTAACTGGCAGTACTACGGCGGCGAGACGACCATGAGCTATCTCAGCCAGATGATCGGGCTGACGGTGCAGAACTGGCTCTCTGCCGGCGTCGGCATCGTCGTGGCCGTGGCGCTCGTGCGCGGGATCGTCGGGCGCAGCGGCAAGAGCATCGGCAACTTCTGGCAGGACCTCGTGCGCACGATTCTCTACGTCCTCGGGCCCATCTCGGTGCTCGGCGCGCTCGTGCTTGTCTCACAGGGTGTGATCCAGAACTTCTCGAGCTACCTGACGGCCCACACGGTGACGGGGCTTACCCAGTCGATCGCGATGGGGCCCGTCGCCTCGCAGGAGGTCATCAAGATGCTGGGCACGAACGGTGGCGGCTTCTTCAACGTGAACTCGGCACACCCGTTCGAGAACCCGACCGCCTTCACCAACTTCTTCGAGATGCTGCTCGTGCTGATCATCCCCGCAGCACTCGTGTTCATGTACGGGCGCATGAGCGGCAACCGCCGTCAGGGCTACGCGATCTACGCCACGATGATGGTGCTGTTCCTCGGCGCCGTGACCGTCGCCTACATCGCCGAGGCGCACGGCTCGCCCGCCCAGCACGCAGCGGGCCTGCACACGCAGGTGGTCTCCGGCTCGACCGGCGGCAACCTGGAAGGAAAGGAGCAGCGCTTCGGGATCGCCGGCTCGGCGCTGTTCGACACGATCACGACCGTTACCTCGGACGGCGCGGTGAACAGCGCGATCGAGTCGTTCACTGGAATCGGCGGGGCTGTGCCGTTCGCCAACCTGTCGGCCAGCGAGGTGATCTTCGGTGGCGTCGGCACGGGCCTCTACTCGATTCTGCTCTACGTGCTGCTGGCGGTGTTCATCGGCGGACTGATGGTGGGGCGAACGCCGGAGTGGCTCGGCAAGAAGATCGAGGCACGAGAGATAAAGCTCGCCGGGCTGGGGATCCTGATCACACCGTTGGCGGCCCTCTCCGCCACGGCACTAGCCATCGCCAGTCACGCCGGGCGTGTGTCGATCTCGTCAGTGGGCAGCGGCCCGCAGGGCTTCTCGGAGACCCTCTACGCCTACCTGTCCCAAGCGAACAACAACGGCTCGGCCTTCGCCGGCTACACCGGCTTCATCCAGCCCAACGCCGGCAACCTCGGCTCGCACGGCGTCACCTTCACCGACCTGCTCGGGGGCCTCGTGATGCTGTTCGCGCGCTTCGCGCCGATCCTGTTCGCGCTCGCCGTCGCCGGCGCCCTGGCGGGCAAGCGCGTCACACCGGCGGGCCTCGGCACGATGCGCACCGACAACACCGTGTTCGTCGTGCTGTTGATCGGCGTGATCGTGCTCGTTGGCGCGCTGACATTCTTCCCCGCCCTGCTGCTCGGCCCGATCGTCCAGGGCCTGACCGGACACCTCTACTGACATGCGGCGCGACATCGTCACCTCGCTCATCGGCATCGTGGTTCTGACGATCCTGCTCGGCCTCGCCTACCCACTCGTCATCACGGGCGTAAGCCAGGTCGCCTTCCCGGGCAACGCAAATGGCCAGAAGGTCTACGTCGGCGGGAGGCTCGTGGGCTCGAAGATCATCGGCCAATCCTTCGCCAAACCCGTAATCGGAAAGAACGGCAAGCCTGAGGAAAAGGAAGAAGAACTCGTGACCGAACCAGACCCGCGCTACTTCCAGAGCCGTCCCTCGGCGACCGAAGGAGGCGCGTATAACGCCTCCGCGAGCACCTTCTCCAACCGCGGCCCCAACGACAAGGTCACCGAGGAAGCCGACGCTGAAAACGTCAAGGCCTATCTCGAACTCAACCAACCCTATGACCCAGGCCTGACCGTCGCCCGGATCCCGGTAGACGCGGTCAATACATCCGCCTCGAACCTCGACCCGGAAATCTCTCAGGCCAACGCTTGGATCCAGGCGCACCGCATCGCGTCCAAGCGCCAGCTGTCGCTGAGCGTGGTCGACGGGCTGATCTCGAAGTACACCGACGCGCGCGGGCTCGGCTTCTCCGGGGAGCGCGGCGTCAACGTGCTCGAGCTCAACCTCGCGCTCGACCGCTTGACGGGGGCGACGCACTGATGTCGGCGCAGATGCCGGGCACCCAGGAGCGCCAGGCGATCTCGCTGTTCAAGCGCGACATCGTCGTTCGCGCGCTGATCGACAGCTTCAAGAAGCTCGACCCGCGCGTGCAGATCCGCAACCCCGTGATGTTCGTGGTGGAGGTCGGCTCGGTCATCACGACGATCACCTGGCTGATCCAGGCCTTCGGCGGCAAGCCGCTGGGCGGCGGCAACGAGCCCGCCTGGTACACCTTCCTGATAGCCATCTGGCTATGGCTGACGGTCGTGTTCGCGAACATGGCCGAGGCGTTCGCCGAGGGACGCGGGCGTGCCCAGGCCGACACGCTGCGCAACATGCGCAAGGAGACGGTCGCGACGATGCGCGACGGCTCGAGCAGGGCTGCCTCGGAGCTCACGCGCGGAGACGTCGTCGTAGTCGAGGCCGGCGAGCTGATCCCCGGCGACGGAACAGTGATCGAGGGCATCGCCACGGTTGACGAGTCGGCCATCACCGGCGAGTCGGCACCCGTCATACGCGAGTCTGGCGGCGATCGCAGCGCGGTCACGGGCGGCACGCGCGTGACCTCCGACCGGATCGTCGTCGAAATCACGCAGGAGCCCGGCCAGTCCTTCATGGATCGCATGATCGCGCTCGTCGAGGGAGCCGAGCGGCGCAAGACGCCGAACGAGATCGCGCTGAACATCCTGCTCGCCGCGCTGACCCTGATTTTCATGATCGTCGTGGTGACGCTGCGTCCGTTCGGCCTGTTTGCCGGCACGTCGATCTCCGAGACGACACTGATCGCCCTGCTCGTGGCGCTGATCCCGACGACGATCGGCGCGTTGCTCTCGGCGATCGGCATCGCCGGCATGGACCGCCTCGTGCGTCGCAACGTGCTTGCTCTCTCCGGCCGCGCCGTGGAGGCCTCCGGCGACGTCGACGTGCTGCTGCTCGACAAGACCGGGACGATCACGATCGGCAACCGGCTCGCCTCCGAGTTCATCCCGATGCCGGGTGTCGCCGAGGCCGATCTCGCCGAGGCCGCGCAGCTGTCCTCGCTCGCCGATGAGACCCCCGAGGGACGCTCGATCGTGGTGCTGGCCAAGCAGTACGGCATCCGCGAGCACGACATGGCGACGCTCCACGCCGAGTTCGTGCCGTTCACCGCGCAGACGCGGATGAGCGGCGTCGACTTCGACGGCCGGCAGCTGCGCAAGGGCGCAGGCGACGCAATCATCGAGCTCGTCAAGCGCGAGGGCGGCTCCCCTCCCCCCGAGCTTCAGGCTCAGCTGGACCGCATCGGCCGTGAGGGAGGCACGCCGCTGGCCGTCTCGCGTGACAGTCAGGTCCTCGGCGTGATCTACCTCAAGGACACGATCAAGGAGGGCATGCGCGTCCGCTTCGACCAACTCCGCGCGATGGGCATCAAGACCGTGATGGTCACGGGCGACAACCGCCTGACGGCTGCCAAGATCGCCGAGGAGTCCGGCGTCGATGACTTCCTCGCCGAAGCGACCCCGGAGGCGAAGCTCGCGCTCATCCGCAAGGAACAAGAGGATGGGCGGCTCGTCGCGATGACCGGCGACGGCACCAACGATGCGCCCGCGCTGGCGCAGGCCGATGTCGGCGTGGCGATGAACACTGGCACCCAGGCCGCGCGCGAGGCGGGCAACATGGTCGACCTGGACTCCAACCCGACGAAGCTGATCGAGATCGTCGAGGTCGGCAAGCAGCTGCTGATAACGCGCGGCGCGCTGACGACCTTCTCGATCGCCAACGACATCGCCAAGTACTTCGCGATCCTGCCGGCCGTCTTCATCGCCACATACGCGACGGGCTCGGACCGCCAGGGACCTCTGCACGTACTCAACATCATGGGCCTCGGCACGCCGCGCTCGGCGATCGTCTCGGCGATCATCTTCAACGCGCTGGTGATCCCGCTGCTGATCCCGCTCTCGCTGCGCGGCGTGCGCTACCGCCCGATCGGCGCAAGCGCGCTGTTGCGGCGCAACCTCCTGATCTACGGCCTCGGCGGCATCATCGCCCCGTTTGTCGGGATCAAGCTGATCGACCTTGTCGTGCACAATCTCCTCGGAGGATGAGCGACAGCGCCGATCCCGACACCCCGCCTGCGACGACGCAGGCTGACCTTTGCCGCGGGCACATGAGGCTGTTCCTCGGCATGGCCGCAGGTGTCGGCAAGACCTACCGGATGCTGCTCGAGGGACACGCAGAGCAGGAGGCCGGCCGGGATGTCGTGATCGGCCTGCTCGAGACCCACGGCCGCGAGGGGACCGCAAGGGTCGCCGAGGGGCTGCCGATGATTCCGCGCCTGCGCGTGAGCTACCGACAGACGGACCTCGAGGAGATGGACCTGCCGACGGTCCTGCGCCGCGCGCCGGAGCTGTGCCTGGTCGACGAGCTCGCCCACACCAACGCTCCCGGACTCGAGCACGTCAAGCGCTACGAAGACGTCGAGGACATCCTCGCGGCTGGCATCGACGTGCTCTCGACGCTCAACGTCCAACATCTCGAGTCGCTCAACGACCGCATCACGGAACTCAGCGGCATCCGCGTGCGCGAGACGATCCCCGACGCGATCCTCGGGCGCGCCGACGAGGTCGTGCTGATCGACATCACGCCCGAGGCGCTGCTGGACCGCCTGCGAGCCGGCAACGTCTACCCGCTCGAGCGCATCGATGCGGCCCTGAACAACTTCTTTCGGATCGAGAACCTCGCCGCGCTGCGCGAGATTGCCCTGCGACAGGTCGCCGAGGAAGTCGGCGCCAAGCGCCTCACCACCGAGCTCGTCGGCTCGCGTGAGGAAAGCCTCGCATCTGACGCAGCGGCAGCCGTGGGCGAGCGCCTGCTCGCCCTCGTCGAGCCCTATCCGGGGGCGCAACGCCTGGTGAGGCGCGCCTGGCGATCGGCCCAGCGCCTCGGTGCCGACCTCGACCTTCTGTGGGTGCGCGGTCCGGGTCAGGACCTCTCAGACGAAAATCAGCGCTCGCTCGCCGCCCTGCAGCAGCTCGCCTCGGTGCTCGGCGCGAAGATGCTTGTCGAGGAGTCCGACGACGTCACGGCAAAGGTCGCCGAGGTGGCCGCCCGGCGTGGCAGCACCTACATCCTGCTGGGGCGCTCGCGCCCGACCCGCGGCCTCGCGCGCCTGCGGGTGCCGTTGCCCCAGCGCCTGATGGATCAACTCCCGGGTGTCGACGTGCGAATCGTGGCCGATCGCTCACACCGCCAGAACGGCGAGAGGCCATGAGCGGCTACCTGGGCGTGATCATCGCGGCGAGCGCCATGCTGCTGGGAATCGCGGCCGGCTACTGGCTCCCCCCGCACGGACGCCTCCCCTCGCGCGATCGCCCGCGGCCGGTTCGGAGCATCCTGCTCCCGTTCACGGGCCAGGCGATCTCGCGGCGCTCGTTCGAGGCGGCCGTGCGGCTCGCGAAGGCCGAGAACGCGGTCATCATGCCCGCCTTCCTCGCGAGCGTTCCGATGATCCTGCCGCTCGACTCGCCGCTGCCGGCGCAGTGCGCTCGCGGCATGTCGTTGCTGGAGGCTGTCGAGCAACGCGTCGCCTCGCAGGGACTGGCTGTCGAGTCGCGCACCGGCCGCGGCCGCTCCGCCCGCGACGCGCTGAAGAGGCTGCTGGACGCGGAGCACTTCGACCGCATCATCGTCTCGGCCGACGAAGACCCCCACGCCGGCCTCGGCTACGACGACCTGCGCTGGCTGCTCGAGCGCGCGCCGGCCGAGATTCTGATCCTCCGTCCGGCACCCGATGACAGCCGCCGGATCTCGGCGGCCGAGCTGACCGGGCACTTCTGAATGCACAGCGCCGGCGCCTCGGCTGCGGCGGAGTCGACCACCGCCGCGAGCGCGCTCAGGCGGGTGTCGGAACGCGCTCACCGGACGACGCCGAGCGGTTCTGGGTCTCGATGATGATCCGGCAGGGGCGCTTGCTCAGCAGGTAGGCGGCCGTCGGGCCGATGCTCTGCTCGCCCGCCGGCGCATGGATGGCAGACCAGTAGATGACGTCACTGTGGATGCGTTCGGCTTCCTCGACCAGCGCCGCGCCCGCGTTGCGCGCGCGGATCAGCCCGGTGTGGACCTTGATCCCTTTGCGCCTCGCCTGGATGCGCGCGCTCTCGAGCACGGATCGCCCGTGGGCCTCCTCCTCCTCGAGGCCCGAGTCGAGCGACAGCTGGCTCGGCACCGGCAGGACGTAGATCGCATAGACAACCCCGTCCGCCCCGATCAGCTTGGCGGCCGCGGCGAGGGCCGAGGCACTCACGTCGTCGCCGAAGATCGGCACCAGCGCGGTCCGGTACTCGAGCTCCTCGAAGTCCTCAGGGCGCTCCGGCCTGGGGATCCGATAGGACAGGCGGGGCTGTAGGCCCTGGTGCCTGCGGTAGGCGTAGTAGCCGATCATCCCCACGACCATCCAGGGGATGCCGATGGTGCGCGCCTCGCCGTGCAGGGCGACGACGGCGACCCAGGCCGCGAACGTGCCGATCGCGCCGAGCACGGCCGTCAGCGGGATCGCCCGGCCGCGGAACGACACGTTCCACGGCATCCGGTACGGCCGCGCCCGATCGGGGTCCTTCAAGCGCAGCGCGATGACGGACACGTGTGCGGTCGTGAACGACAGCATCGCGCCGAAGGAGTAGAGGTTGCCGAGCAGCGTCGTCTGACCGGGGATGATCAGCAGGCCGGCGAGGATCGAGAAGAAGACGATCGTGAACCAGGGGGTGCGGAAGCGCGGGTGCAGCCGAGAGAAGATGCTCGGCAGCTGGCGATGCTCGGCCAGCGACCAAGACAGCCTGGAGATGCCGATCAGGCCGGCGTTCGTCGCGATGAAGAGGATCGTGGCGGCGAGCACGCCGACGTAGTCTTTGGCGATCGTCAGGACCATCCCGTGGAGGCCGAGGCGGGTGACGATGCCGAGCACCGGGTCGTTTTCGAAGTGCCCCCCGAGTGCCGTCGCGTAGCCTGCGTGTTTGTAGGTTTCCGACAGCGCCGGGCTGAATCCGACGCCGTGATGGATGACGGGCAGCGCCGAGAGCGCGACGACGGAGATACCGGCGTAGACCGCCAGGACGGCGATCAGCACGAGGTTGACCGCCTTCGGGATGTCGTTGCCAGGGTCCTTGGCCTCCTCGGCCATGTTCGAGACGGTCTCGATGCCGGTGTAGGCGACCATCGCGACCGACAGCGCGAAGATGAGTTCCCGCCAGCTCGGCGCCGTGCCGAGGTGGACCTGGTCGACGAGCAGCGTGGGGTTCAGCACGAGCACCACCCCCACGCCCACGAGCAGGACCTGCGTGCAGAGGTCCGCGATGGCGAGGAAGAGGTTGAGCTTCGCCGACTCGCCGAGGCCCCGGATGTTGAGCGCGGCCAGCAGCACGATCGTGACCAGCCCACCGATGATGTCCCCCGGGTTGTGCGTCAGGGCCGGGAAGAAGGCGCCCAGGTAGTGGGGCACGAAGAACGCCGAGATGGCGATCGTGATTATGTAGTCGAGGCTCAGCGCCCAGCCGGCGAAGAACGACACGACGTCGTTGAACGCGTGGCGCGCGAAGGATGAGGACCCCCCGGCTTCGGGGAACATCGACGCGCCCTCGGCGTACGTCTTGGCGGTCAGCACGAACAGCCCGCCGGCGAACATGAAGACCAGCGGCGTCAGGCCGAGGGCGTGGGCCGCGACGAGGCCGAGCGCGTAGTAGATCGACGAGCCGACGTTGCCGTAGGCGGTCGCGAACAGCCCCGAGACGCCGACCGACTTGCGCAGCCCGTGCTCGCTCAGGCGAGCCATCTAGCGCCGCCCTCGGGCCGCGCGCGTACCGGCGACAGCCAGGAGATCCACACGTCTCACGCTAGGCGGGCGGTCGTCAAGCCCGCATCAAGAATCCGCCTACCCGTATGTAGATTTCACAAAGATGGGCCTCCCCGGGGCCGCCGGCGCGCCGGGCGGTGAGTTTCAGGCGCTGAAGCGGTAGCCGATGCCCGAGTCTGTCCGAATCAGACGGCGCTGACGCTCGGTCCTCTGCAGCTTGCTGCGGAGGTTCGCGATGTGGGTTCGCAGGACCGGGGTGGCGTCGGCGTATTCCGCCCCCCACACCTCGGTCAACAGCTGGCGGTGGGTCATCAGAAGGCCCCTGTTGAGGACGAGTACGCGCAGGAGGGAGAACTCCGTCGGCGTCAGGCGGACCTCGACGCCCTCGACCCAGACCGCGTGAGCGGCGAGGTCGATGACGAGTCCCTCGGCCTCGACCCGCGGATCGCTGTCGTCTCGCCCGGCCCGGCGCAGGGCGGCCTTGACACGCGCGACGAGCTCGCCCGGACCAAACGGCTTGGTGACGTAGTCGTCGGCGCCGTGATCGAGGGCGTCGATCTTGGTCTGCTCATCGCCGACGGCCGACAGGATCAGGATGGGCATCTCGCTCCACTCGCGCAGCCGACGGCAGACCTCGATGCCATGCCCGTCGGGCAGCAGAAGGTCCACGATCGCGAGGTGCGGAGCCGACAGCGACGCCAGGTCGAGGGCCTCCTCGCCCGTCGAGGCGGTGACCACCTCATAGCCGGCGTCGCGGAGGATCAGACCGAGCGCACGGCGTATCTGGGGCTCGTCGTCGCAGACCAGTATCCGCTCGCCGCTCACCCCGCGTTCTCCCCTCCGCGCGCACCCGGCGCAGCGGCCAGCGACGAGTCCTGCCCGTCCCCGAGCGGGAACTCGACCACGAAGCTCGTCCCCAGCCCCGGCCGCGACTCGACGCCGATCCGGCCGCCGTTCAGCTCCAGGAACCCCCTCGTGATCGCGAGGCCGAGCCCCGAGCCGCGGTGCGGCGCGGGATCCTCGGGCGAGCGGTAGAACGGCAGGAAGATGCGCTCCTGCTCGCCCTCGGCGATGCCCGGGCCCTGGTCGACGACGAGGACACGGATGCGGTTACGGACGCTCCGTGCCCTGATCGACACGGGCTGTCCCGCGGCATAGCGCAGGGCGTTCTCCAGCACGTTGGCGAACGCCCGCTCGAGCTGCCCCGGATCGCCCTGCAGCAGCGGCATGTCCTGTTCGACCGACAGCTTCACTTCGTCATCGCGTGCCCCGACCTGCTCAACCGCCTCGCGCAGGATCTCGTCGATCGAATACCACACCTGACGCGGCTCGGCGCGGCCGGCCTGCAGGACCGAGAGGTCGAGGAGCTTCTCGATCAGCCGCCACAGGCGGGTGGCGGCGTCGAGGACCTGCTCGCGCACGTCGGCGACGTTCTCGCCGGTGGGCCGCTCGGGATCGAGCGCCGTCGCGGCCATCAGGATCGCCGTGAGCGGGGTGCGCAGATCGTGTGAGACCGACCGCAGGACCGCGGTCTTGAGCTCGTCGCTGCGACGCAGGGCGACGGTCTCGACGACCTCCGCCTGCAGCTCCGCGCGGTGGAGCGCCGCGGCCAGTATCGAGCCGAGGGCCGGGGCGACGCGCGCTTGGATTCGCGCGCGCTCCTCGTCGGCCAGCCAGCCGCGGAGGAGAAGGGTGCCGACCCGGCGCCCGCCCCCGTGCAGCGCGAACACCTGCGCCGGCTCGTCGTCGTCGAGATGGTCGAGCGAGATGTCGGCCGAGACGGCGCCGAGCGCCGCCGCGAGGCGGGTCGAGGCCGCCGCCAGCGCGCTCGCCAGGTCCGCGGTGCCGAGGAGCAGCTGGGACAGCTCTGCCGCGAGGTCGGCCTCCTGCCGGCGCTGGTCGGCCTCATGGCTGCGGGCCCGCGCGAGCTCGGCGACGAGCCCCGTCGAGACGGCGACGGCGACGAAGACGAGCAGTGCCACCCAGTCGCGTTCGTCGGCGAGCGCAAAACGTCCGCCGGGCGGGAGGTGGAAGAAGTTGAATGCGGCCGCGCTCAGGACGCTCGTCGCGATCCCGAACGAGAGCCCCCAGAAGGTCGACACGACGACGACCGCGAGGACGTAGATGACGCCGAGCGACAGGACAGGTGCGAGGTGCTTCAGCGGATAGATAGCCGCCGTTGCGACGGCCACGCTGCCGAGCGCCACGAGGATGCCTGCGGGGCGTGATGGCCGGTCGGCCTTGAGCAGCAGCGGAGATAGAGCGGCCCGCGTCATCCGGGACCATGATGGTGCATCGCGGCCACGCCGGCGTCGGCGCTCGCGGGCGATCCGCCGAAGCCCGAGCTGCGCGCGGGCTCAGGCCGGAGCCGGCACGCGCTCGCGCTCGCGCTCTGTCTCCAACGGCGTCTGGGTCTCGATGATCACCCGGCACGGGCGCTTGCTCAGCAGGTAGACGGCCGTCGGACCGATCCGCTGCTCGCCGGCGGGCGCGTGAATGGTCGACCAGTAGATGACGTCGCAGCCGACGCGTTCGGCCTCCTCAACCAGCGCCGCGCCCGCGTTGCGCGTGCGGATCAGCCCGGTATGGATCTTGATCCCGTTCCTGCGCGCCTGGATGCGGGCGCTCTCGAGCACCGAGCGCCCGTGGGCCTCCTCCTCCTCGAGGCCGGACTCGAGCGACAGCTGGCTCGGCACGGGCAGGACGTAGATCGCGTAAACGACGCCTCCCGTCCCGATCAGCTTCGCGGCGCTGATGAGCGCTGTCGCGCTGACGTCGTCGCCGAAGATCGGCACGAGGGCCGTCTTGTACTCGAGCTCCTCGAAGTGCTCCGGACGCTCGTGACGAGCGGTGCGGGTGGTCGTGCGCAGGTCGAGGCCGTGTTGTTTGCGGTAGGCGATGTAGAGGGCCATGCCGAGGGCCAGCCAGAAGACGCCCACCGCTGCCACGTCGAGGTGGAGGATCGTGACGGTCACGAAGGCCAGGCCCGTGCCCATAATCCCGAGCAGGGCGAACAGCGGGAGCTCGCGGCCGGCCACCCGCAGCGTGCCGGGTCCGCGGTACGGCCGCGGTCGGTCGGGCTCCTTCAGGCGCAGCCTGATGACCGACAGGTGGGCGATCGTGAACGACAGCATCGCCCCGAACGCGTACATGTTGCCGAGGAATTCGGCCTTGCCCGGAATGATCGTCAGGCACGCGATGCCGCCGAACATGAGGATGCCGATCCACGGCGTGCTAAAGCGCGGGTGCAGGCGACTGAGGCGATCCGGGACCTGGCGGTGCAGGCCCATCGAGTAGACGAGGCGCGAGGCTCCGATGATGCCGGCGTTGGCGGCGATGAAGAGGATCGTCGCCGCCAGGATGCCGACATAGATCTCGCCGGCGGATTGGAGGGCGCCGAGATGCAGGTGCTTGACGATGCCGAGCACCGGGTCCCCCGCGAAGCCGCCCTTCTCCTGGCTCGTGCCGAGCAGAGTCGAGTAGCTGCCGTTGGCCTGTTTGTGGACCGGCAGCGCCGACAGCGCGACGATCGGCAGCGCGGCATAGATCGCGAACACGGCAGCCACCACGGCCTTGATCGCACGGGGGATCGTCTTCGTCTCGTCGATCGCCTCCTCGGCCATGTTCGAGATCGTCTCGATGCCGGTGTAGGCGATCATGCCGACGGGGATCGCCACGAGGAAGCTTTTCCACGACGGCGCCACGCCCAGGTGGACGTTGGCGATCAGCACGTGCGGCGAGAGCACGAGTGCCATCCCGATCACGACGAGCAGCAGCTGCGTCGCCAGGTCGGTGACGGCCAGCACGATGTTCAGGCCGGCGGCCTCTTTGACGCCGACGACGTTGATGACCGACAGCACAGCGACGACGCCGATCCCGAAGACGACATCTCCGGGGCCGTGTTGAAGAGCCGGCCAGAACAGCCCGCCGAGATAGTGCGGCACGAAGAACGCCGAGATGGCGATCGTGATCGTGTAGTTGAGCATCTGCGCCCACGCGGCGAAGAAGGACCACAGCTCGTTGAAGGCATGGCGGGCGAAGCTCGAGGAGCCCCCCGCCTCGGGATACATCGCCGTCGCCTCGGCATACGTCGCGGCCGTGAGGTAGAAGATCACGCCCGTGATCAGGAAGACGATCGGCGTCAGGCCGAGGGCATAGGAGGCGACAAGGCCCAGCGCGTAGTAGATCGACGAGCCGACGTTGCCGTAGGCCGTCGAGAACAGGGCGCTCGTGCCGAGCACCCTGCGCAGCCCGTGTTGGGAGAGCCTGGCCATTCGGCGCAGCGTATATAGGGGCCGCCCGCGGCAACAGCGCCAAGGCGAGACGCGCCTCTGTGCGGGCGATGCAAAATCCCATTCATCGCAGCCGCAGAGGCAGGAACCCATCGTATGATCCCGACGACCCGGGCCCGATCGGCTCGGGATTTCTCATGGAAACGGCGCGACGCGAAAACTACGACTCAGGTGAGCACTTCGTCCTCGAATACGGCGAGCTGCGCTTCACCTTCAACGAGATCGACTTCTCCGAGCGCTGCGAGCAGGCTGCGCTGAAGCTCGGCTTCGTCGGCGGCCGCCTCGGCGAGGAGGAGCTCGAAGACCTCGTTAACCTCGCCGTCAACGGCGAGATCCTCGAGCCGGCATCCGCCCTCGGCGAGCACGTCAACGACTGCTGGCCCGAGCTCGTCGGGCCAGCCGAGCGCTCGCTGGTCCACTGGCTGCGGCGCCTCGTCTTCCGGGGCGCGTGGCTCGACCAGCGCGTCAAGGAGGGCGAGCTGGCGGTCAGCTACGACGAGGACCGCGGCACGTTCTCCTATGTCCAGCCCGCCGAACCCGGCAGCGGCGGCAGCGGCGAGGCGATCGAGCTCGCCCCCGAGCCCTCCTGGGGCCGGGTCGCCTACCGCCGCTGAGGGCCTCCCGCCGAGGCGGGAGGCCTAACCGGCCGCTTCGACGGCCGCCGCGCGGGCCTTGGTGACGGCCTCGGCCCCGTCCTCGCCGACGAGCAGCTCGGCCCGCAGCGTGCCGCTGGCCGACAGGTCGAGGATCGGCTGACGCCCGGTCGAGGTCAGGGCCGCGTCGAGGGCGATGACGGTCGTCTCGCCTCCAACGGTGCCGGACGCGGTCGCGATGACCGTCAGCGAGCCCCCCTCGCGCAGGTTGCGCGCGGCCGCCAGCGCCTTGCGCGCGGCATGCGGGTTGAGGCCATCGAGGCTGTCGATCAGGACGACGGCGTCGCCGCCGCGGGCCGCCGTCCGGCGGGCGGCGTCGATCGTCCGCTCGACGGCCTGGCCCTGGGAGTCGGCCGAGGAGGCGAAGGTGACCGCCGCGGCGGGCGCGACCGGTCCGTCCTGCCACTCCTGGATCTCCTCCGGCCTGACGCCGGCGAGCACGACGCTCACCTCGAGCCCCTCGCGTCCGGCGAGTGCGTCGAGGAGTCGGCGCAGCGTCGTCGTCTTGCCCGCGCGGGCGGACCCGACGATGACGGCGCGGGAGCCGCGGCCGAGCGGCGTGAGCCACTCGATCGCCTCGATCGTCGGATCCTTGGAGTCGAGCGCCAGGCGCTCGCTCGGCCATGCGACCGGCAGGTCCTCGTAGCGCGCTCCCTCGGCGACCGTGTCGGCCGAGGCTCCGTTGATCGTGTCGACCCGGACGAGCGACGGGTAGCGCTCTGAGCGCCGGGGCGTGCGTACCGGGCCGGTCACGCGATCCCCGGACACGAGCTCACAGCGGCGGACCTGGGCGGCGGAGATGTAGACGTCCTCGTCGGAGGGCTCGGGCGGCTCGATGCGAAGGAATGCCGAGCCGTTGCCGAGGACCTCGACGACGCCGGCCGCGATGCGCGCCGATCCCTCGCCCTCAGCGGGCTCCGCGCGCTCCGAGGGCTCGCGGTCGCCGCCGGAGCTCGCGCCGCCGCGCCCGCCCCTGCTGCGGGCTCGTCGGGCGCCGTTCTCGGCGCCGGCTGCACCACGGCTGCGCGAGGACGACGCGCGTGGGCCGGCGTCCTCGGCATCGGTGTCCTGCGCCCCGTCCTCCTCGGGCCGCCGCGAGCGCGACGCGCGTCGGCGACGGGGACGCGCGGGGCGGTCCTCTGCGTCCTCGGCCGGCGCATCGGGAGCGCCCGTGCCGGCAGGCTCGCCGAGGATGGCATTGATGAGGTCCGCCTTGCGCAGGCGCCGGAAACCGTCGAGGCCCACCTGATTGGCGATGGCGTGCAGGTCGGCCAGCGGGCTGGCCTCCAGCTCGGAGCGCTCTAGTACTGACATCTGTTCCTTCTTTCTCTGTGGAGGGGCGGTTGGCGTCCCGTCGCGTTGGACAGCGTCGGGCACCCGTGATTGACCTTCAGCCTAGCGTTTGACCGGGCGCCGCTCGGCGGCCGCACCTCACGAGGACGGCCACAGGGGCTAGTCGGCGAGCGACCGGTCATAGCGGATTTCCTCACCCAGAGCCAGATCCCTGCCCGGCTCGAGCTCGCCGGCGAGCGCCGCGCGGACCGTCAGGAAGTCGGCGACGTCGGCGACGTCGTGGACACGGAGGATGTGGGCGCCGTGGCGCACGCCGTGGTCGACCGCGGCGAGCGTGCCCGCGAGGCGCTCGCGCGGCCCCCGCGCTGTCAGAGCGCCGATGAAGTCCTTGCGCGAGACGGCCAGCAGCAGGGGCCGGCCGAGCTCGTGCAGGCGAGCAAGCTGGGAGAGCAGCTCGACCGTCTGCGCGGGGGTCTTGGCGAAGTCCGGACCGGGGTCGACGATCAGCTGCTCGGGCGCCACGCCGTGCGCGAGCGCCACGGCGACGCGGTCGGCCAGGAAGCCCAGGACCTCGCTCGTGACGTCGGCATAGAGGTCGGGATCCTGTAGGCGCCGGCGGGGCGCCGAGCGCGTGTGCATGAGCACGAGCGCCGCCCCCGTCTCGGCGCAAACGTCGGCGAGAGATGTGTCGCGCAGTCCGCTGACGTCGTTGACGATCCTCGCCCCCGCGGCGATTGCCGCGCGGGCGACCGCCGGCTTGTACGTGTCGACTGACACGATCGCGCCGAGCTCGCCGGTGACGCGCTCGATCAGGGGAACGACCCGTTCGATCTCCTGCTCGACCGCCACGGGCGGACGACCCGTCGAAGCCGACTCGCCGCCGATGTCGAGCAGGTCGGCGCCCGCGGCGAGGAGCTCCGCGGCGAGCGAGAGCTGGGCCTCGCAGTCGACGTGAAGCCCACCGTCGCTGAATGAGTCCGGCGACGCGTTGACGATGCCCATGAGGAGCGGGCGCGAGCCGAGCTCGAGAGTCAGATCGCCGGCGAGCAGACTGCGCAGGGGCGCGCTCATGGCATCGCCGCCGGCGGAGGCGTCGCGGCGGTGTCGGGCGTCGCGGCGGTGTCGGGCGTCGCGGCGGTGTCGGGCGCCGCGACGCGGTCGAGGTCGGCCGCGATGCCCTCGGCCCGCGCCTCCTCGGCGAAGCCGGCGAGCTCGATCGTCAGGCGCTCCGGGCTCCAGCCGAGCTCGCGCGCGAGGGTGTCGCCCACCCGCCGGACCGGATCGGCGCTGACCATCGACGTGACCGCGCCGTCGGACGCGCCGTCGTCGTCGGTGCCGCCGGCCGCGCCGATCAGCTCGTGCGCCGCCAGCAGGCCCAGGCGCGTGCGCCTGAGCAGGACGTCGCCGATGCTCCTGGCCTGCTCGTGGCGGGCCGCGAGCGCGACCTCGGCGAGCAGGTCAGGGAGGCCGGCGACGATCGGCTGGGCGAGCTCGCCACGCTCCCTGGCGATGGCGAGCACGTCGTGGGCGGCGTGGCCGTAGCGTCCGGCCAGCGCCGCGTAGGACGCCTCGGGGACACCCTCGACGCGGGGGAGCTCGTCGAGGGCGATCGCTTGGCCGAGCGGAATTTCGTGTGTCCTGCAGGGCGCATCGCGCGCGTCGCGCTCGACCATGCGGTCGACCGTCATCTTGGCCATCCGTCGCCAGGTCGTGAGCTTGCCGCCCGTGATCGTGATCATCCCCGACGAGGTCTCGTACAGCTCGGCCTTGCGCGAGATGTCGACCGACTTCTTTGGGTCGCCTGTCGAGATCAGCGGCCTGACGCCCGCGAAGGCGCCCGTCAGCTGGGCCGGGCGCAGGTCGGTGGCAAAGAACGAGTTGATGGCCTCGAGCAGGTAGTCGACGTCGTCGTCTGATGGTCGGATGTGGTCGAGCGGGCCCTCGTAGTCGTTGTCGGTCGTGCCGACGAGCGTGTGCCCGAGCCACGGCAGGGCGAAGATCGAGCGCCCCCCGCCGGCCGGGACGATGGCGCCGCCGACGAGCGGCAGGTCGGAGTGGCGGATCGTGATGTGCGTTCCCCGGCTCGGGCGGATGCGGGGCAGGCCGGCCTCCTCGTGTAGCTCCTGGGGGCGCAGCTCGTCGGCCCACACCCCCGTCGCGTTGACCACGTTGGCCGCCCTGACCTCGAAGTCGCGGCCGCTCTCGAGGTCGCGGGCTCGGACGCCCTCGGCGCTGCCGTCGCGCTCGAGCAGGCCGGTGACGGCGACCCTGTTCGCGCACACCGCGCCGAAGCGCTCGGCCTCGCCGAGGACCGTCAGGACCAGCCGCACGTCGTCGGTCTGGCAGTCGTAGAAGAGATAGCCGCTCGTCGGCTCGCGTGCGGCCAATGCCGGGAGCAGCTCGACGACCTCCTCGCCGGAGATCACGCGATGGCGCTCGGGGCTCCACGAGTCGCCCTCCTCCGCCGCCGGGCCCGACGAGCGCTCGGAGCGCGAGCGCCGCCCGCGGCGGGCGCGCCGGCGACCGCGGTCGACAGACATGACGTCGTAGAGGTTCAGGCCGACGCCGACCATCCGGTCCGGATGAGCCCCGTCGAAGGCCGGCACGACCAACGGCAGGGGGTGGACGAGGTGGGGCGCGAGAGCCACCATCAGGCTCCGCTCCAGCAGCGCCTCGCGGACGAGGCCGAGGTCGAAGTTCTGCAGGTAGCGCAGGCCGCCGTGGACGAGCTTGCTCGAGCGACTCGACGTACCCGACGCGTAGTCGCAGCGCTCGAGCAGGGCCACGCTGTAGCCGCGCGAGGCCGCGTCGAGCGCCACGCCGGCGCCCGTGATGCCGCCACCCACGACGACGACGTCGAACTCGTCCTCGACGAGTGCCGTGAGAGCCTGGCTGCGCCCGATCACGAGCGCAGTGTCGCAGAGCGGGACGGTCGGGATCGAATCTAGATCTGAGCGAGCTCGGCGGTGATCTCGCTCACCGCCGACTTGGCGTCGCCGAACAGCATCGTCGTCTTCGGGTCGTAGTAGAGCTCGTTTTCGATGCCGGCGAAGCCCGGGTTCATGGAGCGCTTGATGACGATGACCGAGCTGCTGTCTGACACTTCGAGGATCGGCATGCCGTAGATCGGCGAGGACGGCGTGTTCTTGGCGGCCGGGTTGGTCACGTCGTTGGCGCCGATCACGAGCGAGACGTCGGTGCGCTGAAACTCCGGATTGGCGTCGTCCATCTCCTTGAGCTGGTCGTACGGCACGTCGGCCTCGGCCAGTAGGACATTCATGTGTCCCGGCATCCGCCCGGCGACGGGATGGATCGCGTAACTCACCTCGACCTGGCGTTTCTCGAGCTCCTTGGTCAGCTCGCGGACCGCGTGCTGGGCCTGGGCGACCGCCATGCCGTAGCCCGGGACGATCACCACGCGATTGGCGTAGGCGAGCTGGATCGCCGCGTCGGCCGCGCTCGTGGAGCGCACCGTGCCGGCGTGCTCCCCGGCCCCGCTGGCGCCCTCGACGGCCCCTCCCCCGCCGAAGCCGCCGGCGACGATAGCCGGGATCGAGCGGTTCATGGCGGTGGCCATGAGGTTGGTGAGGATCGAGCCCGACGCTCCCACGATCATGCCGGCGACGATCAGCGCGGGGTTGTTCAGCGCGATGCCCGTCGCCGCCGCCGACAGTCCAGTGAAGGCGTTCAGCAGCGAGATGACGACGGGCATGTCGGCGCCGCCGATCGGCAGGACGACGGCGTTGCCGAGCAGCGCAGCGCAGATCAGCATGCCGACGAACAGCGCCTCGGAGTGGCTGCCGCCCGCGATGGCCACGCCCGCGGCGACGGCGAGGAGAAGCAGCAGGAGGTTGACGAACTGCTGGGCGGAGCCGAGCGTAATCGGCTTGCCCGGAATGATTTCCTGGAGCTTGCCGAACGCGATGTTCGACCCCCAGAAGGACACCGAGCCGACGATGGCGGCGAACAGCGAGAAGACCGTCACGTATGTCGGCGTGCCCGAGAAGCCGTCGCTGAGGCGGAACTCGGACCAGGAGATGAGGAACACCGCGCCGCCGCCGACGCCGTTGAACAGCGCCACCATCTGCGGCATCGCCGTCATCTTCACCTGGCGCGCGGCCGGCACGCCGATGGCCGTCCCGAGCGCCACGCCGATGACGATCAGCGCCCAGTTGCCCTCGTTGGCGTTCAGCAGCGTGGCGATGACCGCGATCGCCATCCCGACCGCCGCGATGCGGTTGCCCCGCACGGCCGTGGTCGGGCCCGAGAGTCCGCGCAGCCCCTGGATGAAGAGGCCGAAGGCGATGATGTAGAGGACGTCGAGGAAGCTCGCGTCCTGCAGGAAGGAAGTCGCCAGCGGGACGCCGCTCACGACTTTCCCTTGCCGTCGTCGCTCGAGCCGCCCGACTTCGGCTTGGACTTGAACATCTCGAGCATGCGGTCCGTCACGAGGAAGCCGCCGACGACGTTAATCGTGCCGAAGGCGATGGCGATGACGAGGATGATCTTGTTGAACGTGCCGTTGCCGGACAGGCCGACGACCAGCAGGCCGCCGAGCAGCACGATCCCGTGGATGGCGTTCGTGCCCGACATCAACGGCGTGTGCAGCGTGTTCGGCACCTTCGAGATGACGACGAAGCCGATGAAGCCGGCGAGCACGAGGATCGCGAGGTTGGTCGTGAGGGTGCTGGCGAGGATCACGCTGCGGCCTCCACGGCGGCCTTCGCTCCGGGATTGACGATCTCTCCGTCTCTGACCACGCACGCTCCTTTGATGATCTCGTCGTCGAAGTCCAGGTTCAGCTCCCCGTCCTCCCCCACGAGCAGGTCCAGCAGCGCGAGGACGTTGCGCGCGAACAGCTGGGAGGAGTGCTCGGCCATGCTGGCGGGAAGGTTCAGCGGCGAGACGATCTTCACGTCGTGGCGCACGACGGTCTGCCCCGGCTCGGTCAGCTCGCAGTTGCCGCCCGCCTCCCCGGCCAGGTCGACGATGACAGAGCCCGGCTTCATGCCTTCGACGGCCTCGGCCGTGACCAGGCGCGGCGCCGGGCGACCCGGCACGAGGGCCGTCGTGATCACGACGTCAAAGCCCTTGATCGCGTCGGTCAGCGCCTGCTGCTGGCGCGCCCGCTCCTCCTCGGTCAGCTCGCGCGCGTAGCCCCCCTCGCCGCTGGCCTCGAGGCCGAGGTCGAGCCATTGGGCGCCGAGCGATTCGACCTGCTCGGCGACCTCCGGGCGCACGTCGTAGCCGGTCGTCCGAGCCCCGAGCCGCTTGGCGGTCGCCAGTGCTTGGAGACCGGCAACGCCGACGCCGAGGACGAGCACCTTGGCCGGCGGGATGGTGCCGGCCGCCGTCATCAGCATGGGATAGAAGCGGCCCATCTCCTCCGCGCCCAGCAGCGCCGCGCGATAGCCGGCGACGTTGCTCTGGGAGGAGAGGGCGTCCATGGCCTGGGCGCGCGAGATCCGCGGGATGGCCTCCATCGCGAACGCCGTCGCACCGGCCTCCGCCAGGGCGCGGGTCGTCGCCGGGCTGGTCAGCGGCGCGAGGAACCCGATCAGGATCGAGCCGGAGCCGAGGCTCCGTATGGCCTGCGGATCGGGCGGCGCGATCGTGAGGACCACGTCCGAGCCCCACACCTGCGAGGCGTCGCTGGTCGTCTGGGCCCCGGCGGCGGCGAAGGCCGCATCGCTCAGCAGGGCATCCTCGCCCGCGCCGCTCTCCACGACGACGTCCAGGCCCTTGGCCCTCAGCTTGCTGACGACCTCGGGCACGAGCGCCACTCTGTGCTCGCCTGCCGCGGTCTCCTTCGGTACGCCGATCCGCATATCAGGTGCGGGAACGTATCCGATCCCACGGATGGGCGACGCCAGGGTGTGTGGCAGACTCGAGGCTGGATGACCGTCAACCTGACCCGGATCTACACGAAGCTCGGCGACGGCGGCGAGACACACCTCGGTGACATGAGCCGCGTCTCCAAGCTGCACCCCCGCGTCGAGGCGTACGGGACCGTGGACGAGCTCAACGCCACCATCGGCGTCGCCCTGCTGGCCCCAGGCCTGCCGGAGGCCTACGCGGCTTGGCTGCGCCGCGTCCAGAACGACCTCCTCGACGTCGGCGCCGACCTGTCGGTGCCGACCCCCGTCGAGGCCGTGGAGTCGGGCGGCGGCGCTGCGCGGCAGAGGCTGCGCGTCGACGGCTCGTACACCGCTTGGCTCGAGCAGGCCTGCGACGAGGTCAACGCCGGGCTGGAGCCGCTGCGCTCCTTCGTCATCCCCGGCGGCACTCCGGCCGCCGCGGCCTTGCATGTCTGCCGGACCGTCTGTCGGCGGGCCGAGCGCCGAAGCATCGCCGTCGGCGAGGAGGCCAACGCCGAGGTCGTCCGCTATCTCAACCGCTTGTCGGACCTGCTCTTCATCCTCAGCCGCGGCGCCAACCGGACGCCCGACGGGGCAGCGGCCGAGCCGCTGTGGGATCCCGGCGCCCACGGCGCCGGCGACGGACCGTCCAGGAGCTGAGAGCCGCTCAGCCCGACCGGCGGGCGGGCCAGCGCAGCTCGGCGGTGCGGAGCGCCGTGAGGGCGGCGGCGGCCCAGAAGCTCGCGACCAGATAGCCCCCGATGACGTCGCTGGGCATGTGCGACGCACGCACGACGAGCGCGAAGCCGACGGCCGCTGCGAACGCGACGCCGAGCGCGGCGACGAGCCGACGCAGACGGGCCGGCGCGACGAACGTCGCCGCGAGCGCGAGGGCCAGCGCGGCGGTGGCGTGCCCGCTGGGCCATGACGCCGCGCCGAGATAGGTCCCCCCCACGACCGCGTGCGGATGGGCCAGCAGCGGCTTGAGGATCTCGGCCGTCAGCGGCGCCAGCGCCATCACGCCGGCCGCGGCGAGCGCGCGTCGCGGCCGCGCGCGGGCGAGCCCGACGGCAACTATCGCGACGCCCCAGAGCGTGAACAACAGCGGCTCCAGGAGGTGCGTCACGCGGGCGGCCACGCGGTCGACGGGCCCACTGTCGAGGCGGGCGAAGTCGTGCAGCGCGACGGCGTCGCGGTAGTGGATGGCGGGAACCAGCGCGGCGAGGACCCAGACCAGCGCGAGCGCGAGCACGCAGCCGACGGCGAGCGCGAACGGCCCTCCCGGCCCCGAGCGCGCGCGGTCCGACGCGGTCGGCCTCGACCGCGGCGTGGCGGCCGTGTAGGCGTGTTCCGACATTCCCCATAGGGTAGGAGCTGAGCTAAAGCGCGTCTGAACGCGTCCTCACCAGGCGAGCGGCGCGAGCGCGGCGCCGGCGAGCGAGTCCATGGCGCGGACGATCGCGACGATGTCGCCGCCGAGTCCGGCCGGCGACGCGGCGGCGTGCGCGCGGGACCCCATGCGGCGGCGGCGGCGGGGAGCCGAGGCGGTACGTGGGCGCGCCCGGGCGGCCGAGAGGGCGACCGCCACGGCGCGACTCGCTCGATGCACCGGCGCGATTGGAAAGGGCTTTGCGGCGAGTGCTGTGAGCGCCTGAGCGGTCACCCAGACCGGCGTCTGGGAGCCCGTGCGGGAGTAGCGCACGCTCCCGTCGGGCGCGAGCAGGCTCTCGAGGTAGGCCAGCGGGCTGCGGCTGCCCGAGCGCGTCGTTCTCGCCGGGTCGCCCCCGACCGCGACGATCGCCTGGGTGGCCCAGGCGGTCGACTGGGCGTTCGAGACGCCGCCCGGCTGTTGCGGGTAGCCCCCGTCGAGGCTCTGGGCCCGCGCCAGGTACGCCGCGCCGCGCCGCGCAGCGGCTCCTGCGCCCGAACCGGATGCCGCGATCGCCTGCACAGCGGCGGCGGTGTCGTCAACGTCGCTTCCGCCCCCTCGCGTGGCGAAGCCGAAGCCGCCATCGGCGCTCTGCTGAGCGACGAGCCATCGGGCGGCGTGCCCGATGACCGGCGAGTGCTGCGAGTAGCCGGCGGCCCGCAGCGCGAAGATGGCGAAGGCGGTGATGTTGACGAGCTCGCCGAAGGAGCCGTCGGCCCGGCGCGATCGCAGCAGCCGGGCCACGGGATCGCCGCCGGGCAGGGCGTGGACCGAGACGCCGCACGCGTGCAGGGCGAGGATCGTCCGCTCGAGGTCGCCCGGTCCCTGCAGGCTCGTCGCCTGGCCGCGCAGCGAGTCCAGGACGTCGTGTCCACCGCGCCGCACGCTCAGGGGATCGCGCCCGGCAGCCGCCAGCCCCATCGCGACCCACGCCGAGTACAGCTCCGTGCTCGCCTGCCCGGGGGCCGCGCCGAAGCCGCCGTCGGCGTTCTGGGCGCGGGCGAGAAAGCCGAGCTCGCGCGAGATCGCGAGACGTGACACCGATGCCGGACCGCTCGCGCTGCTCATCGCGCGGGCCGTTCCCGGCGAGACGGCCGACGCGAGACCGAGTGACGCGAGGATCGCCGCGAGGACGACAGCGGTACCGGGGGACGTCCGCGCGGGGACCACTCGCTCCGGGGTGGCCGCGATCCAATCGACCTCGAGGCGGGCGCGGACGCGCCTGAGCATGCGCAGGAGCACGGAGCCGAAGGCCAACCCGAAGGCGAAGCTCGCGAGCACGTGCGTCACGTCGAAGGCCACGGCCGAGCTCAGCACGACTCCGAATCCGGCGAGGGTGTGGGCGCCGGCGCCCGTCCATGTGTAGAAGTCGAGCAGGAGGTTGAAGACCTCGGCGGACACGGCGCAGGCGAGCGCCAACACCAGCGACCCGGCACGCCGGCCGCCGAGGGCGCCAAGCGCGGCGCCGATCAGCCCGACCAGACCCCACCCGAGCATCTGCCAGGGCGTCCACGGGCCCTCGCCGAGCAGGATGTTCGATGCCAGTCCGGAGATCGCGCCGACGGCGAAACCGGGGCCGGCGCCGAAGGCGACGCCGCTGATGAGGACGATGGCGGTGATCGGCTTGACGTCGGGCACGGCCGCGAACGCGTCGCGGCCGAGCGCCGCCAGCGCGGCCAGGGTGGCGACGACGGCGATCAGCCGTCCCGTCGGCTGCGAGCTCTCATACCACCAGAAGGCCAGCGCCAGCGACGCCAGCACGAGGCCGAAGGACGCGAGCTGCCAGCTCATGGGCGAGCCTCGCCCGCGAGCAGGCCGCGCTCCGCGGCGGCGGGCGCCGCGGCGACGGCGGCGCGCAGCACCTCGGCCCCCTGATCGGGACGCAGCGCGCCCTGGGCGCCGCCAAGGATCCGGGCGGTTTCGGTCGCGAAATACCAGCCGCCTGAGAGGACGTCCTCGATCGGCCCGTCGGCGATGACGCGGCCGTCGGCGAGCAGAACGGCACGGTCGGCGAACTCGGCGGCGAACTCGACGTCGTGGGTCGCCAACAGGACCGCCATGCCCTCGCCGGCGCGCCGACGGAGCCAGCGCGCCAGAGCGCCCTTGGCGCCCCTGTCCATGCCGCGGGTCGGCTCGTCGAGCGCCAGGACGGTCGCCGGCTCCTGCCCGCCGAGCACGATGGCGAGCGCAAGGCGCTGGCGCTGCCCGCCCGACAGGTCGCGGGGATGGCGTGCGCCGAGCCCGCCGAGCCCGACCGCGCGCAGCGCGGCCTCGGAGGCCTCGTCCTCGACGCGCTCGTGGAGAAAGTAGTCGCCGGGGTTCTGCAGCAGCAGGGCGACACGCCCAGACCGGCTGACGGCGCCGCGGGTCGGCTCCAGCAGCCCGGCAGCGTGGCGCAGCAGCGTCGACTTGCCGGCCCCGTTTCGACCCATCAGCACGACCGTCTCCCCCGCTGCGACGGCGAGGTCGACACCACGAAGGATCGCCGGCCCGTCGCGCAGCTCGTGCCAGACACCGCGCAGCTCGAGCGCCGCCGCTGGAGGTCGGCGTGCGAGGCGCCCGCGCACCCGGTCGACGATGCCGGGCGCCGTCGCCGCCGGCGCGGGCTCGGCATCGCGCCCGGTCGCTTCGGCGTCGAGCGGGAGCAGGCCGTTGCCACGGAGGGTCGCTCGCGCCTGCTTGACGCCGGTCGGCGCCGGGCCCAGTGCGAGCCGGTCGAGCAGGCGCGCTCCCGGCGTCAGCAGCGCCCGCTCATTGGTGGCCGCCCATTCGAGGAAGCCGCTCGGATCCCGGTCGCAGGCGATCGCGCCGTCCGCGAGCACGATCACACGGTCGGCGGCCGCCAGGCAGCGCTCGAGCCTGTGCTCGACGAGCAGGACGGCCGTGTCGGACTCCTGGTTCAGCCGCCGAAGCTGCCAGATCAGCTCGTCGCCGGCGACGGGGTCGAGCTGGGAGGTCGGCTCGTCGAGCAGGACCAGCGCCGGGCGCGACACGAGCGCGGCCGCGAGCGCCACCCGCTGGAGCTCACCGCCGGAGAGCTCGGCCGTCGAGCGGTCGAGCAGGCCGGCGATGCCGAGCGCCAGCGACGTCTCCTCGACGGCCCGGGCGACGGCGCTCGCGCCCTGACCGCGGTTCTCGAGCGCGAGGGCGAGCTCGGCGCGGACCGTGCTCATGATGACCTGGGTCTCCGGGTCCTGGAGCAGCGTGCCCGCAAGGGCGCCGATGTCGGCCGGGGCGTGCTCGCGGGTGTCGAGACCGCCGACGGTCACGCTGCCGCCGAAGGTGCCGCCGTGGAAGTGCGGCACGAGCCCGGCGGCGGCTCGCAGCAGGGTCGACTTGCCGGACCCGGAGAGACCCGCGAGGACGCAGAACTCGCCCGCCGCAACCTCGACTCCGACGTCGCGCAGCGCGTCCGCGGCGGCGCCGGGATAGCGGTAGCTGACGCCCCGCAGGCGCAGGACGCTCATGGCTCGATCCCGCGCCGGTCGACGAAGGGCAGCAGGCTGATCGTGACGAGCAGTCCCGCCGCGACGAGGGAGGATGCGCGCAGTGGCAGGCTGAGAAGCGGGTAGGCCGCAAACGGAGCCGCGTCGACAGCCGCCGCGAGCACCGACACGATCAGGAGCGACGCCGCCGCCGCGGCGAAGGCGACGTCGTGGCGCGAGCTCGCCTGTGCCCTGCGCCTGCGCCCGGCGCGGTGCGCCTTGGCGCGCCCGTGCGTTCCGTAGCCGCGCATCTCGAGGACGGCTGCGACGTCGAGCGAGCGCTCGAGCGCGCCGCCGACGGTCGCGCGGAGGATCGCCAGCGACGCGCGTGCGCCGCGGGCGCCGCCGTCACCCCGGCAGCGCTGCGCCTCGGCCAACCGGCGGGCGTCCTCGCCGAGCACCGGGATCAGGCGCGTGGCGAGCGCCGCCGTCAGGGCGGAGCGCGGTGCGATCCGCCGAAACGCGAACAGCAGCTCGTCGGGGTCCGCCGTGCAGATGACGAGGACGCACGCGAGCATCACGACGAACAGGCGCAGCGCGAAGACGAGGCCGTAGACGACGGCCTCGACGGTCAGGTTCACCTGGCCCAGCACGCCCCAGTCGCCGAGGCGGGCGAAGACGGTCAGGCCGGCCCGGCTGACGAGGACGTTGACGAGGACCGTCAGGAGGACCACCGGGAGCAGGCTCGCACGGGCGGCGCGCAGCAGCCGGCGCCCGACGCCCGACGCGGCGGCGGCGACCGCTACGGCACACAGCAGCGCCCCGAGCAGGATCGGGCTGCTCGTGATCAGGGCGCTCGTCGCGAGCGCTGCGCCGTAGGCGGCCGCGATCGGGGCGCGGGCCGCGTGCAGCGGGCTGGCCCGGCGCACGTAGGCGATCCGCTCGCCGGCCAGCGAGCTCACCCGCCGACCTCGGGTAGGGCCATCACCGAGCCGGGACGCAGCGCGACGGCGAAGCGGTCGCGCAGGGCGGCCCCTACGAGGCCGCGGGCGGCGAGTTCCACGCCGCGGGCATCGGTGCCCGTGACGAGCCAGACGGGCGCGTCTTCGGCGTGCCGCGTGGCTGCGATCAGCCCACTGCCGGCGGACAGCGGCGCGAGCGCCCGCCCGTTCTGGTCCAACGGCGTCAGCGTCCGGCCGTCGGGCGAGAAGCGCGCGTAGACGCCGCTCTCGCGAGGGCCGGCCTCGACGCTTCCGGCGCCCGGGGCGCCGCGGATGCGTGCCCATGGCCCGACGAGCACGCGCAGCGTGAGGGGACCGCCGGTGACGCCGAGGCCGGCGATGGCGGCCGGCACGCCCAGGCCGAGCAGGCGCGAGGCGACCGTCTTGCACGCCGCGCCGGCGACATCGGCGCATTCGATGCGCACCGGCAGGCGCTTCCCGGCGATTCCGCTCAGGAACGGCTGCGGGTAGGAGCCGACGACGGCTGGGACTTCCTCGGTCTGGCTCCAATCGTGGAAGTCCCACCAGATCGCGTCACCCGCATGGACGTTCGTCGCGGCCGCGCCCTTCGCTGCCTCGACGCCGTTGTCGTAGTAGAACCAGTCGACCGGCCGGCCGGCCTGCTGCCCACCGCTCAAACCGTCGATGCTCTGGACGAAGCCGCCGCCGAAACGAGTGCCCACGCTGTAGTTGCGCATGAGCAGGCTCATGACCGTCTCCGCTCCGCGGGCCTTCAGCGCGCCGCTGTGCGGCAGGAGACGGGCGCCGAAGTCCCGTGTCACGGTCAGCTCGACCGCGCTCGGCGTGCGGCCGGCCCCGAGGCCGCAGCCGGCGAGCGCGAACGCGAACGCGATCACACCGGCCGCCGCGACCGCGACGCTCGCCGGCGCGATCGCGGTGGCGGATCTCATTCGACGGCGAGGGGGACCGGGAAGGACGGAACGAGGCCCGCGCGCTCAGCCGTCAGCTGGAAGCGCCCCGCGCCGGTGGGAGCGACGAGCATGGCGCGACCGTCGGCCGCGGTCGAGGCGAAGCCCGAGCCGAGCCGCACGATCGCGCCGGCGACGGGCACGGCGCGTCCTTCGTTGTCGCGGCCGAGCACCCGGACGGACACGGCGCCGCCGCGCGCGACCGTCGCCGGTGCGTTGAGCTCGAGCGTACGCTGACAGCCGCCAGCGGCGCTGTGGCACCAGAACCACACCACTCGCGCGCCGGAACGCAGCCGCCGCCCGTCTCCCTGGGGCCCGCTCGGATCGGCCGCTCCCGTTGAGCCGATCAGCCCGCCGACCTTGTACACCCATCCGTCCTGGCCGCGGTTGACCTGGCCGGCGAGCGAGTTGACGAACAGCGCGGCCGAGCTCGCCGGCGATGCGCCACAGCGACCGTAGTCGCGCAGCGTGAAGGCCGGCCCACCCGCGTGGCGCCGCGCGACGAGGACGGCCAGCGGCGTGCCCGCCGCGACCGCGCAGCTCCTGCCGGCAACGCGGACGCTGCCCGCGCCGGCCGTGACGACGCGCGCCGGCGCGAGAACTTCGCCGTGCGAGCCGACGATCATGCTCAGGACCGCCGGCGCTGCGCGCCCCCGGATGCCGGCGCGGCCGTCCGCAGTCCCGCCGGCGGCGAGTGCGGCGGCCGACGCGAGCAGCGCCAGGATCAGCGGGCGCCTAGCGGACATAGAAGACGATCCGCGACGTTCCCCGAGCGAGGGTCGTGCGATTGCCGGCGGCGTCGGTTGCGTTGATGTCGAGGACGTAGCGCCCGGGGGCGAGCGCGCCTGGGAGCAGATAGGAGAACGTGTCCGTCGTGGACACCTTGAAGAACGAGCCCGTGCCGCAGCGCGCCGGGACGAAGCGCTCGCGCAGGCCGTCGTAGGACGAGCAGCGGCTGCCGCGCGTGCGGTGCAGGCGCAGCTCGATCGACGACACCGGGCTGTGGGCGAGCACCGTGCCCGACAGGGTGCGCGGCGCGCTGCGAGGGCCGTAGACGTGGCCGTCGATCAGCCCGCTCGTGCGTGCGACCAACGCGAACGGCCCGTGGTAGGGCGGTCCGCTCGCGAGCACGCCCGCGGTCGGCGTCGAAGCTGGCGCGGGGGTTTCGCCCGTGGCGGACGGAGCGGTGGTCCCGCAGTTCCCGTCGTTGCCGGCGTGGACGCACACGCTCGCTTCGGCGGGCACGGCTTCGGGACCGCCGGCCGGTCCGCTGACTTTGACGGCGTAGACGCCGGCGTGCGAGAACGTCAGGGTCGCGTGACCGCCAACATCGGTCGTCGCACTGCCTTCGGTGCTCGACACGCTTGCGCCGGACAGCGGCGTGGCTTCGCCGCCGAAGCTCGGGTGCGACACGACGCTGAACGTGACGCGCGAGCCGGGTTCGGCGTCTTCCTGGGCCTGGACGGCGAGGACGTTCGGCGGGGCGGGACATTCCGAGCCGAAGCAGCCCGGGAAGAAGAGGATTTCGTTGCCTGCGCTCACCTGCGCGCCGCAGATGCCGGTGCTGGCTTCGGCGCCGTTCAGCCAGAAGGCCCAGAAGTAGTTCTTGTTCGAGCTGGCGTCGAAGGGATAGGACTGACCCTCGATGGAGATGACTTCGTAGTCGTTGAAGCCGGCGTTCCAGTTCCCTTCCCAGGCGCCTTTCGTCGCCTGCTCGAGCGCGGCGGCGGCGGTCGTGCCCGAGCACGAGCCGCCATCCTTGCTCAGCGCAGGGCCCGGCGTCGTGACGCGCGTCAGCGGCAGGAGCGTCGCGAAGCCGGGTGCCTGGCCGAGGACGCGGACGCTGACGGTGCCGGCTGAGGCGGAGCCGGCAAATGCGAGGCACGCCAATGAGAGGGTCGCGAGCAGTGCCGCGAGGACGGACATTCGGTTGAGACCGCGAGATGGGTGCATTGGAGCCGACCCCTTTCCACGAGGGCTTGTGGGCTTTCGGCCGGAGGCAGGTCTCCTGGCTCCCGGGCCTACCCCCTCCGCGCCTTCCCGTCCCGTCGCAGGCGGGCCGGTGGCTGCGCTGATCGCGCGTGCGGTGGACACCCCCGGTAACAGTGGCGGGTCCGCGCCGGACTCTCACCGGACTTCCCTTCACCACCGACCATATTGTCTCGGCAAGCGTACTCGACGTTGCTACGCGGCGATGGCGCCGAGGTCGGCGTCCGGATCCCGCAGGGCCGCCCGCTGCGCGTCGTCGAGTGCCACGCCGGCGACGAGCATCCGCCTGGCGGCGTCGAGATCGTCCGAGCGCCCGACGCTCAGCGCGGCCCTGACGACGCCTTCGTCGAGGTACCAGTTGCTGAAGCTGCCATCGTCCATCGAGCCGCGAACGATCTCCTCGTCCCAGCTCTGGGCGGGTCCGACGTACTCGAGTTCGCCCCAGTCGCCGAGCACCGAGTAGAAGTAGGGCACGACCTCGTGCTCGACGCGGCGGTCGAGCATGTTGAGGGCCGCGGTCTTGCCCTGGTTGAAGGCGACGTCCCAGTGCTCTATGCGCATGGCCGCGCCGCCGTGGACGGGCGAGTCGTACTCGCAGATGTCGCCGGCCGCAAACACTCCCGGCACGGAGCTCTCGAGTGCCGCCGAGCAGCGGACGCCGCCGCGCGGGCCGATGTCGAGCCCGGCCCGCTGGGCGAGGCCGACGTCGGGTGTCACGCCCGCGCCGATGACGACGGCGTCGGCCGGGAGCTCGAGCCCGGCGCGCGTGATGACCTTGGCGACGCGCCCGTCGCCCTCGAAGCGCTCGAGCTCGTCGCCGCCGTGGATCTTCACGCCGTGGGACTCGAGCAGGTTCTGGAAGAACCGGCCGGCCCGCTCGCCGAAGCCGCGTTCGAGTGTCAGCTGCTCCTGCATGACCATCGTGCAGCGCTTGCCGAGCATCGTCAGCGACGCGGCCACCTCGCACGCGATGTAGGAGCCCCCGATGAGGACGACGTCGTCGGCGTCGGCCACGCCCTCGCGGATCGTGTCGGCGTTGCCGAGCGTCCGCAGGTAGTGGATCTGCTCGAGCTCGCAGCCGTCGACGTTCAGTCGCCGGACGTTGGCGCCGGTGGCGATCAGCGCTCTGTCGAACTCGATCTCCTCCTTGGTCGACAGACGCACGGTGCGAGCCGCCAGGTCGAGCGCCGTCGCGCTCGTGCGGGTCAGCAGCTCGATGCTCTGCTCGGCCCACCACTCCGATGGCCTGAACATGGGCTCCTCGCGGCTCTCCTCGCCGCGCAGGTAACCCTTGGAGCAGTCCGGCCGGTTGTAGGGCGGATCGGGCTCGCGGCCGACCAGCAGGATCTCGCCGTCCGCGCCCTCCTCGCGCAGCCAACGTGCGCAGTTGGCCGACGCGAGGCCGCCGCCGATGAGCAGGTAGTCGACCTTGCGGGCGCCCATGGACCGCCACCTTACAACCCAGGCGGATGGCGAACAGACCAACGCGCCCATGTCGGCAGGTGATCGAGAATCCGCCAGCGCGGCCCGTCCTGTTCGCGGTTGGGACCGACGTCGGTCCCGTTGTGGCTGGTGTCCAGGCGCAGGCCGGCTATGACGAGGAATACGTGCGGCGTCGGCGTCGTGGCGGCGTAGATGGTCACCCACCGCCCGGGCCCGGGCGCGCCCCAGCCGACGTAGTCCTGGGCGAGAGGATTTCGCTCGAGGATTTCGCCGATCGGTCGCACGCCGGAGCGGTAGAGGCTCGCGAAGCGTCCGCCGGCGCGTACGTGGACGAGCAGCTCGAGCGTCGCCTGGCTGTAGCAGTCCTCGAGGTCCTGCGGCCTCAGCCGGTGGCGATGCACCCTGAGCAGCAGCGCGCGGCGGGCGCTCGCCACGATGGCCAGCACCTCGGCCGTGTCGCCGTCCAACGGCGCATCGAGCCCCCGCTCGGGCTCGCCCACGCCTCGATTTTTGCTCGTCCATCGGGTAGACACACATGCATGTCGCCGACACGGGCCGAGAGACCCCCCTCCCACTTGCATGGATCGCGCCGGCGCGGGCGCCGGCGCGGGCGCGACGGACGGGCATGAGCGTCACCGACCGGCTCCGCTCCCTGGACCACCGCCAGCAGCAGAGTCGCCGGATCGGCTTCCTGGCGGCCGTGGTGAAGAAGTTCGGCGAGGACCAGGCGGGCCAGCTGGCCGCGCTGATCGCCTACTACGGCTTCGTCTCGCTGTTCCCCCTGCTGCTCGTGCTCGTGACCATCCTCGGCTTCATCCTGCAGGGCGACCCCGCCGAGCAGAAGCGCATACTCGACGGCACGCTCGGCCAGTTCCCGATCGTCAGCGACCAGCTCAAACTCCACTCCCTGACGGGCAGCGGCGTCGCACTGACGATCGGCGTCCTGGGCTCGCTGCTCGCGGGCATGGGCATCACGGGCGCCACCCAGAACGCCTTCAACCGCATCTGGCACGTCCCGTTCAAGGACCGGCCGAACTTCCTCGTCGCCCATCTGCGCGGCCTTGGCATGCTGGCGATCCTCGGCACGATGTCGGTCGTCTCGACGACGGCCGCCGGCTTCGTCGGGTCGAGCTCCCACGCCGCACCCGACGTCGTCGCCGGCATCGTCGTGGCATTCGCCGTCAACCTCGCGCTGTTCATGACCGCCTTCAGGCTGCTGACGGCGGCCGACGTCCATTGGCAGGACCTGCTTCCGGGCGTGATCGTGGCATCGGTCTCCTGGCAGCTGCTTCAGCACCTCGGCGGCTACTACATCGACCACGAGCTCAAGCACACCAGCCCTCTCTACGGCGTCTTCGCCCTGGTGCTCGGCCTGCTCGCCTGGCTCTACCTCGGCGCCCAGCTGACGATGTTCGCGGCCGAGGTCAACGTCGTCCGCGCGCGCCGACTGTGGCCGCGCAGCTTCTTCTCCGACCCTCTGCTCGACGCGGACCGCCGCGCCATGACGGCCTCGGCCGAGGTCGAGGAGCGCGTGCAGGAGGAGAGCGTCGAGGTCACATTCGACGGCCCCGACTAGCGGATTTGGCTCTGCAGAGCCATCTGCGGCATTACCTCAAAGTCCTTGCGCACGCAACGACCGCGCGCTATACTAAGTAAACTTTCGTAAGCTCATATGGAGCGATCACTTATGTCATCTCCCGCAGAGAACTCCCCCATCCAGCCCAAGCGCCTCCTGCGCCTGATCCCGCTCGACGACACCGTCGTCTTCCCGAACATGGGCATCACGCTCACGATCGACGTCGGCGACGACGAGCGCGTCGTGCTCGTTCCCCGCCACGAGGGCGAGTTCCTCGAGGTCGGCACGATTGCCGAGGTGTCCGAGCAGATCCGCCTCCCCGGCGGCGGCCGCGCGGTCGCCATCTCGGGCGAGCACCGCGCCCTGATCGGCGCCGCCCAGACCGGACCCGCCGGCGAGCTTCGCGTCGAGGTCGACGAGCGTCCCGACGATGTGCCGGTCGACAAGCGCACGCGCGAGCTCGAGCGTGAATACCGCGCAGTGGTCGAGGAGATCCTCGAGCTGCGCGGCGACGACGGGCGCATCTCGGCCTTCCTTCGCGCCATCGCCGAGCCCGGCGCCCTGGCCGACTCGGCCGGCTACTCACCCAACCTGTCCTATGAGCAGAAGGTCGAGCTGCTGCGCACGCTCGACGTCACCGCACGCCTCGAGCTCGCCGTGGGCCTCCAGCGCGAGAGCCTGGCTGAGCTCCAGGTGCGCCGTCGCATCCGCGACGACGTCCAGGAGGGCGCCGAGAAGCAGCAGCGCGAGTACTTCCTGCGCAAGCAGATGGACTCCATCCGCAAGGAGCTGGGCGAGGACGACGCGTCCGTGGCCGACGAGTACCGCACCAAGATCGAGGACGGCGACATGCCGGCCGAGGTCAAGGAGCAGGCCCTCAAGGAGCTCGCCCGCCTCGAGCGGATGGGCGAGCAGACGGGCGAGTCGAGCATGATCCGCACCTACCTCGACTGGCTGATCGCCGTGCCGTGGGGCAAGCGCTCGGATGAGCACCTCGATCCTGTCGCGGCGCGCGCCGTGCTCGACGCCGACCACGCCGGCCTCGAGGACGTCAAGGATCGCGTCACCGAGTACCTGGCCGTGCGCAAGCTGCGCCAGGACCGCGGCATCGAGGCCGACCCCAAGTCGGGCGCCATCCTCACTCTGATCGGCCCCCCGGGCACCGGCAAGACCTCGATCGGCGAGTCGATCGCCCGCGCGACCGGACGCGAGTTCGTCCGCATGTCGCTCGGCGGCGTCCGCGACGAGGCCGAGATCCGCGGCCACCGTCGGACCTACATCGGCGCCCTGCCGGGTCGACTGGTCCGCGCGCTGCGCGACGCCGGCACGATGAACCCGGTGATCCTGCTCGACGAGGTCGACAAGGTCGGCGCCGATTGGCGCGGCGACCCGTCGGCGGCGCTGCTCGAGGTCCTCGACCCCGCCCAGAACCACTCGTTCCGCGACCACTACCTCGACGTCGAGCTCGACCTCAGCCAGGTCATGTTCCTCGCCACGGCCAACGTCGCCGACACGATCCCCGGGCCGCTGCTCGACCGGATGGAGGTCATCCGCTTCGACGGTTACACCTCCGAGGAGAAGCTCGCCATCGCCAAGGGCTACCTGTGGCCGCGCCAGCGCGACCGTAACGGGCTGCGCGAGGACGAGGTCGACATCTCCGACGACGTCCTGCGACTGATCATCGCCGAGTACACGCGCGAGGCCGGAGTCCGCAACCTCGAGCGCAACCTCGGCACGGTCCTACGCAAGACCGCCACGAGGATCGCCTCCAGCCAGGTCGCAACCGACGCGGCCGGAGCCGACGCGAAGGTGGCCGTCGAGAGCGACGCCGAGCCGGTGACGGTCGACGCCGCCAAGCCGGCCAAGAAGGCCAAGCCCAAGGCGACCAAGGCCAAGGCCGGGTCGAAGGACGCGATCGAGATCCCGGTCGAGATCGACGTTGACGCGGTCCGCGACGCCCTCGGACGCCAGAAGTTCTTCCAGGAGTCGGCCGCCAGAACGGCGACTCCCGGTGTGGCGACCGGCCTGGCGGTGACGGGCAGCGGCGGCGACGTCCTGTTCGTCGAGGCGACGGCGATGAAGAACGGCGGCGCCTCGGGCGGCCACGGCCTGGTCTTGACGGGTCAGCTCGGCGACGTCATGAAGGAGTCGGCCAGGATCGCCCTGTCCTACGTCCGCGGCCACGCCGAGGAGCTCGGCATCGACGAGAGCGCCTTCGAGAACCGCGAGTTCCATGTCCACGTGCCCGCCGGCGCGATCCCCAAGGACGGGCCGAGTGCTGGCGTGACGATGGTCACGGCGCTGGCATCGCTCTTGTCCGGGCGCCCGGTCAAGCACACGGTCGGAATGACCGGAGAGGTCACGCTGCAGGGACGCGTGCTGCCGATCGGCGGCCTTAAGCAGAAGGCCCTGGCGGCCCATGCGGCGGGCCTGACCGACGTGATCCTGCCCGAGCGCAATCGTGGCGACCTGGACGACATCCCGGAGGAGGTCCGTCAGCAGATGACCTTCCATCCGGTCATGACCGTCCAGGAGGTCCTCGACCGCGCCTTGGAGCCGGCTCGCGATGTCGCGCACGTCTCGTAGGTGTGAGCCCGTGCCGATGGAGGTCCGCGAGACCGCGGACCTCCTCGAGCGGCGCTGGCAGCTGTCGATCATCTATGCGGCCCTCACGGGTGCCCTTCGCTTCAACGAGTTCGCCGACGCCGTCGCCGGCATATCTCCGCGAATGCTCGCCGAGCGCCTGCGCGACCTCGAGGCGGCCGGCCTCGTCGAGCGGACCGTCATTCCGTCGAGCCCGCCGACCGTCGAGTATCGCCTGACGGCCCGCGGACGCAGGCTCGGCCCGCTGATCGAGGCCATGCGCGAGTACTCGCGCCAGCCGGTCTAGCCGATGACCCGGGCCGAGCCGCTCGCGGCCGACGCCGAGCGCCGGCCGGTCTAACCCCGACTCGAGCCGGCCAGCTCGCGGCCGACGCCGACGAGCTGGCCGGTGGCGCACCGCTCGGCTGCGACGGTCCCTCGCTTGTTGCGGATGCCTATGACACCGGTCAGCCCGCCGGCGGCCAGCAGGACGGCGGCGATGGCCATGCCGACGTGGAAGCTGTGCAGCGACGCCTGCTCGGCGGCACGTGTGACGGCATGGGCCTGGGACGGCGCCAGAGCATGGACGTCGGGCCGCCCGAGCGGCAGGCGCTTCGCCTGCCTGACCGCCGCGCGCGCTGCCCCGCCGAGGCCGACGCCCGACAGGCGGCGGTCGAGGTCGGCGACGAAGGAGCCGGCCACCGCCGCGCCGACGGCCGCTGTGCCGAGCAGGCCGGCCACGCGGGCAATCGCGTTGTTGACGCCCGAGGCGATGCCGGCATCGGTGGCGGTCGCGTCGGCCAGCACGGCTGCCGTCAGCGGCGCGACCGTCATCGACAGTCCGAGCGCGAACAGCAGCAATGGCGGCAGGACGTCGCGCAGGTAGTCGACGTGCAGCCCCATCCCTTGGAACAGCAGCAGGCCGGCCGCGCACACGAGCGGCCCGGCGCCCATGAACAGGCGCGGCCCGAAGCGGTCGGCGAGGGCGCCGAAGCGGCGTGAGAGCAGGAACATGACGACGGTTACAGGCAGGGTCGTCAGGCCGCTCTTCAACGGCGAGTAGCCGCCGATCTGCTGGAGGAAGAGCATCAGGAAGAAGAACAAGATCGCGAGCCCGGCATACATCGTGAACGTCTCGACGTTGCCGGCCGAGAAGTTGCGACGGCGAAACAGGCGCAGAGGCAACATCGGGTCGTGGGCACGCGACTCGTACAGGACGAACGAGCCGAGCAGCGCCGCGCCCCCGATCAACGGGCCGAGCACGCCCGGGCTCGACCAGCCCAGGCGGGGCTGCTCGATGAGCGCGAAGACCGCCCCGCCGAGACCTCCCGCGCACATCAGGGCGCCCGGAGCGTCGATCCGCCTTGCGCCCGTCTCGCGCGGCTGGGCCTGCGGGAGCGCCACGCGGATGAGCACGACGCAGGCGGCCACGAACGGGACGTTGATGACGAAGATCCACCGCCACGACGCGATCGCCAGCAGCTCGCCTCCCAGCAGCGGGCCGAGGACCGCCGCGATCGTCCCCCACGCCGTCCACGCGCCGATCGCCCCGCCCCGCTCTGACTCGGGGAAGGTGTTGACGATGACCGCCAGCGACGCCGGCGTCAGCAGCGCGCTGGTCATGCCCTGGACTCCCCTGGCCGCCACGAGCCAGCCGATGCTCGGCGCCAGGGCGCACCCGAGCGAGGCGACGCCGAAGCCGACCACACCCAGCTCGAAGATGCGCCGCTCGCCGTAGAGGTCCCCGAGCGAGCCGCCGAGCAGGATCAGCGAGCCGAGCGTCAGCAGGTAGCCGTTGGCCACCCATTGCTGTGCCGCCAGACCCCCGCCCAGGGCCCTCTGGATGGTCGGGAGCGCGACGTTGACGACGGTTCCGTCGAGCAGCGCGATACCCGAGCCGAGGATGCACGCGATCAGCGTCAGACGCTTGACCGACGCATCGCTGCGAGCGGCCATCGCCTTCCGGTCAGGCCTCTCTGCACAGGGCCGAGCGGTCGAGCTGCTCGACCGAGGTGTAGCCGCTCAGCGCCAGCGTCAGGTCGAGCTCGGCGAGCAGGCAGCGGAGCACGTGCTCGACGCCGGCCTGCCCGTCGAGCGCCAGGCCCCACACGAAGGGACGGCCGACGCACACGACGTCGGCGCCCAGGGCGAGCGCCTTGAAGGCGTCGGCGCCCGTGCGGATGCCGCTGTCGAACAGCACCGGGAAGTCCTCGGGAACGGCCTCGCGCACGCCCGGGAGGGCGTCGAGCGCGCCGATCGCGCCGTCGACCTGGCGGCCGCCGTGGTTGGACACGATCACGCCGTCGACGCCCGCGTCGAGCGCACGCCGCGCGTCGTCGTCGTGGAGGATCCCCTTCAGGACGATCGGCAGGTCCGTCTGCTCGCGCAGCCACGCCAGATCCGCCCACGTGACCGTCGGGTTGGAGAACTGCATCGCCCACAGCCCGATCGCCGCGCCGGGGTCATCCTCGGGCGTCTGCTCGAGCGCCGCGCGGAAGACCGGGTCGCTGAAGTAGTTGGCCACGCCCACCCCCTGCAGGAACGGCAGATAGGCGGCCTGGAGGTCGCGCGGTCGCCAGCCGAGCATCCAGGTATCCAGCGTCACGACGATCGCCGCGTAGCCGGCGTCGGCCGCGCGGGCGACGAAGCTCGCCGCCAGCTCGCGATCCTTCGGCCAATAGAGCTGATACCAGCGGGCGGCCTCGCCCATCGCGGCGGCGACGTCCTCCATCGAGTGCGACGCCGCAGTGCTGAGGATGGCCGGGAGCCCGCGCGCGGCCGCCGCGCGGCCGACCGCCAGCTCTCCGTCGGGGTGGACGATCGACTGGACGCCGATCGGAGCGAGCATCACCGGCGCGGCCATGGCGGTGCCGAGGATCGAGCAGCTCAGGTCGCGGACCGACACGTCGCGGAGCATCCGCGGCACGATCTCCCAGCGCTCGAACGCCCGCAGGTTGGCCGCGACCGTCTGCTCGGACCCGGCGCCGCCCGCGACGTAGCCGAAGGCCTCCTCGCTCAACAGCTCGCGCGCCCGCTCCTGCAGCTCGGCCACGGCGATCGGCAGCTTCGGCCGCTGCCCCGCGAGTCCGGCGCCGTAGATCTCGTACTGGAAGTTCGCCAGCAGCTCCGTCACGACCGGCTCGGCGTCGGTCATCGCCTAGCCCAGGACCAGCTCGGCGGCGCTGCGCAGCGTGGCCGCGTCGCCTGAGATCAACAGCGTCGTCACGACCGACTCGCGCCACTTGGCGAGATCGTCGCGGATCTTCTCACGCGGTCCGATCAGCGACAGCTCTTCGATCAGCGCCGTCGGGATCCTGGCTCCCGCCTCGTCCTTCCTGCCGCTGAGATACAGCTCCTGGATCTCGGCGACCTCCTTCTCGTAGCCCATCCGGATCGGCACGTTGGCGTGGAAGTTGGCCCCCTTCGCACCCATGCCGCCGAAGTAGAGGGCGTAGAACGGGCGCAGCGCGTCGGCCGCCGCCTCGACGTCGTCGGTCACGATCAGCGGCACCGTCGCGGCCACCTCGAAGTCGCCGGGGCCGCGCCGCGCGCCCGGCCGGGAGAAGCCCTCCTCCAGCGACGGCCGGTAGAGCTCGTCGTAGACGCTCGGCGAGAACAGCATCGCCAGCCAGCCGTCGCACAGCTCGGCGCAGAGGGCGATGTTCTTCGGGCCCTCGGCGCCGAGGTAGATCGGGATGTCCTCGCGCAGCGGGTGGATCGAGGACTTCAGCGGCTTGCCCAGCCCGGTGCCATCGGGCAGGGGCAGCTCGTAGTGCGGCCCGGCCGCCACGAGCGGGCCCTTGCGCGCCCACACGTCGCGCAGGATCGCGATGTACTCGCGGGTGCGCGCCAGCGGCTTCGCGAACGGCATGCCGTACCACCCCTCGACGACCTGCGGCCCCGACACGCCGAGTCCGAGGATGAACCGCCCGCCCGACAGCAGGTCCATGGTCATCGCCGCCATCGCCGTCGCGGCGGGCTGGCGAGCCGACATCTGCACGATGGCCGTCCCCAGCTTGATCCGCTCGGTCGAGGAGCCCCACCACGCCAGCGGCGTCAGGCAGTCCGACCCGTACGCCTCGGCGGTCCAAATCGAGTCGTAGCCGAGTCGCTCGGCCTCGGCCACGGCCTCGGTCACACCCGGCGGCGGACCGCCGGCCCAGTAGCCCGTGTTCAACCCCAGCTTCAGCTCTCCCGCCATCCCCGCGAGACTACCTGCCACCGGCGGCCGGCAGCCCGTCGAGCAGGACGAGCGTGAAGCCGTCGTATCCCTTCGACCCGACCGTCTGGATCGTCGTCGCGCTCATGCCGGCCCGGCCCGCGAGCAGCGCGTGGAACCGGCGCATGCCCTGGGCGCCCGGATCCTCGCTCTCGGCGTCGATCAGGGCGCCGCCGCGGACGACGTTGTCGACGACGATCACGGCGCCGGGGCGCGACAGCGACAGCGCCGCCTCGAAGTACTCCGGCGTCGTCTTCTTGTCAGCGTCGATAAAGGTCAGGTCGAACGGCTCGACGCCCTCGGCGGCCAGCGCGTCGAGGGCTGCGAGCGCCGGTCCGACACGTTGCTCGACGACATCGGCGAGCCCGGCGCGAGCGATGTTCTCACCGGCCACGCGGGCGTAGCCGGCGTCGAGCTCGAGCGTCACGAGCCGTCCGCCCGGCGCCAGCGCCCGGGCCAGCCAGATCGTGCTGTAGCCGCCCAGCGTGCCGACCTCGAGAATCCGGCCGGCGCCGTGGATCCTCGCGAGCAGCTGGAGCATCCTGCCCTGCGGCGGCGATACGCCTATCGGCGGCAGGCCGGCGGCCTCGCTCCTGCGCAGTGCGTCCTCGAGCGCGGAGTCGGGCTCGATCAGGACGTCGGAGACATAGCGATCGACAGCCGACCACAGATGATCGTTCAACGCTCGGCCCCGACGCGCTCGTCGCGACTCATCAGCGCCAGCGGGATCGACAGCCCGGCCGAGCGGCGGAGGGTCGCTATTCGACGCCCTGGTTGCACGGCGGCGCGGACGTCGCCGGCGTGTCCCTCGAGCAGGCCAACCGTCCGGTCGATGTCTCCCACCACGAGCGCCAGCCCCCAGAACCGCACGGGACGCTCCCTGCCACCGGCGCGGGCGACGACATCCTCGGGCTCCTCGACGAGCTCGAGGATCTCCGCGCCGAGGCGGAAGAAGGCCTGGCGCGGAGCGCCCGCCGGCGTCGGCTCCTCGCGCACTCGGCGCAGGTCGAGGCCGGCGTCGCCCAGGGCCTTCACGCTGCGGGGGAAGTCCGGCGAGATGGCAACGACGTGGTCGATCGCGACGACGCCGTTGGGATGCTCCGGCGCGGGTGTGCGCTCGGCCGCGCTCGACGCCCGTGTCGGCAGCCCGTCGAGCGCAGTGCTCGACAGGCCGCGCAGCGACCACGCGATCAGGCCGCTCCCGCCGTCGGCTCCCGACGCGGCGGAATCGGCGCGGGCGAACGTCACGCGGACGCCGGCGAGGTGACACGCGCCGTCCTCCACGTGGAATCCGAGCGCCGCCCACGCCTCGGGCTCGCCAGCCACGGTCAGCTCATCGATCGTCGGCCCGCTCATCGCCGCTGAACCGTATCGCCTCGCCTCGGCCTGCGATCCGCAGCACCCGTACCGGCAGTCAGAGCGACGCGGCCGCCTTGGTGTAGATGACGAACGGCTCGCGGACACCGCCGACGCGATCGTAGACGGCCTGGGCGCGCAGGTTCTCGCGCCCCGTCTGCCATTCCATCCTGCTCGCTCCATGCGCGCGGCAGCACTCGAGCGCCGCCGCGATCAGGCGGTCGGCGAGCCCGCTCCCGCGGGCGTGAGGCGCGACGTAGAGGTCGTGCATGATCCCGATCCGACTCGCCTCGGTCGTGTCCCAGCTCCACAGGAGCGTCGTGAAGCCCACGGCCGCCCCACCCTCCTGATCGCGGGCGATCATCTGCAGGCCCTCGCGCTCCGCGTCGGCCAGCAGCGCCCTGCTCACGTCGAGCAGCGCGATGTCGCTCGGCGCGGTGCGGTAGAAGTCGCAATACGCACGCATCAGCGGCAGGAGCTCGGGCAGATCCTCCGCCCCGACGAGCTCGATCGCGTGGGCCCCGTCGGGCGCCGCCATCGGCGTCAGGACCCGGAGGCCGAGGTGCGCGCGGTGACGATCCAGGTCGAGGCCGGCGCCACGACGCCGTCGGGGCCGTCCCAGTCAGCCAGCTCCTCGTGCAGCGCCGCGGCCACGGCGTCGTGGAGGTGAGCGGCACGCTCCCCGGCCAGGCGCAGGATCTCGCCGGCCGGACCCAGGCTCATGACGAACTCGACCGCCTCGTCGAGATCCCGGCCGATGACGATCGTGAGATCGCACCTGTGCAGCGCCACGTCACTGAACCCGGCGCTCAGCAGGATTCCGCTGGTCGTGTCGGCGTTGGCCATCGAGAACGGCCCCGGGCCGCAGGTCGGCTCGTCGTAGGACTCGGGCTTCCTCACGAAGCGCTCAGTGACCGTCTGGGCCCGATAGACCCAGTCGTTCTCGACCTTGGCGCGCCACACGACGATCGCCAGACGCCCTCCCGGTACGAGCGCCGCCCGGACGTTGCGCAGCGCGTTGACCGGGTTCGCGAAGAACATCGTGCCCATCTGCGAATACGCCAGGTCGAAGCCGTCCTCGGCGAGTGCCCGTTCGACGTCGGCGACGGCGAAGCGCGCGTTGCTCGCCCCCGTCTGCTCGGCCTCCAGGCGCGCCGTCTCGATGAAGCGCGGCGCCGCATCGACCCCAAGCGCCTCGCCGGCGGGCCCGACCAGCCCGGCGATCCTCCTCGTCGTCACACCGAAGCCGCAGCCGACGTCGAGCACCCGCTCGCCCGCAGCCGGCTCGGCCAGACGGATGGCCTCCTCGCCGTGCGTACCGAGGCCGTCGGTCAGGAGGTGGCGAAACTGCACGAAGCGGTCATACAGCGGGCCGTCCCACGCGCGGATCGCCTCCTCGTTCGCGTCCTGCGGCGCGGAGCTCACGACGCCCGCTCCTCGGCCAGGGCAAACGGACTGCCCTCGGAGTCCTTGCAGATCGCCCAGCGGGCGCCGGGATGGACGACGGCGCCGCCGAGCTCGCCGACGCGGCTGAGGGCTGCGGCGAGGTCCGACACGGCAAAGTAGGGCAGCGAGAACGAGTCGCCGGGGCCGCGCCCGCGCGCATGCACCCCCACGTCGCAGCCCCCGCTGCGTGTCTGCCAGCCCTCGCCCTCGTCCTCGCCGCGCGCGAGCAGGTCGACCTCGAGCAGTCCGCTCCAGAAGCGCAGCGCCCGAGCGGTGTCGTCGGCGGGGAACTCGATGAACGAGGGCCGCGGAGAGGTCATGCTGGGACGATAGGCGCTCGCGGCGCGGCGTGCTCGACTCAGCGCACGCCTGCGGGCGTGGCCGAGGCGTAGCCGAGCAGTGAGAAGTTCTCGAGCGCCACCTCGACGGCGGCCTCGGCCCGAGCGACCTGCGTGCTCGCCGCCGCGACGGTCGCTTCTCCTTCACCGAGCGCGGCACCCGCGAGTTGCGCGTAGGCGTCGTGCGCGCCCCGCAGGGACGCGGTCAGAGCTTCCTCGGCCGCGGCCGCCGGGAGCGGGGCTTCGAGCGCCGCAAGGAATGCGGCCGCCGCGGCGAAGTGACTCGCCAGGACGCGGGCCGGCGGACCGATCGCGGCAGCCGTGGCGGCGCGGCCGATCGTGCCCCGCAGCGCCAGGCGCTCGCGGTCCAGTCGAGCGATCAGCGCGCCGAGCCGGCGCGCGTAGCGGGCGTCGGGAATGAGGCTGTACTGCGTCTGGCCGACGAGCGAAGCGCGCGCGACGATCTGCTCGCATTCGCGTTGGACGGCCGCGCCGGGGGCCACGGCGAGACAGCCGAGAGCCGTCGGGGCGGTGCCGGAGTTGGGGATCACATACAGCTCTGTCAGCTCGAGCTGACCGCCCCCGGCGAGCTCGACGCCGAGACCGTTGTAGCGGTAGGCCTGGAAGCCGGGGAGCGCCACGACCTCCGTGCTCGGGCGAGCGTGCAGGCGCGCCAGGAGGTCGGCTGGAAGGGGCGCGGGCCCGCCGCCGGCGAGTGCTCCCGCCAACACTCCTCCCGCTGGAGCGCCGCGCGCGGGAGACAGGACGACGGCATCGCCGAGCGGGGCGCCGGGGATCGCCGGCGGTGCGTCGCCGGCGTGCCAGCCGCTCGGGTATTCCACCAGAGCGCTCCCGACCGAGATGACGTGGGCGTGCGCCCACGCGTCCGGTCCGGCGCCGACCGGTCGGCTTCCACGTCCTGCGAGATATCCGAGGAGCGCGACGGCGAGCAGGGCGCCCGCCACGATCGCCGGCAGGCCTCGCCTCGGCGCGAACACGACCTGGCTAGCCCGAGCTTTCGAAGGATTGGCCGGACGTCGCGGGCTTGGGTTTCGCCGTTGACCGCGACGGACTCGGCGAGACCGGTGCGCTAGCCGCCGGCGGTGAAGCCTGGGGCTGTACCACCGCCGGCGTGGCGGTGCTCGACGGGCCGGCCGTCGTGGTGCTCGCGCGCGGTGCGACTGTGCGCGTCGGCGCCGGGCGGACAACCGGGGCGACGATCGCGGGAGCGTCGCTCAGCTGCACGGGGATCGGCGCGGGCCCATAGGCGTGGGCGCGGGCCGCCGTCGCTTCGCGAGCGGGGGCGAGGGCGCCGGAGTCTCGGCCGATGACGAACAGGCTGACGAACACGGCCAGCGCGAGAACCGTGAACAGGGACGCGTCGCGAGCGCCGATCCAGCGCCTGGGCTCCGCCCCGACCACATACGGGCTCGATGTCCTCAGTGTGCTCACGAGACTGGGCAGGCTATCGGCTTGGGGTCGGCCGGGAACAGACACCGGTCCTTGCGACGCGGAAGGCCGCGTCGGATGACGAAGCTCGTGTACTTGCCGATCCGTCCGGGTTTGGTGATGCGTATCTCGAGGACGATTCCGGCGCGCAGATGGCGCTGGAAGTCGCGGAACGTGACGAGCACGGCGGCTTCGCCACCCCGCCGGCTTCCCGTGGCGGCGAGCCGTGTCTCCGAGCGCGCCGGGCAGCCCCTGCCTCGACAGGTGACGGTCACGCGGGCGCCGATCGGGACCTGCGCTGAGAGCAGCCCGACGTTGACCCCGCTCCCCGTCAGGATGCCGGCCATGCGCACGACTGGAGACGGCTGCATCTGGGTGATGTGCGCGCGCCGGACGCGCACCGTCGCTGTCGCCGTGCTCGACAGGCCGTCGGCGGCCGTCACCCGCAGACGCAGGGTGTGGGCACCGGGCTTGCGAAACACCGTCCTGAGCACGGCCTGGCCGACGACGAAGTGAGCCGTCGGCGCCAGCGCCCACGCGAACGTGCTCAGCGGGCTGGTGAGGTCTGTCGAGCTCGAGACGAGCGACACCGCTTCGCCGACCCGCGGCGCGGCCGGGAACCACCTGAACGAGGCCTGTGGCGGCGTCGGAGACGTCGGCGATGGCGGCGGAGCGACCATGAAGCCAACCCCCGCGCTGAGTCCGACGTTGCCCGCCGCGTCGGCCTGCTCGGCCTGGACGACGTAGCTTGTGCCGGCCGTCAGGCCGCCCAGCACGGCGGACCACGCTTCGCCCGATCGCTGCACCGACACGCTCTCGAGCGGCTGCTGCTGTCCGATCGAGGGACCGGCGTAGAGCTGGACGGTCACCGTCGGGGAATCGCCCGGCGCCGTGCCGGCGGATCCGCTGACGACCTCGGAGCTGCCCGTCGTCGTGCTTCGACTCGAGGGCGATGTCAGCGTGATCGTCGGTGCCGTCGTGTCGAGCGTGATGGTCACAGGCTGGCTCTTGCCGCTGCCGAGCAGGAGATCCTTCTGTTCGGCCTGGGCCGTGTAGGTGCCGGGCGCCAACGGTTCGGCGACGGTCAGCGACCACGTGGTGCCCGTACCGGCCGTCTCCGTCACCGGAGGCTCCACGGGTGAGCCCGACGCCGACGTACCCGCGTACACCCGCAGGCTGATTTTGTCGGAGGTTTCGGTGAATTCGTTGAAGGGGTCGTCAGTGGTCCCGCTGAACGTCGGGGTCTGGTCGTTGGTCACGCTCCCATCGGCCGGACTCGTGATCGTGATGCTCGGCGGGACGCCGGCGGCCGAGGCGACCGGAGCGAGGCCGGATACCCCGGCCAGGGTCCCGAGCACGAGCACCAGCACGGCGACGCGCCGCCGCGAGGCAGCCAGTCGGGCGGCGTCCGTCGGCGCCAGAGCAGGCAGACCGGTCACGACCTGGGACATTCGATCGGCTTCGGGTAGGTCCCGTTCAAGCACTTGTCCAGGCGCACCGGGAGCTTGCCTCGGCGGACGACGAAGCGGGTGTACTTGCCGATGGCGCCTCTCCTGCTGACGAATATCTCGATCTCCGAGCCCGCCCGGAGCCTGCGCTCGAAGCGGTGGAACTCGACCGATCTCGCCACCACGCGGGCCGAGACGACGCGGCTCTGGGATCCCATCGGGCAGCTGCGGCCGGTGCAGCGGACAGTGATTCGCGCGCCCGCCGGCGCCCGCACGGCGAGCAGGGCGAGCCTCACGGACGAGCGGCTCCCGGTGCTGGAGATGCGAACGGTCGGGAAGGGCTGCATCAGCGGCAGCGCCGCCGCGCCGACCGGGATCGTGGCGCCGACGGTGCTCGTCATCCCGTTTGCGGCGCCGACCCGCAATCGCACGAGGTGGGCGCCGGGGCTCGCGAAGGATGCGACGATCGTGGGCGCGCCGGGGGCGAACGCGCCGCCGCCGGCGAGGTCCCAGGCGAGCGATGTGATCGGGCTGAGCGCGTCCGTCGCATTCGCGACGAGCGAGACGCTCTGTCCGGTGACCGGATGGGTCGGGAACCACGAGATCGAAGCCGTCGGCGGCTGTGCCGCGCCGGGCGTCGCGGAGGCGGTGACGGTGACGGCGTGCGTCGCGCTGAGGCCGCGATTGCCCGCGTCATCGGACTGGGTCGCGCGGACGGAGTAGGTCCCGGGCGTCAGGCCACCGAGCGTCGCCGTCCAGGCGCCGCCGCTCGCGCGCACCGCGACGCTCTGCAGCGGCGAGCCTTCGGCGCTCGCGCCACCGGCGAACAGCTGCACGGTGACGATCGGCAGGTCGTGTTCGCCGGTGTCGGCCGATCCGCTCACCGGCTGGCTTTCGCCTCCCGTGACGGCACCGTCGGCGGGAGAGCTCAGCGTCACGTGCGGAGCGACGGTGTCGACGCTGAAGGTCGCGGCCGCCGACTGGCCGACGTGTTCGCTGCCGAAGGCGCTCGCCTGGCTGGCCACCGCCGTGTACTGGCCGTCGCCCAGCGCCGGCGTCGCCGCGGCCGAGCTCCACGCGGCGCCCGTGCCGCTCGCTTGCGCGGTGGCCACCACCGGGCCGGCCGGCGTCGCCCCGGCGTAGATGAAGACCGTCACCGGGGTGGCTTCGCTCGCCGTGCCCGTGAACGAGGGCGTCGCGTCGTCGGTTCGCGCGGCCGGCGGGCTCAGCGTGACCGTCGGCGCCTCGGTGTCGACGACGAACGTGACGGTGTTGCTGGCGCCTTCGGGGTTGCCGATCGTGCTCGCCTGGCGGGCCACTGCAGTGTAGGTGTGCTTGCCCGACGGCAGCGAGGAGACCGGGGCCGAGCTCCAGGAGCCGGACGGACCGGGTGTCGCCGTGGTGGTGCGAATCGGAGTGCCCGTGGCGGTTACGCCTTCGTAGAGCTTGACCGTCACCTGGGAGGTTTCGCTCGCCGTGCCGGTGAACGCCGGCGTGGCGTCATTCGACCGCAGCGGCGGCGAGTCCAGCGTGACGGTCGGCGGTTCGGTGTCGACTTCGAATGAGACCCTCGCGCTGCTCCCCGGCGAGTTCCCGAGCGAGCTCACCTCGGTCGCGACGGCCGTGTAGGTGACGGCGGCGCCCGACAACGCCGGACTGGCTTTGCCGGAGGTCCAGCTGCCGCTGTGCGGGCTGGCTTTGGCGTGTGACACTTCCCGGTTCGAGGGGTCGTAGATGTGGACGACGACTTCGGTCGATTCGGTGGCGGTCCCGGAGAACGTCGGCGTCGTGTTGGATGACCGCGCCGGTGCGACGATGGTCACCGTCGGCGAGGACGTGTCCACCGTGAAGGTCGCCGCCGCGCTCTTACCCGTGGCGTTCCCGAGCGAGCTCGCCTGTTCGGCGACCGCCGTGTACTGGCCGCTCGCAAGCGCCGGGCTGGCCCGAGCGGACGTCCAGGCGCCACCCGAGACCGTTGCCTGTGCGCTCGAGACGATTGCGCCGGCCGCCGTCGTGCCGGAGTGGATCTTGACGGTCACGGGCGTGGTGTCGGTGGCCGTCCCCGAGAAGGTCGGATTGGTCTGGTTCGAGCGCGCGGGCGGCTGGCTCATGGTCACGGTGGGAGGCGCGGTGTCGACGGTGAAGGTCACGGGTTCACTCACACCGTCCGGGTTGCCCAGGGAGCTCTGCTGGGTGGCGACCGCGGTGTACTGCCCGTCGAGCAGGCTGGGCGCGGACGCCGTCGAGGTCCACGCGGGGCCGGTGCCCGATGCCGTGGCCGACGCGACCGCGACGCCGCCGGCGCTCGCGCCGGCGTAGATCCGAACGGTCACGGGCGTCGTTTCGCTCGCCGTTCCCGTGAACGATGGCGTCGCGTCGTTGGACGGCGTGATCGGCTGGTCCAGCGTGACCGCGGGTGCGGAGGTATCGACCGTGAACGTCGCCGGCGCACTCGCTCCGGTCGGATTGTCGAGCGAGCTCGCCTCCTTGGCGATCGCCGTGTACTGCCCGTTCGCCAACGCCGGAAAGGCCTGCGCGGATGTCCAGGTCCCGCCCGTGACCGTCGCCTGCGCGCTCGAGACGACGGTGCCGGACACGCTCGTCCCGGCACGGATCTCAACCGTGACCGGTGTCGTGTCGCTCGCCGTTCCCGTGAAGGCAGGCGTCGTGTCGGCCGAGCGGGCGGCAGGTGGGTTCAAGGTGACCGTGGGGGCCGCGGTTTCGACCGTGAAGGTGACGGGTTCGCTCACCCCAGCCGGATTTCCCACCGGGCTCGGCTGGGAGGCCAGCGCGGTGTACTCGCCGCTCGCCAGCGCCGGCGAGGCGTCCGAGGAGGTCCACGCGCCGCCCGTGCCCGACGCGGTGGCCGAGGCAATGAGGGTTCCCTGGGCCGTCGGGCCGGCGTAGATCCGGATCGTCACGGTGCCCGTCCCGGTCGCGGTGCCGGTGAAGGCCGGGTGGGTGTCGTTGGACGGCGAGGTTGGTTCGTCCAGGGTCACCACCGGCGAGGTCGTGTCGACCGTGAAGGCCACGGGGGCGCTGACGCCCGCGGGGTTGCCGGCCAGGGAGCTCTGCTGGACGGCCACCGCGACGTACTGCCCGCTGAGAAGCGGGGGGGCCGCTTCGCCGGACGTCCAGGCTCCGCCGCTGCCGGTCGCGTCTGCCGTCGCCACCACCGGGCCTTCGCTCGTCCCGGCGTGGATCTGAACGGCGACCGTCGTGGTGTCGCTCGCCGTGCCGGTGAACGTCGGCGTCGTGTCGTTCGATGGAGACGGCGGCGCATCGAGGGTCACGGTCGGGGCGGCGGTGTCAACCGTGAACGTGACCGCGGGGCTCGTGCCGGTTTCTTCCAGGAGGTTCGTCTGGATGGCCTGTGCGGTGTAGACGCCGTCGGGCAGCGTTTCGGCCGGTCCGGCACTCCAGCTGCCGCCGAGCGGAGCCGTCGAGCTGACGAGCGTCTGCGCGGGCGAGCCGGCGCCGATCGAGGAGCCTTCGTAGATGTCGACCGTCACCGGATCGATGAGGTCGTCGGTCACTCCCGAGAACGTTGGCGTGGGGTTGTTGCCGCGCCCCGGCGCCGGTTCTTCGATGTTGAGGCTCGGCGCCGCCGCCAGCGCGCCGGCGACGGGTCCGGCGAGCAGCATCAGTATCGCGGTCGCCAGCGCGGCCGCGAGGCGGCCCGCGCGATATCGGGCCCGCTCAGTCGGGGAGTTGCCTGCGATCGATCCGAGCGAGGCGTGAGCCATCGGTCGAGAACCTTCCGTCCCTGGTCGGTTAGGAGGACATCCGCACGACATGATAAGCGCGTTTGTGCAGGTTTGTGCAGGTTTCCCAAACGGGTGGACGGCGGCGCGCCGCAGGCGTGTCGCCGATCAGGAGCAGCGCGAGCGACGGGCGCGTCGCGCAGCGGCAGCGGCGATCGCCTCTCGCACGGCGGCCGCGGCGGCCTCGCCGGCGGCCTCGACTGGCTCCGTGCTACGCAGGGCCCGCGCCAGGACGAACGCACCCTCGAGCGCTGACAGCGTCGAGATGGCGAGCGCCCGGGCGCGTGCGTGCGACAGGCCGGCCTCGGCGAGCCGTAGCGCGAGCCCGTCGTATGGTGCCGCTAGAGCGATCTATCCAGAGAGGTGTGAACATGCCTGAGCTCGAGCTGACACAGGGGGTCATCGACTACGTCGACACCGCCGGCGAGGGGCCCGTCCTCGTCCTGCTCGGAGGGCTGGCGATGGACGGATCGGTGTGGGACCCCGTCCTCGCCGACCTTCGCGCCGACCATCGCTGCATCGTGCCCACGATGCCGCTGGGCGGCCATCGCCGTCCGATGCGCGCCGACGCCGACCTGTCGCTGGACGGCTTCGGGAGAATGGTCGGCGAGATCCTCGAGCGCCTCGACCTTCGCGAGGTCACGCTCGTCCAGAACGACCACGCGGCGGCACTCGTCCTGGCCGGCCAACGACCGGCGCGCGTCGCCCGGTTGGTCATCTCGTCGTGCGAGGCGTTCGAGAACTTCCCGCCCGGCCTCCCGGGCAAGAACGTGCGCCTGGCCGCGTTCGCTCCCGGTGGCATCTTCCTCGCCATGCAGGCGATGAGGCTCGGCCCGATTCGCCGCTCGCCGCTCGGCTTCGGCTGGATGGCCAAGCGCCCGCTGCCCGACGCCCTCGTCGACGGCTGGCTCAAGCCCCTCCAGACCCAGCGGGGCGTGCGTCGCGACCTGGGCAGATATGCGCGCGGCGCCCGCCGCGAGCAGATGATCGAGGTCTGCGAGGGGTTGCGCGCCTTCGATCGGCCGACCCTCGTCGTGTGGACGCCCGAGGATCGCGTGCAGCGACCGGAGCACGGGCGTCGGCTGGCCGCGCTGATGCCCAATGCGCGCCTGGTCGAGATCAGCGACAGCTACACGCTGATCATGCGCGACCAGCCGGCCGCGTTCGCCGCTGCCATCCGGAGCTTCGTGCGGGAGTAGTCGCCGTGGCGGGCCGTGCCGAGCGGCTCACGGCCGCGGAGCGTCGGGCTCGTGAGCCGTGAACGGCAGCGCGTCGAGCAGGCCCGTCAGCTCGAACACGCGTTGCACTGCCGGCGGGCCCGGAATGAGCGTGAGCACGCGCCCGCGATCGGTGCACGCGCGCGTGCTGATCACGATCACGCGCAGGCCGGTCGAGTCGATGAAAGACAGGCCGCCCAGGTCGAGGACGATGCCAGAGACGTCGTCCTGCGCGAGCACCGCGTCCAGCCGCTGCTCGAGGACGGCCGCCGAGATCATGTCGAGCTCGCCCGAGATCGAGAGTCGGACGGTGCCATCGTCGTGGGCGGCCTGCTGGATCGCGAAGCCGGGCGGGGGCGCGGGGTCGCTCATCGCGCGCCGGATCCTAGCTCACGGGAACCACGCGGCGCACCTATTCACAACAGCGCGCCCAGCCCGTGGACGGCAGCGGCGCCGACGACGATCTCGAGCACGACACCGGCGATACCGACCGCGACGGCGACGAGCACGACGAGGAAGTCCTCGAGCAGCATGCCGAGCGACAGCAGGACAACGCCGAGCGCCGGAAGCGTGTCCAGGCCGGTGAAGGGCGGCGCCAGGAACGCCGCCGTCGAGCCGCCGACGACGAGCGCTCCGAAGACCATGCGGCTGACGCGATGGTCGAAGAGGAAACGCAGTCGCGGACGCGACAGGCGTTCGAGCCGGCGGATCATCCGCATCAGGCCCGCGAGGAAGCGCTGCCGGCGCTCGCCCGCGAGCTCGAGCCTGCACCAGCGCTGGGGCAGCCAGATCCTCGAGCGGCCCGCGATGAGCTGGAGCGCGACGAGCACGGCGACGACCTCGAAGACGTGCGTCGCGCCGCCCGTCGGCAGCGGCAGCGCGGGGACGCCGAGCAGCACGATGAAGAGGATCGCGAAGCTCTTCTCCTTGAACACCTCGATGAGGCTGCCGAGAGTCTTCTCGCCGTCGGCCGACAGCCACCGCTCGAGCTGGTCGCTGACCTTCTCGGGATCCGGGCGCGTCTGCTCGCCGGCAGCCGGGCCGTGGGAGGCGCGGGGCATCGCGTCCGGACGATAGCCCGTGGCGCCCCGTCGGCGGACGCCCTCAGGCGGCCGCGACGCGCTCGCGGATCGCCGCCTGGGCGGCCGCGACGCGGGCGATCGGGACACGGTAGGGCGAGCACGACACGTAGTCGATGCCCGAGTGGTGGAAGAAGTCGATCGAGTCCGGATCCCCGGCATGCTCCCCGCAGACTCCGAGCTTGAGCTCGGGCCTCGTCCCCCGGCCGAGCCACGCTCCCATGCGGACCATCTGGCCGACGCCCGGTGCATCGAGGGTCTCGAAGGGCGAGCGGTCGAGGATCCTGACGTCGATGTAGCGGCCGATGATGCGCCGCTCGATGTCGTCGCGGCTGAAGCCGAGCGCAGTCTGGGTGAGGTCGTTCGTCCCGAACGAGAAGAAGTCCGCGTCGCGGGCAATCCGGTCGGCCTGGAAGCAGGCGCGTGGCAGCTCGATCATCGTGCCGATGAGATAGCCGTCGTGCGCATGCTCCGCCGCCACGCGCTCGATCAGCGCCCGCATCAGCTGCAGCTCGCGCTCGTAGGCCACGAGCGGCACCATCACCTCGATGCGAGACCCCTGGACGCGGGCGGCGGCCGCGAACAGGGCGCGCGCCTGCATCTCGTACAGCTCGGGAAAGAGGATGCCGAGGCGGACGCCGCGGGTGCCGAGCATGGGGTTGGACTCCTGCAGCTGCTCGACACGCGTGCGCTCGGGACCCTCGGGCAGCGTCGCCGGATCCGGCAGGAACTCGTGCAGCGGCGGATCGAGCAGGCGAACCGTCACCGGCCGGCCGTCGACTGCGGTCAGAATGCGCTCGAAATCCGACTCCTGGAGCGGGCGCAGGCGCTCGATGGCCTGCGCACGGGCGTCGGCGTCGTCGGCCATGATGACGGCCGCCATCAGGGGCTGGCGCTCGCCGAGGAACATGTGCTCGGTCCGGCACAGCCCGATCCCCTCCGCTCCGAGCTCGATCGCCTTCCTCGCGTCGGCCGGGGTGTCCGCGTTGGCCCTCACCCCGAGCTTGCGGATCTCATCGCACCAGCCCAGCACGCGCGCGAACTCCTCGGAGACCTCGGGCTCGATCAGCGGGACGTCGTCGAGCGTGATCGCGCCGAGGCTGCCATCGATGGCGATGCGATCGCCCGGCCGCAGCACGTGCTCGCCGATCCTCACCTCGCGGCCGGCGAGATCGATCTCGACGTCGCTCGCGCCCGTCACCGCCGGGCGCCCCATGCCGCGGGCGACGAGGGCCGCGTGGCTCGCCTTGCCGCCCTCGCTCGTGAGGATGCCGCGCGCGGCGTGGAATCCGGCGACGTCATCGGCCTCGGTGAAGGACCGCAGGAGGATCACCTCGCGTCCCTCGGCGGCCGCCGCGACGGCCTCGCGGGCGCTCAGCACGATCTCGCCCTTGGCCGCGCCCGGCGATGCCGCCACCCCGCTGGCGATCACCTCGTAGTCGACCCCGGGGTCGAAAGTCGGGTGTAGGAGCGCGTCGAGCGTCGCTGGGTCGATCGTCGCGATCGCCGCGTCCCGGTCGAGCAGCCCCTCGGCGACGGCGTCGACGGCGAAGCGGACGGCCGCCTGGGCGGGGCGCTTGGCGCTGCGCGTCTGCAGCATGAACAGCCGCCCGTCTTCGACGGTGAACTCCGTGTCCTGCATGTCGCCGTAGTGGCGCTCGAGCGTGCGCAGGATCCCCATCAGCTGACGCTCGACGTCCGGCAGCCAGGAGGCCAGCTCGCGGATGTCTCTCGGCGTGCGCACGCCCGAGACGACGTCCTCGCCCTGCGCGTTTGCAAGGAAGTCGCCCGAGGGCTGGGGAGCGCCGGTCAGCTCGTCGCGTGAGAACGCCACGCCGCTGCCGCTGCTCTCGCCGAGGTTGCCGAAGACCATCTGCTGGACGTTGACCGCCGTCCCCCACTCGTCGGGGATGCCGTTGATGCGCCGGTAGGCGACGGCTCGCTCGCCCTGCCACGAGTCGAACACCGCCCGGATCGCGCGAGCGAGCTGCTCGCGGGGATCGTGCGGGAAGTCGTAGAAGGACTGGAACTCGCGCGTGAGCGACCTCAGCGCGGCGGCGTCCAGGTCGGTGTCGAGGGTCAGGAAGCGAGCGTTCTTGGCGGCCGCGATGGCCTGCTCGAAACGCACGCCGGCGATGCCGAGCACGACGTTGCCGAACATCTGCACGAAGCGCCTGTAAGAGTCCCAGGCGAAGCGCTCGTTTCCGGTCATGCTCGCCAGGCCGCGGACCGTGTCGTCGTTCAGGCCGAGGTTGAGCACCGTGTCGAGCATGCCCGGCATCGACTCGCGGGCACCGGAGCGCACCGACACGAGCAGCGGCTCCTCGGCATCGCCCAAGCGCCGGCCCGCGCGCTGCTCGAGGCGCGCGAGCGCCTCGGCCACGTGCTCCTCCATCCCCTCCGGCGGCGAGCCGTCGCCCTCCATGTAGGCCACGGATGCCGCGGTCGTGATCGTGAAGCCCGCCGGCACGAGCTCGGCGCCGAGCACGCGCGTCATCTCTGCCACGTTGGCGCCCTTGCCCCCGAGCAGGTCGCGCATCTCGCGCGAGCCGTCGGCGAAGTCGATCACCCAGGCCGGCATCGGACGCTCGCTCATCGCAACACTCTATGCAAGGCTCCACAGGTGTCCCGCGCGGTTCGCTTCGATCACTATGGCGGCGTCGAGGTCCTCCGAGTCGAGGAGATCCCCGACCCCGTCCCGACAGCGGGAGAGGTTCGCCTGGCTGTGCGCGCCGCCGGCGTCAACCCGTTCGACCTGAAGATCCTCCATGGCGCGATGGCCTCCGGGCGCGCGCTCGAGCGTCCCAGGGGCCTGGGCAGCGACGTGGCGGGAGTCGTCGAGGCGCTCGGCAGCGGCGTGAGCCGCTTCGCCGTCGGCGACGAGGTGCTCGGGGCATCCTCGACCCCCGCCTTCGCCGAGCGGGCACTGGCCTCTGAGGAGAAGCTCACCGCCAGGCCCTCCGGGGTGCCGTGGGCGGTTGCCGGGGGCCTGGCTGTCGTCGTCGGCACGGCCTATCGGACGCTCGCCATGCTGGGCGTGGCGAGCGGTGAGACGCTCTTGATCCACGCCGCCTCCGGCGGCGTCGGCCTTGCCGCCGTCCAGTTCGCCGTGGCGCGCGGCGTCCATGTCATCGGGACGGCCGGTGAGGGCAACCACGATCTGCTGAGATCGCTCGTCGCCGAGCCGGTCCTCTACGGCGACGGCTTCGCCGAGCGCGTCCGGGCGCTCGCCCCCGACGGCGTCGACGCCGTCCTCGACGCTTCCGGTCGTGGAGAGCTGGCGGCGTCGGTCGAGCTGGCCGGAGGTCCCGCGCGGGTGCTCACGATCGCCGCACGCGACGCCGCCGAGCACGGCGTCCGCTACCACGGAGGAGGTGGCGGCGAGGACACCGTACGCGCGCTGGAGGAGGTGCTTCCGCTGATCGAGGACGGCCGCTTCATCTTCCGCATCGCCGGCACGTTCTCACTCGAGGAAGTCGGCCGCGCGCTGGAGGCGAGCGAGACCGGCCACGCCGCGGGCAAGCTCGTCATCCTCCCCGGCGTCAGCTGAACAGGGCGTCGAGCGACACCTCGATCCGGCGGCTCGCCGGCGCCGGATCGCCCGCTGCCGGCGCGGGGTCCGGCGCCATGCGGACGATCTCGAAGTGGCTCTTGACCTCGGGCGTCAGGAAGCGCGATGCCTGGCCGTATCCGTGGGCGTCCCCGTGGCGGCGGTGGTAGTAGCGAACGGGGACGTATACCTCCAGGCGCCGTCGCGCGCGCGTCAGCGCGACGTAGAAGAGGCGCCGCTCCTCGGCGATGCCCTCGTCGGTCCCGGTGCTCATGTCCGCCGGGAAGTTCCCGTCATAGGCGGCGATCAGGTGCACCGCGTCCCACTCGAGGCCCTTCGCCGAGTGGGCCGTGCTCAGCACCAGGTAGTCCTCGTCGAGGTGCGGCGGCCCGGCGAGATCGGAGCTCGAGGCGGGCGGGTCGAGGATGAGCTCGGAGACGAAATGCCGAATGTCCGGCGCGCCCCGGGCGGCCGCGGCGAGCTGGTCGAGATCTTCGACGCGGACGGCGCCGTCGGGGTAGCGCAGCCGGATCAGTGGGGCCAGGGCGGCGCACATGCGCTCGACATGGGCGCCGGCGCCGGCAGCCGGCGCCGGCGGGGGCGACAGCGCCTCGATCAGCGCCGCGGCGTGCTCGCGCGCGCTCTCGGGCACGTGAACGGATGCCAGCGGCCATCGCGCGAGCTCGGCGCTCGAGCCACCCGGCCCCTTGAGCGCGTCGAGCACGCGTCTGGCCCGCGTCGGCCCGACCCCTTCGAGCAGCTGCAGGAGCCGAAACCAGCTGATCTCATCGGCGGGGTTGTCCGTCAGGCGCAGCATCGCCACGAGGTCCTTGACGTGAGCGGCGTCGAGGTAGCGCAGGCCTCCGTACTTGACGAATGGAATGCCGCGGCGGGTCAGTTCGAGCTCGAGCAGGTCGGAGTCGTGGCCGGTGCGAAAGAGGACGGCCTGCATGCGCAGCTCGACGCCCTCCTCGCGCGCTGCGCTCACGCGGTCGCACACCTCCCTCGTCTGCTCGGCCTCGTCGCGGGGGAGGATGAGCTCGGGCCTGCGGCCGCCGTCGCGCTCGCTCCACAGCTGCTTCGGGAAGCCCAGCCGATCCTGAGCGGAGACGGCGTTGGCGACATCGAGGATCGGCCTGGTCGAGCGGTAGTTGCGCTCCAGGGTGGCCGTGTGCGTGCCCGGGAACTGCTGCGGGAAGTCGAGGATGTGGCGCGCCGTCGCCGCGCGGAACCCGTAGATCGCCTGGAAGTCGTCGCCGACGACGGTCAGCCCGGTGCCGGTGCCGGCGAGGCCGCGCACGATGTCGACCTGCAGGCCGTTGACGTCCTGGTACTCGTCCACGAGCACGTGGTCGAAGCCCGCCGCGAGGATGGGGCCGACGAGCTCATCGGCGCACAGCGCGCGCCAGTACAGGAGCAGGTCGTCGAGGTCGAGCACCCCCAGCGCCCGCTTGCGCCGACCGTAGTCGATGAACATCCGAGCGAGCGCGTCGCCGTGCTCGGCGCACCACGGAAACGAGGACGCCAGCACCTCGGGCAGCGGCGTCTGGGCATTGACGGTGCGTGAGTAGATGTCGAGCGCTGTCTGGGCGCGTGGGAAGCGCCGGCGGCCCTCGTCGTGGCCATGCTCCTGGCGCACGAAGTCGAGCAGGTCGGCCGCGTCGGCCGCGTCGAGGACGCCGAAGCCGGGGTCCAGGCCGAGCGCGGAGGAGTGCAGGCGGACCATCCTGTGAGCTACCGAGTGAAATGTCCCGCCGAGCACGCGCCCCGCGCGGGGGGTGACGCGCTCGGCCAGCATCGCGGCGCGCTCGACCATCTCGCGCGCGGCCCGGCGCGTGAACGTGAGCAGCAGAATGCGCTCGGGCGGCGTGCCTTCGGCGAGGAGCCAGGCGACACGGGCGCACAGCGTCGTCGTCTTGCCGGTCCCGGCACCGGCCAGGATCAGCAGCGGCCCGCCCGGATGGGTGGCTGCCGCGCGCTGCTCGGGATTGAGCTCCTCAAGCCAGGCGCGGCTGTTGCGTACATCGAACACGTGTTCGACGAAGCTAGGGAACGCACCGGATGGAGCGCACGCGCTCGTGCAGGCGCCACCCCCACGCCCGGCCGGCGGCTAGTCGAGCTGGAACTCGCCGCCCTCGTAGATGACGCGCTGCTCGCCCCCGCGCAGAGTTGCCGTGACGACGCGATCGGTCGTCGAGACGATGTCGGTGTGGACGCTCGAGCTGTTGAAGCCGAGCTCCTCCCACTGCCCATCGGTGACCTGCGCAGGGTCGCCGTCATAGGCGTCCTGATAGGAGCGCCCGACGGCGATGTGGGTGTTGCCGAACGTGCCGCCGACGTTCTCGTCGTAGAGCGTGTGGGCCATGAAGCGCGTGATCCGCGAGAAGCGCCGGTCGGTCAGCGAGAACTCCCCGACCCGATCGGCCCCCTCGGTGGCGATCATCTCCCTGAGCACGTTCTCGTTCGCCTCGGCCGTCGCCTCGCTCACCCGCCCCGCCGTGAAGGTCAGGCGGATGCCGCGAACCAGGTTGCCGTACCGGTAGAGCGGCTGGTTGCAGTAGATCCAGCCCTCGGTGCCGCGCCAGTCGGGGCTGGTGAAGAGCTCGAAGCTCGGGATGTTGCGCCCGCGGCCGCCCAGCCATCTGCGCCGCTCGCCGAGCGCGACGCGCAGGTCGACGTCCTCGCCCTGCACGTGCACGTGCTCGATGGCGAGCTCGTCGAGCCGGGCGCGCGTCTCGTCGAGGCGCTCGCCGACCTCCCGCCAGCGGGCCACCGGGTCCTCGGAGTCCAGGAAGCAGGCGTGGATGATCTGCTCCCAGTAGTCCTCGTCGGTCATGTTCGCCTCGTCGGCCATGGCCGACGTGCCGTAGAGGCCGAGGGTCCACGTGAAATGGCCCGCGTTCTCCTTCTCCGCCCGCCAGTCGAGCATCGGGCGCATCGACTCGCCGCGACGCATGATCCGGCTCGGGTCCACGCCGTCCAGGGCGTGCGGGTCGCTGTCGGCGATGACCGACACCTGATGGTCCATCTCCTCGACGAGCCCACGCATGTAGCGGCCGGGAAAGAACGCGAGCTGCTCGGCGCTGGCGGCCTCGTAGAAGTCGCGCGAGAGGTTGAAGCTGTGATCGTCATCGGGCTGGTAGGCGCCGATCACGTGGCCCCCGGCGCGCCACACGGCCTTCTGCAGCTCGACATACAGGGGCTTGGCGCTCTCCGAGGACGCGACGCGGACGACCTCGCCGGGCTGGACGCCCCGGCCTCCGCCGAGCGCGAAGTCGACGAGGACCGATGCGTAGCGCTCGAGGATCTCCGTTGGAGGTGTGTAGGCCATGGGCGGACAATAGTGCCCACGAGAACGGCATTCCGGTCAGTCGCTGCCGCGACTGCCACGAGCGCTCAGACGTCCACTGCGACGCCGGCGCCGCGGCGCGACACGCCAACCGAAGCGGCGACGACGAGCGCGATGCCGAGCAGGGCGCGGAGGCCGAGCCCCTGGCCGAGGACGAGGAAGCCCGCGAGGGCCGCCATCGCGGGCTCGATGCTCATGAGCACCCCGAACGCGGCCGGTGTGATCCTGCGCAGCGCCTCGAGCTCGAACGTATAGGGAAGCGCCGAGGAGAGGATCCCCACAGCGGAGCCGAGCGCCAGCGATTCGGGCTCCAGCAGGTGGCCCGCGCCGGAGGCGATGCCCGCCGGGAGCGCCACGACGGCGGCGACGCACATCGAGAGGGCGAGGCCGGTCGAGCCCTCCGAGACCCTTCCGAGCCTCGCGTTGAGCAGGATGTAGGCGCCCCACAGGCAGCCGGCGAGGAGCGCCAGCGCAAGGCCGCCGCCATCGAGATGCGCGCCTCCCCCGCGGGTGAGGGCAAGGACTCCGAGGGCCGCCAGGGCGATCCAGACCAGGTCCAGGCGCCGGCGCGAGCCGACCACGGCAACCGTCAGCGGCCCGAGGAACTCGACGGCCACGGCGATGCCGAGCGGTATGCGTCCGGCGGCAGCGTAGAAGCTCAGGTTCATCCCCGCGAGCACGAGGCCGAAGACGGCCACGACCAGCAGCTCCTCTCTGCTGCGTCCACTCAAGCGCGGCCGCCACAGCGCTGTCAGGACGATCGCCGCCGAGACGAGGCGCAACAGGACGGTCCCGCTCGAGCCCAGGCGCTCGAACAGCGTCACCGCCAGCGAGGAGCCGAACTGAACCGATGCGATGGCTCCCAGGACGAGACCGCCCGAGGGGGCGCGGGCGAGTGGGCCTGCGCTCGGCGTGGTCAACCGAGCGCCAGCGGAGAGACGTAGCGCAGGAACGGCTCGATCTCCAGGTCCCTGCCGGTGCTGCGCTCGACCAGCACCGTCGTGTCCAGGCGGCGCCCGTGACGATGGACGTTCTCCTCGAGCCAACGCTTGATCGGCTCGACGGTGCCCTGGCGCAGGTCCTCCTCGCGCGAGCCGATGGCGGCCTCCATGGCCTCCCACAACTGTGCCGCGATGAGGCATCCGAGGGCGTAGCTGGGGAAGTAGCCGAAGGCGCCGGCGCTCCAGTGCATGTCCTGCAGGCAGCCGAGAGCGTCGGAGGGGACCTCGACGCCGAGGAGTCGGGCCATGCCCTCCCGCCAGGCGCCCGGCAGCTCGGCGACCTCGAGTGTGCCGTCGATCAGCGCCAGCTCCAGCTCGAAGCGCAGGATGATGTGCAGCGGATATGTGAGCGGGTCGGCCGACACGCGGATCAGCGATGGCTCGACGCCGACGAGCGCGCGGTGCAGCGCCTCGGGCTCTACGTCGAAGCCGCCGGCGCCCAACTCGGCCGCGAGCACCTCGGCGAACGCCCGGTCGCGGGCGACGTGGTTCTCCCACAGCTTGCTCTGTGACTCGTGCATCGACATCGACGTCCCGGCGCACAGATTCGTGCCCTCGAGCGCCGGGTCGATCTGGCGCTCGTAGAGGGCGTGGCCGTACTCGTGCAACGAGCTCAGCAGCGACTCGACCTGGCCGTCGCCGTAGCGGGTCGTCACGCGCGAGTCTCGGCGCCCCACCCAGGCCGTGAACGGATGCGCCGAGACGTCCACGCGCCAGCTCCCCGGCTCGACGCCGAGGCGCCGCAACGTTCCCTCGACGGCGACGCGCTGGGCGGCGCTCGGCACGTCGAGCGTCTGTCGAGGCGAGCGCGCGCTCGCCTCGACGACAAGCGCCGGCAGGACGGCCGCCAGCGAGCCGAAGACGGCGCGGAGGTCCTCGACACGCATGCCGAAGTCGTAGTCGCCGAGCAGCGCCTCGTACGGGCTCTGCCCGTCCTCGGCCAGGCACCGGCCGCGCTCGCGGGCGAGCTCGACGTTGCGGGCGAGTGCCGGCGCGAAGGCGGCGAAGTCATCTTCGGCGCGAGCCTCGCGCCAGACCTCCTGACCGTCGGCGCTCGCGCGGGCGATCTCGGCCGCGAGCTCCTCGGGCACGCGCCGGGCACGCTCCCAATCCCGGCGCGCCAGGCGGACGATGTCGCGATCGATGTCCCCCAGCGGCCGGCCCTCGAGCTCGGCCAGCCAGGCGCCGATCTCGGCGCCGGTCCCGCGCTCGTGGCCCAAGCGCGCCAGAGCGCCCAGCTGCCGTGCTCTCGCGGGCGCGCCCTGCTCGGGCATGACGACGAGCTGATCCCACGTGAGGAGCATCTCGATCGACGCGAGGTCGGCCAGCTCCGCGAGCCTGTCGCGCAGTTCCTCGAGGGCGGGCATGCGCCCAAGAGCCTAGGCGCTGAGGCGGATCGGGCTCCCGGCGGCCGCGAGGTGGCGGCCGCCGGCCCCTCTCGGCTTGGGCTGTCTCGTGAAAAAAAATGTTTGGCATCTGCTCAAGGGGGAAACTAGACCCTCGAGACTGCGTGGAATCAGTCTTCTACGGAATGCAGGACCTTTGCAGCACCGGATCGGGTCCGTCACGGTGTACCCCTCTACCGTGACGGGCCCGTTTCCATTTCTCGGCCAGGTCGTGAGAAGCTGACGCGGCGCATGGCCGACGTCGAAAAACCGAGAGCGATCAGGGCGCTGATCCACGGCTCCGTCCAGGGCGTCGGCTTCCGCGAGGCGACCCGGCGCCGGGCCGGCTCTCTCGGCCTGATGGGCTGGGTGCGCAACGCCGAGGACGGAACCGTCGCAATCCACGCCGAGGGCGTACCCGGCGCGATCGACTCCCTCCTGGCGTGGCTCGGCGAGGGGCCGCGGGGCGCATCTGTGGGCGGCGTGGCCGCCCAGGACGTCAAGCCCGAGGGCCACGAGCAGTTCGCCATCCGCGGTTTGAGCGCCGGTGTGTTCGTCATCCAGGAGCACGCCGCGACCGCGCACCACTTCGACCTGCGCCTCGAGGTCGACGGCGTCATGCGCTCGTGGGCCGTGCCGAAGGGCCCGTCGCTCGACCCCGCCGCCAAGCGCCTGGCCGTCGAGGTCGCCGATCACGATGCCGGCCACAACGACTTCGAGGGCACGACCGACCGCGGCGGCGTCATCGTCTGGGACCGGGGCCCCTACGAGCAGGGCGGCCGGGTCGCGTGGCCGGAGGCGCTCGAGCGGGGCCACGCCGTCTTCGTGCTCCACGGACGCAAGCTCAGCGGCGGTTTCGCGCTCCAGCGAACGCGGCCCGGGGCCAAGCCGCAGTGGCTGCTCGTCAAGCGCCGCGACGAGGCGGCGCGCCCCGGCTCAGACGTCGTCGCCGAGCAGCCCGGGTCGGTGGTGAGCGGACGGACGCTGCCCGAGGTGCTTTCGCAGCCGAGGTGATGCTGGACCGCACGGTCCGAGCAGGCGTGGCGCCCGCCCGGCCCGGAGGGGCAGCTCAGGCGCTCGCCAGTGCCAGGTGCTCGTCGCTGTAGCTCTCGCCGCTCTCGGCCTGCTCGACGAGCGAGGCGGGGGGCTCGAAGCGCTCGCCGTAGGACGCGGCGAGCTCACGGGCACGGGCCACGAAACCGGCCACCCCTCCCTCATATCCATTGATGTACTGGATCACGCCGCCCGTCCAGCCCGGGAAGCCGATGCCGAAGATCGAGCCGATGTTGGCGTCGGCGACGGTCTCGATGACGCCCTCGTCGAGGCACTTGACCGTCTCGAGCGACTCGATGAACAGCATCCGCTCCTCGAGGTCCTTGAGCGAGATCGAGGCCGGATCGTCGGTCTCAGGGAAGAGCTCCTTCAGACCCTTCCACAGGCCGCTGCGCTTGCCTGTGCCCCCTTGTGGGGTGCCGTCCTCGTAGTCGTAGAAGCCGGCACCGGCGAGCTTGCCGCCGCGTCCCTGCTCGAGCAGCCGGTCGACGACCGCAAACGACGGACGCTCCACGAAGGTGCCCCCTTCGGCCTCGATCGCCGCCTTGGTCGCATCGCGGATCTTGCGCGCGAGGTTGAGGTTGAGCTCGTCGCTGAGCTGGAGCACCGGGGCCGGATAGCCGGCCTGGCCCGATGCCTGCTCGATCGACGCCGCCGGCACGCCCTCGAGCAGCATGCCGACCCCCTCGTTGATGAACGTCCCGATCACGCGGCTGGTGAAGAAGCCACGACTGTCGTTGACGACGATCGGCGTCTTGCGGATCTGGCGGGCGACGTCGAGGGCGCGATAGAGGGTCTCCTCGCTCGTCTTCTCGCCCTTGATGATCTCCAGCAGCGGCATCTTGTCGACCGGGCTGAAGAAGTGCAGCCCGATGAAGTCGGCCGGCCGCGACACGCCCTCGGCCAGTTCGGTGATCGGCAGCGTCGACGTGTTCGACCCCAGCAGGGCGTCGGGTGCGAGGTGCGGCTCGATCTCGGCGAAGACCTGCGCCTTGACGGCCGGGTCCTCGAAGACGGCCTCGATGACGATGTCCGCGCCGGCAGCCGCCGCGGGGTCGTCGGTGGCCGTGATCCGCGCCAGCAGCTCGTCGGCCTGCTCCTGGGTCGAGCGCCCACGCGCGACCGCCTTCTCGAGCAGTCCGGCCGAGTAGGCCCGGCCCTTCTCGGCGGCCTCTATCGAGACGTCCTTGAGGACGACCTCGATGCCCGCTTTGGCGCACACGTAGGCGATCGCCGCGCCCATCATGCCCGCGCCGAGCACGACGGCCTTCTTGGACACGAACCGCTCCACGTCCTCGGAGCGGCCGCGGTCGCCGTTGACCCGCTGGAGGTCGAAGAAGAACGCCTGGATCATGTTCTTGGACACCTGGCCGGTCGCCAGGTCGGTGAAGTAGCGCCCCTCGATCTCGATGGCCGTGTCGAAGTCGACCTGTGCGCCCTCGACGGCCGCCGCCATGATGTGGTGCGGCGCCGGGTAGTTGGCGCCCTTGAGCTGCTTGCGCAGGTTGGCCGGGAAGGCCGGCAGGTTCTGCGCGAGCTTCGGGTTCGACGGCGCGCCGCCGGGGATCTTGTAGCCCTTCACGTCCCATGGCTGGACGACGGGCTCGCCCGCGTCCTGGGCCGCGATCCAGGCCTTCGCCGCCGGCAGGAGCTCCTCGCGGGTCGCGACGACCTCGTCGACGAGGCCCATCTCGAGCGCCTTGGCCGGGCGCAGTTCCTGGCCCTGGAGCAGCAGGCCCATCATGGCGTTGACGATGCCGAACATCCGCACCGTCCGCACGACGCCGCCGGCGCCCGGCAGCAGCCCGAGCTTGACCTCGGGGAAGCCGAGCTTGGCCTTCGGGTCATCGACTATCACGCGATGGTGGGTCGCCAGGCAGATCTCCAGGCCACCGCCGAGAGCCGCGCCGTTGATGGCCGCCACGACCGGCTTGCCGAGCGTCTCCAGACGTCGCAGCTGGGTCTTGACCAGGCGTATACCCGCCGCGAACTCGGCCGCGTTCTCGCGCGTCACGGTCTTAAGGTCGTTGAGGTCGCCGCCGGCGAAGAACGTCTTCTTGGCCGACGTCACGACGACGCCCGCGATGCTCTCGCGCTCGGCCTCCAGGCGCTCGACGGTCGCGGCCATCGAGGCGATGTAGGCCGTGTTCATCGTGTTGGCCGACTGGGTCGGGTCGTCGAGCGTCAGGACGACGATCGCGTCATCGCCCTGCTCCCAGCGGATTGTCGTGCTCTCTTCGGTGGTGGGAGTACTCATCAGATCGCCTCCACGACTGTCGCGATTCCCATGCCCCCGCCGACGCACAGCGTCGCCAGGCCGTATCTGCCGCCGGTCCGGTGCAGCTCGTCGACGAGCGTCCCGAGGATCATGCCTCCGGTCGCGCCGAGCGGGTGCCCCATGGCGATGGCGCCGCCGTTGACGTTGACCTTCTCCATGTCGAGGCCCATGTCGCGCACGAAGCGCAGGACGACGGCCGCGAACGCCTCGTTGATCTCGACGAGATCGAGCTGATCGACCGTGATGCCGGCCTTCCCCAGCGCCTTGCGACTCGCCGGCGCCGGGCCCGTCAGCATGATCGTCGGGTCGGCCCCGGACACCGCCGTCGCGAGGATCCTCGCCTTGGGCGTGAGCCCGAGGTCCTTGCCCGTCTGCTCGTTTCCGATCGTCAGCAGCGACGCGCCGTCGACGATGCCCGAGGAGTTGCCGGGAGTGTGGACGTGCTCGATCTTCTCGATCCAGTGGTACTTCTGCAGCGCGACCGCGTCGAAGCCGCCCATGTCGCCGATGGCTGCGAACGACGGCTTCAGGCCGCCCAGCGTCTGCACCGTCGTCCCCGGACGGATGAACTCCTCGTGGTCGAGGACGACGTTCTCGTTGAGGTCCTTGACCGGCACGACCGAGCCGGCGAAGCGGCCCTCGGCCTCGGCCGTAGCCGCGCGCTCCTGCGAACGGGCGGCGTACGTGTCGACGTCCTCGCGACTGAACTCCTCGATGGTCGCGATCAGGTCGGCGCTGATGCCCTGGGGGACGAAGGAGGTGTCGTAGTTGGTCTCGGGGTCCATCGCCCAGGCGCCGCCGTCGGAGCCCATCGGCACCCGCGACATCGACTCGACGCCGCCGGCGAAGACGAGGTCCTCCCAGCCGGAGGCGACCTTCTGGGCGGCGATGTTGACCGCCTCAAGGCCCGAGGCGCAGAAGCGGTTGAGCTGGACGCCGGCGACGGTGTCGGGGAGACCGGCCTTGATGGCGGCCGTCTTGGCGATGTCGGCTCCCTGGTCGCCGACCGGCGAGACGACGCCGAGGACGACGTCGTCGACGCGCGCGGGGTCGAGTTTCTCGTTGCGGATGAGCGTCTCGTGCATCAGGCCGACGACGAGGTCGACCGGCTTGGTGCCGTGCAGCGAGCCATTGAACTTGCCCTTGCCGCGCGGCGTGCGGATCGCATCGAAGACGAGTGCGTCGGTCGCTGCCATCGGTCGGACCTCCTGTGTAGGCGACCCGTCGGCCAGCGGCGCGGGTCCGGGGTGAAGACGAGTCGAGACTGGCGCGCACGCTACCACAGAAACGTTCGTGCGTGAACGCAAATATGTCTAAGATGGCTGGATGGCCGTGACCGCCAAGCCGTCTCCCCGCCGCAGCCAGGCCGAGCGCAGCGCGGCGACCTGCGACGCCCTGCTCGACGCCACAATTGCCTGCCTCGTCGAGCACGGCTACGCCAACACCACGACCAGCCTCGTAGCCGAACGGGCCGGCGTCTCGCGCGGCGCCCACCTCCACCACTTCCAGACGCGCCAGGCCCTCCTCGCCGCGGCCATGGAGCGCCTGGCCGAGCGCCGCGGCGCCGAGCTGCTCGCGGCCGCCGAGAAGCTGCCCGACGGGCGCGAGCGCCTCGTCAAAGGCCTTGACCTGCTGTGGGCCAGCTATGCCAACCCGCTGTTCCAGGCCGCCCTTGACCTGTGGTCGCACGCCCGCACCGATCCCGACCTGCGCGAGCGCCTCGTGCCGGTCGAGCGCCGCCTCGACCGCCAGACGCTCGAAGTGACCCGCCGCCTGTTCCCGGCCATCGCCGAGAAGCCCGACTTCGATCGGCTGATCGAGCTCGCCGTGTCGACCATCCGCGGCCTCGCGCTGCTCGACACGCTGCATCCGGGCGATGCCCGCAACCGCACGCAGTGGCGCTACAGCCGGGCGCGTCTCGTCGAGCTGTTCGAGGCCGCCGCCTGAGCCACGCGGCAGGCCGGATCCCGCGGCGGCAGGCTAGAGTCGGCTCATGCCCAGACGCCGCATCGTCATCGACCACATCACCGTCGGGGTCAGCGACCTCGCGCGCAGCCGCGACTTCTACGAACAGGCGCTCCTGCCGCTCGGATTCAGCCAGATCGGGACGTGGCACGCGGGCGAGATGGAGATCGAGTTCGGCCTCGAAGAGGCTCCCAACTTCGCCATCTCGATCGCCTACCCGGCCGGCTCGCCCGTCCACGTCGCATTCGCGGCCGACCGTCGCGAGCAGGTCGACGCGTTCCACGCCGCCGCCATCGCCGCCGGCGGGCGCGACAACGGACAGCCGGGGCTGCGGGCCGAGTACTCCGAGGGCTACTACGCCGCGTACGTCATCGACCTCGACGGTCACAACATCGAGGCCGTTACGCCGCGGTGAGTAGGCTGGGGCGGTGCCTGCGCACGACCTCGACAAGCTGACGTGGCCGGAGGTCAAGGCAGAGATCGACGGGGGTCGCGACACCGTCGTCATGGCGCTCGGCGCGACCGAGCAGCACGGACTGCACATGCCGTTGGCCACCGACGCGCTGCTCGGCGACCACATGGCGCTTGCCGCGGCCCTCGAGCTGCTCGACGCTGACGAGCGCGCGAGCGTCGTCGCCGTCACCGACCTCTCGGTGCTCCTCCAGATCGCGCAGCTCGGCGAAAGCGAGCACGGCGTGCCGCTCGCCGATGGCGGTCTGCACGCGGGCGAGTGGGAGACCTCGCTGCTGCTCGCTCTGCACCCCGAGCTGGTGAAGATGGAGAGCGCCGAGGCGGGATTCACGGGCGACCTGCAGGAGGCCGTCGCGTCGATGTTCAGCGGCGGCGTCGCGTCGATCTCTCCCAATGGAGCGATCGGCGATCCGACCAGCGCGAGTCGCGAGCACGGCGAGCGCTACTGGAGCGCCATCGAGGAGATCATCGTCGAGCAGGTCGACGAAGCTTGATCAACTCGCAGCCGAGAGCAGCCAGAGCCCCAGGCTCGTGAACCCGACCATCACGACGAGCATCCAGTACTGCGAACGGACGGCTATTCGCGTGTCCGGATAGAGCACGAGCGCACGGTCGTGGGCGAGCGCGAGGGCCGAGGCGTGCCCGACGAGCAGGGCCGCGACCTGCACGTACCAGATGGAGTTGGGAGTCAGGACGTTGAAGTCGATCTGACCTCCGGCCGTGCCGAAGATGTTGGAGCCGTGCCCGAGCGGATCTGAGGCGAGGAACCAGATCGACTGGCTCTGATAGACGAGCAGCGAGAAGTAATGGGCGACGACGTACGCGAGCGCGATCGGCACGAGCGTGGGTGCGAACCGCGCCGCCAACGCGCGCTCGGGGTTTCGCGGATCGATCGAACGCATCCCTCGTATACCGAGGCGATAGAAGCCCCCGACGATGCCGACCATCGCGAACAGCCCGACGGCCCCTGCGAGCTCGGTCGCGGCTGTGGCGCCGACGCCGAGGTTGAGAAAGAAGCTCTCGAGTTCAGGGAAGATCCCGTTGATCCAGTCGGTGCCAGACTCGAGCCCGTCGAAGCTGGTGGACCCGATCATCGCCGCGAGCAGGGGGACGGTCCCCGGGAGTGGCTCGAGATCGGTGACGCCCGAGAGAAAGGGCCGACGTTCCAGCCTTCCCCCGCGCCATCTCAGCGGCGAGAGCCTCGAGAAGAGGTTGAAGTAGACCGCGAAGGCGTCGCCGCGCGTCGTCCACGTCTCGATGCCGTACAGCGCCATCCCGACGAGCTGGATCGCCGCATACGCCACGGCCAGCCACGCCAGCGTGTTGGGGTTGTCTTTTTCGATGTACACCAGCTCGAGCCACGCGAACCCGAGGATTCCGACGACGGCAGGCCAGCGGCCGAGCCACCTCGGATAGGCGCGGGGCCTGTATCTGAGCCTCCCGCGTGTTGCCTTAACACTCGCCCACGCGACGATCCTCGCCAGCGCACGCCACGGGTTCACGGCGCGGAAGACGTCGCCGACGAAGAGGCTCAGAATCGGCAAGCCGACCCAGAATGGGACATAGATGAACGTCGGCTCGAGGTTGATCGTCACGAGTTCCTGTTCGCCCGCGAATCCGGCGTAGACCACGATCACGAACAGCGCGATGCCCACCGCGCCCATTACCGCCTCGAGGAACGCCGGGACGCGGAGCACCAGACGACTGCGAGCGTGCTCGAGGCGAGGCTTCGGCCACAGCGTCGCCAACGCCACGAACGAGACGACCAAGACCACCGCCGCGGCCCATGCGAAGAGCCAGCGCGGCACGGGCAGGTCGGTCTTGCCACCGATGCCGTGTGCGAATGAAGTGGCCGGAAGCGCAAGGGCGATCGTCAGCGTCCCGGCGAGCGCGAGCGCACCGGCACGGAGGGATGACCGGGAGAGTCCTCGGTGTGTGTCGGTCATCGGACTTCCAGGTTGGCGATCTGTTCGCCACGGCTCTCGAGCTCGATCACGTGATCGCCCTGGTCGGTGGCCGGGAAGCTGAACGTCACGCTCCCCCCCGCTCGCACGTCCTTCTTGAGGTTGAAGCCGTGGACATGGATCTCGTCCGACACGTCCGAGACGACCGTGAAGAGAACCTGCTGGCCCTTGTTATAGGTGATGGTCTTGACCCCGCCCTTCGGCTTCCCTCCGACGACATAGATGTACGCGTGGCCGCTGGTGTGAGCGGCCTTCTCCGACTTGCCCCCACCGACGAGAACAAGGCCGACGACGACGATGACCACGGCTGCGGCGAGCAGCACGAACCGGTTCCTGTTTGACATCACTGACCTCCAAGCTGGTATCTCGCCGCTCGCCGGGAGAAGATCCCGGCAGCGGCATCCACCGGCGCTCGAGGCGCCGGCCCATGGACCGCGGCGCGAGGCGGGCGGTCGCTCTCAGGTGGTGATGGCCGACGGCGGTGGGCGCACCGCCAGGGATGCGGCGATCAGCAGGCCCCCGCGAGGGAGGGTGATCTGAGACGGACGCGTCGCAAAGGCCGGTTGCGTCCGTACGGCGCACCCGAAGCCGAGCCGGCCCACCTCGGCTGAGACGGTCGGCTCCGACATAGCGCCCCGCGAGCAGCGGAACCGCGAGCAGCATTGCCGGGGCGAGGAACAACCCGCCCACGCCCACGTCGAGCACGCTGTGGGCCAGCAGCCAGCCCAGCGGAAACGCGCACGCGACGAGGAGCAGACGGCGACTGCGGTCAGACATGCCGAGGAAGCATACCCGGCGGTGGGCAACGGCTTCACCATGCAATTCTGCTCGGTCGCCCGTGCTACATTCGGCGGCGATCAACGCCCTGACCGTGACGGCCCTCACGTACGCGCCGATCCTGGCGCACTTCGGCCACTGGTACATCTCGGTGCCGACGTTCATGACGCCCGTCGTCATCCTCGCCGTGGCCGTCAAGGTGTCCGAGCGGCGCGCGGTTCGCCGCGCGCGAGAGGGCGACGCGAGCCGCCTGAACGTCGCCGTGTCCGAGCAGGACGACCAGACCGTCGTGACCGTCAGAGGGGACGCCGACTACGTCACGCTCCTCGACCTCGAACATGAGCTCGGCCTCGCGGTCGGCCGTGACCTTCCGATCGTGCTCGACCTCCGCGAAGCTCAGTCCTCCGAGGAGGACTTCGCCTGGGGGATCGTCGAGGCCGTGAGGGCCCTGGAGGACGCCGACGTCACCGTGCTCGCAGGGACGACCGTCACGCAGCAGGGCCTGCGAAAGGTCTGCGAGCTCGAAGGGTTGAAGACCCGCTGATTCAGGCGCGGGCTGTCACGCTCGCGCCTGGAGCCATGCGCGATAGCGGCGAAGGGCACGGCGCTGGGCACGCTGGTCGCAGACGAGCGCGTAGACCGGGTGCGTCTTGCCGGTGGGGCGCCGACCGCGGGTGATGCGGCGCATCTGGTGGCGGGCGAGCGCCATGCCGGCGGCAGAGGCGAGCGTCTTGTCAGACCAGGTGACGGGCGCGAGCCGCTCGGTCGCCTCGCGTCCCTCCTGCCAGCGGCTGCAGAGGTCGTGGGTGATCGCCATCGCGCTCGCCATGCCGACGAGGGCGACCCCGCTCGCGAGCACCTCCTCGGCGGTCTCCCGGCGGGTGATGCCGCCGGTCAGCATCAGCGGCAGCGGGCTCGTCGTCGCGAGCTCGGCGGCCAGCTCCAAGAAGTACGCCTCACGGGCTTCGCTGCGGCCGTCCGCCGGGCGGCCGGACATCGCGGGGCTCTCATAGCTGCCGCCCGAAAGCTCGACCAGATCGACGCCAAGCGGCTCGAGCATCGCGATCACCCGCGCCGCGTCCTCGGCGTCGAATCCGCCGCGTTGGAAGTCCGCGGAGTTCAGCTTCACCGCGACAGCGAACGACGACGACACGGCCTCGCGGATCGCGCGCACGACGTCGAGCAGCAGCCTTGCGCGGTTCTCCAAGCTCCCGCCCCACTCATCGCTGCGCTGGTTCACCAAGGGCGAGAGGAACTGCGAGATCAGGTAGCCGTGGGCGGCGTGGATCTCGACACCGTCGAAGCCGGCGCGCTCGGCAAGGCTCGCACTCCTTGCGAAGCGCTCGACCGTCGCGCCGATCTGCTCCTCGGTCATCGCCACCGGCCGACCGAAGCGCTTGCTGTGCTTTCCGAGCTCGATCGCGACCGGCGAGGGCGCCCACACCACCCCCGGCATCTTCGCCTGCACCTGCCGGCCTGGATGACTGAGCTGCATCCACATCGCGGCGCCGCCGGCCCTACCGGCCCGCGCCCAGCGGGCGAATGGATCAAGCGACGCGCGATCATCGAGCACGATCCCGCCCGGCCCCGTCAGGGCCTCGGCGTGGACCATCACGTTGCCGGTGATCAGCAGGCCTGCGCCACCGGCACCCCAGCAGCGGTACAGCGAGATCAGTCGCTCGTCAGGGAGCTGGGAGCTGCCGGCCATCCCCTCCTCCATCGCCGCCTTCGCGACCCGGTTGCGCAGCGTGCCTCCCGACCGCAGCACCAACGGGGAGAACAGCTCACTCGACATCGAAGCACCGCCTTCGTAGAATGTTGACGGCGCTCACATTAGCCCAATCGAGTAAACGCTGTCAACATCCCTGTTCGATGCCCGCGTCCAAGGCCACCTACCACCACGGCGATCTGCCTGCCGCTTGTGTTCGCGCCGCGATGGAGCTGCTCGAAGAGAGCGGCGAGACGGCGCTGTCGCTGCGCGCGGTCGCGCGTCGTGCCGGCGTCTCGCCGGCCGCTCCATACCGGCATTACGCCGACCGCGAAGCCCTCGTCTCGGCCGTCGCCGCGCTCGGCTATCGCGAGCTCGCCGAACGACTGGCCGCGGCGCACCCCTCGCCCGCGACGCCGGAGCAGTTGGCGAGCGTAGCCGTCGCCTACGTCCAGTTCGCCCTGGAGCGAGGAGCCCTGTTCCGGATCATGTTCGGCGAACCCTGCGACAGGGACAACGACGAGCGCGTAGCCGCGACCGCCGCGGTCACGCTGTACCTCCGCGAGATCGTCGGGCGAGTCTTCCCCGAGGCCGACACAGAAGCGATGGCGACCGCGACCTGGGCGCTCGTCCACGGGCTCGCATACCTGCACCTGGACGGCAAGCTCGACGCGTCCACGCCCTCAGCGGTAGCCGATCGCGTCAGGGCCGCGATCGACGCACTGCTGAGCACAACCGTCCGCGACGGGGATTTGGTGGGCGGGTGATGCCGGCGAGGCGTCTCGCCGCCCCGGGTCGCTCGTCAGTCGGCGGAGCCCACGGGCCCCGCGGGAACGAGATGCTCCTCGCCTGGCGGCATCGCGTTGGCGGATCGACTTGACATGAGCGCGCCGCACAGGGCGCCGACGACTCTCGGATCGAATTGGGAACCGGAGCAGCGTCTCAGCTCTGCGATCGCCCTCTCGGTCGTTCCGGCGCTGCGGTAGGAACGATCGGAGGTCATGGCGTCAAATGCGTCGCAGACGGCGATGATGCGCGAACCCAGCGGGATCTGATCCCCTTTCAGGGCATCAGGGTATCCGCTGCCGTCGAAGCTCTCATGGCTCGAGCGGACCATCGGAGCCGTAGCCGCCAGCGCGGGTGCGGCGAGCACGATGCGCTCGCCGATCAGCGTGTGGCGGCGCATGAACTGCCAGTCCTGCTCGTCGAGAAGGCCCGGCTTGTTCAGGATCGAGTCGGGAATCGCCGTCTTGCCGATGTCGTGCAGCATGGCGGCGAGCCGGATGCTCTGGACCTCCGGATCAGACTGACGAAGTGTCTTGGCAACCTCAGCCGACAGGTCCGCTACATGGCCTCCATGCGTATCCATTCCCTGCTCGCGCTCGGTGAGCACCTGCAGCAGGACGTCCGTGATCTGGCGACCGGTCGATGAGCGACTCGCCTTGTTCGCGTACATCCGCACGTCGGCGAGCTGCAGCGCCTCCGTCGGACTGGCCGCTTCGGAGGGCACCCACACCGCGCCTTGCGAGCAGCCGACATCCCAACCCTTACCGCGATCGCTCAGGGCCGTGAGCGCGCTGTCGAGCAGGGCCTCCGCAGAGTCGGGAGCGCTCCAGGCGAGCATGCAGAACTCGTCCCCTCCGATGCGGTAGGTGGTGCCACGGCCCACGAGGGCGGTCGACAGTCTGCCGCCCAGGCGCGTCAGCAGCGCATCGCCGGCCGCGTGACCGAAGGAATCGTTGTACGGCTTGAAGCCATCGAGATCGAACATCGCCACGAGCAGCTCGTGCCCCCCGGGTGCCTGGCGGGCGACCGAGCTGGAGAGCTCGTCTATCAACGCTCGGCGGTTGCCCAGGCCGGTCAGAACGTCGGTGCTCGCCTCTTCCCGGCTGAGACCCAGGAGCTCTTCATTTTCGCGCGTCAGACGCTGGGAACGGAAGTAGAAATATCCGAACACCACCAACAGGAGGAGCATCGCGACGACCGTTCCCGCCTCGGCCTGCCTACGTGCGCGCTGTGCGGCGGCGGCATCGGCACGAGTCAGTTGGCCGAATACCGACGGCACGCGCTGCAAGTCGTGCAGGAAGGCCGGGTCGGCGCCGAACGGCTCGGCTTCCAGGTCCCGTATGGTCAGGCTCAGCGACTGGGCCCTCAGCTGGGCTCGCCGGCTGGCGTCGGCCCGCTGTATGAGCAGCGTCACGCCGAAGATCGCACCCGCCGTAAGCATCAGGACCGCCAACGGCGGGAGCATCTTTGAGATCGATCGAGATGTTCCCACAGTTGGAATTTCGGCGTGCGCGAGCCTGTGCTTTACATAATGTCCGGGCCCTCGACGAAGGATCTCTGGGCTGCGCCCGCCTCAGGCGTGCGTGTCTCGGTCATCTCGCCGTCGTGTGACGCGAGGACCGTTGTTCCGCCGAGCTCCGGCTGTCAGGAGCATGCTGGGCGAGGGTGGCGCGTCGAGCACTATCGAGACCCCGATTGGCTGCTCCCTCAGCGTGGGTCGCAGCCGTAATTGAGGCGCGGGCGCACGGGGAGTGACCCCGCGCCTCTGGGCCTAGCCGACAAGGTTCCTTGACAAGGTCTGTTTGACAAGATATCTTGTCATTCCGTGCGCATCGCGCAGACCGCTCGAAAGCACGGCATCGCCGACGAAGATATGTCTCACGCCGTCCGCAACCCCATCGCCAAGTGGCAACTCGATGACGACTTCACGATGCGCGTCGGTCCCGCCCGCGACGGCGATCTGCTCGAGATCGGCGTACTGGGCATCGACACCGACGATCCTGTGATCGTCCATGGGATGGGCGCCCGCCCCCAATACCTGCCCCACCGATGAGCGGAGCGAAGGCCATGCATACTGAAGACCAGATCCACCGAGCAGCGAAGCTCGCTGAGGAGTTCGATCCATCTGGCGTACCGATGGACGATACGACCGACCTGCGCACACTCGCTGAGGCTGTCGATGCCGTGCGCGGCGGCGAGACTCGCGTCCGCGAGCTGGTCGCACGTGCGCGCGCCAATGGTCGGTCGTGGGGCGAGATCGGGATCGCGCTCGGCGTGTCTCGCCAGGCAGCCCGCGAGCGCTTCGCGGAGAAGATTCGAGCGTAGCGTCGGCCTAGATTGGGCCTCACTGTCATCGTGTGGCCGGCGCTCGGATCGCGTCAAATCTGCTTCCATCCACGAGTCCTGTCAGCGGTGGCAGAGATCAGGGAAGTGACTTCGAGACGCACCCCACCGAGCTGGCGGACGAGCTTAGCCCACACGGAGTGTTCCTCGCCCTGACGTCGGGCACCCCGCTCGCCTTCGTCTGCACGATCCAGCAGACGAACCTCAGAGCAAGCTGCTTGAGGACGTCCGTAAGGCAGTCGAGAAGAAGCCGAGCATCGAGCGGGTCCACGCGTTCATCACCGGGCCACTGTCGAAGGCCCCGCGCTCGAAGCGATCCGCCAAGCACAAGAGACGCACGGGATCGAGCTCGTTGTGCATGACGGCGTATGCCTGTCCGAACAGCTCGCCGAGCCGGGCCTGTTCTGGGTGGCACGGCGGTATCTAGATACGCCTGCCGACTTCGCCCCCGACAAGCCTGAGCCATCGGTGAGCGGAGCGCCAGCTTGGTATGTGACTGATCGCGAGCGGTGGCGCAGCCGCGAGCCGCTTCCGACCCTCGGCGACGTCTTGGACCTCAAGGACGGCTTGCGACGCGCGACGTTCCACGAGCAGTGCTCGCCCCGACCTGCCGTTCTGGCTCGAGCTGATGCGCCCGTTGGCGGACGCGGCTCACTCAGACCCGGTTCGCCAGCGCGCTCGCTACGAGGCGGCCGTCGCGGTCCTCCGCGGCCAGCAAACACTTCTGCGGGCCGACGAGCTTGTGCGCGGGTGCCTCGCTGAGGCAACGAACAGCCACAAACATAAGCGAATAGCTGCCTGCGCAGCCCAGCGTTTTCGGGGCTTTTTGCCCGTGTTCGCTGCCCTTCGCACAACATGAACCCAATCGGGGCGGCCGGATTTGAACCGACGATCCCCACGTCCCAAACGTGGTGCGATACCAGGCTTCGCTACGCCCCGAAGCAGTCGAGTCTAGCCCGCTTCGCGGCACCATTCACGCTTCAGGCAATCTATCCACGCCTGCAATCGAGCCCGGAGCAGCGTGTCGTGCGTTGAGACCGCCAGGACACCGTGCCGACACCGCCATGTCCGCGCTTGCAGACGGCCACTGTTGGACTTCCGGTGCAGCCGGAAAGCGCTTACATCGATATCGAGAAGCTCGCCCCAGAAGCCGCATAGCTCAGTGACGTCCTGGTCCGGGTGGTAATGGATGGAATAGCTGAGAGGGCGGCTGGTCAAGCGACGCAGCCATTGCGTCGCGAGCTTCATCACCACGGGGTCCGAGTTGCAAATGCTCGCGGTATGGCGGCTCCGCTTGTACCCCTCCGCGATGTACATGCAGACGAAGTCACGAAAGCCCGGGTCGCCAGCAAGCTCGGGGAAGCTCTCGAGCCCTTCACGGTAGGCCTCCTCGCGCAGCAGCCTGTACGTCTTTTGCATCGCGCGGTTGCCGCGGCGTCGTGCTGCCTGGCGCGGGCTACTGTGGCGCACAGCGGCGGCGATCGGCAGGTCACGTACCCAGTAGTAGACCGTCGTGCGGGGGAGCGCCATGCGCTCTGCGATCTCATCGATCGTCAGGCGTCGCGCGACGCGCATCTCGCGCGCCTTCGCCCGTATGTAGGCCGCATGCGCCATCAAACACATGTTCCCGTGCGCTTGGGATGAAACGCACGGCCGAATGCGTGCTCGCCCCTGATCGCACCGGCCACCGCCGTCGGCGCCCGGTCCTACGCTGCTAGCCTCCGCCACCGTCATGGCCGACGTCCAACCGCTTCGCGCGCTGCACTATGACCCCGCGGTCGTCGGAGCGCTGGCCGACGTCGTGGCGCCGCCCTACGACGTCATCGACTCCGCCCAGCGGGCAGCGTTGCTGGCGCGCTCGCCGTTCAACGTGGCGGCCGTCGACCTGCCCAAGGCCGAGAACGGGGAGCCAGATCCATACGCGGCCGCCGGCGAGCTGTTCGAGAGCTGGCAGCAGCAGGGCGCCGTCGTGCGCGACGAGGAGCCGGCGCTGTGGGCGCACACGCAGGACTACACCGGCCCCGACGGGCGCGCGCGGACACGCCGCGGGTTCTTCTGCCGGGTCGCCATCGAGGCATATGGGGCAGGACGTGTCCGCCCGCACGAGCGGACGCACCCGGGCCCGAAGGAGGACCGGCTGCGCCTGACCCGGGCAACGCGCTCCAACGTGTCCCCCATCTTCTCGCTCTACTCAGATCCGGAGGACCGCGCCTGGCAGGCGCTGGCGCCGGCCGTCGCCGGAGCGCCGTGGGGCGAGGTCAGCGACGCCGACGGCACACGTCACCGCCTTTGGCGGGTGAGCGACCCGGCCGCCATCGCCGCCGTCCAGGCGGCGACGGCCGACGCCGAGCTTCTGATCGCCGACGGCCACCATCGCTACGAGACGATGCAGGCCTACGCCGATGAGGTCGGCGGTCCCGGCGAGCACCGCTACATCCTCATGTGCCTCGTGGCCCTCGAGGACCCGGGCCTGACCGTGTTCCCGACGCACCGCCTCGTGACGGGACTCGACGAGGGCCAGCGCCAGGCGCTGCGAGCCGCCCTCGAGCGCGACTTCGAGATCGAGGAGGTCGCCGAGGCGGACATCGCGCCCTCGCCCGGCACCGGTGCCCTTCAGCTCGGCTACTTCGACGGACACCACGAGCGGCCGCTGCGCCTGACGCTCAAGGACCAGTCGATCGCCGACGCCGCGCTCCCCGACCGCTCCGAGGCCTACCGGCACCTGGACACGGGCGTGCTGGAGACATTGCTGCTCAAGGGCGCGCTCGGCATGAGCGACGACGACATCGCCCACTTCAACGGCATGTTCTACGCGCGCGACACGACCGAGGCGCTCGCGATGGTCCGCTCGGGCGACTACGACGCCGCGTTCCTGATGCGTCCGACTCCCGTCGAGCAGGTCCGCGAAGTGGCCGCCGCGGGTGAGAACATGCCCCCCAAGTCGACGTACTTCTTCCCCAAGCTGCTGACCGGGCTGCTGTTCAACCCGCTCGCCTGACGCCCGCCTTGGCGGGGGATATCATGAAAATTGGGACGACGGAGCGATCGAAGGGAACTAGATGACCGAAACCCAGGGGCTCACAAGGATGCAAGCCACCGCCCGCCGCGAGGGCGACACGTTCAAGCACACGGTTCAGGTTCGCGACCACCAGATGATCGTCGACGAGCCACTCTCGGCCGGCGGTGACGACGCCGGCCCCGATCCGCGCGAGCTGCTCGCAGTGAGCCTCGCGTCGTGTACCGCCATCACGATGGAGATGTACGCAGCCCGCAAGGGCTGGGACATCGGCCACGTCGAGGTCGGCGTCGAGTACAGCCCGGCCGACCGTGGCTGTCCGACGAAGTTCGAGCTCGTCGTGCGCCTGCCCGACGATCTGCCCGACGATCAGGTCGAAAAGCTGCGCGTGATCGCCGCCAAGTGCCCCGTCCACCGAGCGCTCGACGGCGAGGTCATGTTCCAGGAGCGCGTTGAGCGCGTTCACCTGGCCGCCTGAGTCCCTCCCCGGCGCAGTCGACGCGGCCGACGATGGCGACAGCGTCGAGTCGGCCGTGCTCGTTCCGCTGTTCCTGGCCGGAGAGCCGCTGGAGCCCCACGTCGTGCTCACGCGACGGCGCTCGGATATGCGCCGCCACGCGGGCGAGATCTCCTTTCCCGGCGGACGCCGGGACGCCGCCGACGCCGACTTGGCCGCGACGGCGCTGCGCGAGGCCGAAGAGGAGATCGGGCTGGCACGTGAGCGCGTCCGCCTGATCGCCAACCTGCCGGCGACCTCGACGCTTGCCACCAAATACGTCATCCACCCCTTCGTCGGCGCGATCCCGGCCGGCGTGGCATGGCAGCTGTCGGCAAAAGAGGTCGACGCAGTCATCGAGCTTCCGCTCTCGGCGATCCGCTCCGGCAGGACGAGGACGCGGCTGGAGCGCCGCGGCGTGAGCTTCGAGATCGACGCCTTCGCCGTCGAGGACACGATCGTGTGGGGCGCCACCGCGCGAATCCTCGAGAGCCTGTTCGAACACCTCGCTTCCGACGGCGCCGCGCTCGACGATCTCTAGCCTCCAGCGCCCGCCGTGGTCCGGCGCGTCAGGCGCCGGGGGTCCAGCCGGAGAGACCGGACCAGGCGCCCGACATCTTGGCGTCGGCTGCGGCCGTCGATGAGCTCGCGCCGGGCCGCAGCCCACCGAGGATCATGGCCAGGGAGCCGAGCAGTGCGAGCCACGCCCCCTCACGCAGCGAGAGCGACGTGAAGCCGCCCGCGGGCGTCGGCGGTACAACCATCCGGTAGACGACGAACATGCCGGCCAGCGAGCCTAGGACGACGACAGAGCCGCCGGCGCCCGCCGCGCCGCCCGCCGCGTC
>OUNO010005351.1_pt1 | contig 94855 bp, 104 predicted proteins | sample 1779811 | NCBI WGS metagenome assembly OUNO01 (sample SAMEA3914804, study PRJEB12502) | metagenome | biome: forest; material: soil | place: Canada | collected 2010-06-25 | depth 0.3 m
GATTGCGCCATCGCCAAATTGTTTATTAATTTGCTCTTGAGCGAGTCCTAGGGCCTTGAGCTTGCCTTCGTTGGCAACTGGTTTTGCGGGCAATTCAGACTTATCGGTTTTCTTAGTCGGCATATGTTTCCCTCTCTTTATATCTAGATCTATTATACGTGGCGAAATCTTAATTTGCTATAATCATACTAATGAATACAACACGCCGCGGCTTTACCATCATCGAATTACTTTTTATCATCGTGCTCCTCGGAGCAGCCAGCATCCTATTCTTTGTCCAAAAGAACAATCTGGAAGTTGCTGGACGAGACGAAACGCGCAAAACGGCGATTAATGCCATGTACTACGGCCTTGAAAATGTCTATTACAAAGCCAACAGCTTTTACCCACGGACGATTGATACTAAAACCTTGCCGTCAGTCGACCCAGACCTCTTTAAAGACCCTTCAGGCGTCGTCTTGGGTGAAGCCAACAGTAACTACCGCTACGAACCATCAGACTGCAATGGCGACCAGTGCCGAAGCTATACCCTACGCAGCACGCTCGAAAACGAAGCCGACTACGTTAAAACCAGCATTAACAAATAGCCGCCTAGGGTTATAACAAGGACTCTTGAGAGTTATCAGGGGTTTTACCGATGTGCTTGTACGCTTTGGCTGTAGCCCGACGACCACGCGGCGTGCGCTCAATGAATCCAATTTGCAGAAGATATGGCTCATAGAAATCTTCAATTGTGGTTGCTTCGTCACCAGTCAGAGCAGCCAGGGTATTCAAACCAACTGGATTACTGCCGTAGTTATCAATCATGCTGTTAAGAAGATTGCGATCACCTGCGTCTAACCCCAGAGAGTCGACTTCCAGCAAAGCCAGTGCTTTATTAGTCGTAACCGCATCAATAATGCCGTCGCCATTTACATCGGCATAGTCACGCACACGCTTCAAAAGCCGATTGGCAATACGCGGCGTCAGGCGAGCCCGAGTTGAGAGGATGTCGGCTGACTTGGCATCAATCTTGCTTCCCAAAATCGCAGCCGCTCGAAGGATAATCTTACTGATCTCGTCCGGTGCATAGAATTCTAAGCGATACATGTGCCCAAAGCGATCGCGAAGAGGCGCGGCAAGCGCGCCTGTTCGGGTCGTGGCGCCAATGACGGTAAACTTTGGCAGGTCTAAACGAACGCTGCGCGCCGCTGGACCTTTACCAATCATAATGTCGAGTTTGTAATCTTCCATGGCCGCGTAGAGGACTTCTTCAACCGTGCGACTCAGGCGATGAATCTCGTCAATGAACAAGATGTCGCCATCCGCTAAGTTGGTCAGGATACTTGCCAGGTCACCGGCTCGTTCAATCGCCGGCCCAGCCGTCACACGAATGCTCTTACCCATCTCGTTAGCGATCACTGTCGCCATGGTTGTCTTGCCGAGCCCCGGAGGGCCGTAAAGCAAAATGTGATCAAGTGGCTCCTCACGTTTTTTAGCGGCATCGATCGCCAACTTTAAATTCTTTTTGAGGCGATCTTGCCCAACATATTCTTTAAAAGATCGTGGACGCAGAGTAATTTCAATAACCTGCTCATCGGCATCAGCGTCATCAGTGCTCGTATCAACAATGCGTTCGATTGGCACTACTGATCACCTTTCAAGGCTCGAGTGACGCGTTCGGCAGTTGGCAAATCGGTTGGAACATTTTCGAGCGCCACCAGCGCATCGTTTAAGGTATAACCGAGTGCCATCAAAGCCTCCAGCGCTTCGTCGCCAACTGGCGCCGAGCTGAGTCCGCTGACATGAGCCACGTTCACGGCTAAGCCAACCTTGTCAGACAGGTCAACCACGACACGCTCGGCAATCTTTTTGCCGACACCGCTGGCTTTGGAGATAAAGCCGCTGTCACTGCTGGCAATTGCGTTTCGAACGGCTTCACTATCTCCTAATGAGAGAATCGAGAGAGCAGCCTTTGGACCAACGCCCTGCACCGTAATGAGAAGTTCAAATAATTTCTTAGCAGCCAGTGACGAGAAGCCGAAGAGTTCCTGAGATTGTTCGCGGATGTGGTGATACGTGTAGAATTTAATCGGTTCGCCCAAAAGCGCACGATCAAAATCCCCCGCGGCGACTTGCACCTCGTACCCTACATCATGAACATCAACGATAATCGAGTTCGCGAATTTCTCGGCCACTATTCCAGACACATGCGCAATCATTCTATTATTATGCCACATCAGGCCCTTTGCAGCTAAGTCTCGTGAGTTAATGGCGATGCAAGACAGCAAGCTCATACTCACTTACATGGTTATGAAAACTCGCAAAAAGTCGGTGGTGAAGGATCAGTACTACCATCTGTGGATCGCGGCGGCGAAAGACCAGGTGTTTTTCGCCAGCGATATCGACAAAGCCTTCTTCATTGCACTGTTTCAAGATTACCTCTCTCCTCGCGCCAATTTGGGCGAGTGGTCGCGCCGACATCAAGGCTACGCCCAAGAGCTCGATCTGATCGTGTACTCCCTCACCGACTTTGGCGTGAATCTGCTACTTTGCACCTCTGACACAGAAGCAGTCGAAGATTTTGGCCAAGCCCTCCTCTCTAACTACGCCGTCTATCTGAGCCAACAAACCGCGTGGGAGGTATTACCTTTTGACACCATCTTCACCTATGATCATCTCGCCGACGAGCACGAAGCACTGGCCATCTCGCGTGACATTCACTTGCTACACCAACACTGGCAGGATGACCGCTATTCGAGCATCGGCTTTTACATCGATGATCGGCGTGGCGATTGGATGCAACCGTGGCGGCTGACCAATCTCTTTAATAATGATCGACAGTGGTATTTAAACTTCATGCAGGATGATTCTGACCAATCACCAGTTAATAATTTTGAGTTTGAGTTTATCGAGACCTAGGGTGTGAGTCGTGACATAAACGAATGGGTGATAGCAGCCGCCAGAGCATCGGCACAGTCGTCCGGCTTTGGCACTTCTTTGAGACCAAGTTGAATACGGACCATTTCCTGAACCTGCTTTTTGTCAGCTTTGCCATGACCGGTCAGCGTCTGTTTAATTTGCTGCGGTGTATATTCGGCGATTGGTAGGCCGGCTTTACGGGCAACTAACAGTGCAACCCCACGAGCTTCCGCTACTGACATAGCCGTGGTGATGTTACGCGAGAAAAACAATCGCTCGATCGAGAAAGCATCCGGCTTGGTGGCGGCAATGATCTCAGTCAGACCATCAAAGATATCCTCGAGTCGTTCATCATGAGGCGTATGAGCTGGTGTTCGAATCACGCCAGCTTCAACCATCTTGATCGACGAGCCTTCAACTTCGATGACTCCAAATCCGAGAATGCCGGTGCCTGGATCGATCCCAATAATCTTCATGCCCTCAGTATAGAGTTACTTGCGGATTCGAACAAACACAGTCAATCGCGACCACAGCTTCCCTAGCTCATATCGCCATTCCCAAATCCCATAGCCAACAATGACCAATCCTAATCCCCCGACCGCTAACCATAGATACCCGTTGCTATCTGATTTGGTCTGCGCACCAAGTACGCCGTAATCAGCATTCGAAACGGCTTTGATTGTCCGACAACGATTCGTGTCTGGATTACGCTCCTGCCCCTCGGCGCATGGCGCTGGCCCAACGTCAGCAGCAATATTGCGACAGCGATTCGTTTCTTCGCTGCGATACTGGCCATCCTTACACGGCGTGAGCTCGGTTTGATTTGTCGCGATAAGGCGACAGCGATTAGTATCAGGGCTGCGGTATTGATTGGCAGCACATGGCTTTAGCGCCGCTATGCTCTCCGCAATCGTTTGGCTGATTGTGGTGGTATCTGATGACGCAAGATTCTCAGCACCTGGTGTCGGCTGATCGGTATACTGCCAGGTACCATCAATGAGCGCCCACGCCATGTCATCATCGGGATCTTGATATCTCGGCGTTTCGTCAATGACCGTGCCGTCTGTTGTCGTGAGGCGAACTCGACTTGATGAGTTCAGCAGACTATACGAAATATCTGTATTAGTAAAACTTTCATATGAGTTCGGAGAAATCGTTTCCCCAGCCGGGAATGGGAACGATGCATCGAGATCAGGTCCGACCCACAGAAGATACGAGGCGAGATCCACCGCTTGATCGTTGGGATTGTATAGCTCAATAAACTCATGACCGATGTCAGTGCCGGTGGCGTTGGGAAGTAACTCAGTAATAAGAAGTGGTAGCGGCGTAAACTGGCAAACCCCATCACCGTCTACGTCATACCCACTCGGTACCTCAGATTGTACACCATCAATATTGGTGCACGCATCAAACGGCGCCTCGACGTCACGCAACTCCATCCCGTTATCCGGTATAAACTGCGGCGACTGGATTTGCCAATCGGACGGCTGATCAGTATCCGAGTAAGTGAGCGGATCACTACTGGCAACCTTACGGGCAAATAGCAGACCGCTCGTAATACCTGTCGTCCAGTTCTGGCTATCTATGACTGCGCCCGTTGAGTCGATCAATGATATGGTGTCGCTACTGCCGACAATTGCCCCACTACTTTGATTAGTCGAGTTGTAGGTAAGGCTAAACGGAATCTGCAAGAGTGACGCAAGCGCGGATGAGCCAACAACGATGGACCGATACGCTGGCAGGTATTGCGCCTCGTCAGCAGAGCCCGATGCGAAACAAGCAAACTTAACATTACTTTTGTTTTTCAAACACCAATCAGTGATATTCACATCCGTCGAAGAGTTATTGTAAACAACCACTAGTTCTTGCGTGGCCGCGCCAACTCCCCCGGCCTGGATTTGGGTCAAGACAAGGTTAGCTGAAGCCGCGTGCGCCGGGGAAACGAACGCGCCTGCTACAGGGATCGCCAGAACAGTGAGAACCCCTAGGATATGTGATATATACTTCAGCATGCAACTGAGTATACGAATCAAATATTAACAAGTTAGAGGCTAAATGTCGGCTGTAATATCAGCGTTGGTGTGTACACCGGTGACGTCATCAAGATCGTCAATTGCATCCATAAGTTTTAAGACTTTTTCAGCTTGTTCGACTTCACTAATTTCAATCGTGTTGTTTGGCACGTACTGGAGCTCGGCGCCAGTTACTTTCAACCCTGCATCGATAATCGCGATACGGACTTTAGCGAGTTCTTTTTGATCAGTGTAAACGATCATCTCGCCTTCCTCTTCAACAGCGTCCTCGGCACCAGCATCGAGCACTGTCAACAGTGCATCCTCGCCTATTGCCTCAACGTTAATCACACCTTTACGAGTGAACTGAAACATCACGCTGCCAGCATCGGCAATCCGACCCCCGTGTTTCGTTAAAGCATTCTTAACTTCAGGAAAAGTTCGATTTTTGTTGTCGGTTGCCGTTTCAATGATGATCCCCACACCACCTGGACCCATTGCCTCATACGTAGACTCTTCGAGTTGAGCGGCATTCTTGTCAGCGACGCGATCAATTGCGCGTTGAATATTTGCTACCGGCATATTGGCTTGCTTGGCCTTTTCAATCGCCATCTGCAAAGATGCGTTCATCGTAGGATCAATCCCACCACGCGCAGCAATCGCAATTTGATTTCCGATTTTAGTAAAGACCGCGCCCCGCTTGGCGTCTTTAGCTCCTTTTTCGCGTTTGATGGTCGACCACTTGCTGTGTCCTGACATAAGAAAACTCCGTTAGCTTTTCTGTAATTCTCTATATTATAACAGATGTCAGAGGTGATTTAAAGATACCGCGTACTGCCAAACGGAATCTTTTGTTTCACATAGATTCCCGTTACTAGCGTATCAGCTGAGTGGATCGTCCGCTCGCCATAGCGTTTATTGATATCGTCGATTGCATTGGTCACCTGCTGTTCGCGCACGATTTGGTCGTTAAAAAAGCTGAGCTGTGGATCATCAATATTCTCGAGTTCGTAGCAGTGGATGCCGATCTCCTTTAACGTATCGGGTGCATTTTCAAACAAGCGCTTCGCGAGGGCGAAAATAGTTTGGTCAGAATGAAAGGGGAGTGCCAATAGGGAAGAGGCATGCCAATAGCCCCGCTCGAGGGTCTTGGCGTAGACATAAATCCCCCGCGCCGATTTGTTCTGCGAGCGCAGCCGGCTACCGACGGATTCACACAAGTGATGCAGCCGCTGGGTGATTTCGTCGTACGACAAATCGAAACTCTCGAGCACATATTGCCGCCCAACTCGTTTAATGTCTGTCGAGACGTCATCAACTTCCCAGCCGCGTAATCGCTTGTACCACCACATCCCCACCACACTTTTAAAGACCACCTTCTGGAGCGTCACTGGATCGGCGTCCAGAAAATCGAGCGGCGTCACAATGCCAACACTGTTCAAACGTTTTTCGTTACGCCCAGCGATGCCTGTCAGGTCGGTCAACTTCAAACTACTCAAAACCTCACGCACATTCGCCGGCGTAATAACATCCAAGCCGTCAGGTTTATGCAGCCCAGCAGCCGTCTTAGCCAAAAAGCGGTTAGTAGCAATTCCCACATTACACCTCATCCAGACACCAATCTCGTCCTTCAGACGCCGTTTGATCTCCTGCCCTATTTCTTCGAGGTTGCGACCGGCGACAGCGGCGGGGGAGTCATGAAAATCAATAATCCCCTCGTCAATACTTTTCATCGTCACGTGAGCCGAGTAGTCATTCATTATATCCAGCAGCCGGTGATAGACGTAACGATACTTCGCCGGGTCACTTTCTAGGCCGATCAGTTCAGGACACAAAATCTTTGCATCGCGAAGTTTCATGCCGACTTTCACCCCCATCGCCTTGGCCTCATAGCTAGCAGTCACAATTGCTGTCATATCGGTGCGGCGATTCACGATTGCAATCGGTTTGCCGCGAAGCATCGGCCTCGCCTGCTGCTCAACCGTCGCAAAACAACTGTTCAGATCGATGTGCATAATCAGCGGTCGCTCGTGATTAAACTCACTCATAGTGATCTGCCTCCATCGTCAGGTGCCAGATCAAACGTTCGCTATCAAACTCTAATCGATAGTCTGCGCCACCGTCTGTCACCTCAAAAATATGCAACGTCTTGTTGCCCGAATTGAACGGGTGACGCAGGCCCAACTTCTGGACGTCGACTTCCCGTCCATTGGCTCGCCGAAATCGCAAAATCCGACATGGTTCACGCCCATGACCAAAGATGGTAATTACTTCAACTTGCTCGTTCAAAAAAGTTTCGTCATTCATTTCAAAAATCCTCTAAAAGTTATAGAGAAACGTTTTGAATTTTTTGCCCGTCCATTCACCCGTTTCTAGCGAATGTCCGAAGACAATGGAATGACCAAATGCGAGGGACGCTTTGCCTTTGAGGGCTAGTGTGTATCGCGTGGTTCTGAATCTATTGTAGCATCAACGCCAGCTATGTTGGTCGTCGTATTCAGATAAAACAGGGTGCTGGCAGTCATGCGATGCGAGACGGTTCGGACATCATCTTGGGTATGAGCGAAGTCAGTATAGTTCTCTGGTATTTCACTCGTACGACCATCGCGACGTAGCTGGAGCATGCGCTCACTAAGGAGTCGAGTAGATTGACGAAGTACCCTAGGAGTCACTAAGGCTGTATATGAATCAGCTCCTAATTTCGGCGCTCTCAGCTCAATACCACCTAAGAACCAAGCCGATGACCCGAGGCGCAGATCGATGACGACCGCGCGTAACGTTTGTTTGAGTACCGCTGGGTCAATCTCGTCTAAACCGGTATAAAAAGGAATGTTGAGAATTGCATCATTAATAGTTTCTCGTGATGAAGTAGCCAAAAGCTGGTTTGGCGGCATAAACCTCATGACCCCGAGGTTAACCTGATCTTGTTGAGCATCGTAGCTAGCGGCAAGGTATGCCCCTGCCAGAAGGTAATGGCCAGGCTCGGCCGTTAAAGAATCGTCGCTCGATGAGAGCAGCAGTGATTCATAGAATCTGCTCTCGGCAGCCTGCACGGCCGACGCCAATTCTTCGGAGTACTGACCGGCTCTTTCAACTGAGCCTTCGCGACTATAGGGATGGACTGTCATGATCATGTTATTCAACCAAACGAAGCTGAATTAATCAACCATGAGCTTCACGGCGCTCGAGGCCCGACACCTCTGGAAAAATTATCAAATCTTTGCTAAACTCATCTCTGTACTATCAGGTATGGCAGCGTAGCTCAGTTGGTTAGAGCGCGAGACTCATAAGCTCGAGGTCACAGGATCATTCCCTGTCGCTGCTACCAAAATGATTAAGAAAACTCCCGACAATTGCCGGGAGTTTTTGTATTCTTGAAATCTTATTGAACTGGTGAGGTTTCGAAACTTGGGCACCACGCGGTGATGGCAGTTTCGGCGACACTCACATAGCCGGTATCGTTTGGAGGATAAACCCGAAGCTTGGTAGCACCATCGGTACAGGTACCGGTATCGTAATTACCTTCGGTCGTGTAGGTAAGGGTGGTCGTCGAAGCATCGCCAGGCTTCAAGGTTAAAGTCTTTTCGGTGTAATTCGTCGCACGATCAGCTGGTTTACCAACCTCGTTACCATTGTCGTTGACCAGTGAAACCCCTGGGAAACCGCCCAGAATACACGTTCGCTTGCCGCTATTTGTCAGAACAAGACTGAGTGCTAGGGTGCCTGCACCATTTGCGTTGCTGCTAGCAGTGGTCAGCGTCAGCTCATCTGAGTTACAAGTTGTAAGCGGTGTCTCTTTAGCAGGAGTCAACGCCGTATCTGCCACGACTGTTTTAGCTGCGGTTGTCGCAGCTGTTTTGGTCGCATCAGTGGTGCTATTGTTGTGCCATACCGCCAAGAAGTATCCTCCTGCGGCGATGCCTGCGGCGACGATGATAATAAGAACTGCAAGTCCGATGATTTTTAGTGGTTTCATAACCTCAAGTATACTCTCAGAAACCATAAACGTTATTATTTGATACCATAGGAGCATGACAGAATTTAAACGAATCACTCGCTCTACCGGAAACCGTCTCCTTATCTCATTAATCGTCGGTGTATTGGCTGGCTTTGTCGCTAGCTATTATCATCTCGGTAATATTGCCATTTTGCTGGGATATGATGCCGCGGTCGTCACTTTCGTTCTCTGGGTCTTCGCCATCATTTGGCCAATGGGCCACGAACAAACTGCCCGCTTTGCGCTGCGCGAAGACCCGAGTAGGGTAGGGGCAGACGCGATTTTAATCCTGGCCAGTCTCGCGAGTCTTGTTGCAGTGGGCTTTGCCCTATTCGAGGCTCACTCTAGCACTGGAATAGAGCACTCCATTCTGACGCTGGTCGGTATTTTCAGCGCTGTCTTGTCATGGGTTCTAATTCACACCATCTACACTCTTCGTTACGCGCGCCTTTTCTATTCGGGCCCTGCGCAGGGTGGTATTAATTTCAAACAGGATCACAACCCTACTTATTCAGATTTCATCTACCTTGCATTCACCATCGGCATGACCTTCCAAGTTGCCGACACCGACCTGCTGGGCTCAGAGTTCAGAAAAACCGTCCTGCGACATGCCTTATTGGCGTATGTCTTTGGGACGGTTATTGTGGCAACGACGGTCAGCTTGATTGCCGGCCTAGGACGATAAAACTTACTTGTCGGTATCGGCGATAGCGGCTTCGCGGCGGGCGATAAAGCCAAGGAGTTCTTCGCTAGTGCGAGGTCGAGACCAGGTGGCAAGTTCGAGAACTTCGCTCATTGTAACTGGTTCGATGATGCCTGTTTCTGTTGCGTCCATGTTGGTTGGTTGCCTTTTTTTGTTTTTATTGCTTGATGTCCTTATTTAAGCACAAACGGTATTATAAGTCAATACCCTTCTGTGACTAATCTTTGACTGAGGGGTGGCGCTTATGGTATAAACAGGTCAGAGGAAATAAAAAACAAACATTATGGATATCCCCTCGTCACTCGCTATCGTCACGCTTGCGGCGCTCATTCATGCCAGTTTTCAGCTGAGCGTCAGTGTGCTGACGCTACTTAGTAGTCACGCCATCGGTAAAAAGCAATCGCAAGCTAAAGTCGCCCGACTGACCTTCGGGTTTGTTGCTGGCGCTGCCGTTATGACATTACTCACCCTGTCCTTCTTTGCATTAGTCTTCCTGCACCTGTTCGGGCCTAATACGCCTCAAGTTATCTGGGCAGTTGCCTGCGGCCTTTTGGTTGGTGTCGGTGTTGCCGTCTGGTTCTTCTACTATCGTCGCGGACGCGGTACAACCCTTTGGATCCCACGAGGCATGGCCCGACATTTGAGCGAACGTAGCAAACTCACCGAACATGCCGCTGAATCCTTCAGCCTCGGCCTCGTTAGCGTCCTGAGCGAGCTCCTATTTATCGCCGCGCCGATGATCATTAGCGCACTTGTCCTGATTCAATTACCAGGTGGCTGGCAGCTGGTTGGCATCGGTATCTATGCAATCGTCTCTGTTCTGAGCCTCATCAGCGTCTGGGTGCTGATTGGCAGCGGCCACAAACTCAGCGAAATTCAGAAATGGCGTGAAGCTAACAAGCGCTTCCTGCAGTTTAGTGCCGGCGGAGCGCTCGCTATCCTCGGTCTGTTCGTCTACGTGTGCAAAATCGTTAGTGACGTCAGCGGAACCATCTGATGGATCAGGGTGGGGTAATTCACATCGTCAAACGAGCCGGTCAGCGACCAACTGAAGCTTTCGACATCGAGAAGCTAAGAGCCAGTATTGAAGCTGCGTGTCTGAGTGCCGGAACAGCGCCCGGACATGCTGAATCAATCGCCCGTTCAGTCGTGCGAGATGTTGAAGAATGGCTCTCGACCCGTCCAGAAGTGACCAGCAATGACCTCCGTCGCGAAACTGTTAATGCCCTCAAGCATCACCACCCTGACGCAGCCTATTTATATGATCAACATCGGATAACCTTGTAGGAGAACACCAGATGGCCCAAACACACACTTTTGATTACGACCTCATTGTCATCGGTAGCGGTGCCGGCGGGAGTGCAGCGGCTGCAATCGCCGCCCGCGCTGGTAAACGCGTGGCGATCGTTGAGTCTGATGCCTTCGGAGGCGAATCGCCAAACTGGAGCGACGTACCAACTAAAGCCTTGCTGCATGTGGCACGGCTGTACGACGAAGCTCGACATGGTGACAGATTCGGCCTGCGAACCTCAACCTTAGGCTATAACTACCCTTCAATTCGGGCCTGGAAAGAACTCGCCGTCAAACGAACCGGCGCGGCAGGGAACAGGCACTTTTATGAGAGCCATGGCATCTCTGCTTTTAATGGTAACGCGCACTTCTTAACTCCCCATGAAATCAGTGTGAATCGTCGACATCTTTCTGGTGCCAACTTCCTGATTGCCACTGGATCGAGCTGGGTGACACCCAAGATCCAAGGACTTACCGATTTACCGTTCTTTACCCCGCGCACCATCCTTGAGGCCCTACGACCGCCAAAAAGCCTGTTTATCATTGGTGGTGGCAGCCATGGCGTCGAAATTGCTCAATTAATGGCTACTTTTGGCACTAAGGTATACATTGCTGAGCAAGCCGCTCGCCTCCTCCCAAAACAAGATGCCGAAGTAGGGGAGTTGATGGAGAGGGGACTGACCGATCAAAAAGGGGTCACTGTCCTCACCCACTCTCGCGTTATTTCTGTTGAGAAGAATGGTCTCGGCAAGCGCATCCTCATCTCGCGCGCCGGCACTGAGAAATTCATCAAAGCCGATGAAATCCTGGTCGCGACCGGTCGCATGCCAAACGTCGACTTGGGACTAGAGAACGCTGGCGTCAAATTCACCCCTAAGGGCATCGAGGTGAACGATCAGCTGCAGACCAGTGTCAAACACATCTACGCCGCTGGTGACGTCCTAGGACGCGGCAGCCACACGCACACTGCCCTGCTAGAAAGCCAAGTCGCTGCTCACAACATCTTCCACAAAGATAAAGTTGTCCCCGACTACACCGCCACCCCTGGCCTCATCTTTACGACCCCTGAAATTGCCCATGTCGGCTTGTCCGAAGATGACTGCCAGAAACGCGACCTGGCGATTAAAAAAGCCATTGCACCATTAAACATCATTGCCCGTTCTAACACCTCTGATTTCCGTGACGGATTCGTCAAATTGATCACTGATAAGAAAGGCGTTATCCTCGGTGGAACCATTGTCGCCCCTAGCGCCGCCGAAATGATCCACGAAATCGGGCTAGCTGTGAAATACAACCTGACTGCTGCGCAATTAGCTGAAACACCACACGCTTTCCTCAGTTGGAGCGAGGCCATTCGCGTGGCCGCCAACAAGCTCGCCTAGCTTGATATAATCCCCCACATCTGTTAAAATGAATCCTGCATCGCGGGGTGGAGCAGTCCGGTCAGCTCGTGTGGCTCATAACCACAAGGTCGCAGGTTCAAATCCTGCCCCCGCAACCAAATTGAGTATTCATCACCTTAAATCACCTCTGTAACAGAGGTGATTTTTGGCTCCAGATGTACCGATCGAGCGCTCTTGGCTGACGGTCGGTACATGAGCTCACCTCTGTAAACATGGTTTGTATATCCGGCAAGGTGTCTCACATTGTGCGACGTTCCCACCTCTGTAGGCATGTACCGATGAATTATGGGCATGAAAAGAGCCCGGCCTGTGGTTGAATGACTCTTCGGCTGACGCCGGGTCTTTTCATCCGCAGGATGCGGGCTAGGGGGTGCCTAGATCTCTCGCCGCTCACTGTTCACGGGCTCATCAAACGGGAGCTGGAGGTTGAGCGCAACGTACAGGCGCCGGGCCTGGGAGACTTCGTCGCTGAGCATTGCGAGCTGGTCGTCGAAGGACACCGGGGCGTCAGCGGTCGCGAAGTACGCCGACATGTTGCGTGACCAGCTGGCATCGGCGACGAAGGACCGGTAGAGGTCCTTCACCGTCTGCATCGAGACCGGAGCGTCCTCCTCGTTGTCGGTCGGGTACCAGACGGTCAGAACTACCTGGGTCAACTTGTAGGGCACGTGCTGATTTCGTCGGAAGCCGACGCTATCCAGTCGGACAGCGAACCCATTCTCGGCTTTGCTGTGGCGCTCGAGAAACGCCTTGGTGACTTTCTCGACCCGTCTCAATGATTCCGGTGTCGGGAAAGCGACGATCAACATACGTTCATGCAGAATGCGATTCATTGCTTCACCCCTTTTAAGGTGATCGATCCGATTGCTCGGATAGCCCACGCCCTATGCGGTGACTGCCGTTAGTTATGAGCGAAAGTGAAGCTTTTTGCAAGCATGAGCAAGATATGAAAAGAGCCCGCCACCTGGTAACGAATGGCTCTGCAACGGATTGCTCCGTTGTGGCTCTGTTCATCCGCAGGTGCGGGCTTAGGCGGCGGTAAGGAAGGTGCTGTACCAGGAGGCGTCCTCAGTCTTCAGTCGAACTGAAACCTCACGAGCTTCGAGCTCTTCGTTAAAGACATTCACGAAAGCCCTCAAGTCGGAACCTCCGTAAGCGCGAGCCGCCACTTGCCCGAAGTAGGTGTCCTTTTTCGACTTGAGCACCATCTCGTTATCTCCGAAGTAGTACTGCAGAGTGTCCTCCATGCTCGGCATACCGAGACGCTCTCCAGTGGCCTGCATCTCGTCTGCGAGCAGCGAGGCGTAGAGCTTGAGTGCCACCCTTTGTGCTGTTATTACTGCGGTCTTTGCTGTGGCGACTTCTTCGTCCAGACGCCTGAGTTCAGCGACACGATCTTCAGCCATGTTTTTCACCCCTTTTAAGGTGATCGATCCGATTGCTCGGATAGCCCACGCCCTGTGCGGTGACTGCCACTAGTTATGAGGGATTTGCTCTGATCTTGCAAGCATGAGCACCTCGTCTCACACTCGATCTCACAACTAAACAAGGAGTCCTGTCATGCCAAGGCTGACAAACGCACAGTACCTCTATCAACGTAACCGCCTACGAGTGAGCTGGCAGCGGCGCAAAGGAGCTCCATTCGTATCGCTCAGTGCGAATGACCAGCTCTACCTCTATGCCTACTTTGCGCCGACCAAAGAGGCCACTCGCGAGGAAGCGATCGCCCACCGCAAGGCGATCAGTGACCACTTCCCGTCCCTACCACAGCAGGCGGGACGCGCATACAAGAGAGTGTTCGCCTACCTGGATCCTGAACGATCAGGGCCAGTGCTACCCGAGAAGCGCATCAGGAAAGTGCGAGGGAAAGTGGTTGTCCGTGCCGAGCGACATCATAAGCCTGACGCACAAAAGGTCACTCGAGCACTGCTGTACCTGGTTGAGACGGACCTCAAGAAGCCACACGAGAGTCCCGCGGATCCACAAACTGGCACGAGGCCATCGTTGAAATAAGTGAGCAAAACTCGTATAATGCGTGGTAGATATGGCTGTACGAACCACCCCACGCCGAGTCGCAGCAAAACCATCGCCTAAGAAACAGGCGCAGCTCAAAGCTGCCGTCAAGTTGACGGTCAAGCAGTATGGCAAGACGCTGGAGCTGCTAGCGCGAACGTGACCGCGATCGAACTCACGATCGAAGACGCTGAGTTCATCGCTTTTGAGCTCGCCCAAGCATTAATGGCGAGCAAGGAACCTTTTCCTGAATTCGTTACACGCAACCCCCACCGACTTGAAGGTGTGCTGGCCGCTCCCTTCACATCTTGGGGTGGCAAGGAGAAGTACCCAACAATTGCCGAGAAGGCTGCGGTGCTCTTCTATCACGGCTGCAAGGACCATCCGCTGCAAAACGGCAATAAGCGCATGGCCGTGGTATTGGTGCTCGTCTTTCTTGCGGTGAATGACTGGTGGATCACGATTGATCCGAAGAAGCTGTATCGCAAAGCAAAGCGAGTTGCGAAGAGCAATCCAGCCCAGCGCGACAAAGTTGTCGCGAAGCTTGTGAAGCTCATCAACAAATATCTCGTTCGGTTAGCCGACACACCTGGTGGCGCAGAGTTCATCGCGACTCGAGATGCCCCCGATGAGATCCCAATCGACAAAGCCGCCTAGGGAGCAGTCGGACAACTTACTCGCTAGCCCTACGCTTTCACGCGGCGCGTCGGCGGGATGGTGGCCGGACGAAATCCGATATCGAGTGTTGCTTCAATGAGCGCGTCCACCTCTCCAATCGTTACGCGAGTCACAGCAGATCTCCCGACATGTCGCGGGAGTATGCGTCGCCACCTCAACACAGCAAAATTGGGTGATTGATCTGGCGTGGCTTCTGTCGTTGGAGGCTTTGGTGTCGTACGTTCCATTACTGCGCTTAGTAAGCGCCGAGCATCGCAAATTGTCAACCCGTTCGCGATTACACCGATCGGCGGATTGACCCTTCCGCTGCCATCCTTCATAGTCGGAGAGCAGGTGGATTCTTCGACCTCGAGCCGCCGCGTTGCCGTAGTTCAACGCCTGCGTCTATGAGTGCTCGTCTGATACTCTCTCGAGGGGTGTCGGCCTCCCTTTCGATTGCAGCCAAAGACTTGCCTGAACTGTAGAGAGCAGCGACTCTCGCAACTTGGTCTGTAGTTGGGGGCTGCCGGCGCATTTCTACGCCGTTTGCGCTCAGTAGTTTCAAGACAGAGGTTTTGCTTAGCTGATAGGTCTCCATGAGCTGGATGGTGGTTTGACCAGATCCGTAGTCGGCGACGAGCTCAGCTATTTTCTCGCTACCAAGACGCCTTGCGATGGGACGTTGTAGGACTTGAATTTTTGGCTTCTGGGTTAAGGCGTCACCCCTGGTGGCGAGTTTTAGGATGCGTTGAAGCTCCTCGAGCGTTTTCTCTGGATGCCTCGGTTTTGAGTAGCGTCCTATAACGTCAACCAAGTGCACTTTATTCGAAACTCCGACCTCTGGGTCGGAGTTTTTGCTATAATAATCCTCAGATGAGCGACACTCCCCACATTCCACCCACACCCGAATCTACTGCCATGAGTCGCGAACTCCGCAGCCTGGCTGGTTTCCCCCACTATTCTCAACTCGACCCGCAATGGGGCTTTGAAAAGGACAAGGAACGCTCTATGTGCGGTGTCATCTGCACCAAGGCTGTTATCGACTTTTACGCGCAAGGCTCACCGACCCCTAACATTCAGGAGCTGCTTCAAACCGTACATGACGTGCGAGGATTTGGGGAGAACGGCGTGCTGCACAGCGCCGAGGTAAACCTTTTACAGAGCCAAGGTTTGCTGGCTTGGCGACGCAACTGGGTTGCGCCAACTGCTGACCCGCAGTGGCTGGTTGAGAATGAGGGTTATGGACACGATCAAGTGGCGGCAATCCAGGCGCAACTCGCTAACGAACACCTCGGCACAACCCTGGCCGAACGGGAGTTAATCTCAATCCAAACAGCGCTCAACGTGCATCGCCCAGTTATCGCGAGTATGGCGCCGAACTTCGGCGGCAATAGCTCCGACCATCAGGTTGTCTTGGTGGGTATGTCGCAAGATGATGGCCAGATACTGATCATGGACCCCGAATGGCAACCTGGCTCAGAGATACGAGTCGAGACGATCGCCCGATTCCTCGAGTATTTCAACCATAAAGCGGTCTTTACCAGCGAAGACTAGCTCTCGCTATTAATACTGGCGCTATAGCCGCCAAACAGGAAGTTAATCCACTGTTCAATATTGCTCGTCTGTGCCGGGTTAGTTGTTGCTACCGTCTGGGTCGTATCAGCATCTATGGCGGCCTGGCTATTCGGCGGCAAAACTAATACCTTCTCGCCCGGCAGCACCAAGCCAAGGTAGTCACGCAGCGCCAGTTCTTGATATTCGGCGGTTTGATAATAGCTCTTTTGAAGGGATAAGTTATCGCGCTGAAGCTGAGTAAGTTGCAGTTGCTGCTTCTTCAAATCGACATCTTTTTGCAACGTGTAATTGCGCTGCATCATGCCCAGTGACCCCCATACCCAACTGGCCGCAATCAAAAGTGCCACAGCGATCACAACGTTATTAAGCGTCAGATATTTGTGACGAATGGCGTAAACGATTTTGCGAATGTTTATTTTTGGCATAGCGTTTTCCCTATTATAGCTCAGCGGTGTTAACTAGGCTATAATAACCTCTACGTGGGGCTGTAGCTCATCGGTCAGAGCAGGCGGCTCATAACCACTTGGTAGATAGTTCAACTCTATCCAGCCCCACCAGATTTTATTTTTTTAGTCTATTTGTTATAAGTCTTACAATGGCATAGATAATTGTACCTACAATCACCAAACTTAGGATAGCTGGTAAAATGCTGACCAGAAATTTATAGGTTTGTGAATGATAACTACCTGGAGACAGGAAATATGACATAGGGCCAAATGTAAACTGTACGGCTTGAGTAAAGCCAACTCCATTAATCATGAGGAAGATAACAGAGGCTACGTAGAGCACCACAATGAAGACAAGCCCCCAGTAGCGGCGCATAAATCTTTTAAACTTCTGAGAATTTCGTAGGTTCATATAGTGATATTACCACTAAAAACTCCCGAAGCTTCGGGAGTTTTATTGTCGACCGCGATCGCGGAGTTCTTGGCGAGCACGCATACGAGCGGTCGCCTCGACGGCGTTCATACCACCATCAATCAGTCTCTGCCTAAAGTTCTCATCACCTTGAGCCTGGAACCTCTCTCGCTCAGCAACCTGCTCGGCACGTTCATCCTCGGTCATGGGGTGGCTATCTGTTGGTTCAAGTATGAAAAGGCTAGGCGCCTCATCTGTAGGCTGAATATCTGCAGCGTCATGCGCCTCAGGTCTTGTAGGTTCTGCCTGCGGCAACCAGACAGCATGTTCGACAACTCCGTGGCTGACCGGATTTGATTTCGGGCGCTCACTCAGGATTTGAGCCCTAATTTGATCAGGCGATAAACGACCCTGTCTGTCTAGCTCTTCAAACCGCGCATCTTCAGCATCAGTAAGAACGTCTGGATCAACCACGCCCTGTTCATGCAAGTCTTTGATATCTTCGCTCATACCATTATTCTACTCTTTTGGGTTCGACAGCAGGAAGTGGCTCGGCGCGATGCGTGCCATTACCATCTCCGTAATCATGGGCAAGGAATTTAGCTGTGTCGACGTCCATGCTTTTTACGATGTGACTGCCGGAACCGAGAAATTCTTGACCCATTATCACACGAACAGCGGCCTCCCTTTCGGCTTGGCCCTTATCTTGATTAATGGTTTTGTTTGTTTCGCTATCGAATACTTCGATTGACATGCTCGTACTATAGCATAAGCGCTATACTCTGTCAATTTACTCCCAGCGGAAGACGCGGAAGGCTATAACGTAGATGACGAGAACCCAGGCACCAATCAGACCAAGCTGTGGCAAGATATCCATAAAGCCCTTGCCCTCGGTAGCAATAAGGCGGATACCATCGATAATCGGGGTGAGTGGCAAGAAGCCAGATATATTCTGCAACCAATCCGGCATCAGGTAGCGTGGGAAAAAGGTTCCGGAGAGGAACATCATTGGGAAGACGATGATGTTTGAGAGCGGTGCGGCCTGGCGTTCGTTCTTTGCCCAACCACCAAGTGCCAGACCAATTCCCATAATCGTAACGAGCCCGAGCAGGATGAAAATTATGAGTTCCGCCCAGTTACCGACAATCTGCAGATGAAATACCAGAATAGCGACCGTAAACAGTGCAACGAAGCCGAGCACCCCAACTACAGCCTGTCCGATCATAGTAGCCAAGAAATATTGCCAGACACGGAGTGGCGTCGTACTGAGGCGACGCAAAATACCCATTTTTTTGAGCTCTGGGAAGACGTTAAGTGGACCGAAAATGCCCATACCGATCAGCGAGAAGCCCAAAAGCCCCGCAAAGGTGTAATCAAAGGCCGTGAGGCTCTTCTCGTTCAATTGCTCACCCTTAACAGTAAATGGCGTCACATTCGTCACCAGCTTGCTGTTAACGCCCGCAAACTGCGAATTCAGCACAGAGATCAAAGCCGAGGCTGACTGTTGGGTGTTCTCGGTGTAAACCACGTCAGCTTGTCCGGATGGATAAGTAGCGCCCGGTGCAACTTTGCCAAAGTCAGATGGCAAGACAATGGCCGCATCAAGTTCAGAACGGCTCATCTTCTCTTTGGCGGCATCGAGTGAGGTGACGTCTTTGTTTACCTTCAGGACCTTGCTATCGCCCGCTTGAGAGACGAAATCTTTGGCAAATTGGGTGTTCGACTGATTAATAACAGCGACGTTGAAAGAAACAGCGCCACTGCCGCTGTTGAGACTACCGAAGACAAACAGGAAGATGAGCGGGAAGATAATCGTAAAGAAGAGCGCCAGACGGTCGCGGAAGAAGCGCTTGGTGTTGATGACGACAAATACCCAGACGGTAAAGAGAGATTTCTTAAGTGTAGGTTTCATTATTCGCCCTCCCTCAAGGCCTTGCCGGTCAGGTCGATGAAAACGTCCTCCAGATTGGCTTGTTGCACTTCTTGTGCCTTCTTAAAGCCGCGTTTGAGAAGATCTTTGATCAGGCTCTGCGGGGTACCAGTCGCAACAATCTTACCGTTGTCCATAACGGCAATACGGTCACACAGAATCTCGGCCTCGTCCATGTAGTGAGTGGTCATGACGACGCTAATCCCCTTGTCGCGGACTTTTTCGATCAATTCCCAGAGGTTACGACGAGCTTGTGGGTCAAGGCCGGTGGTTGGTTCGTCGAGGAAGAACACTTTTGGTCCATGAACCAAGGCGGTCGTGATGCTGAGACGCTGTTTTTGGCCACCAGACAGGTTCTCGACATAGCTTTTAGCTTTATCTTCGAGGCCAACGTCGCGCAGGAATTCCATAGCGTCCACTTTTTCACCATAGGCAGCGGCAAATAGTTCAATTACCTCGGTCAGACGAGTTTTATCCTGAAAAGCTGGCGCCTGAGGCTGGACGCCAATGATGTATTTGATTGCTCCTGGGTCTTTCGCAACATCGATACCGTCGATGATGGCCGTGCCTCCGTCGATTGGTCGGAGGGTTTCCATCATTTCAAGCGTCGTGGTTTTGCCGGCGCCGTTTGGCCCGAGAATACCAAAGATTTCGCCCTTCTTAACGTGAAAGCTGATGCCATCGACGGCGACTTTTTCGCCGTACTTTTTCCTAAGGTTTTTCACCTCAATCATATTAGCCATTGGACTTATTCTACTATGAGAAGTGTTATTTAGGCAACAAAATTGCCCCCGGGGAGGGGGCAAATTTTGGCACCTGTTTGTTTGACATTAGTATATTGCCAAATTGTTTCAAGCGCAAGCGCTTTTACATAGGTGCAAGTTTCTTTGGTACTATTTCTTCTTTGAAACAGTTAGGAAACCGTTGCGTGGGTTTTCTTTAACGACTCGGTCTTCTGGAAGATCGACTGGTTGACCCTTAGCGTTCTTCTCTACTTTCGCGAAGAAGTAAATTGTTTGTGGTTTTCCACCACGAAGGGTTACTTCTGTGCTGTGCAAGTAGTAGGTAACGCCTTTAGAGTTTGTGTGACTGTAAGCCATGATAGTTTCTTATACCTCCTATTAATGCTATACGAGTGTTAGAGTACAGCGTGGTCAGGGGTGCTGTCAACAGTTAAACGCTCTTGTAGTGACGGTGGAGCAATAATCGCAGTACCCCGAGGCTGACCAAGCGAGCAATGATCATGAGGGCTAGAACCCCACAGACCACCAGTGTCCAGCCCGCAAAATCGGGCGACCAGATTGGTGATACGTAGTCGTGGAGATAGGCGCTTGCTGGCGGCAGTTTGACCGCCCCAAGAAGATCGCTGGCAGCTGGATATTTAGCCAATTCATTAGTGGTACATTGCAAGTATGCTGTTGAGTAGTGACTGAATTGTGGCGCACAGACATCCTGGGCTTTTTTGTAAATATTGCCGTTCGGGTTAGTGTCCGATGAAGCACTGTCGAGAGCTTTTTGGGCATCGCGTTTATACGAGGCCTCGAGATAGACTCCCTTATCCAAATTGGTGTTCATATGGGCACTGACGTACTGTTGTAAATCGGACAATCTTCGAATAATATCGTCCTGGTTGCCAGCCGTGTCGGCGGTCACGACTGCGGTGCGTCGTTCAACCATGCCAATGTTATTGAGGCGCAGAAAAGTGGCTGCCACAAAGCTCGCCAAAATCAGCAATATCAATAGTTGCCACGTTCTCACACGCTGCAGGTCTTTGATAGTTCGCCGGACTCGCCTTTTATCTGCCACTTACCTAGAGGTTCCCCACCTTGTTACTTGCCACTATTGTAGCACGGGGACTGCGTTATCTGGGAGGCGGGTCAGGCTGGGCAGATGATATACTTGGGGAATGAATGTTTACTTCTCAGGTCTGGGGGGCGTTGGTATTGGTCCACTCGTCGAAATCGCCCGCGATGCTGGCCACACGGTGATGGGCTCTGATTTAGTCGAGGGACTTTTGACCGAGGAACTCATAAGCCAAGGGGTTACTGTCAACATTGGCCAAGACGGCACGTTCCTTCGGGCTAGCCATGAGATCTCACCAATCGACTGGTTCGTGTACACAGCTGCCTTGCCTGCCGATCACCCCGAGTTACTACTGGCCCGCGAGCTAGGTATTCGCGTCGGCAAACGAGATGAGTTTCTAGCTTACGTGATTCAAGAAAAGAATCTGAAACTGATTGCTATTTCGGGGACGCATGGCAAAACTACTACTACAGGCATGATGACCTGGCTGATGTTACAGCTAAAGCTTCCTGTTAGCTATTCAGTCGGCACCACTCTGACGTTTGGCCCGAGCGGCAAATACGATCCAGCAAGTGAATACTTTGTCTACGAGTGTGATGAGTATGATCGCAACTTCCTTAACTTTGAACCGTATCTATCGCTCATTACCTCTGTTGATTACGACCATCCGGATACGTATCCAAAAGAGGAAGAATACACTGATGCGTTTCGTCAATTTATCGATCAGTCAGCTCGCACCATTCTGTGGGACGAGGACGCTGAGTATATTCAGGCCGACCTGTCGCGTTCATGGGTGCTGAGTGAGGTACTCAACTTCCCTCTCGTCGGCGAGCACAATCGTCGCAATGCCACACTGGTTGCAAAAGCTGCCGAGTACCTTGGCATTGCCAAAACTGATGAAGTGATGGCAATTCTCAATGATTTCCCTGGGACCGATCGTCGCTTTGAAAAGCTCGCACCTAATCTGTACACCGATTACGGCCATCACCCAAAAGAGATCGCTGCGACCCTTCAACTGGCTCGTGAGATTTCTGATCATGTGGTACTCGTCTACCAACCACATCAGAACCGTCGCCAGCAACGTATTCGCCAGAACTATATTGATCAATTCGAGCTGGCTGACGCGATTTACTGGCTACCGACCTACCTCACTCGCGAGGATCCTGATGAGCCAGTTCTGATGCCACATGACCTCATTCAAGGCATTACCAATAAGGACCGCGTCTACACGGCCGAATTTGACGACGCCCTTTGGAATGTCATCCAAAAAAACCTGGCTGAAGGGAACCTAGTGTTATGCATGGGCGCTGGTACGATTGACGGCTGGCTGAGAGAACGTCTCGCTAGCCTTCCCAGCTAACTTCAAACTCTTCGAAAAAGAAGGGGTCATTGAAAAAGCCACGAGTCATGATTTCCTGAACCGCTGGTGCGAGGCGGAACTTGCCTAATTTATGGGGTCGGGCCCAAACAACTGTGTCGGACGTCTTGATATCATCTCTGTTAAATCGAAATACGTGGGCCAGAGTCGTCGAAAGAACTTGGTCTCCTATTTTGACGCGAATATAGGCATCGCCGGCGTGGGCCAGGGGCTGGTCTTTGAGGCCAAGCTTTTCTAGTGCTTCCCTTTTGGCGGCCTCTTCCAGGGTCATGTCCTCGATGTGCAATTTGCCATACGGTAGCGTCCAAGCGTTAATGTACGGCTGCTTGTTGCGGCGCTGGAGCAATACATCGCCGTTACTGTTCTGGATAAGGAGCATCGTGATAATTTTCGGCTGCGAGCGAATGATCTTCTTTTCGGTACTGACTCGATCGACATACGAGAGCCCCGTCATGCTCAATCGGTAGCCACCTTCGACTTTTTCGACCATACCCATCTTGATTAAAGAATTCAGGTGATACGTAAATAAGTTTGTGTCTGTTCTTGGCGGCCTGAGGTCGCGAAAGCGAGCTATCTCGGAGTACATCAGCACGTCAATAATGTGCTTTTGGATGTGGTGATTTATAGAGACAGACTCAATCATATTTGACTCAAACTATACTTGCTATTCATCACGATAGTATCACGTTATGCTGAATATGTAATCAGTTAAGTAACAAAGAAGGAGGCCATCATGAATATCAACAATCAAGAGAGTTCACAAGTTCTTGACCAATTAAGGAGTCTCGAGTTGGGGAGTACCTTGTCGGCATTCACCGTCATCAATCCTCACTTCTTTAACTTCCTGAGGCGCGAATCTGCAGCCTACGAATCGGTTCAGCCGCTCCCCGGTGTCACTGTCGAATGGTCACCCAACCATCGTCTACCGCAGGTGTACATAGAGGACTTCGGCATCAACCCTGATGGACAGCTATTCTACCAGATGTATGGCGATCAATTGGTTGAAATCGAAATCTAAGTTATTGACTCGTTGTACCGAATTCGAGGACTTCTGGGTTGAGTGGGTCACCGTTGAACGCGTCAACTGCTTTCACCTTGGTGGCTTGGGTGTCGTAAATCTTCGTAAACTGGTCAACGGTTGATTGGTTGATTGGGCCCGAGCTGCTGTAGCTATCGATGTCACTTGTGCGGTCAACTTGGCTGCTGACTGATTGGTAGCCGGGACGACTGAGGTCGAGTAACGAAGCGCCGCTGACGTTATAGATAACCAGACTGATCGAGGTCAGGATGATCGAAATGATAACTGTGCCAAAAATAAGTAGCAGATAGCGATGCTCGGCCCAAAAACCAAGCTTTTCTTGTGGTTCATCAACGGGTGTAATCTGTGGTTCGTCCATTATTGTTGCTGCTCCGCGCTCACGCGTAGGAAGTTAATCAAGAAGTCATTCACCGCTGAGCGATAGTCATCAATGTCCTGGTTGAGTTCAGTGATGTCGGCGTGAACTTTGGTGCGGGAGGTCCGGGCAGCCTCGGTCGCATCGTAGAAAGCGGCTGGTTGTGAGACACAGTCGACACCAAGAGCAGCCGAAAGTTGGTGCTCATAGGTCTGATAATCTGATCGAAATGTATCAAGAGTTGTTCGGAAACTCTTTGTCACTGCCACAGTTCCCGTCGCATCGAGACTGTTCCCCGCCAGGCGACTATTGAAGCGGTCCATGAGCTGCGTAGCCATGGCCTCGTAGATCTGACCACGGTTTACCCTCAGGAGTGCATCACTGGCGTGGAGCTGGTTGAGTGTTCCTTTGATAGCCACACAGTTGGTGGTGATTGCCTTTAATTGATCGTCCGTGAGGGCTGCCTGGGCAAAGCTGGTTTTAAAAGCGACCGCCGAAAGCAGTACGGCAGCAATAAAGGCAACGAGAATCAAGCGAGCGGGCAATTTCATGTCACTTTATTATACCGTTTATCGTCTCAAATGTAATCGATTTGACGTCTGGTCAATCAGCCCTTCGGCCAAGAGCGCAGCCAGCGCCCTGGCGAACCGCTCGTCGGCTGGCATTGCGGCTGCCAGTTTCTTGGCGGACATATCCCCTGCGGTCAGGGCTCTCAGGATCATGCCGCGCACCTCGCGCAGGCTGCCCTTTAGCGGGGCCTGTTTATGGTAGTGTGTGCTTTTGTCGATGCGACCAACACCTTGTTTTTTAAGGAATGCGCCGTAATCCATCAGCGCCCAGTACCATTCGCGGGGATGCTCGTGATCTATTGTTGCCGCGATGATTTCTCGAAGATCTTCGTCGCTGACTGATGGCTGATCCTCGAAAAAATGATGAAAATAGACTGTGCGAATATTGGTTTCAACGAATGTCACTGGCTGGTTAAAGCTGTAGGCAAGAATTGCACCGGCTGTATTCGGACCGACACCAGGCAGCTTGATTAACTGATCAAACTGATCTGGAATGGTACCGTTGAAATCTTTGGTGACTTTTTGCGCTGCTTCATGTAGAAACTTGGCGCGGCGATTGTAGCCCAGCCCGCTCCATAATGTGAGCACATCTGAAAGCGGTGCTTCGGCTAGCGCGGCGATCGTTGGGAAACGTGTGATGAATTGCAAGAACTTTGGGATCACCCGTTCGACCTGCGTTTGCTGCAGCATCAGCTCGCTCACCAGTACGTAGTACGGGTTGGTGTCGACGCGCCAAGGCATGTCGCGATATAGCTCGCGGCCTTTTCGCCAGACCAATTCTTGAAAGTCTCTCTCGTTCACACATCCATTATAACCGCGTATAATAGAGGTATGACTACTTATTACTTGGCTGGAGGATGTTTTTGGTGCCTAGATGCGGTATATCGCCGTTTGAAGGGCGTTGAATCTGTTGTCAGCGGCTACACCGGTGGCGGCGTCGATAACCCTACTTACGAACAAGTTTCGACCGGCGAAACCGGCCATGCCGAAACCGTACAAATTACTTTTGATGAGTCAGTTATTCCGGCTGAGACGATTCTCGATCTCTTTTTCTTGATTCACGACCCAACAACGCTTAACCGCCAAGGCAACGATGTCGGTCCACAGTACCGATCGGCTATGTTCTACACCGATGAGGTACAAAAGACCGCTTTTGATGCGGCCGCCGAACGCGCTAAGGCCCACTGGGACAAGCCGCTGGTGACTGAAATCAAACAACTGGATACTTTCTACCCCGCCGAGGACTATCACCAAGATTACTTCAACAAGAACCCCGGTAATGGCTACTGCTCGATCGTGATCGAGCCAAAGATCGTCAAAGCCCGCGCCGCTTACACTAAGTGGTTTAAGGAGAATTAGATGAGAATAACTAAATATGAACATGCCTGTCTCTCTGTCGAAGTCGATGGCAAGATTCTGGTTGTTGATCCGGGGGAGTTTGCCGAAGGACTCGAAAATCTCAGTAACATTGTCGCTATTGTGGTGACTCATGCTCACAAAGACCACTTTGATCCCGAGGTACTAGAAACAATTTATGACAAAAACCCCGATGCAGTTCTGGTTGCCCTTCCGGAAATTACCGAAAAGGTGCCAGATCACAAATCACGCCCAGTTAACGCTGGCGATAAAGTCACCATCGAACCATTCTCGCTCGAGTTCTTTGGTGGTAAACACGCAGCCATCCACGAGAGTATGGATACGGGTGACAATTTAGGTGTGTTTATCAATAACAAGCTCTACTACCCCGGTGATTCATTCACCGAACCCCACCGACCAGTTGAGGTATTGGCGCTACCAACCAGCGGACCATGGCTCAAACTCGGCGAGGTCATTGATTTCGTTCGAAACGTAAAGCCGAAAAAGTTCTTCCCAACCCACGATTTTCATAACTCAAAGGCGGGACAAGAGCTCTTTGTGCAGATGGCCACGCCTCATGCGCGTGAAATTAATAGCGAGCATATCGCGCTTGCTATCGGCGAGTCGCTGGAAATTTAATGATTCCGATTGCTAACACCGACAGTTTGCGCATAGCTAGCGAATATCTAGCAGGCGTCGACCCGATTCTTGCCTCTGTCATCGCCAAAGCCGGCTTACCGACTATCGCCCCTCACAAAAACTACTACCAAGAGTTAGTCGAGAGTATCGTCTCGCAACAACTGAGTGTCAAAGCGGCTCGGACAATTATGAATCGCTTCTTGGACCTGTTCGAAGGTGACGACTTCCCGACTCCAGCCCAGATTCTGTCAAAAACTGTTGAGGAGTTTCGTGGCGTCGGTCTGTCACGTCAAAAAGGAACATATATTCAAGACTTGGCCGTAAAGGTGATCGAGGGCACGGTGAAGTTCAACCATCTAGACGCACTGACTGACGACGAGGTCATTGCTGAGTTAGTGCAGATTAAAGGCGTTGGCGTCTGGACTGTACATATGTTCCTCATTTTTTGTATGGGACGCTTGGACGTGCTACCAACCGGTGACCTGGGCATCAAAAACGGCATCTACGCCCTCTACAATCTGAAAGAAAAACCATCCCCTGAAGAGATGGAAAAATTGGCCAAGAAACACAAGTGGCATCCATATGAATCAGTCGCTAGTTGGTACGTCTGGCACTCGCTGGACAACAAACCAGCGATTAGCTAACGTTACTGGCTCAAGAGACTGTTGATCTGAGATTGTTCGTTATTGCCATTCAAGAGTTGACTGGCTCCAGGGACTTGGTTGAGAATATCGCTACTCGAACTAAATAGGGATGAGACAGTCCATATCAAGAGCAGGCCGTTCACGAGTAAGAAAACCCCCAGCGAGATAGCAAAGATTAGTACTGTCTTACCGGCAAACTTCTTGTACTCAGCTGCTTGCAGCATTTCACGGCCCTGCTTGTCTTTCATAAATCCAGTGCTAATGAACGCAAAGTCGATGATCGTCCAAATACCCAATCCGCCGAGGGTGAGAAGCTTTAGAATACCAAGGCCCCAATAGCCCATATACATGCGGTCAACGCCGAATCCACCCCACATAAAGCTAATGAAGAAGGCAGCCAAGAAGTGTCGCTGGCGCCGGACTTTTTTTACCGTAGGTTGAGCTGGTACTTCTAGACTAGTGGGTTCAGTTGTTGGTTTTTCGGGTTGCATGTATCTAGTATAGCGCTTCTGCTTGCTAAGGTGTCAGACGATTAATGTCGCGTGGGAAAAGGCTGGCTTCTTTAACATTAGAGAGACCAACGATCTTTTGAGTCAGGCGTTCCAGGCCCATACCAAAGCCGCCGTGTGCTGGTAGACCGTACTTAAAGGCTTGGAGATAGTACTTGAAGCCATCAGCCCCTGGATCACCACCGGCAATAGTTTTAAGCTGTTCGACTAATACATCGTAACGGTTCTCGCGCATGCTAATCGTCGCGATTTCAACGCCGCGGAAAATAAGGTCGGCACGCTCGGCAATAGTAGGATCTTCATCTGATTTGCGGTGGTAAAACTTCATTTCACTGGCTGGCCACTTCACAACAAAGACGGCTTCGCTACCAAGATTCTTTTTGGCGTGTTCAGTGATCCATTTTTCTTCGTCGGGGCGCATGTCTTTTTCGCCGCGGCTGTTCTCGCCCGTCGCCGTGCTGTAGAGCTCGTGGATTTCTTCGAGTGCTAACTGAGGAATTTGGTCAGGTAGTGTGACCGGTTGAGCGTTCCAGCTCTTAAGTTCTGGTTCGTATTTGCTCCAGACATCGGAGGTGACTGATTTAAGAAGGCCACCAACCATACCGAGCAGTTCCTGGAAGTCGACAAAGCCCATCTCGGCGTCGATTGTCAGATATTCCGTCATGTGTCGCGTGGTCGCCGATGGTTCAGCACGGTAAGTTGAGCCGATTTCGTAAGCTCGTTCGAAGACGCCAACCATTATTTGCTTGTAGAACTGGGCACTTTGAGCCAAAGTCGCTTCCTTACCAAAGTAATCGAGGGTGAATACTTCCGCGCCGCCTTCGCTGGCGCCAGGAAGCAATTTCGGTGAGTTGAATTCGGTGAACTCTTGAGAGTGAAGATACTGACGAGCAGCTTCTTTGACCCCAGCTTGAATTTTGAAGATATTGGTTTCGCGAGAGTTGCGGAGACCGATCACGCGGTTCTCGAACAGGGTATCAAGGTTCTCGGATTTATGATCAAGTGGCTTGTCGATTTCGATTGGTGATTCGTCGATTACGGGGACTAGAACCTCAACAGTAACGTCGTGGAGTTCGGCGCCACCAGGAGCACGCTCATCAGCAGTAACGACGCCGGTTAACGACAAAACGGTACCAATTTGCAAACCACGCAACTTCTCTACCTCATCTTTATTTTCGATCAGACTCTGGGCCAGGCCAGAGCGATCGCGAATCGTAATAAAGTTAAGACCGCCCAGCAGTCGTTTTTTGTGGAGCCAGCCTTGAATCGTTGCGGTCTCACCGGCTTTTGCCGCCAAGTCCTTTGTCAGTGTTCGTGTCATTACCATTACTATAGCATCCTGACCCCTATTGAACTAGACGTCGGTGTGTTTTTCTGGTGAATTATTGGGCTCAGCCTCATAGGCGGCAACCGCTCGTTGATTCTCGTGATCATCTTCATCAATTATCTTGCGGCCGAGGAGCGCTTCGACCACATCCTCAAGCGTCAGTAGTCCGACTGTCTCGCGATTGCTATTGATCACGATAAATAGGTGATGATGCGTCCGAAGAAAGGCTGCTAGGGCGTGTTCGAGCGTTTGATCAGCATGGATATAGTAGACGCGCGCTTCCATGGCCTTCTCGGCCGTGACGGACCGCTTCACATCGAGAGACAATAAATCCATGAGGTGCAACGTCCCTACCACATGATTAAGGTCCATGCCGATGACCGGCAGTCGACTGTGGCCAGCTTCGTGCAGCTCACTGAGCACCAGCGGACCAAGAAACTCTGTCTTTTTGATACTCTCGATCATGCCGACTGGCGTCATGACACTATCGACTCGCTGCTCTTTAAACCCGAGGCTGTGAATAATCACTTTGCGCTCATCATCACTGAGGACATTACCCGACTGGTCGACCAGCTGTTGCAACTCTTCGCGTGAGTCAAAACGGCGATAACTATCGGCGTCACTGGTCGGTGCGCCGCGGAGAATGGCGAGAAGTGGACTGGCCTTTTCAACAAAACGCAGCAGCCGTGGCTCGAGTTTCTGATACAAGCTTTGACTTATGCGTTGGATAGGACGCAACCTGGCAATAGCGCTGTATTCGAGCGCAATAATCACCCCTATGATAATGCCGAGTAGCCAGCCGAAGGTGACCACGAGTAGCAAGACGAGCGCAACTAGGAGCAGAGTTGTCTTTACTCGTAACAACGTAATGACGTCTGGCAGGTATTTCTCGCGGTGCAGCGCCGTTTTGGCTTCGTGGTTGGCCCGCTTGGCACGACGCTCTAATTCCGACGTGCTGATCACGCTCTGTGCCGGTCGCATACCAGCGACGCCTATCAGAAGAATAAATCCAACCGAGCTGAGAATTACCAGAAAAGTAAACATGTCCTCCATATTGTACCCCAACCGCCCCCGTTCTTGCGCGATAGTCTGGTACAATAGATGTAATAAGGGAGATCTTCAGATTGTGAACAAAGTAGCTTGGATTATTTTTGGGGCGGCGATAGTCGCTGTTATCGGGGCGTTGGTTATTTACTCTCACGCTACTAACCCGGCCATTAACGTTAGTAACGTCAATACAAATTCGATCATCAGCGCCAGCAGCCAAAACGGCGAGATTGCCGACCACGTCTTTGGCCTCTCAACGAGCAAGGTCACGTTCGTTGAATACGGCGACTTCCAGTGCCCATATTGTGGGCAGGCGCACCCTCAAATTGAGCAAATCACTCAAGATTATCAAGATAAGATTACTTTCATCTTCCGCAACTTCCCGCTTACTACTATTCACCCGAATGCCAGGGCAGCTGCAGCGGCCGTTGAAGCAGCCGGCCTCCAGGGTAAGTACTGGGATATGAACAACTTGATCTACCAAACTCAATCAAACTGGGAGAATCTCACCGGTACAGATCGTACTGATAAGTTCGCCAGTGATGCGGTCAGCCTTGGCCTCAATAAAACTCAATTCCTCAAGGATATTGCCGGCGATGCGGTTAATAAGAAAATCTCGTTTGACCAGGCGCTCGGCAAGAAGCTGAATGTTAACTCAACACCGAGCTTCTACCTTAATGGCACACCACTCGATAGTAGCGTCGAGACGGCTATCGTCAACGGAAGCACTACCGAGCTAAAGTCGCTCTTCGACAAAGCTCTCGCCCAGTAAAACAACTGGCAAATGAAAAACACCCCGGTGCCTTGGGGTGTTTTTCTTTTTTTGAAGTCTCTCAACAAGAGGACTTTAGTGTGCAATAAATATTCGCCATTCGGCGGGCACCACATCCACCGCGATCTTTTTGCGCCTTGATGGCACAAACTCGATTGCTATTGGCATGTGATTGGTTCACTCCTTGTACTATGTACAGCCCCTCGCACTCCGACCTTTAATTAAGTTTGGCGTGGGACACATCATCTATATTACCAATTCACTGGAGATCAGTCAAGAATGCGCCTGTTGATGACGCTAGTGTTTTCATCTTAAAACGCTTGTGCCAACAACACAAGCGTTTTGTCAAATTCCGTCAGGAAAATGTGAATATTACTACGCTTCGCCAGGCGTCTCTTGTGGCTTGCCGCTGCGCAGTGGGCGTTCCTTCAAGAGGAACACTAGTACCGTTGCGGCGGCTACCATGAAGGTTGCTACCAGGAAGATCTGGTGCAAGCTATCCGCAAAAGCGTGCGTCACTGTGGTCGAGAACTGATCCTGGTTCTTGTGGAACTGGGTTGAAGCGACCTTGGCGACTGGAGTCGGAAGTTTCGCAAAACTCGACTCGGCAGCGCCGGTGATCTTGCCCTTCACGTCTGGCATGTTAAGGTTCAGGATCGTACTAGAGTCGCTGAGGCTCCCAATCTTGGAGACTTGACTACTTTGGGCAATCGCCTGCACGTAAGGAGTATCTTGAATGCCAGCAATCCCAGTAAGAATACCGGCAGTAAGCAGCGCGCCAAAAGCGGCCGTTCCAATGGTTGAGCCGAGGCTACGGAACAACTGGTTAGAGCTGGTGGCAATACCGAGGTCGCGTTGCTCAAACTCATTTTGAACGGCGAGGTTAAGAGTTGGCATCGCCACACCCATTCCCAGGCCAGCAAATACCATGATCAGGGCTTCGTAACCGTAGCTTGAGCTAGCTGTCAGCGTACTCAGGAAGAACATGGCGACTGTCGCAAGGAGGAAGCCAATTTGCATAAAGATCTTATACTTACCAATGCGTGAGATTAATTGGCCAGAACCAATACTTGTCACCATTATTCCACCGACCAGTGGCAACAGCATCAATCCAGATTGGGTTGGCGAGGCACCAAAGACCTGTTGGTTGAACTGTGTCAGGTAGAGGATCGATCCGAGGAAGGCAGCTCCAAAGAGTGCGGCGGTCGTAATCAAGAGGACATAGTTACGGTTCTTAAAGAATCGCAGTGGGAGAATAGGCTCAGAAGCCCGGTGTTCAACCCAGACGAATGCCGCCAGGCCGAAGGCAACGATGCCGTACATCACAAGGCGCAGATCGAGTAGAGTCCAGCCGGTCGCATTCAATACTCCAGAGAAGATGGTCGCCGTATTGTCGACAGCTAAGATCAGCGTACCCAAGATAACTGTGAGGAGCGCGGCACCAGCATAGTCAACCTTTGGTTTATTGTCGTGTCGCAGTGGTGGACAGAAGATGAAGATAAAGATAAACGCCAGGATACCAACAGGGATGTTGATAAAGAACGTCCAGCGCCAGTCAGTGACGGCACCAAAGATGTGCTGGCCTTCGGTTAACCAACCACCAAGCAGTGGACCAATGACTGAGCTCAGGCCGAAAACGGCGCCAATAAGGCCCTGCCAACGACCACGCTCACGTGGGGCAAACAAGTCACCCACAATAGTAAAGGCGTTGGCGGTAATGATCCCCCCACCAATACCCTGCAAGGCTCGCCAGGCGATTAGCTGAACGACATCGGTACTTGTACCACTGAGAAGTGAGCCGGCCGTAAAGACGGCGACACCAATCAGCAAAATGATACGTCGGCCGAAGAGGTCAGAAAACTTACCAGCGATCGGCACAGTAATAGTCGTCGTCAGCAAGTACGCCGTGACGATCCAGCTGAGTGAATCAAAGGCATTAAACTGCTCGACAATTTTGCCAAGAGCAGTTGCGATGATAGTTTGGTCGAGTGCCACCAGCAGCATTGCTGCCATGACAGAGACCATGATAATAACCTTACTGCGCGTTGTCAGATGATGGTGCATGAATTATTCCTTGTCTTGTTTCTTGAATGAACCGTGGTTCTTAAAGTTTTCCATGTTGATATTAAGTCGCTCGATAAAGTCGTTGAGTTGATCTTCCTTAATGAAAGTAACCGCACTCGCCTTTGGTGAGCCAATCACATACAAGCGATCACCCGGCTTTATACCGAGCTCTTCTCGCGCGTCTGCTGGAATGACGATTTGTCCTTTCGTTCCAACTGTCGCAGTACCAAAAAGTTTCTTGTGATGCATACTCCCCTAGTATAGCGAGTATGAAATGTATGTCAAGTATGATTCTCAGAAGTGGGGGAGTGATGTCCTAAGACATTGGAATGATTTCGAGTACATCCAGGTTGGCACCTGGTGTCTTCAAGTGCGGATGGTTCTTCAACACTTCAATAACCTGCTCTTTCGAGTCAGCTTCAATCATTGAGTAGCCCGAGGCTTGATTGTCGCTATCGGTTGGACCATCGGTCGTCATGCGAACGACGGCTTGCATCGGTTGGCCGAACTCAAACTTCACTGTCTTGTCGGCTTCTTCCTTCCAGGCAATCCACGCAGCGTAGGCCGCTTGACGCTCTTCTGGCGTGGCATTATCAATTAGTTCATGTGCGGTTTGATTGGCGTTATGTAAAATCATGTATTTTGTCATGATGACATCTCCTTTTATCGTATGCGGGTCATGAGTCGCAGATTAGAAAGATACTGCTGTGGATTCAGGTTGGGGTGCTGACCGAGGTATTTCATGTGCTTGTCGACAAACAGCATGCGTTCAACAGAGGTCGGTGAGTACGTCGACGTGGTATTAAAACCAGGGTCATCCATCATTTTCATAAGCTCTTTGCGAGCTTCCTTGGCCGTCTCAGAGGCCAAGAATTTTTGGACACTGAGTGGATTGCTCACGAGATTTCTACTTTCTTAGGTTGCTTCTTCTTCTCTTTTTTCTGGTCTCGGCCTTTAGACATGGAATGCGCCTTTCATAACAGAAAATCGTTTTTTGCGATTTATATGTTCCTATTATGCGCCTACTCTGTTGTTTTGCCTAATGTGGCAAGGTAAAGTAGACCACTATCATCGATGTCTGGACAACGAGCCAGAGTGATTGCGCAAAGATGAGTGGCCATAGTCTGTGGCGAATGCCATAGGTAAGGAACACTATACTCCCGAGGTCAAAACCAACCCAGGTAATAATCGACACCTCCGCCGCACTATGCGAAGAGTACGTCAGAAATATCTGCGGCAGTGTCGTCAACGGTTCAAGAATACCGGCAGTCAGTGCGATCCGATCGATTCGACTGGTGATGATCATTTTATGAGTTGGGTGAAGAGTGCCGCGCATAACTATAAGCAGTATAGCAAAGAGTTACGACACTCTGATAGGGGTCTTTACGCGCCGAGCAGTAACAATGCGTGATACACGACGTAAACTGGCCAGACTATGGCCTGGAGCAGTGCCAGGATAACTCCCCAGAAACTACCGTTTGAGATCGAGACGAAATAGATAGCCGCGCCTAGATACCCCAAGAGGAAAAAGAATCCCGATGGTCCACGCCTGTTGATGATCTTGATGGCTTTGCCTTGCTCTTTCATATGAGTGATCCTCGTTTAATAATTACAGTATAACAGGAGTTCGAACTAGAGAACTTTGAAAGCAAAGAGGAGTTCAAGAGCAATGAGAGCAACTACCATGATGACACTGGCTATACCTAGCCGACGCGATTCGAGAATGTGAGTTTGAAATTCGCTCTGCGGTTTTTTCATTTGAGCTTTCGGATTTTTACGGCTGTGCCGTAGGCGGCGACTTCGTTCATATTATTGCCAATCTCACCAGTATCAAACCTCATAGCGATAACCGCGTTGGCGCCTTTTTGGGCGGCCGCTTCCTTCATTCGCTCAGTAGCCTCAATACGGCTATCGGTGAGAAGTTTCGTAAATCCGCCTATCTCACCGCCAACTATGGACTTAAATCCTGCCCCCATCGTGCTGAGTAAGTTTCGGCTGCGGGCCAAGACACCAAAGACCACACCGTACACTTCGACTACTTCGTAGCCGGGGATGTCGTTCATTGTGACAACTAGGATTTTTTCACTCATAACTTACTTAATCGCAGTTCGCCAAATGATATCGATGATAACGATAGCGGCCACAAAGATTGCTATCTCCAGAGTAGTCCTCTTATGTACGGTCGCGAACGCGAACAGTATTGATATGGCTACGACAACATATAGCAATTGCAGTATCCATGTATAAACCGGAATGCCAAGGAGGGTATGCTGCAAGAAATTGTTCATATGCCTATTATACGCTTGTGACTTCTGCTTGAGATATGCGAAACAAAAACACCATGAACTAAGTCATAGTGTTTCTGCTTGGCTGCCGCTAGTGAACTTACTTGGAACTGACATCACATTACCCAAGAGTCCCATCTTAGCTTAGAGCATATAACCTTTTGCAGGCGTTGTTATATGTAGGCAAATATGTTATAATTAGTGTATGTCTTTGAGTTCTCCGGGCGCACCTAATCCCTCGAGGGTCGATAGTGATAATTCGACTCTTTTTCATGATGGGCTGAGAGGCTCCGATCTAGGCCCCGAGATTACAGAGTCCATCGAGTATCGACAATATCAAGTAGACGCGTGGAATGCTCTGAGTGATACTAGAAAAGAGGGCTCAGATAGAGCACTGCTTCATATGGCCACAGGGCTTGGTAAAACAACCGTTGCCGCCGGCGACGTAGCAGCATTCATACAAGAGGCCAAAAAGGACGACCTACCTACTCCAAAGGTACTATTCCTAGCCAACCAAAGGCTCCTCGTACACCAAGCTGCCGACAGATTCGCCGAATTATTCCCCGACCACAAGATTACCGAGGTTCTTAGGAAACAGCCTATTGATCATGGTGCAGACATAGTGTTTGCAACTCTTCAACGAATGCGAGATGGAAAGTATGAGTTTAATAATACGCATTTTGATTACATCATTGTGGACGAATCACACCACAGCATGGCACCGCACTACAGCAGAACGATCAAGTACTTCAAGCCAAAGTTCCGCTTGGGCATAACTGCAACTCCTTTTAGGACTGACGAGAAAGATCTGAAAGAGTTGTTCGGAGAAACGGCATATTCTAAGTCTCTTGGCACTGCGCTAGCCGAGGGCTGGCTTACCATGCCAGACTATAGGATGCAAATAGATGAGATTATTGAGGAATTGATGAAACAGCAGTTCTCGTCACTTAAGGCTTTGAACGAGGCTATATTTGTAGAGAGACGCAACGAAGAGATTGCAGATATTATTGCAAACGCCGAGCAAGAAATTGAAAATCCTCACGGTATTATATTCTGCCGAGACATTGAACATGCAGAAGCCATGGGCGATCTTGTTGCAGGTTCTGAGGTTTTGCATTCACGTATGCCGAGAGATAAACAGGCTACAATCGTAGATGCATTTAGATCTGGTCAACTTAAAACCATTATCACCGTCGATATGTTCAACGAAGGTATCGACGTACCAGATGCAAATATGCTTGTTTTTCTACGATCCACAGCAAGTCGAATCGTATTCGAGCAGCAACTCGGTCGCGGCCTTCGAAAAGCCGAAGGCAAAGATAGAGTTATCGTCCTCGACTTTGTTGGCAATAGTGAAAAGATCCTTAGCATGTACGAACTCGCTCGTGAGATTAAAGAGAGTTTCCGACAAGATCGAGCGCAAAAAACCCCTAGAACATCGCCAGATGAGATCGCCCAACAAGCTGAAGAGTACGTAGCGAAGCTTGGATTCGTTTTTACCCGTCAGGATATCGATATCCTGAAAAAGATTCAGGAGATTGTAGAATTATATGAGATCGCACCCGATGACTGGGTATTCCTCGGTGACTTATACGAGAAGCTTGGGGTTGTAAATACTACTGTGACTCACGCAGCCGAGAGTCTCGGTATTCAGGCAGCTATGATGATGCGCCATACGGGCAGAGTTGGGTGGCACTATTCCCCAAATGATGCAGAGCTGATAATGGAGAAGATAACTTCACTTCCTGGGGCGGCGGAAGACTGGTCTTCGCCAAACGACATTGCTCGCGAGATGGGCGTTGATGCAGGGATAGTGCGCACAGCAGCAAAGCAGCTGGCCATAGAGACGAGGAAGATGCGTACTCGTGCAGGTCGCGAGGGTACTTTATATAGTCCCGATGAGCAAGTGCTCATTCGTGAACATATATTAAAGTTTGAAACACCAACAGAGGGAGTATGGCGCAATATTAACATGCTCGATCAGATCTTGCCTATATCGAGGCCAACGATAGCCTCTTTGTTAAAGACTATGGGCATCGAATCTACGATGTTAAAGGGCCCGACAGGGAGACTGACACCCCATTACCCTCCAGATACAGCAGAGAAACTGCTTAACGAGTTTAATAGGATCCTCCCCGTCCCCGATGGATGGATCAGCGCCAATGCCATTGCCAAAGAATATGGCATTAAAGCTGGTCGCGTTGCTACCGTAATAGGCCATACTCATGCCGAAGGTGCCATATACCGACCCCCTCAGGGCATCTCTACGCGTTACTACTCCCCAGAGGAGGCCCAAAAAATAAGAGTCGAAGTAGAAAAGACCTTACCTGCTCCACTTGCCCCTGAAGGCTATAGATCAACTAACGCTTTGTCAAACAGTTCTGCAAGTATTGAATCTCTTAGAGCCGAGATGGCACATAAAGGGATCATGGGTTCATTCATGCGTGGGCCTCGAGGTAAACCAGCTATCTTCTTGTCGCCTGAGGAAATTGCTCGATTAGATTCAGATTAGATAATTACGATCTGTAGGGCGAAGAGCCTTGCGGGTGGGGTACAAAAAAGCCATCGTATCGAATGGCTTTTTTGTATTGATAATCTTGGCTCCGACGGCTGGACTCGAACCAGCAACCTCGAAGTTAACAGCTTCTTGCTCCACCATTGAGCTACGTCGGAATACAAAGGGTATTATACCGCGACCCCTGTACAGTAGTCAATGCTACTGTTTGAGGGCGCCGAGTTTGGCGCGCGTGGCTTCGTAGGCCGCTTCGAGGCCGAGGATCTTCAGGGCGCCGATCAGGACATACAGCTCATCCAGGGTGCGCTGGTCGGGTGAATGTTTGTAGCTGTCAAACCGCTCGTTGATAAGCCCGACTACCCACTTCTCTTGAACGGCAGTTGGACCCTTGGCGCGAGGTTGGGCCGTCAGCTGCGTGGTAATGACCTCTAATGAACGTGCTGAGTTATCGCGTTTACGAAGATAGCCCTTGGTGATCAGGCCATTAATATGAATAGCAACGGTCGAAACAGACTTGTAACCAAGGGCAACCATAATTTCGCGGTAACTTGGGCCGTAGCCGTGACTGCCGATAAAGCCGTCGACGTAATCAAGCAGCTCTTTTTGGCGCTTTGTTGATCTTTCGGTCATACACTCCCCCTATTACGATTGCTGCGAGCCCCCACCATATGATGGACACTGTATCGTCAACCCACACTGGCAGTAAGAGGCCGATAACGGCCAGCCCGATACCGCTGGCAAAGACGCCGAGCGCTAGCCAATCGGTTCGCTTTTGCCATAGGGCCTTCAAAACTTTCCATGAAATAAGTAGGGACAGCGCCAGGCCAATCCAGCCAGCTTCGTGCGCCACGAACAGATATTGGTTCTCGACAATCAGCGGACTGTCGCCAAGTAGTGAGGCCGAACCAGTGCTGCCGATGCCCCCGCCAAGTGGCTGTTGGACCATGCGCGCCACACCTTGGGTGAGTGAATTAAGATGACCTTGATTCGAATCGATTGAAGCGCCGCTGGTGAAACTGTTATGCAGAAGCACATTAGAAACAAAGTTCGTGCCGCTCGCGGCAATCAATCCACCGGCCAGCGCAAAGGCTACCACAACCGCCGCGATCCACACTTTCCGCGATACCTTGCGGCCAACTGCCAGGATCAAGACGAGCGCAATGGCAACCGCTGCGGCAATCAGTGCACTGCGCGAGTAACTCGCCCACAATGCGACCACGGCACCGGCTCCCAGGACGGCACCAGCGACCACCACGGGCCGCTTGAGCAAACGTGGACCCTTGAGCCAGAAAGCGGTCAAAAGCGCCAGAATGATCATCGCATAAGCTCCCAGTGGGTTCGGACCTCGCAATGTACTATTAATGCGAACGAAGGCCGAGTTCTGATCAACCGTTAGGTATGGCTGGATAGTCGCGTCGCTGTAGCCGAGGTATTTGAGCACATCAATCGGCAGCACCGTGACTTGGAAGATCGCAAAAACAACGACGACCAAGCCACCGATGACGAAGGTCATGATGAACGTTCGGCGCAGCTGCGGGTAGAGACGAATCGCTACGTACACCAAAACGAAGAATGCCAGGTAGCGCAGATCGATTGCAAGGCCCGCTAGCGTAGAAGCGGCATCACCCGGGAACAGCGGGATGAGCAAGAGATGCAGTAGCGCGTAGCCAAGTATCAGCAAGACGATCGGATTTCGTAGCAGTGGCCACTGCTTTTTCTGCCACAGCAAGACCAGCGCGATAAGAGCGGCCGCGATCATCAGCAACTCTTTCCACGACTTAATCAAAAGCGAAAAGTTCGGGAAAAGCGTCTCTAGCCCGACACTGAGCGGCGCGTGCAATACAATCCCACCGAAAATAACGAGTAGTAGGCCAACAAACACTTTGTCGAGTAATCCGAGTTTGGGTCGCTTGGCTACCATGAGTACCTCTTAGTGTAGCGCAAAGTTTGCTATAATAGCAGCAAATGCCACACCGAAATACCAAGGTCTATAGTTTCGTCCTGATCCTGATTGACGCCCTTGTGTTGATTGCGACCTTTGTACTAGCCTACGTTGCGCGCGTGCAATACGATCCGCGACCGCTGCTACACAACATCTACGCCTACGACTACCTGTTCTCGTTCCTATTGATAGTCCCCTTCTGGATCTTCATTTTTGCGCTGATTGGACTCTACAACCCGAATACCTACAGCCGTCGCCTGGTTGAATGGGTCAAGATCATCATTGGCTCGTTTGTTGGCATTCTATTCGTGATTGGTTGGCAATACTTGATCGATAAGGACCTGTTGCCAGCTCGTTTGGTCGCAGTTTATGCATTCGGTGGCGCGGCGGTACTGCTGATTATTGAGCGCGAGATATTACGAGCCATTCGCACACTAATGTATCGTTACGGCCATGGAACGAAGCGAGTGCTGTTGATCGGTTCATCGTCGGCAACTAGTGACATCGCCCGTAACATCGCCGACACGGCTCGCAGTGGCTACGAGGTAATCGCAATCGCGGGGCCAAAGAAGAACCTGCCCGATGGCTTTGCAGGTCATCACTATTCACTCGTCGAAGTCGCTCTCAAGAACATTGAATTCGACATGATTACTCTGATTATTCAGACCGATTTGTACGAAGATGCTGGGCGTAATCAAAAGATTCTCAGCACTGCTCAGTCATATCATATTGATTACAGCTTCATTCCAGGTGAAGCTGAGTTCTATTCCGGCAAGAATACCGTCGACGTTTTCCTAGGCTATCCAATGATCAGCGTGTATCAAACACCGCTGGTTGGCTGGGGTGCGATTCTGAAACGGATCTTTGATTTCGTCACCAGCCTCGTCGCGGTCATTATTCTGTCACCGCTGTTTCTGGTTATTGCGATCCTCCAGAAGATTCTCAACCCTGGCACGGTCTTTTATGTGAACGACCGGCTTTCGCGTTTCTCGGAACCAGTCGGATTATTGAAGTTTCGTTCAATGACGCACATTCCCGGCTTTGACTCGCACAACGTTGACGACGCGGCAGAGTACCGTGCAATGGGACGAGAAGACCTCGCAGAGGAATATGAGCGGACTAACAAGGCACCAAGGAACGATCCACGAGTTAATGCTTTCGGACGATTCTTGCGGGCAACTTCAATCGACGAGTTGCCGGGCATTTTCAATGTACTCAACGGCGACCTCAGCCTAGTTGGACCGCGACCGATCTTGCCCCAAGAAGTTAAGTTGGCCCACGGACGCACGGCTCTCCTCCATAGTGTTAAATCTGGTATCACTGGCCTATGGCAAGTCTCTGGTCGCAGCGAACTGAGTTTTGAAGAGCGTATCGAACTCGAACTTTTCTATGCCCAAAACTGGACCTTCTGGCTCGATATCAAGATTTTGTTTAAAACTGTCTGGGTCGTGATTAAAGGCCGCGGAGCCAAGTAATGCCAGCGCCAAAGATCGCGCTCACCTGCGACTGGATGACGACCATGGGTGGTGCTGAACCACTCTTGCTAGAACTTCATAAACTTTTCCCGAAGGCCCCTATTTATACATCTGTCTATGATGCTCAGAACTTACCAGCCTTCAAGGGAACTGACGTGCGGACCACGAGTTTGCAAACCCGTTTGCCAAAATCATTGCGCTACAAGCATACGCTGTGGCCAGTGCTGCGCGCGACTGCTTTTCGTAAGCTAGATCTCTCGGAGTTTGATGTGATCCTCAGCACCAGCAGCGCCGAAGGCAAGGCTGTGCGCAAAACTCGTCCAGGTCAAATACACATTGCTTACATCCACACGCCAACTCGTTATTACTGGAGTCATTATGAGGAGTTTAAAAAAGAATTCAAGTTCGGCGTATTTACGCCTTTCATCCGTCCGGTTATTCCAGCCTTCGTCCGAGCCATGCGCAAAAAAGATCTTGAATCAACTAAGGATATCGATGTCTTCATTGCCAACTCGACTGTGACACAACAACGAATTAAGAAGTATTACGGACGGACGAGCACTGTTGTTTACCCGCCAGTTGACGTTGAGCGTTTTACTCCGCCCGTTACTGGACCGCGCGCCGGCTACATCATATGGGGGCGACACGTGCCGTATAAGCGATTCGACTTGGCGATTGAAGTCTGTAATAAACTAGGGTTATCTTTAACTGTTGTCGGCAGCGGACCTGATACTGGGCGACTCAAGAAACTGGCTGGCCCAACGATTCGTTTCACCGGCCGCGTCAGCGATGCAGAATTAGTAAAACTAGCCCAATCAGCCAAAGCCTTCCTTTTCCCGAACGAAGAAGATTTCGGCATGTCAGCTGTTGAAGCTTTGGCGGCTGGAACGCCTGTCATTGCCTACGCTAAGGGCGGCGCGCTTGATATTGTGCAAGATGGTGAGACTGGGGTGTTGTTTAAACACCAAACCGTTGATGACCTGATCGAAGCCATCAAACACTTCGAGACATTAGAATTCTCGCCCGCCACCCTACACCGAAAGGCCAAGCGATTCGATAAAGGCTTCTTTGACACAAAGATCTTAAAGATTGTTAGCGACGCGACACGCCAGTAACTATTTGGCGTGACCCAGCGCTTGGTTAATGCGCGTTGAAGAATCAGCCTTGTTAGTGCCGCCAACGCCGAAAACGAGTTGAATATTTCGCTCATGACAAATTGGACCCTCGGGAATTGCTTGCTCTGAATCGCGATCACCACCGTTTGCAAAAATAAGTTCATCATCTGGATACTTGTCTGAGATCGTTTTTAATGTCTCGATTTGAGTCGAGTCGGCATCAACCGAGATCATTACTTCGTCGACGACGCGCAGCGCACTAATCAAGCGGGCGCGGTTCTGTTCATCAAGGATAATCTTTCCCTTCTTCACAATCTGCTGGTCATCGTTATTAACGATCACGATCAACCAGTCGCCCATTTCGGCCGCAGCCTCGATCATATCGAGGTGACCACCATGTAGTGGATTAAAGTAGCCGCTGACAATGACTCGCTTCACGCCTACTGTCCGCCGTATCCCGAACCATAGCCATAGTAGCCCACGGCTTTGTGGTAGTCGGTTATCTTTAGTGGCTGATAGCCGGTGCCATTCTCTCCGATAACTTTATTGGCAGGGCTAATGTAAAGCTCGCTGCTGTTCTTGCTCAACAGAACATATTCATCGTTTGTGCCGCCGAACCAGCCGTATGGTGTGTAATCCTGTAGGTCACCAATATCCGTAGAGTTAGCGCCACTACTATCACCAATCAGAAGCGAGTTCTTGCCATCACGTGGGTCATACCAGAAGGTTTTATTGCCAGTTGGCGAGATAAGGTAGGTTGGGTACGCCGAGTAGAACTTGTCGTCATTGAGCGTACTGATTAACTTGACCGCACCATTCTCATACTCATAATAAGCAACGTTTCTGTTCGCATCGATAACAACCCGATAGTATATGGCGCCAGGACTATACGCGCGGGCGTCGATATAGGCAATGACATAGTACTGTGGATACTGGCTATTGGCTTGTGGAAACTCTTTGACGACCTTACGATCACCGCTGGCTGTATTCGTGACTATCGCCATCTTTTTACCTGAATCCTGATATGAGAAGCTGTTTCCCAACTGCCATGGCTCGGTATACACAATCTGATTACCGATGATATAGGCACTATCGAATGTCTGATATTGGTAGTCATTGCTGTTGAGACCAGTGCCGAATGTTTCGTCGATCGTCGTTAGTTTACCCGTATCGGCGTTAAAGCTCTTCATAGCTTCGCGCTTGTCATCCCAGGTATTGGCCGTGTTGCGCGTGACGATATAGATAAAGTTGTGACCTTGCCAACCGACCAGCTGGAACGAGGCGTCGCCCTCATCGATTGTGCTGAAGTCACCCTTGGCGCCGCCGATCAAGTAGACTTTCGGTGTGCCATCACGATTTGCCAATAGTACCGAATACTGCCAATCTCTAGATGACAAGAGCGACGTCCCATTATCATCTTCTTGCCCAGTCCCTTCGACTACAACGGTCGCATTCGTCCCGTCGAGATTCGATTTCATGACGTTGATTTTGCCAGTTATCTTGCTGAGGAAATACACCGAACCAGATGGAGTCACGCTGTAGGTATTCTTGGTCCCCGTGTCATCGACGAGCTTTACATCAGAGGAGTTGTAGCCCGTGCCACTGAGCGTTGCTGACCAGGTATCTTGGTTGGGCGGTAGGATAATAGTCGTCTTACCGTCGGCGTTGGTTGTCGCCTTGGTGTTACTCGACGAGACTAGAATGTCGGCGATCGGCTCACCAGAAATCTTATTCGTCACGGTCACAACTATCTGGCGTCCATTTGCAACCAGAGCAACTGTTGGTGAAGCGGGACTGAACACAACAGGCACGGTATAGTCTGCGCTATAGCTTCGGTAGTATTGTTTAGTCACTTTGATGCCTGGCTGTCCAACGGATACGGCCTTTAGTTTGGCAACGCCATTCTTATCACTCAGGGCACTAGAACCACCGAGCGCAACAGTCGCATCGCTCACGGGCTGCTTGGTGATCGAATCGACGACGGTAATCGTGACGTCCTTCTTAATAATCGGGCCGAGTGCCAGGAAGCGAGTGAACGGAATGGCAAAAAGAATTGCCAAAAGCAGGATAACACCCGAGATAATAACGATGGCCTTCCCTTTTTTTGTCGTCCACAGTTTAGCGAGGCCCAGCCTTGAGCGATGCTTTAGGCTAGTCGCCCTTTGTGCCACCCTGTTTGGAGATTTTTCTTCTTTAGCTTCAACTGAACCAGAGCTGTCTTTATCCTGTTTTGCCATAGTGACTTAATAATACCACAACCCCGTTGGGTACTCTGGGCTCAAATTGGTATAATAGAGGTATGAAGATTATCGTTACAGGAGGGGCGGGCTTTATCGGCTCGAACTTCGTTCACTATGTCTGCCGCGAACGTCCCGATTGGCACATTACCGTACTCGACGCACTGACCTATGCAGGAAACCGCGCTAATCTCGATGGGCTTGACCCGGCCCGGGTGACGTTCGTTGAGGGCAATATTACTGATGCTGAACTTGTCGATACGTTGGTGAGCGAACATGATGCGATTGTTCACTACGCGGCCGAGTCGCACAACGATAATTCATTGCAAAATCCTCGTCCATTTCTCGACACTAACATTATTGGCACGTACACCATCCTAGAGGCTGTTCGCAAACACGGTAAGCGCCTGCATCACATTTCGACCGACGAGGTATACGGTGACCTCGAATTGGACGATCCACACAAGTTTACCGAGAGTACACCATATAATCCATCGAGCCCCTACTCTTCCACTAAGGCCGGCTCAGACCTTTTGGTACGTGCCTGGGCGCGCAGTTTTGGCGTCAAAATGACGATTAGCAACTGCTCGAACAACTACGGGCCCTACCAACACGTTGAGAAATTCATCCCCCGACAAATCACCGAGATCCTGGAGGACCGCCGACCAAAGCTATACGGCGCCGGCGAGAACGTCCGTGACTGGATCCACACCGAAGACCATAGCTCGGCAGTATTGGCTATTCTCGAAAAGGGTACATTGGGCGAAACGTATCTCATTGGAGCCAACGGCGAGAAAGATAATAAGTCAGTCATTGAATTGATCTTAAAAACTATGGGCAAGGAACCCGATACCTACGATCACGTGAACGATCGTCCAGGTCATGACATGCGCTACGCGATCGACTCATCAAAACTGCGAAGCGAACTCGGCTGGAAGCCAAAGTTCACCGACTTTGAAGCGGGGCTCAAAGAGACCATCGAGTGGTACACTAATAACAAGGCGTGGTGGGGCCCACAAAAGCAAGCAACTGAAGAGAAGTATCAGAAAGTAGGCCAATAATGTCCGAGCCAATCCCTGCCCCCAAAGAGTCTGTTGAATTCAATAAGCCACTCGAAGTACACGAGACCAACATCCCCGGCCTCGTGTGGTACGATATTCCCGTTTTCCCCGATGCGCGTGGCGCGTTCTCTGAAAAGTATAATCGACAAAAAATGGGCGAGCTTGGCTTGCCAGATCTTGGACCAATTCAGCAGAATGTTTCCTCAAACGAATATAGCGCAACACGCGGTATTCACGCCGAGCCTTGGGATAAGTTTATCGCTGTTATGTCTGGTAAGGTTTTTGGTGCCTGGGTCGACCTGCGCGAAGGTGATACATTTGGTGAAGTTTTCACACTCGAACTTGATGCGTCCAAGGCTATCTATGTGCCTCGTGGGGTAGGCAATGGCTTCCAAGCAATTGGCCCAGATGCCTATACGGACGATGGCGTAAAGGTTGCCAGCAATGTGTACGGCTATCTCGTTAACCAGCACTGGAGCAAAGAGGCTAAGCCGCTTTACACATACGTCAGCTTGGCTGATCCGACTGTTAACATACCCTGGCCCATTCCTCTCGATCAAGCAATCCTCTCAGACGATGATCGCACTCACCCGCTCATAGATGATGTTGTCCCGATGAAGCCACGGAAGATTCTGGTGACGGGCGCTAACGGTCAACTCGGCAGAGCGCTACGAGTTGAGCTCCCCGACGCCGAATTCGTTGATCACTCGGACTTTGACATTACCGACCCTTCTACCTGGGGAGAGCGTAATTGGCGACAATATCAAGCGATCATTAATGCAGGCGCTTTTACCAAAGTTGACCAGGCCGAAACGACGGAGGGGCGGCACGAAGCGTGGGCTGCAAATGCCGAGGCGCCACGAGCGATTGCAAAAATCGCTATTGAAAACCACCTGACTCTTGTGCATGTTTCTACAGACTACGTGTACGACGGTGAGACTGAGATCCACGAAGAGAGCGAGCCCCTCTCGCCACTCAGCGTCTATGGCCAAAGCAAGGCGGCCGGGGACGTTGCGGTTGGTACCGTACCTGACCACTACCTGGTACGCACCTCGTGGGTTGTCGGCGATGGTGGCAACTTTGTGAAAACCATGCGTCGTGTTGGCAAAGAAGACGAGAATCCTCGACCAGGTGTTAACGACCAGTTCGGCCGACCGACATTCGCCAAAGATTTGGCCAAAGCTATTAAGCACCTCCTCGACACCGAGGCACCGTTCGGTACATATAATGTTACCAACGAAGGAGAGACAACCACCTGGGCGGAACTCGCGAGACAGACTTTCGAACTGTCTGGACTCGATCCAAACCGTATTCAGGGTGTCACGACTGAGGAATTCTTTAGAGGTAGATCACCAGTTGCACCACGCCCCTCACAAAGTACGCTCAATCTTGCTAAAATAGAGGCAACCGGCTTCGCTCCACGACCATGGCCTGAAGCGCTGCGAGACTACATAGAAGAATTGGATCAATTAGAGAGTTAATGCGAGGTAACATGAAAGGGATCATTCTAGCTGGCGGATCAGGTACACGATTGTGGCCAATCACCAAGGCGATCAGTAAACAACTGATGCCGATTTATGACAAGCCAATGATCTATTACCCTCTGACGACCCTTATTTCGGCCGGCATTAAAGACATCTTGATCATCACGACCCCAGGCGACCAGTCACAATTTCAGAGACTTCTCGGTGACGGGTCTCAATGGGGAGTCAATCTTCAATATGCCGCCCAGCCTTCTCCTGGTGGACTGGCGCAAGCATTTACCATTGGCGAAAAGTTCATTGGTACCGACAAAGTCGCTATGATCCTTGGCGATAATATTTTCTGGGGCAACGAACTGGGTAAACATTTACACAAGCTAACGGACGTCGATGGAGCCGTCGGTTTTGCTGCCGAGGTAGAAGATCCCGAGCGGTATGGTGTCTACGAATTCGACAAGCACATGAACGTAATCTCTATCGAGGAAAAGCCAGCGCAGCCTAAGTCAAACTATGCAAATGCTGGCCTCTATTTCTGCGACAATAGTGTTGTCGAAATCGCCAAGAATGTCGCGCCGAGCGAGCGTGGCGAAGTTGAGATCACGTCCGTGCTCGATGCCTATCTTAGAAAAGGCAAGCTCAAGGTATCACTTTTTGAAGACGTCTGGCTAGACACCGGAACAATCGACAGTATGAACGACGCAACGGACTTCGTTCGGGTCATGCAGAAACGGACGGGCCAGGTTATTGGTAGTCCTGAAAAGACAGCCTACGATGAAGGCTTTATCACAAAGTCCCAGCTGAACGAATTGGCTTCACCACTTAAAAAATCCGGATACGGTGGATACCTGGCAACATCATGAAAGTTCTCGTTACTGGCGGCAGCGGCTATATTGGCTCACACACCATCGTTGAATTGATCGGCGCAGGCCACGCCGTGGTCGTCATTGATAACCTTTCGAATAGTAAGCGGGAGTCGCTCAGGCGAGTTGAGAAAATAACTGGTAAAAAAGTGAGGTTCTACAAAGCAGACTTACGCGATCGCGTGGCTCTATCCATGGTTTTTGAAAAAGAGGCTATTGAAGCCGTGCTTCACCTGGCTGGATTAAAGGCCGTTGGTGAATCGGTCGCTCAAGCCCATCGTTACTATCATAATAATATCGATACAACCTTGGCGCTTATCGAAGTTATGGAAAAGTTTGGTGTTAAGAAATTAGTATTCAGTTCGTCAGCGGCAATATATTCGGGTTCGGCGCCACAGCCCGTCACTGAGGATTCGCCGCGCGGTGCCTCAAACCCCTACGGCCACACCAAACTCATGATCGAGCAGATGCTCGAGGATATTGTTCATACGAATCAGGACTGGGACATTACATCGCTACGCTACTTCAACCCAATTGGCGCGCACGAGTCGGGCCTGATGGGCGAGAGTCCTAATGGGATACCTAATAACGTCTTGCCCTTAATTACCCAAGTCGCCATCGGCAAGCTAGAGAAACTGTACGTCTTTGGCAGTGACTATGACACGCCCGATGGCAGCGGACTACGCGATTATATTCACATCGTTGATCTGGTGAAGGCGCATCTCGCAGCACTCGACCACCTGAGTCACCCAAACGTCTACAAAGCCTACAACATCGGTAGTGGAAAAGGCGTGTCCACCCTCGAACTGATTGCGGCTTTTGAAAAAGCTACCGGAGCAAAGGTCACTTACGAGATTGCCGATCGTCGCCCTGGCGATATCGCCCGCTGCTACGCTGACTCATCACTGGCCCTCAAAGAACTTGGCTGGAAAGCTCAGCACACAATTGAGGAAGCTTGCGCCAGTGCCTGGAAGTGGCAGACACTGAACCCGGTCGGTTACTAACTTACTTTTTGCGAATGCCGTAGCGCTCGTTTGCCTCTAGCAGGGCAACTTTTCTTGCTAAACGATAGACCGTATCTTTATCTCGCTGCTGATGAATGTAGTTATTGAGCACCAAGCCGATAAACGCGAGGGTGAGCATGTAGAGCAACAGGTCAGCCCCACGACCGATACCCACTAGATGGGCGATCTGATTCGTCGTATCTGGAAATAGAACAGCAACTACCATTGCGATCGCCAGAAGAACGATGGCGATTTTTTTCCAAGCCCGTGATGAGTACGATTGACGTCCGCCGAGTGTGACAAACAGCACGCCAACGGCGACCAGGATGACGATAAGTTGAACGATGAATATCATCGTGCAATTCTCCTGAGTAACATATCAAAAGCGATATTAATCGCGTTGATAATTGGCTGACCCTTCGCCTGCGAATAGTCACTGTACTCAATCGTAACGGGCACTTCATGGTAACGATATTTCTTGGCAGCAATAATTTCTACAATCTCGGATGCGTGCGACATATCGGGCAGGGTGATCTGGATTCCTTCAGCAACGTATCGATTAAACACGCGTAGGCCATTGTTTGTATCGGTCAGTTTCAGCCCAGTCATCGCGTTGCTAAACCTAATGCCAAGTTTAAGAACAACTCGCTTGGTGCGAGACATGCCAATAGCGGCCGAACCGAGGAATCGAGAGCCTAAAATGACATCATACTTGCCAGTCTGTATCGTTCCAAGCATCTTCACTACATCTTCAATTCGATGCTGACCATCGGCGTCAAAGGTCACAAAATACTCAACCGGTAGCTGCCGAGCAAACTCGATCCCGGTTTGTAACGCAGCACCCTGGCCCATATTTATAGGATGCTCGACGAGGTAGGCTTTTGTTTTTTCAATTTCGAAACTCGTGTTGTCTTTGCTACCGTCATTGACGCACACCACATATTTGAAGTGCTTGAGAGTGTTCTGAACAACCGCGCGAATTACCTTTCCCTCGTTATAGACTGGGATGATAATAGCGACGTCCGATCGCTGTGCTTTTTTAGATTTGGTCGTGGTGGCACTCATTGCCATCATTATAGCCTACTCCCTACTCTTTATCCGCACTCGGCTTGAATATAAAGCGCGAGAAGATGAGATAATTCCACGAGGCGATCAGTACCATTACGATCAGCTTGGCAACCAGTGCATACACACCGAACCCATCATGCAGCAGGAAGATAATCGTATTACCGATCACGAGATTAATCAGCGCTAGCAACACGTAGAGTCCGAACTGTCTTCGGGCACGTTCCTTACTCAAGAAGACCCACGTACGGTTTAGTGAGAAGCTCACCAGTAAGCCACCAATGAAGCTAAGTGTGTTAGCGATAACTAGCGGCACTCCGAGTGCGTTGAAGAGTGCGAACAGACCGTACTCGACGACAGCAGCTGTGCCGCCCGAGATGATGAACTTGATGAGTCTAGAGTGTCGGGTAATGAGCGCTTTCATGGCTACGACAAGATCAGTGGTAACGTTTGATACAATCGCTGATAGACGGTCAGCAGGGCTCCGATCAGTACGACGACCAGAAGGAGAACAATGCCAACTTTGGCTAGCTTTTGGTTCTTGAGCACATTGCCATAAAAGATGAGTAGCAAGACTGGCAACACGGGAATAAAGTAACGTGCCTGCAGGCCAACTACACTCGATTGATGCAGCGTCGTACTGTAGACATAGAGCGCCGTCGACACCAGCGCAACGATAATAGCACTCACGACAGCCAGCGTAATTCGCAAGTGGTTGCTCATATTCATTGCAACACTACGAATTGTCTCGCGCTTACTTTTTACAAAAAGCGATACAATAATCGCGCCAGAGGCTAGGTAGGTATAGAAGGCTGGCAGCGGCGCACTCTCCCAAACGAAGTTGCCAAAGATGCCGCCGAGTGCTGCTTGTTGATTCGTGAATAGCGTATAGTACAGCGTCTTTAAGTAGACCAACGGATGCTGCAAGATATACGACTCTTGCAAATGAATATTGGCTTGTGGGTTCGAGTTGATATCAATGTAGCCCACCATGTGCATCCAGATCAGGCCAGGAATAATTGCGACGACGATCGTCGCGAGACCGAGAATAATATGACGCCTTGTTCGATATTCTTTTTTGAGAAATGGCAGCGCTAATACTAGTAACACAATTGGTGCATAGACCATTTTGACCAGCGTCAGCGCTATGCCTAGTCCGGCCAAAACAGCGTAGTTTCTAACTCGAGGCTCACGCGGACTATAGACGAGGCGCAGTACCAGCGCAAGGAACAGGAACACTAGTCCAGCTTGCAGTGCGTCAGTACCGAGGGAGGCCGCCTGAACCACGACACCAGGCAACAGCGCAACCGCGAAGACAATCCACTTTCCGATTGGAATATACTTAATCGCTAGGTAGAAAAAGAGGCCGGCGAGCAGCATCCCGAGAATTCGCGCAATGATAATGATCGTGAAGAAAGGCAATGACAGAAGCTTGCCGAGCCAAAATGCAGGGATTGAGGTTATGTAGGCAACTGGCGAGTAGAGCGCTGCGCCACTAAAGTTGATCTCACTACGACTACCATCATCTTTCAACGTCAGAACATCGGGGTGGTCTTTATAGATCGTATCAACTTTAGTGGTCACGTCACCAGGTGCGCCGGGCAAGGCCGCGCCAGTCTCGTCATAGAGCTTCAGTAGATTAGTCGGAACGCTTCCACCATACGCTTTGAGGCCAGTGCCAGGTGTCACAACCTGCTCGGACAATAGATTACCAGTCGAGAGTTGATAGGCCCGAAACGAGTGATCGTATTCGTCTGTATTCCAGCCTGGTGGCGTCATGATAATAAAGAGCGCGCCAAATACCAGGAAGATAACCGCGAACAGGCCTTCGAGTCGCAGCCACTTCAGGTGCGCATACAGCCACTCGAAAGGTCGCTTGATCATTTAGACCTTAGTCCCTTTTCGCAGCACATAGATAACCTCATGCTCGTTCTTGAGGACCGCTTCAATCTCAAGATGTATTTTGAAATCCTGTGAGATGCGCGCAAAAAGCTCAGTGATTTCGCGCTGAGTCCAGACGTGGTAGTGAATCCGATAGTCGCTGTTTAAGAAGTGCTGAATCTGAGCCTCAGTGCTACGACTTTTGAGTTCTGTGTCGTTGAAGTGTTGGTCGATGGGGATAGCCAGCTTCACATACTCGCGGGTGTGTTCTTCTCTGAACTTCTTTTTTGTTTTGTCCTTGTGCTCTTCCAGTAAGTGATCGTACGTCGTCAGCTGGCGCTTGCGATCGAACGTGTAGCGCATATCCGGGACGGCCATAAAGAGCACCCCGTTCTTACGAAGTTTGGTATACATATTCAGCAGTGTTCCGATCGGGTCGAGGCAGTGTTCGAGGAAATGGTTAGCAATGATAAAATCGAGGCTATTAGCCTTGAACTTGCTCAGCTTCTCGCCATCATCAACCACATCAATATCGACAATCTCAGCGTTCTCATATTCAATCGGAAAAGCTTTTCGTAGGTCTGCGGCAGTGAATACATCCACATACTTTACTTTGGCTTTTGGCGGTAACTCCAACGGGTGATGAGCAGCCCCAACCTCTATGCCGGCGCCTTTAATGAATCGATGGGCTAAAAACGTGCGAGCATCTTCCGAGACATGTTTAAAGTTACGCACATCGGCCTCAAGTTGACCTTTTTCAAGCTGCAAGATGCCCTTATCCTTAGCGAGATGCTTGATATCTTTCAGCTGTTTCACCCCGGGTAAGCGACGAACGATTCTCTTAATCATATAGCCTATAGTAGCATGGACGGGCGTTGCTAGGCGTGTGCCTTAAAGTATTCAATGGTGCTGAGGAGTCCCTGTTCGAGTTGAATTGTTGGCTCCCAGTCGAGTTGTTTTTTGGCCAGAGAAATATCAGGCTTGCGCTGCTTTGGGTCGTCCTGGGGTAGGTCTTCAAAAACAATCTTGCTCTTTGTTTTTGGTACGAGCGCAATAACTTTCTCGGCCAGTTCTTTGATCGTAAACTCATTTGGGTTTCCGAGGTTCACCGGACCGATAAATCCTTTTTTGTTATTCATCATGCGAATCATGCCCTCGATCAAATCGTCCACGTACTGGAAGCTGCGTGTCTGCGACCCATCTCCGTAGATAGTGATGTCTTCGCTCTTGAGCGCCTGAGTGATAAAGTTGGACACCACTCGCCCATCTTGTGGGTTCATGTTGGTTCCGTACGTATTAAAGATACGGATGACGCGAATGTCGACGCCATGCTGACGATGATAGTCAAAGAACAGCGTTTCGGCGGCGCGTTTGCCTTCGTCGTAACAAGAGCGAATACCGATTGGGTTCACATTACCCCAGTAGCTTTCTGGTTGCGGATGGACGCTCGGGTCGCCATACACTTCACTGGTGGAAGCTTGGAGAATAGGCACCTTTAAGCGTTGTGCGAGTGCGAGCATATTGATCGCCCCGAGAACGCTCGTCTTGATCGTTTGGACAGGATCAAACTGATAGTGCACTGGCGAAGCAGGACAGGCCAAGTTATAGATTTGATCAACTTCAACATTGAGGGGCACAGTGACATCATGACGAAGAAGCTCAAAATCTTCGTGTTTCATAAGTTCTTTGATGTTGTCGCGGCTGCCTGTAAAGAAGTTGTCGACGCACAACACTTCATACCCTTCATCGAGCAAGCGTTTGCAAAGATGCGAACCTATAAATCCAGCGCCTCCCGTTACTAACACTCGTTTTTTCATACCAACTCCCTTCTTGGACGACCGATACTCTCGTAGTGAAAACCTTGCTTGTGCATTTCATCAATATCGAATAAGTTACGACCGTCAAAGATAACTGGATTCTTTAAGAGTTGTTTCACGCGCAGCAAGTCAGCTGCTTTAAAATGACCCCACTCGGTTGCGATAAGGAGCGCGTCGGCGTCTTCTAGAATTGCGTGATGGTCGTCGCCAAAACTCAAAAGCTTGTTGTCGCCAACTCGAAGCTTCACGTTGTCCATTGCTTCAGGATCAAAGGCGATAATATTTGCCCCGCGATCAGTCAGCGCCTGAATGATATCAAGGGCTGGTGCCTCACGAATATCGTCAGTGTCTGGCTTAAAGGCCAGGCCCCAGAGCGCAAACTTCTTGTCGCTCAGATCTTCGCCAAAGTGTGCGACGACCTTGTCAGCCAAGCGCTGCTTTTGAAGACCATTCACTTTCATGACCGCATCAAGAATCTTGAAGTCATAATTGTTGTCTTTGCCTATCTGGTAGAGAGCCGATACGTCTTTAGGGAAACAGCTACCGCCGTAGCCGATACCGGCCTGCAAGAAACGATTACCAATACGCTCATCGGCACCAATACCGAGGCGCACTTGGTCAACGTTAGCGCCAAGTCTTTCGCTAAGGTTAGCGACTTCGTTCATGAATGAGATCTTTGTCGCCAGAAAGGCATTGGCAGCATATTTAGTCATCTCAGCCGAGAGTTCGTCCATTATGAGGAGCTGACTTGGCTTGGTGATAAATGGCTGGTAGAGCTCGCTCATGATCCGAGCGGCTTTTTTGGATGAGCTGCCGATCACAATGCGATCGGGGCTCATGAAATCGCCCAGTGCGAAGCCCTCGCGAAGGAATTCGGGGTTGGAAACAACATCGAAAGCCACTTTTGTGAACTCGCCAATGCGGGCAGTGACAATCGCCGCCGTACCAACTGGCACGGTGCTCTTATCGACCACAACCACATAGTGATCAATCAACTTGCCGATCTGCTCAGCGACGCCCATCACATATGAAAGATCAGCCGAGCCGTCCTCCTTTGGTGGTGTCGGCAAGGCCAAGAAGATAACTTCAGCATCCTTCAAACCGTCTTTGATATCTGTAGAGAACGTAATACGGCCAGCTTTGATATTCTTTTTGAAGACGTCTTCAAGGCCAGGTTCGTAAATAGGAATCGAGCCCTTCTTCATACGTTCCACCTTCTGCGCATCAATATCGATGCAGGTGACGTCGTTGCCCTTATCGGCCAGGCAGGTGCCCGTGACGAGCCCTACATATCCAGTTCCTACTACAGTGATCTTCATGATTCAGTCGTTTCCTCTGCCTGTTCAGCCTTATCTGGTACTTTTCTCCATATCACAAACTTCGACCACGCGAAGTTCCAGAAGAGTGCGATGGCCGAGGCTATTACTAAGGATACACTGGAGTCCAATTTAAATACAGTCACTCCTACGGTCACTAAAATAGTGCTGCCAACTACGGCAACCCATGAGGTGAGGTGAAACTGCACAATCAACTTAGTAATGGTCTTGCGTACGTGGTGAGCTTTATACGTCCAGCGATGATGGAACATGAAATTGCTAAATAGAGCGATCTCGCTGGCAACGATCTGCGACAAAATGAGCGGCGAGTGCAGCCACTTATAAAGAATGTCGAGGAGCACCAGATTTATGAGAAATCCAAGAGCGCCGACGAGACAAAACCGCACGAAATCTACCTGCAATAGCTGCTTAATTCGCTTATACAATTTCTATACAACCCTTTTCATATATGATAGCATGTTATCAGTATAAACATGAGAGTGGAGCTCTATGGCTAAGACCAAAAAACTATCGATTATTATTCCGTGTTACAACGAAAAGGCAACCATTGAGAAAATCCTCAAGGAGGTCATGGACGTCAACCTTGGGACAACCAAAAAAGAGATTCTTATTATCGACGACGGCTCGAAGGATGGTACTCGTGATATCCTCAAGAAACTCGAGAAGCAAAACAAGTCAATCAAACTGATCTTCCAGAAAGTGAACCAAGGAAAAGGTGCTGCCTTGAAACGCGGTATTTTAGAGTCGACCGGTGATGTTGTCGTGATTCAAGACGCCGACCTCGAATACGACCCATCTGAGTACACGCGCCTTCTCTACCCGATCGAACGCGGCCACGCTGACGTCGTGTACGGCTCTCGCTTTATTGGTGGCGAACCACACCGAATCATCTACTATCGCAACCAAGTGGCTAATAAGTTTCTGACCACACTCTCAAACATGTTCACCGGGCTCAACCTGACCGACATGGAAACGTGTTACAAAATGTTCCGAGGCGACCTCGTGCGTGATCTTGCCAAGCATCTCAAAGCTCAGCGTTTTGGTTTCGAGCCAGAGATTACGGCCCGTGTCGCCAAGAGTGGTGCTCGAGTCTACGAAATTGGTATCTCCTACTATGGTCGCAGCAAAGAAGAAGGCAAGAAAATCGGTCTCAAGGATGGCGTCAAAGCTATTTGGGAAATTATCTACTACAACGCATCGATCAAGAAGTAACTAGCACTCAGGTGAATTCTTTAGATCGTATATCAGCGTCTGGCCGTCGTCATAGACGATCGGTAGGTTCGTATCAAGTGGCCGTGTCGTCGGAATGGTAAAGTAGCGAATCTTAAAGTCCGTGCATAGCGTGTCATACTTGTTCTCGCTGATAGCCGCAAACAATAAGTAGTCTTTCGCGTCAACACTCTTGGTTGTGCGCGTTACGTAGCCAAAAGCAATCGGCTTGCCCGTAAGCGTCTGATTGTAGAGCTGCTCCGAGCCAGTCAGCGCGCCATTATCAACGACTGCCCCATAAGGAAGCTGCTTGAGCGTGCTCACATACGGTCGATATGTCGGGCTGGTTAGCGGCAACTGTCGTGGCCACAGGTCGAACAACGACACGACAATAAAGAGGATGACGACTATCATGCCCTTTTTACTGCGAATATTGATACGGGCCAGCACCGACGAACCAATGATGATGGCCGCAAACAACGCAACGAATATCCACCGCATTGGCATGCCAGATATCTGCAGCGTTGGGACCAGTTTTTCTAGGAAATAGTACGGCAGCGGAACCGAGTTAAAGACATGTCGCCCGACCTGTAAATGTGGACCGAGTGCTAAAATGCCGAAGACAAAGAGAATGACCCACCAGAAGTTAACCCAGCCCGGTGTTGAACGGCCCTTCTTAATAATGAGCTTGATGAAGGCAAACAACAGAAGCGCGAGCAGACCAAATCCGAAGAAAACGCTCGACTCTGCTAGATACTGTAGATGGACTGTGTACGCATCGGTCAAGCTGTGAAAAAACGATGATCCACCCGGTATGACGACAGAAACTGGGTTAAGTGAGAAGAGCGTCGAATTGTGGGCGTCCTGGAAAGGATCTATCTTGCTCAGGTGGACAAGCTGGTAAACCAAAGGACCGACCAATGCCACGGCCAAAGTGGCAAACACGGCCATCACCTTTACCAGATGGACACTTATGCGAATACGCTTTGTGAACAGACACCAAGCAAACCAAAGCCCGGCCACAATTACCGACCAGAAAAGATAATAATAGTCCGAAAGGAGCACCAAAAATAGGCTGAGCGCTGCCAGCACCGCATAGCGATACTTCATTTTTTCGAGCAGTGTCCAGAAAGCCAGGAAAAAGAGCGGGACAAACTCGAACGTTACCAACTGGAGATGCCCCTGCGCATGGGCAAAATGATAGCTCGAGAACGTGTAGAGCGCACCGGCAATAATTGCTACCCAATACTTGCCAAAGAGTTTCTTGACGAACCAGAACATGGTCACGCCGCTAAACACAAAGGCAAACACAACAGCGAAGTTAACCACTTGGACAAGACTGAGGCCAAATACGTGTAGCAGCACAATCGCCATCAGAGCATTTATCGGGTTCAAGGTCTGAGGTATAAGAGAAATTCCCTCGGGCACATGCAGCATATTCGTAAAGTAAGGATTGGTATGGAGATCAAATAGAGCGTGATTTACCCACCAAATATTCCATACGTTTTGGAACCCATCACCATTATCAAGGTAGAACCCGTTTGAGAAGTTGCCTATATACAGCGGCTGCATGATAAAGAAGACAAGGCCATAGAACACGGCCGGCACAATCAGCCAACGAAGTAATGTAACGAGTACGGGACGAATACGTGCACCTACCCGTTTGGCGCTCTTATGTGTGCGCTTAAAATGTACCGACCGGGTAAACGAGGTTTTTGGTTGGCGTGATTGTTCTTTTTGAACCATTTGGTACTCAGTATACCTTAGTTATCGCGGCTTATATATCTGAACCTGTGGGCATCGCATTGAGCAGTGCGTCGGAGACGACCGCGAATGGCGCGTAGGACTGGTTGAAGGTCGACGAATAGAGGATGTGGCGCTTTGTCCCACCTTCAGCCGCATAGATAGATGGGCTGCTTCCCTTAATTGCCCGCTCGACTATATTCCCTGTTGGTAACAGGTTGGCGAAGCCGTTTGAGACAACCGGTACGCTCAGTGCGCCGTTACTCGTCCAGAAGTTTCGAATTGTGAGGTTGGTAAGTGGTCGCTTGGTAGCGCCATCAATCACATAGTAATTGCCGTCTGCGGTTTGAATGACGACTGACGACCAGGCCGTGATGGTAGTAGGAGCCAGTGCTGGATCGGCCTGCATGATCGCCGAGCCCGGACCACCGAGGTTAACAAATTGGGCATCAGAGATACTGTACCAGTTGCCATGATCAACTACGAACTTACGCGTATCGCCGTTTGCCGATGACTGAATGAAGCGCGTCAGCATGTACTGCGGGAAATTCGAGCTAATAAAGTTAGGGCCGACCAGTGTTCCGGACGTCAGGCTCCAGGCGTCACCAATGCTCGGGTCGAAAGTGACATAGGCGATGCCATTGCGAATATAGTAGTAGCCCCCGGCGCTGTCTCGAATCTTGTCAGTCAGCGTTCCGGCTGTCGTTAGTCGATCAAGCGTGCCATCACTATATACTTGTGGAGTCTGTGTCATACCCCAAGTGGTTTTAAGACTTGGTGGGAGAATCCACTTCTTGCCCCCGTCTAATATGTAGTCATTAGTTCCATCCGATACGTACGTTCCCGGAACTGCAGCGACCGGAATAGCGTTGACTAATCCCGGCGTCAGTACGGTTACGCCACTCTGATAGCTACCCCAGGCGTCGGCCTTGGCCGAACCATCAATATGTCGTTTTTGACCAGAGTTATCTAATAGGTAGAGAGCCGGATTGTCAGATGAGAGCAAGTAAGCAGTCGCGGTGCGTGTGCTCGACGGCAAGAGAGCCGAGAGACTGCTGGTAATGTTCAGCACTGGGCCGCTATTGAGATAGGCCGTCGATAAACCAGCTGGTACGGTTATTTTGGCATTATCCATCAGATAGACTTGGCCGGAAGCATTCGCAATATAGCCAGTGAGGTCTGCGCCCGCCGTTAATGTAGCAAGGAATGCAGTATCGACATACGTCTTGTTCGTCACGGCCCCACCCCAAGCTTGGAGAGTATTTGAGAATAGATGATACTTCACACCATTATCAATCAAGTAGACGGCTGGATCGTTAACGGCCTGTACAATGTACGTACTATTGCCAATGTTCGGAATGCGCTTGGCTGTCGCGTCCGAGATTGGTTGAGCAACCCCAGGATATAGTGGGCTCACATTGGCTAGGTTCTGGGTGCGTGTGCCGTTGGCGACTTCGTACTCAACCCCGGCGTAGTTTACCTTTGGTGTCGTAATAGTTGTACCAATCGCATTATCAATTGAGTCAAAGAAGCCCGAAGAGGTAGCCAGCGTCGTGAAGGTCGCTGAATCCCCCTCCCAGGCGTGGAACATGGCAGCGTTTTGATACGCTCGAATAACAGTCTGGCCGCTGCCATTTGCCCCGTCCATAGTGTAAATCGTGCTCGATCCTTCATTCTCGATGTCATAGCTCAAATCACCAGCGTCTTGTGGCAGTGCATACAAGTCTGGTGGTACGCTGCTAATCGTTCGGCTGTTCAAGTTCCACGAGTTCAGCATATCTGACCAAGGCACACGATATCGCTTGCCGCCATCTACAAAGTAAACCGTTGGACTCCCTTGTACTCGCATCAGACGGTCGAGGTCTGGCGCCGTCGAGAACGAACTAATATAACTATCGGATAAAGTAATCAGTGGCGTGTTGGTGAGCCCCCAAGCCGCCAATGTCTGCGAGTCGGGAATGTGTTGCTTGATGCTGCCGTAAATCACCCACTGACGAGGATCGGACGTATTATCAGATATGACACGCATAAAGCCATTCGACTGAGTTATACCAAACCAGTCAGTAAAGTACTCGTAAAAGTTTCGGTTTCCATACGAACTACAACTATCACCCGTTCCATACCCGGCCGCTAGCGCCGCAGCGTTTGGCTGATATGGTGTGTAGTTATAGAGCGCCTGCGTCGAACGGTTAACAATATTGACCGTGCTGCCGCCACAACTACTGTTTGGACTCCATTGGACGAAGTTATTACCCAACGTGTACGGCGTGTACCATGTCGTTGATGAAGTTAGAATGGCATGGAACATAGTCGCCGCCCAAGTCAGCTGATTGGTGAGTCCGTAGTACTGCGAGTCACAAGGAGCCGTGTCGGGACAGCCATAGCCGGTGGCGGTCTTGTACTGTGACGAGAGTGGCCAGTTATCAGTTACCAGGCCTTGCTCTTTTTGCAGCAGGACAACCAGGACCTGCGGATTAATCTTGTAGGTCTGAGCCGTGTCGTAAATGATCTGGGCCGCATCGCGACCACCTTCAACATAGTCCTTCAAACAGGTGTACGGCGGCGCAGCCCAGCCCTTAAGCGCGGCGTACTGAGCATGCGTTAGATCAGAGCGACCGTACTCCGATGCCGGCTGAGTTCCGTTGGTGTCACAATTCGAGACTTTGCTATTCAAGAAGGCCTGAATCTGGCCAGCATCCATCGAACTCTTGTTGGTAAATGTATACTCGTCGATAATATTGCCAGCATTAAAACCAGTCACCGGCGCGGCGTCGGCCGATTGCGAAGAAAAACCAGAGACACCCAGAAAAGTGCCGACGAGCAGTAATGCATATACAATATGTCGATACTTGTTCATACGCTCTATTATACGAGTATTCATAAGCTTATTGAATCGTTATGGTTTGCGACGCCGACCCCTTCAATGTATCGTTTTGATAGGTTATGGTTGTCGTCCAATCGCCCTTGGCGAGGCCAACGGTCTCAACAGTAAAGCCCTTGCAGGTAGAAGAGCTGGCTTCAGCTTGAACACCAGCCGTCTGGGTTATAGTTGTCTCGCCACTTTTCTCTAGAGTAAGCGTACAAGTGCCCGTGCTAACATCGGCGGCAATGAGTGTTCGAATTGTGAGGACGCCACCGCTCTGATTCGCAGAAGTGATCGTGACGCTGGCATCACCGAGTGGTTGATCGCTGCCGCTCGTATTTGGCGTACCGGTGGTACTTGTGGCACTGTTGCTCTTAATCGTTGCACCGTTGGTCACCTGGTCCTGGGTAGCGCTGCCATAGTTAACAGGGGCTTGAGTTGTCGTTTTAGTCGCGGGCTTTTGTTGAGCCTGCACGTAAAAGAAGCCCCCGGCGGCTAATCCGAGTACCAAAATGGCACCAGCGATGATGGCGATCTTCTTGCCTTTTGATATTTTTCTTATTTGTGTGTATTTCATGTGTAGCCCCTGGTGACGGTTCTACCTATAGAATACCATTATACTTACGCTTTGTATAGCGCTCTGACTCTGTTGACGAGCTGCTCAGCAGCTTTTAATTATTGTCCAAGTTCGCGATCAAAAATGTGCATAAACTCGGCTTCGCTCTTCTCCCACGTAAACTTTTCCGAGAAGGTCGAGAGTCGCTTGGCATTAGCTAGCGCATTCGGGTTCGTCACGGCATCACTGAGTGCATCAGCCAGCGCCTGAGGCGTCGGTTGAGCGTAGGCCAGACCATCAGTATACCCAACCATCTTGGTGTAAATAGTCTCATTAACCACTGGCTGACAGCCAGCTGCCATAATTTCAACCGTCATGAGTGAAATGCTTGTAAACGAGAGGACGAGGCCAGCCGCACACTCATTGTAGAGTTTGTTCTGCTCCTCGGTGCTAATAATGCCGCGGTTGGTATACGGAAAGGGAATAACATAGGGCGCAATATCCCAGCCTAGAAATACAATTTCGTATTCTGGGTGTTTTGCGTGGAAGAGCTCCAGGGTGAGTACGCCCAGCTCAAATCCACGGCGTGGCGTCACCGGACGGGCATAGAACAATATTTTTTTGCGTTTTGCAGTGTTGGTCATGGTATATTCACCTTGATTAACGGCCAGCTCGATAGTATCAATCTTTTTGATGTCATAGCCATCTTTCAGGATCTCCGTAGTGCCTGGTGTGGTTGAAATGGCATGCAGCCCCATCCGATAGGTATTGTCCGCCAATGCCGAGTAGGTTCCAGACGGCTCAAATACCGTTTCGTAATCCTGAATAAGGTAGAACTTTTTGCCGGTTCCTTGAAAATTACGAACTGGATATGCCGTTGGCCAAGACGTTGCGATTGAAGCGTCGGCATCGAGCATCGTCTCTTCGTTATAGAACAATTCCGCTTTGATTTTGTGATGCTTGCTCACCAAGTTGGCGGTCGTCTGCTCAAAAGTGCTTTGATTAAGAGGGTCGTAGAAATACACACGACAGGTGTGACCTTGGCTTTCTAAGAAGTTAATGAGCCGAAAGATAACGGCGTGACCACCCGAGACGCTCCCGACCGGAGGAACAACCCAGTTAAACGTATACGGCCCACTGTGAGGCTTGGTTGGGGCGAGGTGCATTTTCTTTCGAAGGTCGGCCGCGATAATGTCAGCTCGCGTTACCGGCCACAAGATTTCCATCGGTTTTGGCGCACCACGCAGTTCACGTACCTCAGCCGCCCACTCATCATTACGAGCTTCGAGCTTTTTGATAACCTCCTCTTGGGCAAGTAGCTGGTTGTGGTGATGGGTCAGGTACTTACCGACCCCAGGAGCTTTTCGAAGAGCTTTCTTGGCACTTTCCTTCATGTCCATATTAGGCCTTTCCCTCTCTTGACCATTCCCCTTGCATGTTGAACTCGCCATTGGCCTTGGGGCTATGCTCATTAATCTTCAAAATCGGTGAATTATATCCGTAGCTGCTATCGAGCACATCGATCAGGTCTGGGATATCATCCGATGGGTACTCGCAATAGGTATACAAAGCTGTGTTGAGTCGATATTCGCCTTTGGCTAGCTGACCCTTTTTGATTGTGCAATGAACGGTGTGCCTCCCCTTGGTCGGTGTGTAGTCTGGCATGTCTATCGTCGTGTTAATACCCGCCGTATAGCGGCCGTCAGAATGGACCAGGAACAAATTGAACTGTATGGCGGTCGGTTTGCGGACCGTGAAGTCAATGTCGACATGAATATCGTCGTCCAGACCGAATCCCACATCGAGCTTCGATGCGCCGCTTTTGCGAGGCAAGATGGTGATCTTGTTGAGTTTCACGACCGGATCAGCTGGGCGCGCCGAGCCATGCTCAATGCTAGCCTGTTGCATATTGGCAACTTCGTAACGCAGCGCGATTTCGCGCGGCTTGCCAATCGCCACAATCTTCGAATCTTCAATCATCATAGCGCGATCACAAAAATCTTGAACGGCGCTCATATCATGGGTCACGAAAATGACCGTTCGACCAGACTTCTTTATATCCTTAAAGACGTTGTAGCACTTGCGCTGGAAATTGGCATCACCAACCGCCAGGACCTCATCGATCAACAGCACGTCGTTATGTGCCTGGATAGCAATCGAGAAAGCCAGTCGAACCTGCATACCCGACGAGTAGTTCTTGAGCTTTTGGTCCATAAATCGTTCGAGCTCTGAGAATGCAACGATTTCATCATATTTCGTTTCAACCTCTTTTTGGGTAAGACCGAGGATGGCACCGTTCAAGAATACGTTCTCACGACCAGTTAGCTCTGGGTTAAAGCCGACACCTAGTTCGATGAATGGCGTCAGGCGGCCATTTACTTTAACCGTGCCGCTAGTTGGGACGTAAATCTGCGCCAGCAGCTTCAATAAGGTGCTCTTGCCGCTGCCGTTGCGCCCCACAATACCGAAGAATTCGCCTTCTTGAACTTCGAAACTAATATTCTTCAGTGCGACGAATTTCTCGTAAGTTTTCTTTTTGTAGAAGTTCACCACCGCTGACTTGAGGCTGGTGTGACGTTCATGTGGCAGCTTGAACTCCTTCGTCAAATGGTCGACAACGATACGAGCTGGTAATTGCTCACTCATCTATAGGTCCTCCACAAAGTACTTCGATCGCTTCTTAAAGAAGAGGTAGCCCAGCACCAGAATCGCAACGACCATGACCGATGGAATGACATAGCTGAGTACGACCGGAAGTACCTCGTGAGTGGTAAGCGTCACTGGCGTAATAAGGATTTTGCGGAGGTCTTGGATGATTTGAGCAACCGGGTTGAGCGAGAGAATGTTTGGAACTTCTGGTCGAGTTTTCAAAGCCAGCTTGAACGAGTAGATGATTGGGGTTGCATAGAACATGACCTGCAAAATCACTTCCCAAATTGGCTGTATGTCCTTGAAGCGCACGTACAGGGCGGACAAGAAAAGCGCCAAACCGGTGGCTAATATAATGAGTTCTAATAGCAGCAGTGGCACAAAAGCGATCAGCGACCAGTTCACCTCAGCACCGTTAAAGAGCATGAAGATCACGACAACTACCGAGTTGAGAGCCAAGTTGACGCCAGCCGATAAGGTCGAAGAGACCACGATTGAGATTTTCGAGATGCTCACCTTTTTAATGAGGTCGCCACGTCCGACAATCGAGCCCAGCCCCATGCTGGTCGCCTCGACAAAGAAAGTCCAGATCACGATTCCTAGTAGCAGATAAACCGGGAAGTGAGGAATGTCCTTACCGGTCGGAATGATGTACGTAAAGACGACAAACAGCACACCGAATGTCATGAGCGGCTTTAGGAGTGACCAGAAATAACCCAGGAATGAGCCTTGGTAGCGTAGCTTGAAATCAGTAATAACCAGCTGCTTGAGTAGCGAGCGGCGAACGGCGGCCGAGTTGGAACTACTTGCCATACTTCTCCTTAACCATCTTATATATAGGATGTTGTCTCTCTATAATATCGTAAAACGCAACCAGCTGCTTGGTAATCGCTGGCCAAGTATATTTCTGGGCCTCTTTCAGACCATTCTTTGAGAGCTTGTCGCGAAGCTTGTCATCGGCAAACAGCTTCTTCATGGCAGCGCTCAGTCCGGCCGTATCATCTTGTTCGACCATCAAACAAGTCTTGCCATCGATACTAAAATCGCGGTTGCCATGGGCGTCGGTACAAATGACCGGTGTTCCAGCTGCCATGGCTTCGAGCACCGGCAAACAAAAACCTTCGTGTCGCGAGGTTTGCACAAACACCGTTGCCTGGTTATAAAGCTCGTTAACCTTCTCGTCGCTCGGCTTGAAATGATAGGTAATTTTCTCATCCAAACTCTTCATGTCTGGCTCAGAGCCGAAGAGCCAAAAACGCGGGCGTTTTTGACCAAGCGCCTTCCAAGCCCCGAAGCTGAACTCAAAGTTCTTTTGGAAGAAAGTACGGCCGACAGCTAACAGGACATCTTTTTGTCGTTTCTTCTCTTCTAGAGGGTGGTAGACAGTTTCATCGTAGCCACACGGCACCAGTGTTGCCTTGAGGCCGAGCTGATTAATCTCACCCAGATTAAAGCTGGAGGTGGTTAAATTCTTAAACTCCTTACGATAACAAGAGATGACCGTTCGCTGGGCATCAGGGTCGTCTGGATAAAACCAGCTTTCGATTTCTTGGAGAAAGTTAACTGCAATACCTCGTTTAAGTGAGGCTCGCCAGACTGGCGCAATTGTCTCCCACCAAGTAGCGACTTTGACGGCATCTTCTTTTGCGAGTGCCGTCGTGAGCGTCTTGTAGTTCTTGAACGAACGCATCGGCACTTTGGTTGGCCAGACCGACTTCTCATCCAAGCTCCAAATCTCTGGCGCAAAGCCTTCAGCCGCCAGTCTATTGGCATGTTCAACGACAATCTTGATACCACCGCTAAAGCCAAGCGTCTGCAACACAAAGATAATGCGCGTGCGGCCTTTTCCGTCTTTGACGTTGCGCTTATCGAACCAGTCGCCCCACTTTTTCCAGAAGTAGACGACGGATGCTTTTTCACGATCGCCAATGTTTTTGTTCTTGGCACGGCTGGCCGACTCGTAGTGCGTCAAAACAGAGGCTGGGAAGTATAGTGATTCATAGCCAGCTTCCCAGGCGCGCAAGCAATAATCCATGTCTTCAAAAGCAAAAGGGAAACCTTCATCGAGGATGCCGATCTTATCGATCAACTCACGCTTGATGTACTGGCAGGCACCGGTCACCCCGATACAGGGCTGCGGTACATTGGCTGGGCCGTAATCACTTTCTTGGAATCGGTAATAATGGTCAAACCACTCGGGATCTTCAGTGTTTCGGTAGCTACCGGCACTCTGAATACGCCCATCCGGATAGAGAAGTTTTGGTCCAACGATACCCACGTTCTCACCAAACTCATACGCACCATACTGCAGCGCTTTTAGCCAACCAGGATGTGCTTCGATGTCGCTGTTTAACGTGACAACGTCGTTTTCTTTCGGTACGGCGCGAAGGCCAGTGTTTACCGCCTTGCCATAGCCACCATTTTGTTTGCGGAAAATAATGCGCGTTTTGTCATCCTGAAGTGTTCGGAGTTTCTTCTGATTTTCTTTCTCGCAGAAGTCGTCAACGATAATAATCTCGTAGTTATCCTCGGCGCAGGTCTTGTGGATACTCTCAACGCATACCTTCAATAGGTCGAAATCGTTATAGCTCGGAATCACGATCGAGACAGCTCGTTTCGTGTGCCAATGTTCGATTGCTTGAATATCGACACCGCTCACCAGGCCATTAGGGAAATGGTGTTTGATATTTCCGTTGCCCGATACTCGGACAAGCTCCTTCTTGATTTTAACGATGCTAGCTCTAGGACCATTTTTTATAGGAAACGCCACCATCGAAACGACGGTCTGGCCGAAGTTCTTCCCTCTGTAGAAGTCGCTTCGTCCGATGTGGGTGAGTTTAATGGCTGCTTTTCTTCCTGCGCGAAGAAGAATTCTTGTCTTTCTTTGCATATCTGGGCTTACGTCCGTGTCCTTCAAGATTGATAATTCTTGTCTAATTATAGCCTATTTACCCGTGATCACTACGTTGTTAACACAACAGCCAGGTGTTCATGTGTCGAGAAAGTGAGCCCTGCTCCTTATGCGATGATATATACTAAACAGCAGTTATCATGAAAAAATCAGTCTCTTCTGTTATATCCGTGGTCGTTCCCGTGTTTAATGAGGGAGCTGGTCTAGAAACTTTCCATAAAAATCTTCAGATGGCGCTAGCCGCGCTTCCGGATGATACCTTTGAGATTATTTATGTGAACGACGGTAGCACGGACAACTCGGATCATATCCTAGCCGACCTCACCCGCACCGACGACCGAGTTGTAGTCACGACCCTCTCGCGCAACTTTGGCAAAGAGTATGCCCTCACCGCTGGGATTGGCCAGGCCAAGGGCGACGCCATTATCACACTCGATGGCGATGGTCAGCATCCCGTCGCGCTCATCGAAAAGTTTATTAAAAAATGGGAGAAAGGCGCTCAAGTTGTCGTTGGTGTCCGAAGCGAAGGCGCGAGTCGTCGTTCGCGTCTATTCTATGCACTCTTTAATAAAGCTTCCGGCGAACACCTCGACCCAGCAGCGACAGACTATCGATTAATCGATCGCGATGTACAGGCAGCTTTTCTAGGACTTGCCGAAAACGGGCGTATCACTCGTGGCTTGATTGACTGGCTCGGTTTTGAGCGCGCAACAATTCCTTTTGCCACAAAGTCGCGTCAGTTTGGCAAACCAACTTACTCAAAGAGGCAGCTCATTCAGCTCGCGACACATAGTTTTGTATCTCTTAGTAATGTGCCTCTATACATATTCGGCGTACTGGGAATTGCGATCACAACTTTGAGCGGTCTACTCGGACTAGTCGTGATTATTGAGCAGTTACTTTTGCATGATCCACTGTCATGGAAATTTACTGGTACGGCGATGCTCGGAATCTTAATCCTTTTCTTGATCGGTATTGTTCTCATGTCTCAAGGCATCCTCTCGCTCTACATCTCATCGATTCATCGCGAGAGCAAGCGACGACCACTTTACGTCATCAACCGAGCCAAGTCACACAATCTACACGGGCAAAAAGATGACAATTAAGCGCCGGTTCAAAAAGTGGCTCCCAAAAGCGCGGCGCGATGTTGCTAATCCTATTTTTCAAAAGGCGTATCTAGGCGTTTCGCTCGGAGTTCTCGGAGTAACAACGGCCTTCTGGTCGCTACTAGGCGCAATCACCCAGTCTGGCAACGCCGACCAACTAGCGAACTCGTACTTGCAGGAAAACAGCGCAACATTCGCTGGAGCAGTCCTGCCCGACCAACATACGTTCCTATTTAAATTGCCCCTCTTCTGGCTGACGCAAGTTATTGGCGGCACGTCCGCCTCATATGTATTCGTCACTATGCTTACCGTCATTATCACAATCGGTTTGTTCGCTTTTATTCTTTACCGCATACAGCCCAAGCCCTTCATGATTGGCACAATCTTCTTGGCCTTGGCATTGGTCTTGATGATGATTCCATCCGAGCCATATACTAATGCACTGCTGCCAACTAATATGGCGATGCTCACGACGAGGAACCTGGAATATATTCTATTCATTGGCGCCGTCCTGTTGAGCGTTCGGGCCAAAACGTGGCGCAGCCCACTTCTCATACTCTCCGTCGTCACAATGGCTCTACTCGTTGCAAGTGACAAGCTATTTCTTAGCATCGGCATTGGTGGCGCAGTTATCTTTCTGGCTGTGACTATCTTCCATCGAAATATTCCGCTTCGCCGGACCGCTATCCGCTGGCTGACAGCTTCAGTTATTGGAAGTATCGGCGCTCTGGCCTTACTCCGCCTGCTTGTCTCGACCGGCCTCATTCACTTGGCTAATCAAAGTGTTGCCGGGCCATACGGGCTGGCCCATTCATTAAAAGACGTCGTCTTCGGTCTTTTCTACGGTATTGTGGGGATCTTCACAAACTTCGGAGCCAACCCAGGCTACGATAGCCGCACTATTACCGACTTTCTTTCGGCATCGATTCCTCGGCTAGCATCGCCTGTCGTGCTGGCTTACGCGGGAACTATCACACTAGCGATCGTAGCTATTGTTGTCACCTGGCGACAAAGCAAGGTACTCAAGCAACGCCTGGCGACAACGCAATCAAAGAGGAAAGCTCACAGCCAATCATTCACTGCGACCATTATTCTCCTATCCACCTCCATCGCGGCCTTTGGTGTCTACGCACTCAGTAACCACTATTATCCTGTCGACAGCCGCTACCTGACGATTTTCTTATTTGCTGGCTTCTTTGCACTCGCAACCTTTCGTTTCAAGAAGCGGCTGCCCGTCCTGCGACTGATTACTACTGGAATTGTTCTCGTAATACTCCTTATCCCCGCAACCTTCTTTGTTATTAACAATTTCAGTGCCCACCAAACGGCCTCCCAGAACCTGAGAGATCACAACACCATGGTCGCCCAAGCTCTTTCATATCACCCAGTCAAAACGCTACTAGGAGATTACTGGCGTGTACTGCCCATAAAGTCCTTGGCGGGCGCTAGCCAAGAGGTAACGCCGCTCTCTGACTGCACCACAAATCGCTCTACCCTTACCAGCAGCGCGTGGCAACCCAATCTTCAAAAAGACAGCTTTGCCTATCTATTAGACCTTACCGCCTCCGCTAACTTCCCAGCCTGTTCGCTCGCAACCATCACTACTGCCTACGGACGTCCCGACTCTAGTATTGTAATCAGCGGCACAGCAAAGAGCCCACAAGAATTGCTGCTGTTTTACGATGAGGGAATTCATAAAACGACAGCTACAACCATAAACCCAGACGGACCAGACACGGTCGTGCCAGTAAGTCTCGGTGATCTAGCTTTTAGAGACTGTCCCGCAAAGACAATTATGAGTTTTCAGGCTCACGAAGATGACGACATTCTCTTTATGAATCCCGACCTCGATCACGACATTAAAAATGGCAACTGTATCCGCAGTGTCTACCTAACCGCTGGCGACGCCGGATCATCGGACAAGAACTACTGGCTGGGTAGGCAGCGCGGCGCCGAAGCGGCCTATGCAAGCATGCTCGGCACACCCGATGTCACTTGGACAGAGCGTGTCGTCAACATTGACCCCACCCATCTTGCCACTATCGCCAACCCACGCGGCAACCACAAAATCTCACTCATCTTCCTCCATCTTCCAGACGGCAACACAAACGGCAAAGGCTTTGCCCAGACGCGCAACGAGAGTCTCGCGAGATTGTACTCGAACCAGATACCAACTATGCATACTATCGATGGCTCTTCGATATATTCGAGCGCCGATGTGACCAGTGCCCTCGTGCAGCTGCTCAGGGCCTACCAGCCAGGCGAAATTCGATCTCAAAGTGCGGACGCCGGAACGGGTCGCTACGTCGACCACAGCGACCACACAACCGTCGCTCATTATGTGGCCCTCGCAGCAACGACCTACGAAGCCTCAGACCCCTCAACCATCCCATTCATTACGTATTATCTTGGCTACCCAATCCACGGCCAACCAGAAAATGTGTCTGGAGCCGATCTAGATATGAAGATCTCGACCTTTTTGGCATTCGGCAGGTTTGATAGCGCAACCTGCCACACCATGATCTCCTGCGACCAGGGCGCGGCATATGGTTCATATCTTCGTCGCCAATATACGTCGAGCTATTAGAACCCTCTTTCTCTCGGGGTAGTGATATACTAATAGCAATGAAAAAGATCAGTATTCTGATACCCGCTTACAACGAACAGGCTTCTTTGGATAAGCTATTCGTGCGCTTGGCCAACCTCGCCAACGATATGAAAGACTACTCGTTTGAGTTCCTATTCATCAATGACGGCAGCCGCGACAAAACGCTTGAAATTATCAAAGACTACGCTGAAAAGGACGAGCGCGTCTCGTACGTAAACTTTTCGCGTAACTTTGGCAAAGAAATCGCTATGATTGCCGGCCTCGACCACGTGACTGGTGACGCAACCGTCATTATTGATGCCGACCTTCAAGATCCACCAGAACTTATTCCGGAAATGGTCAAGTTCTGGGAAAAGGGCTTTGACGACGTCTACGCCAAGCGCCGCAATCGCGACGGCGAGTCATGGTTGAAGAAATTTACCTCTCGGATGTACTACCGCACGCTTCAGCGATTCAGTCACATTACGATTCAAGAAGACACTGGCGATTTTCGTTTGCTCGACCGTCGAGCCGTCGACGCTATGAAACAATTCCGCGAATCACAACGTAACACCAAGGCGATGTTTAGCTGGATTGGCTTTAACAAAAAAGAAATCCTTTATAATCGTGACGCTCGCGCCGCTGGTACGAGCGGCTGGAGCTATCTCAAGCTTATCAACTTGGCAATTGATGGCATTACCTCGTTTACAATTGCACCGCTACGGATTTCAACCGTACTGGGACTATTGGTCTCGCTGTTCGCATTCTGCTATCTGATCTTCCTCGTTGTGCGCACCCTTCTGTTCGGCACAAACCTGGGCGGCTATCCCTCAATCATGGCGGCCATACTATTCCTCGGTGGTGTGCAGCTGCTCTCGCTCGGTATTATTGGTGAGTATGTCGGCCGCATTTTTAACGAGACCAAGCAACGACCACTGTATTTAGTTGAGGAGTACCATGCGGGAACACCTAAAAAAGCACGCTGAGAAATATCGATTCGGGGTAGTCGGCGTTGCAAATACCGCGATCGACTTTGGGATTCTTTTCTTGCTGGTTCATCTCGGGCTCAATGAGATTCTAGCCAATTACATCTCGACTGGCATCGCATTCATTTTTAGCTTCTTTGTGAATCGATCGTTTACATTCAAAGCTAAAGACGGCAACGTTGCAAAACAGTTTGCGACCTTCCTGGTCGTGACTATGATTGGATTGTGGGTGATTCAGCCGATCATTATCGCCGGTATTTTGGCCGCGACAACCGGCTGGCACTTCTCGTCAGACCTAATGCTGCTCGGTGCCAAACTAGCCGCTAGTGTTGCTTCGCTGATTTGGAACTACATTATGTACGCTCGTTTTGTCTTTAAGAAAAAGGTGACCGAATAATGCATATCGCCATCGACGCCCGTATTATTAACTCGACAACCGGGCGCTACATTGAACGTCTTGTCACCTATTTGCAGGACATTGATCACGACAACCAATACACCATTCTGGTACGCCAGAAAGATGAAGGCTACTGGAAACCAAAAGCCGACAACTTCAAAGTTGTGGTCGCCGAGTTTGATCAATTCTCGTTTGCTGAACAGCTCGGCTTTAATCGATTCTTAAAAAAGCTAAAAGCCGACCTTGTCCATTTCGGCATCCTCCAACAACCAATTCTCTACCGCGGCAAAAAGATTACCACCATTCACGACCTGACGCTTTTAAAAACCTACAACTCGGACAAGAACTGGTTTATCTTTCACGGCAAACAATTAGTTGGTCGCTTTGTCGTGCGCGATCTGTCTCGCACCAACGACCACATCATTACGATTAGCAAGTTCACCAAAGACGAGCTCGTTGCCTATACTCACATTCCTGAAGAAAAAGTATCTGTTGTCTACGAGGCATCCGATGTTGCCAGCGGCTCGTCGCGTCGCTATCCAATACCTTTCAAGCAATACATTATGTACGTGGGCCAGGAATCCGACTACAAGAACATCAAGCGGCTAGGGGACGCACACCAAGAATTACTCGAGAAACACCCCGACCTAGGGCTGGTATTGGTCGGCCGTAAAGATAAAGCCGCCAAGACGAACGAGGCCTACTTTGAAAAGAAGGGCTATCGTGACATTCACTTCACCGACTTCGTTCCGGACGATCAGCTTAATTGGATCTTTGCCCACGCCACAGCTTACATCTTCCCCTCACTCATGGAAGGCTTCGGACTACCCGGCCTCGAGGCAATGGGCCACGGTACGCCCGTAGTGAGTAGCAACGCAACCTGTCTCCCTGAGGTTTATGGTCGCGCCGCCCACTACTTTAACCCGACCGACGTTCACGACATGGCGAAATCAATTGACGAAGTCCTCTCAGACGAGAAGTTACGTACTCGCCTTTCTAACGCCGGCTACCAACAAATCAAGAAATATTCATGGAAAAAAATGGCCGAGCAAACGCTGGCCATCTATAAAGAGGTTCTAAAAAGTTAAGAGCTGGCCTGAGCGATCGTAATCTTACGCTCGTGGCCTTCACCCTCAGAAAACGTCTTGATATCCGAGTATTCGGTGGCGACTTGGTGAACAACTCGGCGATCGGCTGGATTCAGGCTAGCAACATGCGAACTACCGGTGCGGCGAACTTCTTCAATCCATTCACGAGCTTGTTTGGCAACACGTTCGGCCCGCTGACGCTTGTAGTCGGCGATATCAATGTTGACGCGGGTAAGTTCAGCTTCTTTGTTACGAAGAACCGTAGACACCAAGTATTGCAGGCTACGTAACGTCTCGGCGTTGCGGCCGATCAAAAGGCTATTAATATCTGACGATGGCACGGCGAGTTCGATGACATCTTCTTCCACGGTTGCCGTGACTTCAACGTTTATCCCAAAAAAAGACACGAGGTCTGCAAGGTAATTGCGAGCGAATTCTATCGACTCTTCTTTGTTCATGCCGTTCCCTTGCTCCCCCGCGGAGTGTCCTTGGCGCTGATGCGAATCACATTACCCTCGCGAGCTTGTTTCTCGCGGGCTTTGGCAGTAGCTTTCCTGCCCTCCTTTTTAATTTCTTGTTCGGCAATGACATCCATCTCGGTTGCGTCGCGCTTCAAAATAAAGTGCTGTTGAATCGCGGCGAAGATATTAGAGGTTGCGTAGTAAAGGGCAAGTGCACCCGGTAGACCCAACATGATGAAGAGCATGAAGATCGGCAATATCTTGGTCATCTTGCTCATCATGACGGCGTTAAGCTCTGATTGATCGGCAGCTTTACCGTTGGCGGCTTCGGCCATGACGTCACGGAAGCGTTTGGTTGAGGTTGTCGGTGACGTCTGGCGCGAGATGATGAACTGCATACCGGCCGCCAGCAACGCCAAGAGAATCAAGAAAATATTAAAACCGCCGGGACCGCCGATGGCATGTGAGGTGAGGTCAACCAGGCCAAGAAGTTTTTCATTAAACTGAGCCGGGTGAGCGATCAATGCCTGAATTGGCCCTACGTGCTGTAAGAAGCCGTAGGTGTACGTCGCAATCTGATCGCGGTGCAATGTAAAAATCTGGATCACCTGATACAGGGCGATGAAAATAGGCAACTGGATCAACAGGGTGAGAATCGAACGAAACGGTTTGACGTCGTGCTTCTTGTACAGCTCGAGCATCTGCACACTCTCGGCCTGGCGGTTTCCCTTGGTGGCTTTCTTAATCTTGGCCAGCTCTGGTTGGAGCTTGCGCATCGCTTTGACCTGATGCAGCTGACGCACAACAAGCGGCCAGAGCGCGAAACGGATCAGGATCGTAAAGATAATGAGGGCAATACCAAAATCACCACCTGGAATCAGGCTGTATAAGCCAATCAGCAGGTTGAAGATTGGCTGGACAATGAGCGTCTCAAATATATTCATGCGTCTCCTGGATACCCGTAGGGGTTACTTACCCTATATTATACCAGTTCTACGAGGTTTTATACAGATCAGCCTTGAGGAAAAGCTGATCGAGCTGAGTCGCGAGCTCGGCGGCCGGCAACGAGCGGAACTCTGGCGACGTCACAATTAGTACGATATCAAAGTTACCGGTGAGTCGTGATTCGTTGAGACGCATATATTCGTATAGGCGACGGCGAATACGATTTCGGCCGATCGCACCCTTTAGAACCTTCTTGCTAACCACCACTGATATACGGGAGGTGGTACGATGCGTGTTTTTGCTCCACTTAATAGTAAGTTGTGGCGAACGAACCGCCTTGCCGTTGGCATAGACATAGCGCAGGCTATTGTGGCCGTGAAATCGTAAAGAGGCGGGAATCATACGCTCTATTATATATGAGCGAGCTCTGGACTAATAAAAAAGCCGCGGGTGAGTGCGGCATTTTTTTATTTAGACTGAGATTTTTGCTCGGCCTTTGTTGCGGCGGCGCTTCAAGAGGAGACGTCCTGCTTTGGTTGCAATCCGCGCACGAAAACCGTGCGTGCGAGCACGGTGTCGGGTGTGTGGTTGGTGAGTTCGTTTTGGCATATCTGATCCATTTTAGCGCACTCACCCCTATTAATCAACTCCCCCGCTTGATTTCTGGCTGAACGGTTTCCTAGTATATAAAACTTATCCCCTCTTTAGGTCCCCTTTTCCACACATTAACAGATAGGGCTGTCGACTGTGTACAACTCGAACCCCTGTGCTGGTCTGTTTTCTCTGGACTCATTTGAGGTTGTGGAAAACTCTCTTTCTGCGGTATAGTAAGGGGTAATAACAGTCATGGATCAATTCCGGGGAGTTCAAGGGAAGATATGCGCGCGTTATGGCAAAGCGTTCTGGGTGAAATCGAGTTGACGGTCTCTCACGCGACCTTTACTACTTGGTACAAAAATACCGAGCTCGTCAGCCAGGATGAGGACGAGATCGTTATTGCCGTACCAAACATCTTTGCCAAAAAACAATTCGAGGTAAAATTCAACGAACAGGTTAAGAAAGTGCTCGCTAATAACGGCGTCGTTCCTAAAAAGATCAGCTACACCATCCTCGTTGCCGGCAAGAAAACCCAAGTGAACCGTGAAACAACGCGCGAAACTGGAAACCTGGCCTCTTCGACCATCGCATCCCCTGGCCCATCATTCGGTCCAGCCACTTCTAGTCACGCCGCCCGTGGCAACCTCAACCCGCGCTACACCTTTGATAACTTTATTGTCGGTTCAAGTAACGACCTCGCCTACACCGCCAGCCAGGCCGTTGCGGCTAATCCTGGGGTCAAATACAATCCAATCTATCTTTACGGTGGAGTTGGCCTCGGTAAAACTCACTTGATGCAAGCTATCGGTAATGAAATTCTTAAAAATACCCCTGATAGCCATGTCTTGTATGTTAGTTCTGAAACTTTCGTGAACGAGTTCCTCGATTATATTCGTTTTAAGAAAAAGGGCTTTTCTGATAAGTATCGCAACGTCGATGTCTTGATCGTTGACGACATGCAATTCATTGCTAATAAAGAGAAGACCCAGGAAGAATTCTTCCACACTTTTAACTTCCTACACCAGAACAACAAACAGATCATCATCAGTAGTGATAAGCCGCCCCGCAGCATTCCAACCCTGACCGAACGTCTCCGTAGCCGTTTCGAGATGGGAATGGCAATTGATGTCCAAATGCCTGATTTTGAAACCCGTTGTGCAATTCTGACCGCAAAGGCCGCTTTATCGGGCGTTGAGCTTAATCGTGAAACTGTTGAGTATTTAGCAACGAATATTAAAACCAACGTTCGTGAGCTCGAGGGCGCGTTAAATCAGTTACTCGCCTATGCCGAGATGCGTGGCATTGAACCCGATACCTCAACCGCCGAGGGCCTCCTTGGTAATGTGCGCCACTCTCGTCCGCAACACCTCACCAGCAAGCAGATTATCGATCGCACTGCCAAACACTTCCAATTGCCGACCGAGGAGATGTGTGGTGATAAGCGCGATAAACACATCGTGGTACCTCGGCAGATCGCGATGTACCTCCTGCGGAGTGAGCTACACCTTAGTTTCCCTAAAATCGCTGGTGAGCTCGGTCGCAAAGACCACACCACGGCTATTCACTCCGTTGAAAAGATCGAGAAAGCCATTAAGCTCGATTTCGTCATTCGTGAACAAGTCGCCTCAATACGGGAGAAGTTGTATGCCTAGTACCCTATCCCCTGCCTGGGTAAAAAATGTGTACAGCCTGCGAATAGATGGTGGGACTGACGGTGAGCAAACGTACACAGAACGTGCCCAGAACGCCCGAGTGGCCGCCTACCCTGTCCACAAACACCCCACCTTATCCCAACTTCTGCACGTATTAGAACCCGACCTATCCACCTATATTTCCCGCCAATTCAATCCGTTAATTAACCACTTATACCCATTATCCACAGTCCCTACTACTACTGAGACAAAGGAAAATTAGAAAGGAATAACAATATGGAGCTTACAGTAACTCAAGAAAACTTCGCCCGAGCTTTGTCAGCCGTTGGACGTGTCGCCAGCACAAAGACACAACTTCCTATTTTAAGTAACATCCTACTTCGAACAGACGGTAATCGATTATTGATTGCAGCCACAAACCTAGAGGTCGCTACCACTCAATACATTGGCGCAAAAATCACTAAACCAGGCGCCATCACTGTCCCCGCCCGCCTTATCTCAGAATTCGTCAGTAGCCTTCCGAAAGAATCTATTAATCTAAAGATTGTGAATAACAATATTCATCTTAAATCTGGCAACTACAGCTCGATTATTAACGGGGTGATTGCCGATGATTTCCCAGAACTTCCGACTATTAATAAATCATCTTCCATTAGCTACGCCATTAACGTTGAAGATTTCAAACAAGCTGTTTCGCAAACCATTATTACCGCCAGCTCTGACTCGACCCGTCCGGTTCTGACTGGTGTGTATTGGCACTCGCACGACGGACAACTATACTTGGCCGCCACCGATGGCTATCGCCTTTCCGAGCGCCGCTTAGTCGAAACAAAATCAGAAGTTTCAGCCATCATCCCCGTTCAAACCCTTCAAGAAGTACTTCGAACAATCGTTGATGACTCCGATACGGTGGATGTTCTCTTTGATGAAACTCAAGTTCGTTTTCGTATCAACGAAGCAGAGATCATTAGTCGCCTTGTTGATGGCAACTTCCCCGACTATCGCCAATTGATCCCAAAGAAGTCAGACATCACCGCAATAATTGAAAAACAAGAATTCGTTCGTGTTACTAAGATCGCCGGCCTCTTTGCCCGCGAATCTGGCGGCAGTGTCACCGTGACTGTCGATAGCGACAAAAAGACAGTCTCACTCCACTCAATAGCCTCTGAATTAGGTGAAAACACTTCGGAACTCACAGCCACAATCACTGGCGAGGGCCAAGTCACCCTCAACTCACGCTATCTCTCGGAAGCCCTCTCAGTATTAGAAGATGAAACGATCGAATTTAGTTTTAGCGGCAAACTCTCTCCTTGTATCCTGAAGTCGACCAAAAAAGACGCCAACTACTATCACGTCATTATGCCACTGAAGAGCTAGATCATGCCAACGGTGAGCAAACTCGGTGTTCAACACGTTCGCTCACACGAACGATTCGAGGTTGAGCTTGCGCCAGGGGTTACGGTTATCACTGGGCCAAACGGTAGCGGTAAAACAACCCTCCTCGAATCTTTATACATCGCCCTCCAAGGATCGTCATTTAAAGGCAGCGACGGAGAGGTGCTCTCAATTGATCAACCTTGGTGGAAAATAGATATTCTATTCGACGATGAGCAAAAACGCACAGTTAAATTTGACCCCTCTCGCACAACCGGCCGTAAACAGTTTGTGATCGACACCAAGACGACCTATCGCTTGCCTCCAAAGAACAAACTACCAGTCGTATTGTTTGAGCCAGAAGATCTGCGCCTACTTCACGGTTCACCAGCCCGTCGTCGTCAGTTCATAGATCGCTTCATTGCGCAGCTAAACCCGTTGTACGGCGTTGCACTTCGAAAGTACGAGAGAGCTCTTCGTCAGCGCAACAACCTCCTTAAACGCTTTAACACGCCGACTGACCAGCTATTTGCCTGGGACGTTGCCCTCGCCGAACACGGAGCCTACTTAATAGAGCAGCGAATCGCCTTCATTGAGCAAATTAATAGTCTCTTAAACGATGCCTATCATGAGATCGCGCAATCTGTCGATGAGGTTTCGGTTCACTACTCACACACCTTTGTGGGTGATATTAAACAAAAACTCTTGAACGAGCTTGAATCACATATCGATCGCGATAGACTGCTTGGCAATACTTCGGTTGGGCCACATCGTCACGATGTTATTTTCGAGCTTAACAACTCCCCCGCCTTGTCGATTGCCTCGCGGGGCGAAGTAAGAACAATAGTCCTGGCGCTGAAATTCCTCGAAGTTGATATCATCGAACAACTTACAGGCTTGAAACCACTCATTCTCTTAGACGACGTCTTCTCGGAGCTCGACCTCGAACGGCAAAAATCACTCAGTGATACCATTCGCCGGCATCAAATAGTTATTACGAGCACCCATGTCCTCTCAAACACGAAAAGATTTAAACACGTAAAACTAGACGGCTAATTAGCGCCGTTAATGAACGAGAAGGCGTAGTCGTCAGGGTCATACCCAAGAGATCGAATCGCATCGATTGCATCTTGTTGACCGGTATTCCCGTAGTAAGTAACAATTATGGGTACAGGTTTCGTCGGGTCGGATGTATCACCAAGTACGGCGCTATAGGTTGGACCAGTAAGTGGTAGGATTTTTGAAATATCGAGCAAACCACTTTGCGCAGGCGTGAGGCCTCCACTATTTTGATCGATACAACTAGCCAGCAGAGGATAAATCGCCTGATCTTTTGTGACACAAGCGGCCGCTGCATCAGACTGCGGCGCTCCATCCTCGTCTAAAGCTTGAGACATTGACCACGAAATCTTTAACGAAGGAATATCGAGTACAAATGAAACACTACTAAGAGCAGCGTTCTTGAAGGTACTTCCTCGAATAACCCCATGATAGCTCGAGGCTGGGTTCTTGATGTTATGGGTCGTGACAACATAGGCAGCACGCGCCAGCCCAACGAAAACCTGAGGATCGATGCCCGAACTAAAGGATCCCTGATTGTCGATAATAATAGTATCGGTGGTCGGTGCTCCACTTGACTGGCTCCGACTAGCTACAGAATAGATTACAAGAGGTATAACGACAAACACCAAAACAACCCCGAGAATCGTGATAATAATTCGCTTATTTCTGCTCAAACTTGCCCACATATTAGACTGCTCCCCCTGTACCCGAACTAGTTAACGATGCCTGAATTTTCGCAGCGACGCCCGTCTGGTCCGTCACGGCAGCGAAGGTAGCCCGAGGATATCCAAACGACTTCATGGCCACCTCCCAGGCCTGGATACTCGTCCAGTGCTCAATCGACGCCGTACCGAGGCCAGTAAGCGGGTTCTCATCTTTCTTTGAACCGTACACCACCTTCTCAATAAGCCCATTGCTCGGTCCGAGCTTTCCAAGGCTCATATTTGCCTCACCAATAATAACGCTGCCGTCACTTTCAAGCCCGAGAACAAGTCCGGTGTGTCCCGGTTCGTTCGGTCCAATACTAAAGACCGAGAATGGCTGGATACTAGCATCGGTTTCGGGCTTAAAGCTACTGGCATGACCCGACAAGAGCCTGCTGACAACGTCAACGCCATTGCCCGAGCCGGTTCCCTGTGTCACGAAGCGAGTATTGAAATAATAAGGAAGTGAGGTGCACGTCCAGCGTTGATCACCAAACCTCCAAAAAGGATTGGTGACGTAGTCAAACCGATGGAGGTAAAAGGTTTTCATAAAATCGATACCTTGATCGTATGAAAGCCCCCCAACACCAACGGCACTACAGGCACCAGTCGCGGCGTCCGAAGCAGCAGAATACATAGAGAGAATTGTCGCAGCGTCGGTGGCGCGGGTTGCCGCCGTTGCCTTTCTACCACCAGGGAATTCATATAGATATGTCCACGCCTTCGCCACGTCGCCCGCAGAAGTCAGGGTCTTAATATAGTCGAGCAGCTTCACTCCTTTCGGTATGGTGAGCGAGTAGTCGGTAGACAGAGAACTAACTCTTTGAGGAATAGTACTTGGTGCAAAAGCCGAAACATATTGATTCAAGTAGCTTAGCTCCACGAGCAGAAACTGATCATTCACGTCACGACTGATGCCGTCTGGTATAAACCCGCTTGCCTCTTTTACGCCTCCCCCGTATTTCGGAATATAGTTTTCGGTGAAGGTAGCACTAAGTTCAGCTGATAAGGCTTTGGTGACGGCGGTGCGTTGACCCCCCCCTCCCCCTGCGGGGTCGGTAAATTGGGCGATACCGTAGCCACCATTAGGCCAAGTCTGAGACTCTTCTTGCCTAAATGGACTAAAGCCACCCTCTTCTTGCATACTCCCGGTAATTCCAGCTGCCTGATTTGGGGTCAGCCCAGCCGCAATCCAGAAGTTGTATATTTTCTGGCGATTATCAGCCCCAACTAGTGAGGTTGCTGAAGAGCCCCCGCCACACAATGGAATCGAAGGGCTGTAGTATACGATGTTGCTGGCGCTATAGTCTGCCTCGCTAAACTTGCCATCACCAAATGCGGCAACTGGTTCGGCGGTCGATGCGGCAAAGCCCACGGCGAACAGCACACCGAGAATTAGCGGCAAAACTTGTTTCTTCGAGAACTTCCCTATGCGGCTGACCATAGCGTGGTGTACCTTTTTACGGTTGTCGCAACAGTCTGGCGGTTAGTCGATTGAGGAAGTGCTAACGAGACCGTGACGACAGCTGGCGCCACTACTTTTGGTTGAACAGGAATAGCAGTTGGTGTCGGCGTGTCGGCGGATATGGCAAGCAGAAGGCTGGCGAGATCTTCCAAGCTTTGTCCTGAAGGCGCCGTGGCGACAGTTGAACCATCACCACCTTGATCGGCCGCCTTTGATGGGTCGGAAGCGCCATTGTCATGGTCGTCATTGACCCTATTGTAGAGCGTGTACATTCGGAAGTAACTCATCTCTTGATTTTGGACACGACATTGTTTGCCGGTTTGCCAGTCCGCGTCCGCGGCATCGACTGGCTGATTACTGTCATAGGTCTCTCCATAAGGTTGGACTCGGTAGGCGCAGAAGTCGAGGAATTTCGCGTAGTCGTTATAGACACCACCAGCCGCCTCTATGTCCGTCGCGCGCTGATTGACAAATTGTCCAACAAAGTCATCTGCCTTTCCCTTCAAGAAGTCGAGAATCGCACCTTGTGATACGGCTGGGTCAACCGGTGTGTATCCGGGAGGCAATCCGGTGGTAGTATTTTTCGCGACACACCCACCACCGCCACAGCCAGTGTTCTCCATGTAGTCCTGAACAGGGTCAATATCGAGCGCCAGGTCAGATGCTGGCATCACAAAGCGAATATTACACTGCACGTCGGCATCAATGCCCAGATGCTGGTAGGAGGCGTCGGTACACTGATGGAACCGAGATGGATCGATACCATCGGCACTCGCGGTCGCCTCAGAGAACGGTGACAATAGCCCACCTCGCACAATTGAGGCAATACTGCCGAGGCTGGCTGCAACCGTGTTGCCCGAGTCGGGGCTAAACTTCAGGATCGAGCGCGCCAGTGATCCGACGAACGAATACTGACTATTAATATCCAGCTGATTCGTTTGAGACTGCTCGAGCGCAACATATTGATCATTCACAGTCTGACGGTCACTATTGTAGGCGACGATTTGACTAGCGTCGCCCGGCATAAGGCCAGAGGCTTGTGCGTTGTCGCTTTGTATTGCAGCGACAGTTGTCCAGGCGGCATCACCGCGGGCAACAGGATTATTTTTGAGGTCGGCCGACTGGACCACGTTTCCACCCAGCATAGCGCTAAGAATCTGTTGAAGTACCATCACTACGCCCAGGAGGACGCCACCTATAATAAAGTCACCAGCATCAACTGCCTGTCCGCCAGGCACGATCGCCAGGATGAGCGTTCCCAGGATGCCAATCCCTCGAACAACTCCACTTTGCACAAATCCGCATACCGAGTTGTCGGTTCCAAAGTTAAGTACAGCGTGTAGTACTTGCGCCGTTCCGGCCATGGCCGCCAAGACTTGACTCGAGCCAAAGCCGAGAGAAAACTGCGTCGAGTCCGGAGTTTGAGGCGCGACACCTCCGTTCTGAGACATCTGGTATAAAGGAGAGTCGAGAGCATTCTTTTTATAGTCAGGGTTCGGCTTCATCCCAAGCGTATCAGCCGGTGTAATAGTTTGGCCTGGTTGCAAAGAGCTAGCTAAGTCAACGATTTGGGCACGATTATCGGGCTGTGAGAAATAGTCACCGACGGCGTTAGCATCTTCTACCGTGCCATCTCCTGCCTGGATCTGCTGCACCTTACTAAGAAGCCCGAAGCCGCTCTGAATAAGCTGGGCGTGCGTGGCGATCTTGCCGGCAACTGCAGCGCTACCGATCACGTTCGTGATCGTACACGATAGGTCGGCTATACCAAAGATACTTAGGGCTCCAATAGCACCCTTGGTTATGCCGCTCGGAGGAGTTGGGGTTTTTATGTTAACAATGGCTGTGTTCATTTTATCGACATCGGCCTTAACATACTGCGTTGGAGATGGACTTGTGTCACCATCGAGAGTGTATTTTGTATTTGGATCGTTTGGATCAACTGCGGTGAAGTGCAGATCTTCTATCTGTGACGTCTTAGCTAAATTTAGCAACGCATTTACACGCTCTTGGTCGGTCCCTTTGAGTTCTGGCGGCAGTTTCGACACGCCAAAACGCTGCAGGATGCGCCCCACAAATGTATTGTCGGAGGCTCCGAGGAACTTCATATTATTAGCCTTTTTTTGCGCCTTCTGGGCGTCGGCATTAGTGTTTAGCATGGCGGCCCACTGTGGAGGGTCGTAATTGGCTCCCTGGAAAGTATATCCAGCCGGCACAACCCGATCCAACCCGATCAGGTTCTTATAGGTTGAGTCGGGTGTGACATCAATCCCCGAATTGTGTAGTCTCTCAACTTCCTTATTACTAAGAGTCATGAATTCACATCGCTTTGAGAGAGTCGTACAGCCCTTTAGGGCAGCCTTTCGATCAGCGGTCGGAATCTTATGATTAACCACCTTATTATCGGCGATCTGTGAAGCCGCCAAGACGTCATTGAGGTCGGCCGAAACGGTCTCGACAAAAGCAATTGGCGCGATCTCCCCCACGACCAGCGATCCGCCGACGGTAATTCCAGCCAGCCCGAGTACGAACACAACCGCACCCCACGCGCCCTTGTTCTTGGCGAGCTTGACGACCAATTTAGCCTTGGGAGCGCTTTTATTATTGCTCGTAACGCTATTTTTGATTGCTGAAGGACTTGCTTCGGCCGCGCCGACGGCATCGGACGAACTCGTCCCTGGATCGTTTTGGCTGCCCGGGCTGTCAGAGAACTCTTGCTCCATCTCCTTTAAGGTTTGGGCGGCCCCATATTTTTTTTCAAATTCCTCATCGGACTCAAGAGACTTAGTGCGTTCGTCTTGGTCATTATCGGGCAGTGTTCCAACAGGCATATGTGAACCTTATTATACCCTATACACCCTCTGTTGGGGCCTCGGGAGCGGCGGGAGCTGGGGCTGGCTGAGTAGCAGCTTGGGGATTGGTTGTAATCAGCTGTTGTTCGGTTGGGCTAGCTTGAATTTGAATGTGAACGTGGCTTTGCCCCGCAAAGAACAAACCTTGTCCAATTGGGAAGTTTGCCAGGCGCTTCTTCTCTTCTTCGGTGAGCTTGAATACATCAGACAACACATCAACTGCACTCGACGATTGCTTCAAAAGTAATTGCATTGAGCTGTTGGCGACAATCGCACGGCCCATCTTGCTGCCCATAAAGTCCTCGACGTCTTGGGTAATTGTCGTCAGTCCCAAGAAATATTTGCGTGCGCGTTTAGCCAGACTAAACAGGAAGTTAGCCGAGTCGTCATACTTCATGAGCTGCCATGCCTCATCCACAATCAACATGCGCTTCTTTTGAACCGTACGTGTGATATTCCAGATGTGTGAGAGGACAATATACATCGCAACTGGGCGAAGTTCGTCCTCAAGGTCGCGAATATTAAAGACAACCATCGGGTTATTAATATCGATGTTCGATTGCTGGCTAAAGATGCCAGCGAATGTTCCGGTCGTGTATTTACGCAGACGCTGCGCAAGCTGTGGCCCACTACCACCCATGTGCAGCAGCGTGTCATACAGGTCGGAGATCGTTGGTGGTGGCGAGTTGTGCGTCAGTGGATCACTCGTAATTCCCACACGGGCGTATGTATCGATCAAGGCTTGGTCGAGGTCTGCTTCTTCAACAGGACTAAGCGCCGACATCGGAACACCAGCCGCACTCACCTGCGTGCCGCCCATCATGAGACGGAACAGGCCGTGCAACGTCACCAAGTTAGCACGCAACGCATCGTCGGCTTCGTCGTTATCGATCACGCGCGGAAGATCGAATGGATTAATACGAGTGTCCGAGTTGAGGCTCAAACGAATGTAACTACCACCAACCGCCTCGGCGAGTTTTTGATACTCATTCTCTGGGTCGATGATGATCACTTCTGTCCCGAGCATCATGCTGCGTAGTGCTTCGAGCTTCACAGCAAACGATTTACCAGCACCAGATTTGGCGAAGACAACCAGGTTGGCGTTCTCAAGTTTAAAGCGGTCGAAAATCACCAGGCCATTGTTATGCATGTTGATGCCGTACAGGATTCCCGAGTTGTCAGTTAGATCGGCACTGGTGAATGGGAAGCTAGTGCTAATCGCACCAGTATTCATATTGCGACGAATCTGCAGCTGGTCGGACATTTGTGGCAAAGTACTATTGAGTCCCTGCTCTTGTTGCGACGAGGCGACCTTACTAAAGATCAACTGTTGCCCAAAAAGCGTCTCGATCTTGTGTTGGACAAAGTTGAGCTCGTCCATACTGTCGGCATACAGCGTGACGTACAGGCCAAATCGGAAGAAGCGTTCTGAACCAAGTTGCAACTGGTCGCGCAGCTCCTCGGCGTCATTAATGGAGGCTTCCATGGCAGGATCGCGAGTCTTGCCCTTTTCACCGGCAATCGAAGCACTGGCTTCTAGTTGAGTTACTTTTTTGCGCAAGTTGTTAAGAACAACCTGAGTTTCGACAGGATAAATGTATATGCTGACATCGAGCACCTCATCAATATTGATGAGTGAACTCAACCAGCCGGTATAGATCTGGCGCGGATAGCCATAGATATAGAGCGTACGTCCATACTTTGTGCCTAGACGGAAATATGACGAGTGAACCTCGATACTACTTGGAGCGATCAGGTCGCGAAGCGTCGAAACACCTTTTAAGAAGGCCTGTTCGACTTCAGCCTGCTCACGGGCGCGCTGCTGGGCAGCAACATCAACCGCTGACTGGCGAGCCATTACAGCACTCCTCCAGGAGTTGGTGCGGCCGTACCCTCGGCCTTCTTGGTGTAGACACCGGTATTGTTCTCAAAATCACCGAGCGGCTGGCGCACGGCCGTGTCTGGGTTGTAGAAGTTGTAGTACAGCTCGCCCAATCCTTTAGTGTCGAGTTGCGTACTCTGAACGCCGATCTGGAACATACCGGCCATAACCGCATCAACTCGGTTCTTGATCTCTTCTTTGGCCTTTTGGTAGGTCGCTGTATCAATGCGAGTTACCGTGTTCTTTGGTCGGGCAAATAGTTTACTAAAGAAGCCTTTGCCTTGGTCGATCAAGTTAGCGCCGTCGCCTTGTGGGAAGTACGGCACGACAATGTAGAACGATTTCTCCATAATATTAGCCTCTTGCGACAGTGAATCGATGAAATTGATGTAGTCATCCATCAGGACGCCCAGCAACATGTTATCTTGTGCCCGCCTCGTATCCAGGAGTCGTTCAATATACGGCCCGATATCCACGCGCTGTGAACGGACCAGGATTTGAACCGGGAAATTCAATGAGTTGAGGAAGTTTTGGTAGCTATACTCTACCCCTTCGCGTTCGCGGTCACTCATCAGGTCGAAGTTGATAGACTTACACACGATGACCGCTCGAAAAGACCCGTCAATCATGATGACCATATTGTCGCGCACCTCAGATAATTGAAGAGTATTCTGGGTCGAGTTGGGATTCTTCGGGGTTTGTTTAGCCGGCGCGGTAGAACCAGATCCAACCGGTGCAGCCGCCGCACCAGATGCTATCGGAGCCACAGGAGTTGGCGCCGTCGGAGGAGTCCCGCTGGGGGTCGGTTGGCTAAAAAACGGATTATTTGGCGGCATACCCTACCTGTCCCACTCCTGATTAGTGTCGAGTTATCGCAGAGATATCACTACGTCGTCTTGCATCTCGTTCTTCTCTTGAATTCGATGCGCTTCATGAGCGATTGTCTCGATTGATAAATCGGCGTTATTTGCAAGGTTCATTATATCAGCTGACACCGGTTTATCGCTAGTGGTTGGCGCAGTTTGGTCATCTTGCGCAGCAGCAGGCGCAGTATAGACGTGGCTAGGGTCATCAACCGGCTGAAGCACAGACTGTTGAATGCTCGTTGGATATGGGTTGTACACCGGTGCTGAAGCGCCGATATCATTGTACGGATTGTCAGTTGCAGATGCCGGGGCGGGCGTCACTGCCGCCGGCGCCTGGTGCATACGCTCAACGGCCTGCTGACGAGCGCGGTCACTCTCTTTACCCATCATCGATTGGAATGATTGCGCAATCGAGTTGTTGCCGTCCAAGATGTCCTGTGCGCTCTGAGCTTCCAAAAAAATGTCATTATTCATAGTTGTGCTCGGTGCCTGAGTGCCCGGTCCCCTAATCGCCCAGCCTTGAGAGTCCACAATATTAGCCAGGTAGCCAAAACGCTGGTCGGCATCGGCCTCGGTAATGTCCTTTGTTCGCCTAACATCTACCGTCTTTGGAACAGTGATCTCGATCAATGAATCAACCCCGTCCGGGTCCCACAGGCGCCTATGTGGCTTTAGGTAATACGAGATCATAGCCGCCAGATAAATCTCCATCGGCTGGTCCTTACGTAGCGGTAGCGCCAATGCACCGAAAAGAAGAATTATCGGCAGCGGTATAATAACGAGTCCAATAAAGACCTGAGCCAGTCCCCATGCGAGTGCAATGGACAGCGCCACCACGATCAGGTAGATGAACTGACGAAAGCTAAAAGGACCGATCAACTTGTCGTCGGCCTCAACGTCCTGTGGAACTTTATAGCTTGCCATAGTGGTTATAGTATATCAGGTGTTAAAGCAGTTCGCCTTTTGCTCCGATGCGCTTCGTTACGAGTGTTGAGGCGAGCGTCGGCTTTGCGGCGATAGCAGACTGAAGCTTCTTGGCTGTCTGGATGTTAAACTTGCTTTTAAGAGCTGGGGTGTTCGCCAAGTTATCAATGGCCACATTGAAGGCGTCGACTGCGTTCTTCCGGTCAGCGCCTTTAAGCGTATCTATGTGATCTGCAAACTCTTGAGCTGTTGTTTCGTCCCAAGTCGACATATCCTCTGCCCTGACCGAGCCAAAGGCGGCATCTGCTCCCTTGACCATTGAAGGGGCTTTAGCCATAAGAGTTGTCGCGTTTGCGGTAACCGCTTCTCGGGCTTGCCGTACGATATCTGGGTTACTACTTGCAAGCTGCTTCCTCATGAAGCTCGTATCACCGATCGACGCAGAATAGTGGAGGGCCGCACCTGCTCGACTACCGCCCGCTGCAAGCTCATCGGCAAGATACTTGTCTTTGTCTTTAGGGTCCATTGCGTTAATTGCTCGCACGAGCGGCTGTAATGACTTCTTGATCGCTTCAGCCTCTGCTGCAGCGATCGCACGAGCGGCTATTTGTGCACCTTCACTGGCGCTACCCCCGGCGATACGTGTCGCGTAACCAGAATCTGTACCTAATCGCGTATTAGTTGCTTTTTGGCGCTCCTCGGCAAGGTAGTCATCGGTGAGTTTATCGCCGTCTTTGCGTTGATCGAACCTGCGCCCCCCAGCACCAATCGCTCGTCGGAAGCTGCTTCTAAGGCCAGTACCCCCGTCATCATGTCCATACTTCGCTCGGTTGTATCCACGCCCTAGACGATCCATTCCAGCTCTTCGTGATGCGTTGTTAATCCCACCAATAAGTTTCTGTCCGCGATTCTGAATAGTTGCTGCCAACTTATCAAGGTTGCCACCGCTGAAGCGGATAAGGATCGTTGGCAAGAAGAAGAACGGCGCCACAATCACAAACTGGCTGGTGATAATTGCAATCGCTACTTCAGTAGGAGTGGCGCCGGGTTTTGAGGCGGTTGAAAGGATCGCAAATCCAGCGACTTGCGCGCCGCCGAAGATAATCGAGACGATCGGGAACATCAGCAAGAGCGAAGTGAGTGTTGTTCTCCAGCGCTTGAAAAGACTTTCGGTATTAGGAAGCAATAGAGCGACAAACGCCAGCGGAGACACTATGATCAAAATAATAACCAATGCCTGACGCGCAACAAGGATGACAGCAACAACAAGGATTGCGAGCATAGCTCCTAAAACTAGCGGAATTGCCAGGAAGAGAAGCGATAGACCGACACCCGGTATTGCCGCCGCCCCAATAACTGCCGCAACCCCCGCCGTACTAGCGCCAACTGCCACGCTTCCTCCTTCCATCAATGCCCCCAGAATACTCGCCCAGTTGGAGCTAATTCCTACATTCATAGAGTTGACGACACCTCGCAATAACTGATAGAGCCCCGACCCGATGATATTAGAGAGGTCCACCACGATCGCGGATAGCCAGAACGAAACATTCACGAGAACGGCGGCAACGATCAGTCGCGGCAGTGTCTTCTTAACCCCATAGTTTGAAACCCCCTGCCCCGTCAACTGCGCGAAGATAATGATCAGAAACATAATGACAAACACAACGTTTGCGAGATTGCGCATGATCGTCCAGGCATTGTAGACACCATTTGTTCCGCTTGTGTCGGTATTGATAACAGGTACCTTTAAGAGATCCTCTACTAGGCTATAGACATTGTCAGCAACGTCCGCGATAAAGCTAGTAAAGCTGCAAATCAGCCAACCTATGCCATCAATGACACACGATTTAGCCGCCGCTGTTGTCGGTAGGTTGTTTGGATCAACCGTTTTACCCTCGGCATTGTAGTAAATAATGTCACTATCGGAAGCGCCTTTAGGTATCCAGGTATCTTCGCCAGGGCGAACGGTTATATTAGCAATTGATATTTCCATATCTCCCGACGTTGTGTCAGCACTACCTCCTAGCCCCTGAAGAATCGCCCTGTCGTCGTAGTGAATGTCTAGGCTGTAAATTCCTCCGGGAAGATTATATCCATGTTGCCCACCAATTATAAGCTTGCCAGCGGCAAGAGCGTACCAATTATCTTGGTTAGTCCCCGATTTTACGACAACGTTACCATTGGCACCCGCTTGAGACAGAGTGATCGACACAACACCACTTTGTTCGAGGGTTCCCAGCTTGCGGCTGGATGCCACCGAAGGGTCTTCCCTATAGATGCCTATGTTGCCCAAGATTCTACCTGTGTCGCTGGATGTCGCTCCGCCGGTCCCCGTGATAGTGTTTGCCTGAAGAGTGATCAGGCTTTTATCGGCACCGACATTACTACATAGATTGGTATCCAGGTTCTGCGAATTGCCATTGCCCTTCGCGGTGATCGTTATTTGCAAGCTCTTATTGCTTGATACACAGCTGCTGGTGGTCAGACTGACATCAGCCTGGTAGCCGGCTGACTTTTGTGTTGGCTTACTTACATATAGCTGATTCGATTGGCTAACGAAGTCTATCGTTACGCCATCGGCTGATTTGCCGGTAACCGATCCACCGGTGATTGTGTCAGGAAACTCAACGGCAAACTGATAGTACTGTATGCCAGTGGCAGACGAGTCGGTGCCCAGACACATATCAGGAGTTTTTGAGTATGGCGATCTATATCCAGTGACAACGCCCTGGCCGTCACAACCACCGCCTTGTATTTGCTGTGTTTGCGGGTAGGCGGCGTGTACTTGGTTGAAAGGGAAAAAGGCCGCAAGAGTAGCGACCAGGAAAATTCCCGTCAATATGCGCAAGAAATAATTTTTGATTTTTGCAGACGTCACGTCTACATTTATAGCATAAAACGCTTACGCTTAGTAGGTGCCGCCATCAGGCGCGGCGTGTCCTGGACCAGTGAGCCCGATAGGATAGAAGACAACAGTCTTGCCATTTAGAAGCTTCACTTCCTCGCGGATTGCTTGGGCGGTCTTGTCGGGACCTTGACGCTTGCCGCTAGAGCTGTCGGCGTCATAGAAAGTAACATTGACGTAGCTAATCTTGTGTCCAGCCGAGTCTACGCCAGTTTGAGGCTCTCCACTACCAACGAATACGTCAGTGTTTGAGTTCCTCACACCTTCACCACCAGTTTGTTTAATGCTATCAACGACAGCTTGGTAACCAGGCGCGATCTCGCCACTTGCATCAACGGTGTAATAATCGTTGGCCGCAGCAATCTTTGCGCCTTCGGTAGTGTCGCCTTGCGACAAAGCGGTACCGTTCACCGAGTCCCATAAATAGCTTGGTATAAATGAAGGATCAGTCAGTCCATCGTCCTTATTGGGTGTTAAAATTGCCATTTGAGGATTTTTTGCGTATGCATAGGCCAAGTGGTCGGCGTATGAGAGTTTAGCAAAGACTTTTAGCCCCTCTGGCCCCGTCATGCTATCCATTGCTTCAATGCTTGTCGTTTGTACGAGTACATCGCCAGAGACTTCTCCACCGTTAGGATTGGAGGTAGGGCCTGCTTGGCTCGTTTCGGTTGGCTTTGGTGTATTACCAATTTTGCCATTACCACTTCCACCTGAGGGAACTACTGCAAGAAGAGTAACGAGTGTTGCGGCGGTAGCAACTGCGCCAAGTCCTATGAAGACTTTGTTCCGGAGGCGCATTGGCTCTTTACGGTTTGGCGCTCCGCCGGCGAATACCCATGGCTCGATTCGGGCTTCTGTATCTTCAGCCACTTCAGCTACAGGTGTATCTACCGCAGGGGCAACAGCCTCTGATTGAGGTTCGTCATCGTGATCAATTCGTGGTTTTTCAGTTGTACTCATGTGACTCATTGTTTCCCGGCGCCTGATGCCATTAGTTACGAATCATGTATAGGCTTATTTATACACTATAAATCGGTAAAAAGCAATACCCTTGTGGTTATTCCTACAAATATTCTTGCCTACTTGCCCACTTTATCGTATCTTATTAGATAGATATGAAGATAAAACAAACAGTGAAACGACTTTTTCTGGGGCTTGTGTTTGTTGCAGGCGTATCTACGGTACTCACCCCCGTTGTTGCGGCAGACTGTGCGGGCGTGCAGACGAGCATTGTTAACTGTTCGCAACAACAGACCGGGCTCTGTTCGAACGGGATAGACGCCTTTCAGGGCACAAAGCCAACAACTGCGGCTGAAGCGAAGACATACCAGGGTACATATAACCACGAGTATGGAAAGTGTGCCGATGGAAGTGACCCGACTAGTGGCGTACAGAACTCTGGTATTTGGGCCATTCTATTACTAGTAATCAACATCCTGACCGGGGCTATAGGCCTAGTCGCAGTCGGCGGTATTGTCTATGCCTCTATTATCTACACGACGGCGGGTGGTGATGCGAACCAGGTCAAAAAAGCTATGACAATTATCGCCGATATTGTTATTGGGGTAGTTGCCTACGCCCTGATGTACGCCCTACTTAATTTCCTGGTCCCAGGTGGATTGTTCAACAACTAATCATGATTAATAAACTGAAGAAATTACTAGTTGGCGCGATCTTCGTGCTGTTTGCCGCTTCTCCGGTACTCACCGTCGCTCTGCCTGTAACTGCCCTAGCAAAAGCGCCAACCACCGTCTCAGACTGTGAGAGCCCATTTCTCGGCATACCACCGTGGTTCCGGGGTATAGTAAAAGTACAGAAGAACTCCGCTACGGGCGTGAACGAATGCATTATTGAGAACCCTGAGGACCTCAACACTGCTGCTAAAGGGCAGCCAAGCAACGGTCTGCAGCACTTTATTATCAAGGTTGCCCTCAACGTCATCGAGATCGGCCTCTTTATCGCGGGCTACGCCGCCCTGTTCTTTGTTCTATATGGAGGCTTCCTGTTCCTAACAGGCGGGGCCAACCCAGGCCAGACCGAGAAGGGTCGCGTCACGCTGCTAAACGCTATCATTGGCTTTGCTATTTCCACTGCCGCGATCGGTGCTGTCAACTTAATCTTTAATGTAATAAAATAAAGCCATGCATAAACTTCAGCAATTCGCCCAATCACTCACTGCCGGTACGGGTGCCGATCAAGTTAACGTCCCAATCATTAGTGCCGACCAGGTCCTCAAGAACGGTCTGGGCATCGTATATTTCGTGGCTGGTATTATCTGCGTGATCGTTATTATCGTCGGCGGCATCATGTACGCCACCTCTGCTGGTGACGCAGGTGCTGTGGGCAAGGCTAAAAACTTGATCCTATTCTCAATTATTGGTATTGTGGTGATTCTATCGGCCTTTGCAGTAACTAACTTTCTTATCGGGAGCGCAAAATAATATGAAACAACGATTAAAACAATTTGCAGCCATGTTTGCGATCATCATTGGCATGGCTACGCCTGCCCTTCTGGCGCCAGCCGTTGGTGCGGTTAACCCTCTGGCCGATGCCTGTGCAACTAACAAGACCTCGACGATCTGTGCGCACCAGGGTGACAACATCACTACGACAATCAAGATAGTGGTCAACGTCCTCTTGTTCGTCATCGGCGTTATCTCCGTTATCATGATCATTGTGGGAGGTTTCCGGTATGTCACCTCGGCCGGTAATCCGAGCGCGGTAACGGGTGCCAAAAATACCATAATATTCGCTGTTATTGGGCTGGTTATTGCCTTTTTGGCCTTTGCAATAGTTAACTGGGTTCTCACTCTGTTTAAGTAAATGACGACTAAAGAGACGTTTGTGCTTAACAAATGTGTCACAATCTGCTATAAATAACCCTAGATTCTATAAGAAAGGAATGAAACTAATGAAAAAAGTAACAAAAAAAGCGCTTGGCGGACTGGTTGTCGGATCGGTGCTAGCATTAGTGGCTATCTTTAGCCCACTAACCCCAGCAACATTTGCCGATAACTGTGTCGTAACCGATCAATCAATTCAAGGTGGCGTCAACTGTGCCCAAGGTAGCAGCTCAAACCAGCCGCTCTTCGGATCAGGTTCGATCTTCACCACTATCGTCAACGTTCTCTTGTTCGTCATCGGTGCGATCTCGGTGATCATGCTGATCATCGGTGGTATCCGTTACACCCTATCAGGTGGTGACAGTGGTAGCGTAACCGCAGCCAAGAACACCATTATGTACGCGATCATTGGTCTCGTTATCGCCTTTCTTGCCTTCGCCATAGTTAACTGGGTACTCGGAGCAGTTACCCCTAAATAACTCGCAGGCTTCTTTAAAAAAATATCTCGGTTACTACGCCGAGATATTTTTTATGCGGCCGTGGGATGTTCCTTTGCATCTTTTTACAAACTAAAAAGAGCCCGTTTGTTAAAAGATGCAAAGGGATAGCCCGCGATACACTAAAAGAACCTCCCGTAATGAGAGGTTCTTTTGATTAAGCCGATTAGGTTTATTGGACCTGGATCTTCTTGGCTTGTTCTTGTTTGATCTTGTCGAAGATGACGGTCAGGACACCGTCTTTCAAGACTGCCTCAACTGCATCTTCCTTAACGCTGACTGGTAATGCGAGGGTTCGGCTGAACTCTCCCCAGTAACATTCTTGAATGTGCCAGTTAATCGCGTCAGTGTCTTCACCACTACTCAGGGTGCCACTGATGGTCAAGATGCCGTCACTAATGCTGACGTCGAGCTCTTCTTTGTTCACACCTGCAGTACGGGCTTTAACTACCAGCTTGTCTTCTGTCTCATAGACATCAACAGCTAGCTGTCCGGCTGGCTCTTCATCCCACTCTTCTTCGGTCGTCGCAGTCGATACCGGAGCATCGTTCGAAGATAGGTCATCGTCGCTCAAAAAAGCGGCAGCCAACTCATCTTCAATTAGTAAATCTTCATTTTGTTTGCGGGCCATGATATCCTCCACTTTCTCTAGGCTCATTTGACAAATAGTCCTTCGTATTATAACGGGCATATGCGGTATAATCAACCGAATAACCATGCAAAACGTAAAAAACACAATGATCGATAAAATGCTTTCGGTTGTGGCCCCACACCTCTGTTCTGGATGCGGAAAAATAGGGTCTCCACTCTGCGAC
>OUNO011323186.1_pt1 | contig 90389 bp, 85 predicted proteins | sample 1779811 | NCBI WGS metagenome assembly OUNO01 (sample SAMEA3914804, study PRJEB12502) | metagenome | biome: forest; material: soil | place: Canada | collected 2010-06-25 | depth 0.3 m
TCATTATCCAGTATCATACAAAAGTTCTCATTCAAAAATACACGATAAGTCGCTTCGGCTTCTATCTTTCTAAAAAACTTAGAGAAATCAATCTTATGGCTAGATATTTGGGAATGATGTTTACCGAAACATTCATACGAATTAGAAAACAGAACCTTAATCTCATTGCCTGTAAGGAACTTCTCTTCGTAGCCGTTATAAACCTCTCGCTTCGCCATAGACTCATTTTAACACCTCGCAAAAGTCTATTTTTTTAAAAACGTAGGGGTAATTGATCTATGCGATGCTTGAACGCATCCAAAACTAGACCCCCTCCCCCCTAATAAACAATGTAGGAATGGTCTATACGTACGAATGCTCAGTGCCTGCTGGGGTTGATATTACCCCTGTTGCGTAGTAGAATAGCCAAGCAGTGCAGTTCTAACTTCGGAGAGAACGGTGCACCAAGATAAGTTTGATACTATATGACTATAGAAAATCCCCACGGCGTTGCTCCGCCCCCATCCGAACACGATCGCGTCGAAATCGACCATCTTACGCAAGTTGGGTTGGGCGATCAGGCAACTGGTAAGTTCATTGGTGCTATGGCAAAAGGACAACACGGCGACGCTCCTTTCTATGGTCACGCTGTAGTGATTGAAGACCCAAGCATAGCAAGCCACGCTGAAGGTTGGGAGGAGTATCTTGAAAAGGTTGGTGAAACAGCCCGATCAATCAACAATACCTCACCTGTTGCGGGGAATGTGGTATTAGATATTACACCATTGCCCGAAATTACGACTGATACAGATCCCTCGCCTAGCCTCGACGAAAAAATTGATGCCTACGCATTGCAGATAGCAGAAGTTGTTAAGGCGACTGATACGAGCCCTGAAGAGCGCGATGAAGCGCTGGCCGGACTACTTGCACCATTGCGAGATTACTCTGACTTTGCTGTGTACACAGCGTGGCAGCTTCTCGGGGATCGCCGAGCGGATGTCAGGCTAGTTGCACTGGAGATATTGCGACCTTTCTCTGGACGTGATAACTTAACCGATCTTCTTCTTGTGGACAAGCTTTTAACTGATAAAGCGGCCAAGGTATTCGTCCCAACCTATGAAATGTTACGGGAGCATTATCAGAATGCAACCTTTGAAGATCTCAGCGGCGAACGAGAGAGACGAGAGTTTACGTTTCCTGGTACGCGCATGGCGGAGAGGATAGTGAAAATGTCCGCAGCGATTCCTCGCTACGAGTACGCGACTCGAAATCGCAAAAACTAAACCTCTGTTATAATGCAAGGTACGCCCCGGTAGCTCAGTTGGATAGAGCAGAGGACTTCTAAGCCTAAGGTCGCAGGTTCAATTCCTGCCCGGGGTACCACGAAATTATTTTTTTGATGACGGGATAGCGCCGGCTTTTTTGAAAGTTAAGACAATGGCCATGGCATGGCCGTGGCCGAGTTCGTAGTCAGCTTTAAGCCAATTTACTATCTGCATAACTTTGACGTCTGGCCCGACCATTCCTTTTGCCTTTGCCGCTTTAAGAAAATCTTCCGGTGTCTTACCGGTCTTGGCATAGATATTGTCTATGTACGCTTGAAATGACATATCCCTATTGTAGCAAACCGCCCCCTCGCCCCCCAAGTGTTATACTTGAGGAAATGGTGTGGCGCTTTGTTTTGATTCTTATCCTTTCCATCGCTTCAGCTTCGATTGTCGGGCTGGTTCGGCCCGTACTGGCCAAAGATGAAGGCGCTCGTCTCATTACGGTACATGATCGAGGCACGACGCAGGTATTTCTCTCCAGGGAAAAGACACTCGGCGAAGCACTCAAAGCGGACCACATTGAACTCGACAAGCATGATACGGTTGAACCTTCGGTTAACCAGGAGTTAATTGCCTCTGATTACCACGTCAACATATACCGAGCACGCCCAGTGATTGTGGTCGACGGCGCGGTTCGCATAAAAACGGTGTCGCCGTATCAGACTGCCCAGCAAATTGCTAATGATGTCGGGATAACTATTTATCCTGAAGACATTACGACGCTACAGCCTTTGACTAACTTCGTACGTGACGGCGCTGGCCTAGAGCTGACGATTGTCCGAGCGGTACCTCTCAACCTCAATCTTTATGGTAAAGAGACTGCCATTCGCACCCAAGGGAAAACGGTTGGCGAGATGTTGAAAGAAAAAGGCATTAGCCTCGGCAAAAACGATCGCGTCTCCGTACCGATAGAGACTCCAATCTCGGCAGGCATGGAGGTTCGCGTATGGCGCGAGGGCGTGCAGACAGTCTCAGTTGATCAGGCCATTCCGGCAGGTCTTCAGATCGTGTATGATGCCGACCGACCGATTGGCTACCGAGTTACTCAGACCAAGGGTGTCGCGGGCAATGAAAGCATTAGCTATCAAATAGAAGTAAAAGATGGCGTCGAGATTTCGAGAGCAGAAATAGCGAGTATTGTGACCAAGGTCGCGACCGACCAAGTTGATGTGATTGGCCTTCGGAATGACGGTGCCGGCTTGACCAAAGCAAAGGGCGCGCAGTTTTGGACTGATAGCAAGGGGGTCTCGCACCGCGAAACCTACTATGATCTCAACATGAGCGTCGTCATGCATGCCTGCGGGCAAGGCGGATATTATTCTATCCGTCCAGACGGTGCGAAGGTGGATGCCGAAGGCTATATCATTGTCGCCGCGAACCTCTCGAATTATCCGAAATGTACTCAAGTTGAAACAAGCTTAGGGCCAGCCAAGGTCTATGACACCGGTGGTTTTGCCTCGAACTATCCATATGGCTTTGATATTGCGACCGATTGGTCGAATCCGGATGGTATGTAGTACTAGGCGTGTGCCCGGCGAGTTCGTCTTTTTGTTGAGAAGAAGCGTCTAAATAAATCGCCAACCCAGAATCCCAGGAAGAGTGCCACAGCCGCCCAATAGAGTGGCACAGAAGCTTCCGCCCAGGCCGAAGCGATGGGACTGGCAGGTGCTGAGGCGTCAGAACCGGCAACGTTGTTAGTGGTGGTGATTGCACCCGAGTTGACCTCAGCAACGGCTTGAGTCTGATAGGTGAGCCCGGTCGCATCAGCCAGTTGCAAGGCTATATTTTTCAGCTGTGGCACCTGGTAGGTGTGGTCAAGGGTATGGTAGCCCTTGGCTGGGAAACTAAAGAACTCTGCCTCCGTCTGATCACCCCAGTCGATAGACAGTGAATAAGGGCCAACACCACCCCAGAAGTTAACGGGGAGAGTAAGCTTTTGGCCAACAAAGATATTACGCGTGACACAAGGGGTGACGAGGGTCAAAGTGCTCGAGTTCGAAGTAGTAGTTGGATCATCAAAACAAGGATGGTCTGCCGGTTGTTCGGCGGCGGTCGTTTGTAAAGACGGTACGACACTTATATCAGCTGGCTTATTAACAATTGCCGGCACAACAACGGCGGCAGGGGCGTCTGGTTCGTATTGCACGCCAATCTGGCCGGTCACTGGCCCGGCTTGATTAAGGGCGTCGTAATCTTGAGCCTGGAGGGTGTTTCCGCCCCTTATGAGCTGGGTCGTGAGGCTAAAGGTGTCTGTGCTAGTACACATTGATGATGCAGCGAAGAGGCCATTATTATAGACTGCGACGAGCGTCCCATTTGGACAGGTGCCGCCAACCGTGAGCAGCGATTGTTTGACGCTACTCTTATCCTGCGGAGAGGTAATAACGGCGCCAGTGGTCGGTGGAACACCGGGGACGATTGCCGTGATGGTAATATCGCCACTACTCGTTATACCGGCCGCATTGAGGGCGCCGAGGCTAAAGAACAGGATGATACCAGCCGCAATAAGGAGTAAGAGAAGTACGCCATGCGAGGTGTGCTTATGCGGCAGGCGGTGCCCAGTGTGCTTACGAGGTGCAACATAGGAAAGGCTCGCTTTGAGGTGAGTGGTGTATTTCCGACGTTTATTTTTTGTGTTTCGTCTTTGAGCCATAACGGTGGGCATTTCTTATTATGTGCCTATTATAGCGCCTTATGAGCTGGCGGAGTACATATATGAGCGTAACGAGTGCCAGGAGGCCGATCAGGACAAGTTTCCATGGGATAACCCAGAAGCTAATGCTGCGGACGATTGCTTCGCCGGTGGTGCCATAAGCGATGCTAATGTCGGCCGTGTAGTGACCAAACAGGAAGCCTTTATCAAAGGTTGCTTGAAAGCGGCGGATACTCGATGGCAGGACGTTACCCTTGTCTGAGTTCACTTGAAGAGTGTCGACGATGTTTCCGAAGGTATCGCGAACGACGATTTGCCCGACTGGTACGACGTGAACATTGCCGGTGTTCTGGAAACGACTTACCAGAGTGATCGGCCCAGCTTCAAATAACGCCGAAGGTGTGTTATTGACGGATGCCTCGTAGGTAATGAGGTTGAGGTTTTCGTCAGCTGCGCCGGCGACGCGGATGAGGACGAGAGTTCCCGCACTGGCAATCTGACTCACGCCGGTGGTATCAGCGCCAGGAGGGGATCCGCTATAACGAATGACGCCGTAGTGACCACCTGGCTCAGCGTTAGCGGGCACCGTGATATAGGCAGTCAGTTTCTTTTTAGCGCCAGCACTGAGGCTGAAATTAGGTATTCTGGCTACCCAGCTTTTGATTGAGCTCGGTAACGTCACCGAAGGGTCTAGTATGATGTTCGGCGTACCAGTCTCATCCTTGGCGCCAAAGTCATTGACCGAAGACGTGAAGTCTAGTGCGTTATCTGTCACATTAGTGACGCTGAGGTCGATGGTATAAGTAGTCCCGGGAGTTCCGTTCAACTCGACCAGCGCCGGGCTGACCTGTAACCCCGTACTGGCCGTTTCAGCGTGGGTCGGAGTGGCTGCACTAAGCGACAGAAAGGTGACGATGCCGATGGCGGTGAATAATCGCTTGAACGGGAATCTCATGAGGCTTAGAAGTTAGCAGTGGCAACGTATGTCAGAACGGTTGAGTATGATCCTGCAGGTGTTGCGGTGCTAATGTTGGCGAGGTAGCTGACAGTGAATGTGTTACTGAGCGTGGCGGCACCGGCTGATGCGACTACGTCCGATCCAGCAGGATTGAATTTGAAGCTATTGGCGGTTCCGTACCCATTTGCAATCGAGGCAGCACCAGTACCAGATCCGCTTACTGCAGTACCAACTGATGGCGTGGTGTTAGCAACGAGGTTGAGGCCAAATTGCGGGGTACCCGTTGTTGATGTACCTCCGGAGCTCAGAGCGGCAATGGTACCACTAGCTCCGGTCAGAGTTGTACCTGAGACGGAGATTCCGTAACCAGTCCCTGCGTTGGTTGAGGCACTCATGGTCGACGTTCCTGTCGAAGCCGTACCTGTAGATAGGGCATTGCCACCGTTGAGGGCAACTGTGGCAGCTGTGAGTGAGAAGGACAAAGTTTCATCAACCGAGGCGGTCACAGTAATTTGACCAGCGGTTGAAGTTGCGACCGTACCAGTGTCAATTGCGCCTGTCCAAGTTGCGCTCGAGAAGGTGGTAATGCGCATGAAGAATGTTGTATTTGTGGCTGATGGGTTGGTCACACCAGTGAAGGTGACAGAGACCGGTGTTGATGCTGCCGGGGTGGCGGAGTTGGTCGTCTTCGAAAGACGAAGCTCGGTCGCGGTTGAGTCGGTCGTTGCCCAACCAGACGTGTCACCAAGACCGGCACTTGTTGGCTGACCGGCGGTTGCACCAGTTCCGGCCCAGAGAGTTGGAGTGACACAGGTACCACTTGCGGCGACACAAGGTACCATTGAGACAGATTTGACAGTTGTAGCGGTTGTCGGAACGGTAAAGGTGAACTTATAGGTCGTTACTGCTGAGAATTGTGAGCTACCAAGTGTGACGCTTCGGGTGGTAATCTGTGCGGCTGAGGCGACGCCCGAAAAGGCAAATAGGATGCTAGAAATTGTGAAAACAGCAGCCATCCCTCTCGTTAAGTATAGTTTGAGCTTGCTCATTATGGGTATTCCGTCTTCCTTTTTATTTTCTATGCACAACTGCTATCATTGATATAGTAATTATGCTGTATAAATTCATTCTAACACTTTTATTCATAAGCGCAATCAATATCATTGTGGTTTTTACAGCGCACGCCGCGCCGTATGGTGATGGAGTCTATAATGCCCATGTTCCCTATGGAGGAGAGACCCAACTATCGATTGCAACTACTGGTTCCATTAGTATCCCGATTTCGCCAACGAGTAGCGGCGCGCTTGGTACCGGCAATAGTGTTGTGACTGTGACATCAACAGATGTAGCAGGTTATAAGCTTTACATTCGGGCGCTGACTAATAGTAGTTTAGTAAACGGGGGGTCGAGTATTGTTGCCTCTTCTAATGTTGCAGCTGGATCACTGGCGACTAACACCTGGGGCTATAACATAACTGGGTTGTCGACATTTATTGGACTCACGACTTCTGACGTCCAGCTCAAGTCCTTAACTGGTCCAGCTTCGACGGGTGACGTCACAACTGTCACGTATGGTATTTACATCGATCAAACAAAAACACCAGGAGCTTATAGCTCAGACATCATCTATACAGCCGTTCCGCAGACTAACTAGTCTTTCTTGGGTTTCTTGTGATGGCGCTTAATCTTTTTGGCTAACCCGATATTTATAAGTGTAATTGCGAATAGTATTGCCGCCAGGGCGCCCAGTTGCAAAGGTGGTAAATTAACGAGCCATCTCGTCTCGATGGCATCAGGTGAATCACCTAGGTTGAAGTCATAATCAACCCTATAAATGCCGATCCACTGGGGAGCGGAGATGGTGTCAGAAATCAAACGGACAGTCTGTGGCAGTATCAGGGGATTGTCAGTGCTGCTGCTGAGTTTGTACTTGGTGATGGTGCTGAGGGTCGCTGTATACGTGCCTCTGAAGTGGTCATTGCCATTGTTTTGAATCGTAGCATCCCACTTGCTGTCACCGAGTATAACAAACGGTGTATGTAGGGACAGGAGCTTTCCCATATGGGAGTTGTGTCCGGGTATGGTGAGATAAAGGAGCGAGCCGACGCGCTCAACAGGTATGATAGTTTTTGTTTGGTCAGTCGGCGTGCTTGCAGCGAAGATGCTGAGATACTTTCCGCCCGGCTCGGCGCTGAGCGGAACATTCAGCGAGTACTCTATATTCCTCGAAGTGTTGGCTTGGAGCTCGAACTGATCTGCGGAGAAACTGACCCAGTCGCCAGACGGTGCATTAGGGAAAAACGCGTAGTCATAGTTTTCGTTGATAACTTTGAAAGCTTCGGCATCAAGCGTCACATTGAGGGCTTCGGTGCCGGTGTTCTTAAGAGTAATAGTGCCTTTTTGGGTGGTACCAGCCGGGATCGTATATTCAGTTCGTAGGGGAGTAATCGCCAGTTGACGGCTAGGGGCGGATGTCGCGTGTGTAATGGGTGCAAGAAAGATGCTGATGATCAGCGCTAGCACCATACTCCCGAAGACCAAACCCGACTTCATGACTCTAGCTTACCACGCCCTCAACAGAGGATAGCCATAGGCGTCTTGTATTCCCTTTTCACCACTAGCGTTATATAATAATCGCAAAGAGGAGAATATGGGACAGGTAAGGTAGTATGCCTCAACGGCTTCCAACAGTTAACAGCGACGATGGTACGTGGGGTACTATTCTTAATCAATACCTTTCAAAAGAGCATTACGACGATGCCACTGACAACCCAGTTAACGGTGGTCATAAGACAGTCACGATTCGAGCTGGAACAACTGCGGCTAGTACGGCGCCGCTGAAATTTACCTCTGGCTCGCTACTAACAACCGCCGAGGCGGGCGCAGTGGAATTTCTCACTGACAAGCTTTACTACACGCAAACGACCAGCACTATTCGTCGTGTCATTGCGGCTTACGACGACGCCACGGACGCGACGGGGGATGTCCACTACCTTGACTCTAGTGGGTATTTTGCCAAGTTAGCGATTGGCTCAACCGGTAATGTGCTGACTGTATCAGGTGGACTGCCTGTATGGGCAGCACCGAGCGGTGGAGCTGGTGGAGCAACCCTAGGTCAGATTGTCGCCGCCGCAGCGGGTAACGGAGTAACTTAAAGGAGATAAAACATTATGGCAGCAAACGTAGCACCGCGATATACATTAGTAGGAGACTACTCAAATAACAGTACGATTACAACCTCAGCAACATTCCCGGGGACATTGTTAACCGCGACAGCAGATTTTACTGGCGTGAGCGCAAACCATATTAAAGTTTTTACGTCTGATTCGTCGAACGGTTCACGTATTGTCGGTATTCACTTCGAAGCAATCGGCGTAAACATACAGTCGGTAGTCCACGTCTTCATCAATAACGGTGCGACTCAGGCAACGGCGACAAACAACCTGCTCGTTGGGCAGCTTACTCTACCGGCGACAGCCGCCTCGACGACTTCTGCGGTCGGTTCGGCTGACTTCTATTTCCCTGGCCCAAGTGGCTATGCCGACCTGCCTCCAGGGTTTACTATCTGGGCTGGTCTCGGCACGACAGTCGCTACTGGCTGGATTGCTAGTCCGATTCTCGGAGGAAAGTTCTAGTTGAATGGACCCCTACGGCCTTCCTGGCTCACCACAGAGTGAGGTAGCGGTATTCTCGGGTAATACGATAGTTTCGACATCGCCGTATTGGCATGTCTGGACGAAGCCGCCAGGAAAAAGCTACGTCTCGATTGTGGCCATCGGCGCTGGCGCGGGTGGCGGGTCTGGCGTGGTCGGAGCTAACTCGACCGCGGCTGGCGGCGGCGGCGGTGCATCGGGGGGCATAACGGTTATAGAAGCCCCGCTTGCTCTATTACCAAATCGTCTCTATATATCTGTTGGTATGGCAAAGACGGGCGCCGGGCTTGCCAGCACTGTCTCTACTTGGCCAACTAGTGCCGCCAGCCATGTATTAATAATGGCCAATGGTGGTAATGCAGGAGGCAACGCTTCTGGTGCGACTGCGGGTACTGCTGGCTCAGCATCTGCGTCAGCATCAGCGGCAGCCATGCCTATCGGGTGGGCTTTCGCGAAGACGGCAGTTGGTGGTTTTGCCGGTACCGCTGGAGGAACGACAGGAAACGGAACTTCTTTGACAGTCCCGACAACGGGAGTGAGGATGACCGGTGGGACTGGTGGTGGTGGATTACCCGCAGCTGCGACTAATGGTTCAAGTGCTGGCTCTTTCACTGTGCCAGCGTCGCCTAGTTACTTCCCCGCCCAGTCCGGAGGGGTTGGATCGGCGACGGCGACAACCGCAGCTGATCCTGGACGCCATGGTTTTCGTATTGAGCAAGCAGCCAGTAGCTACTTTTACTACGGAGGTACTGGTGGTGCTTCAACTCACGGCACCGCCACTGGAGCAGGCTTGACGCAGGCCCCTGGCGGAAACGGAGCAATTGGCTCTGGTGGCGGTGGCATGGGTGGCGCATTAACTGGATCAACCGCCGCGAACTTGTCATATGGCGGTCCAGGATTGGTGGTAATCACATGTTATTAATCTTGAGAGAAACAATCTAATGGATGCGTCTGCACTCCCTGGCTCTCCACATGTCGTCACGGCCATCTTTTCAGGCAACGCTGTTGCCGTTGGAAGCAGTTGGCAGACGTGGACAAAGCCGCCCGGGAAGAGCTACGCGACCATGATTGTGATTGGTGGTGGTGGTGGCGGCGGTTCTGGGGTGGTTGGTGCTGCATCGACTGCGGCTGGCGGTGGCGGTGGCGGTGGCGCCGCAATGAGCGTTATTGATATACCTCTGGCTTTTTTACCACCACGACTTTATATTTCGGTGCCAGGGGCTAAAACCGGCGCCGGTGTTGCGAGCTATGTTTCGACACAACAGAATACGACCGCGAATCACGTCGTTGTTGTTGCGCCAGGAGGCAACGCTGGGAGTAATGCAGCGGGAGCAGTGGCCGGGGCCGGCGGAACTGCCATCGCGGCTGCAACCAACACGATCATGCCACTCGGCTTTCCTTTTGCCAAAGTTCTTTTGGCTGGGGTAGCCGGTGGTGCCGGTGGCACAACTGGTGCCGCACCGGCAGTCGCATTGCCGTTGACAGGATCTCGAGTGATGGGGGGTACCGGCGGTGGCGGCCTTCCTGCAGCCGCTACGACTGGATCCAATGGAGGTGCGTACACTGCGCTGGCTTTTCCGACTTACTTTCCGGCACCAGTTGGTGGCGTCGGTCCGGCTTCTGCGACGGTGCCTCCTACCATTGGTGCGCATGGCTTTCGTCTTGATACTGGCCCAGGTTCATATTATTACTACGGTGGTACTGGCGGTGCTTCCACCTTTGGTTCAGCAACTAGCGCCGGTTTAGTCCAGGCCGCTGGTGGTAAAGGCGCGATTGGCTGTGGCGGTGGCGGCATGGGCGGCGCATTAACAAGTTCAACTGCGGGGGCGCTCTCCTACGGAGGCGCCGGATTGGTGATGATACTATGTTATTAATGACGAGAATAGATTAATGGATCCCTATGGGCTACCAGGTACACCACATGCTGATACAGCCATTTTTAATGGTAATACTACCTCGACGACACTCAACTGGCACACTTGGACTAAACCACTAGGCAAAGTGATGGCCTCAATAGTTATTGTTGGTGGTGGCGGCGGTGGTGGTACAGGAGTTATCGGCGCAGTCTCAACTGCAGCTGGCGGCGGCGGTGGTGGTACAGGTGGCATGACTGTCATTGAAATACCATTAGCCCTCTTGCCTCCACGGCTTTATATATCTGTTGGGGTGGCAACCCAAGGAGCTGGTTTGGCCAGCTATGTGTCAACTTGGCCTGAGACGACGATCACGCTTGGTACGAACACGAATCATGTCGTTGCCTTCGCGACCGGTGGGGGTGCTGGTGGTAACGGTGCGGCTGCAGTTGCCGGCGCGGCTGGCGCTGCAGCAGCGATAGCTACTGTCGCAGGTATGCCTCTTGGCTGGCAGTTTATCAAACAAGCTTTGGCTGGTGTGGTTGGCGCAGCGGGTGGTACGACCGGTTCTGGTGGTTCAGCAGCAGCCGCCGGAAGTAGTGGAATTCATATGACGGGCGGTGGCGGTGGCGGTGGACTGCCAGCATCGGGTACTGGTTCTGTCGGAGGGCAAATTAACGGAGTAACGGCACCAACCTTCTTCCCAGCCTACTTAGGCGGCGTTGGTCCAACAACCGCCACTACGCCTGCTAATCCTGGTAACTCGGGCTTCTTGGTTCGCGAAGCTGGGTTCTTTTACTATGGAGGTACTGGCGGGTCATCGACGCACGGTGCAGCCACCGGTGCCGGCCTGGTACAGGGTCGCGGCGGCAATGGAGGCGCGATTGGTGCTGGTGGCGGCGGCATGGGCGGTGCGTTGACTGGCTCAACAGCCGCAAACCCCTCATACGGTGGCGCTGGTATGGTGATGATCACCTGTTACTAGCTTGCATATTCAAGTCATTTTGCTTATATTTATATCAGTAGTAAAGAGAGGGAGAAAACATGAGTCTGGGAAAAGTAGAAATTATTCTGCTGATTGTGCTGGTTATCATTCTTCTGTTCGTGGGCGGCAAGAAATTACCAGAGTTAGCTCGAGGAGTTGGTCAATCGGCCAGAGAGCTAAAGAAGGGCTTTAAGGGGGACGACGAATCTGTCGCTACCTCAAAAAAGTCCGACACGTCAAAGAAATCATAAGTAGGAGTGGGGAGTGAGAGCACGTCTAAAGACCGTTCCGTCTGATACGCTAACGATGCTTGACCATGTCAAGGAGTTGCGGCGTCGACTGGCTATCTGTCTCGTAGTGCTCGTCGTTGGTGGTGCCATCGGCTACTTCTTCTATCAACCTATCTTAGAATGGCTCAAATCTCCGCTTTCTGGCAGTCTGTATTACACATCACCGGCCGGAAGCTTCAACTTTGTTATTAAGGTTGCCAGCATGGTCGGCATTGCCTTGGTGGTACCAGTTGTTATCTACCAAATCATCATGTTTATTCATCCGGCACTCAACAAAGCGTTTACAAAGACGCGAATTTACGGCTACACCTCTCTGTCGGTCGTTCTGGCAGCGGTTGGTGCGGCCTTTGGGTTTTACCTCATTCTTCCTGGTGCTTTGAAGTTCTTTGCTGGCTTTCAAGTCCAGGGTCTGTCGGCTTTGATTGGGGCTGACAGCTATCTGAGTTTCGTAACGAACGTCATGATTACGTTTATGATCGTATTCCAGATCCCGCTGCTGCTCGTTATCATTGATCACATCAAGCCGATTGATCCTATGAAGCTTTTGAAGTCCGTGAAGTGGGTCATTCTGGCGGGATTGATCGTAAGTGTTATTGTGCCATTCGCTTTCGACGTAACGACGAGTCTACTTATCGCGGCGCCAATTGTCGTTCTCTACTGCCTATCGATTGTGTTGATAGCTGCGCGCCACTATATTGTCAAAAAGAAAGATGTCCCAGTTGTCAGCGAGAAAGAATTGGCACTCGACGACGCTATTATCGCTGAATTCTTTGGCCATCAACAGAGCCCTGAACCAACTGCTGTCACCGAACAGGTCATTCGGTCATTCGTTGAGCCGGTTTTTTCGAGTAGTGTTGTACGTGGTCAAGATATGGAATTCAAACGAGCGCCACAAGCTTCAGTTGATGAACTGCGTCAAGCAATTGAACGAGACCGTGCCCAGGTAATCGCCGACAAAGTCGCGCGCTACAATATCGCAATGCCAATGCGTCGCATGAGTGATATTCGGTAACTATTGACCGTAACGAGACGAGCCGTAGCCGCGCGAGATCGGTTGTTGCGGCGTTGCCGCCGTGCTGCCGATTCGATTTGATGATAGGATAATGCGAATCAGACCAGTGACTCCTAGTAGTGCGAGCACAATACCGCCGCTGTACTGCAAGAAGTTCTTGCGATCCATTTCCTGGGCTAACAATGTATCGAGTTGTTTTTTGATGTTCGGCATATCCCTATTCCTCTTTGCCCCTATTTAAGCAGAAGCGCGACCCAAGTACAAGCTACTCAGTAATATCACGAATAACGGTGATGTGTGCACCCAGCGTATTGAGGCGCTCGGCCAGATCTTCGTAGCCACGGCTAATTGAGTAAATGTTGCGTAGTGTTGAGATACCAGGGGCGGCCAGCATGCCGAGTAGAATTACGACGGCTGGACGGAGCGCCGGTGGAGTAACGACTTCAGCTGGCTTCCATTTGGTCGGCCCTTCGATATAAAGGCGATGCGGGTCGAGTAGTTGCACATTCACGTTGAGTTTGGTGAGTTCGGTTAAGTAAATTGCGCGGTTCTCGTAGACCCAGTCATGAATCATGGTGCGCCCTTTGGCCATGGCGGCAATCACCGCAAAGAAGGGAAGGTTGTCGATATTAGGTCCAGGGAAGGGCATAGCCGCAATCTTGTCGATCGGCGCTTTTAGCTCGCTCGGCTTGGTGGTGATGTCAACCAGTCGGGTGTGGCCGTTTAAGGCCGTATATTCATCAGATAGTTCATATTTAAAACCCATCATAGCCAGCGTCTCTAGCTCAATCTCAAGGAACTCAATCGGCGCTCGCTCAATGGTGATTTCAGATTTGGTGACTATGGCTGCCGCAATAAAGCTCATGGCTTCAATCGGATCTTCGGCAGGGGCGTATTCAACATTTTTGTTGATGTCTCGCAAACCACGGATAGTCAAGGTGGTCGTGCCGATGCCTTCGATATCAACACCGAGTTTCTCTAGGAAAAAGCACAGGTCCTGCACCATGTAATTTGGGCTGGCGTTGCGAATAATGGTCACGCCATCATTCAACGCAGCCGCCATAATCACATTCTCAGTAACTGTATCGCCACGCTCGAAAAGAACGATCGCTTTTTCAGGTTTGACCGGTTTTACGACGGCTGCATAGTGGCCGGTGACGGTATCAACTGCGAGGCCAAAGTTAGCCAGGCTTGTGAGGTGCGGCTCAACCGTTCGTTCACCGAGCGTACAGCCACCAGCGTAGGGAAGTTCAAATGTCTTGTAGCGGTGAAGGAGGGGGCCGAGAAACATGATAATGCTACGAGTTTTGCGTGCAGCTTCGACGTTCATACTCTCAAGTTTAAGTTTCGCTGGTGGGGTGATCTCGAGGTCGTTATCGCCAAACCAACGAGTCTTCACTCCGATACTGTTAAGTACCTCGAGAATGCGGTTGACTTCTTCAATGCGGGCGACATGCCGAAGTGTGGTCGTGCCACGGTTTAAAAGTGCTGCACATAGAAGGGAAACAGCCGCGTTTTTACTGGTTTTCGTAACGATATGTCCAGAGAGTTTGTAGCCACCTTCCACCCGGAAATTAATCGATCCAGGTTGATTAAGCGTAATGATCTGGCTTGACAGAACATCGCTAATGCGAGCTAACATATCAAGACTGATATTTTGACCACCTTTTTCGATACGATTTATGGCGCTTTGACTGGTATTAAGAGCTTTGGCCAGTTGCGCTTGAGTCATGCCACGGGCCTGCCTGGTCTCTTGAATAAGAGTACCAATCTTCGACGTATAGGTTTTCGGTTGCATAAGATCAATGGTATATCACGGCTGATATACGGTCAAGACGCTACCCCTAGTGGTATAATAGAAGTAAAAGGGGATACATGGACGATACTCAGGCCTTACCAGTTGTACAGAACGACGACCAAGTCGCCGCTTTTATTGCGGGTGAAGAAAAGCGCGAACGAGAGGGACTCGAACTCATCCCGAGCGAGAATTATGTCAGCCGTGATATTTTGACGGTGCTTGGCAGTGTTTTCACTAACAAATATGCTGAAGGCTACCCAGGCAAGCGTTACTATGGTGGCCAAGAATTTACTGATCAAGTTGAGCAGCTGGCGATTGATCGCGCCAAAGAGCTATTCCACGCTGATCATGCCAATGTCCAGCCACACTCGGGTGCTCCGGCCAACGAAGCCGTCTACAGCGCCTGGCTCGAGCCCGGTGATACGGTTCTGGCGATGGATCTGAGTCATGGCGGCCATTTGACCCACGGTGCCCCTGTGACGCGTAGTGCGCAGCTGTACAACTTTGTTCGCTACAAGATGAAAAACATCTCGACTGGCGAGATTGACTACGAGAATATCCGTCTATTGGCACGTGAACACAAACCGAAGATTATCTTGGCTGGCTTTAGCTCATATCCCAGAGCGCTAGATTATGATAAGTTCGCCGAAATAGGTAATGAAGTTAGCGCGTTGTTGATGGCTGACGTAGCCCATATCGCCGGTTTGATTGCTGGTGGTGTGGCCGAGAATCCACTCGATCATGGCTTTCACGTCATGACAACAACGACCCACAAGACACTGCGTGGTCCACGTGGCGGCCTGGTCCTTACTAAAGGTACGGTCAGTAACCCTCTAAAAGCCCCCGAAAAGACCCTCGAAAACATTCCAACCCTGATTGATCGCGCCATCTTTCCTGGGATGCAGGGCGGTCCGCACATGCACTCAATTGCGGCCAAAGCGGTGGCTTTTCACGAAGCCTTGCAGCCCGAGTTTAAAGAGTACGCAGCACAGATCCTTGCTAATGCGAGTGCCCTGGCAGATGCCCTAACCGTCCGTGGCTTTCAGCTTGTGACCGGTGGAACCAGTAATCACTTGATTCTGGCAGATGTGAATAAGAGTTTCGGGATTGATGGCAAAGTCGCCGAAGCAGCCCTGGACACGATCGGGCTGACACTCAACGCAAATGCGGTACCAGATGATCCGCTGCCACCATTCCGACCCAGTGGTATTCGCCTGGGAACACCAGCGATTACTACGAGAGGCCTGAAAGAGAAGGATATGGAACAGATTGCTGAATGGATGAAGCAAGCCATTGATAACAGAGAAGACGCTGCCAAGCTCAACGAGTTGGCCGAGCAGGTTCATCTGTTTGCGTTGAAGTTTCCACTACCAAGCGACCTATAGAGAGTATTCAGAGCATATAAAAACCGCGGCGATGAAGCCGCGGTTTATTTTTACGATGCGTATGTACTAAGTTGTTTCGAGGAAGCAGGCGATAGGGAAGCCGGCGGCGTCGTTACCGGAGACTTGTCCAGCAGTTCCAACGGTTGTTGAGATTGCGGCGGTGTTGTAGTCCCAGCCTTTTGCTTGGTTGCCCCTATATACGGTGATAGCTGCTAAGTTTGCAGGTACTGTGGCTGAGCCGGAAGTACCGCACAAGTACAGGTTGACCGTACTTGGTGATGCTGGAGCTGCGGCGATAGCAGAAAGTGAGATAGTAACCCCAGTTAATGTGTAGGGCTTTCCAGCGACAGCAAGTTGAGTCGTTAGATTTGGGTACCCAGTGGTGTTTGCGACGTCGGCTGCATAAGCCTCGGCCTTTGATGCGACTGCACTAACGGCGGACTGCGAGCTCGCCGTGTTGGCACGTGCCGTGACACCGTTATAAGAAACAATTGTAATGGCAGCCAGGATACCAATGACCACGATGACGATCAAGAGCTCGACGATCGTGAAACCGCGTTCTGCCTGTAGTCTGGTTTTGATATTGTTGAAACTCATGTGAGCTGCCCCCTATTTCAAATTGTCATTATTAATTCTGACTCTAATGTACTACGGCCTACATATAAGCGCAAGCATTTTCTCAAGTTTCGTCCACCCCCTATGTGAGTGGGCACGCGACACCTGAGCCACTATCATTGCCAGCGCTGTAGTAGCTGGCCGCGTTCCCGATCGTGTAAGACCAATAGTAGATTCTTATACCGGTGATATTACCAGTTGCGAGCGTGATATTTGCTTGTGCTGTATTGGGGGTCGTGCCACATTTAATGAAGTTGACTGTATTAGGGCTGGTCGGTTGAGTTGTGGACAAAGTAAAGAGAACAGCAGTAGGGGATAAGTAATAGGCTTGCGTCGCGTCGCCCGTTAGATCGGTTGAAGCGTAGGGGTAATGGCTGTTATTGGAATTATAAAGCTCAGCCTTATTGACGACAACTTGGGCGGCAGACTGGGCGCTGGCAGTGTTTGCCCGTTGGGTAACCCCATTATAGGAGACGATCGTGATTGCGGCCAAAATACCGATAACTACGATGACAATCAGCAGTTCTACGATAGTGAAACCCTGCTGGTGAAAAGATCTAAGCTTATCCATGCTTACATTTCACCGATCCAGCGGACACCGTCAAGTGATACCCAGGCATTGCTCACCCCCTGTGTGTTGATCTCACAGGTCGACACGCCAGGTACGATGTCTACTCTTCCGAGGGCGGCGTTAGAGTCAACCGTTAGGAGGAGTCGTTCTTTTGGACAAAGGCCCGAACCTGTTGGCAAGGTCGCAATATCAGTACCGTTCGTACCTGATGCTACTAGCCCTTTGAGCATCACCATGCCATCAGCGGCCTTAGTATATTGTGGCGTCGAATAAATACCGCCATACCAGGCCCAGCTATTTATGAGTGTCAGATTGCACCACTGTGTCGTACACGTCGCGCCTGATGCACGAGCCGTGCCTGGGAAGAAGAGCCACTGCATGCCTTGGTATACATTGCTGTAGCCCTTCGCGACAATGTTACCGGCGGAGTTAAAACCAACGGCGCCGAATGCGTTGTTCGCATCGTTCTGTACGTGAGAGTATTGCGCCGGTGCCAAGCTGGCAGGCAGTGACGCTATGATCGTACCATCAGTTGTTGTACCCGACTTGATGAGCCCTCTTGTTTGCACACGGCCTAACGAATCAGTTGCATAGGACGCTGGCGCCCAGGTGGTACCGTAGTTAGTCCAGCTATTCGAGAATGTCAGGTTAGTGAACGTTGCGCCACCAGATGGGATAAAGCTAATACCGTCGAGTGATACCCAGACGTTGCTACCAACCGTCTCATTTATCAGTCCCGATGAAGTAACATCTAAACGACCGGCTGCGCTGTTACTATCATTTTGAAGCAGCAGATCTTCGTTTGTCGCTGGCCTATAACCCGCTGGTAGCGTGGCAATACCGCCACCGATTGAGCCACCTTTTATCATGCCTTTCAGCATGACACTGCCAGCACTGGTCTTTGTATAGGCTGGAACTGCGTACGGCGAGCCGTAATAGGCCCAGTTGTTCCCTAGTAGCAGAGGCACCCATATCGGGATGGTGATAGAGTTTGTGCCGGGGCCCGATGTTCCGGCGGAGTTAGTTGCTGTAACCGAGGCTGCCACAACCGAACCGTTATATGGTGCGGCGACTGTATAGCTACGCGTGTTCTGGTTGGTAAAGCCAGTCTGTACCGAGCCACCGTTGACGGTGTACTGGAAAGTGTATCCAGTTGCCCCCGGAACGCTCGCCCAGCTAAAGACGGCGTTGGTTGGTGAAGTGGTGGTTGAGGTAACAGTCGGCACAGACGGCGTCGTTGCGGCCGGAATTGAGGCAATTGCCGAGGCGTTACTATCGAGTCGGGTGGCTCGCAAAACGGCTGCTCGTGAAATCGTTCGACCGGCCACTGACTGAGACGCGTTAATAGAGATTGATACAGTTGGGGATGAGGTCAGCGCGGCGCTGCGAGCAGTAACCGTGGCTGTCCCGTCAGATGCTGTCCCATTTGGCGAAGTGGCACTGGCAGAGGTAAAGTACTGCACATTGAAATCAGAAGGAGCGACGCCCGAAACGAGCTGAATATCGTTCGTGGTACAAATGTTCGAGCTGTAGGTTGTGGTCGAATTAAAGTAAGGGGCACAACTAGGCTGTTGCCATGGCGTCGAACAACGAATAGAGCCGTTTGCATAGTTTGACGGCATGATAGTGCGCCGCCAGAGTGTCGAGATATTGTTATTGGTCGGGTCGGGCTTGATGTAATAGATGACGTTCATCGTCATCGGTGTATTTCTCACGACCGAAGTGCTGGCACAATCGTTAGGGCTGTTCTGGAGATAGACAATGCCGGCGCTCGTTGATATTGGGTTGCCGTTAGTGACTAGCTCGTTGAGAATTAAACTCGTGCCACTAGTCCCGCCAGCATTTGTAAAGTTCGTTGCATCATCATTGTTGTAACCCTGGTTACCGCCCGTGTTGAGGGTGATATTGTTTGTCGCTAGGAAAGTAGTACTCAACTTCACATCTTGCTCCATGCGGTTCATCGCATCCTGCACGTTGAAGGCTAGGGCATTTGCGCCGCGTGAAGATAATACGTCTCCGGTCATGCTAATAATGACTGTCAAGAATGCTCCAATGGCAAGAACAACGATCGGCGCAATGACGAGCATCTCAATCAGCGTAAAACCGTGTTCGCGGCGCACTACGTTTCTAGAGAACTTCATTACTGTGCCCCGTTCGTGTAGAGCGTCGAGACTTCAGAGGCGCTCAGCGCACGGTTATACACGCGCAAGTCGTCCATCGCGCCGTTGAATTGCTGGCCCAGGGCTGTCTGATAGGTTCCAGCCAGAAGAGGGTTTGCGTTGTATGTGGTAATGGCTGCTGTCGCTGTACTGCCGATGAGGGAACCATTGACGTAGCCTTTGATGATCAACCCGGATGAGCTCACTGTCATAGCGACATGCGACCAACCACCTGCGACGATGCCTGGTGCAGAGTAGATGACGTTTGTTGTCCAACCGGCTCCGGCCGTGCCGACGAGTACGTCCAGGCCACCAGCCCCACTCAAGACGAACTTATATTGCAATTCCTTAGCAATGATCGTTTGTACGGTGGTAATATTTACTGGCTTTATCCATGCGCTAAAGGTGAGTTCGCCAGTGTTGAAAACGCTTGCGTTGCTGAAGTTCAAATATGAGGTGCTACCGTCAAAGTTATACCCGGTGTTGGCTAGTCCGTTTTGTCCAGCTGTAGGCACGGCGTTTGTATTCGTTGCATTGTTGCTGCCCACTGCCGTATCGGTATTACCGTTCAACTTCCACCAGCCAATTAAACCGTTGGTAATATCCGAAGAGGCAACACCCGACCCGTTAACAAATGTTGAGTATTTCACCGTTTGGGTAGGCGTATTGTACGTAACGGTCACGTCTATTTTTGAAATATCATTAGTTGAAAAAGCCGGACAACTGATCGCAACCGTGAGTTTGGTATTCGTTAAACCATCAGCCGTAATCGATGAGTTGGTAAGGGGAGTTTGGGCTGAGCAAGGATTTGTCGCTGACGTACTGTAGCGCCGCATATAGTCATAAGCGACATTGGCAGCACGCGATTGTGCGCGCGCATTACCGCCGTCTTTAATCACAACGTTAAAAAGCTGATAAGAGGCAATGAGAAAAGCAGCTGCCACAAATAGAGTAATCAAAAGCTCAACAGCCGTAAACCCGGATTGTAATCGTTGTTTTTTCATTGATTCTTACTCGTCACGACGTGAACGGCATTATCTGCCTCAGTGTGATAATAAATATTGAATTTGCGACAGCCTTGGGCATACGCCGTGCATAAAGCCCCGCTTGATTGGAGGGGTTGATAGACATACTGACTGATTGTTGGCTGTGGTGCCACGCCGACGGTAGTTTGCGTATTGTTAGTTGCGCTAATAAGCGACTTGGTTGTGCCTGTGACGCCAGGAGCGAGGATAGATTTTGGATCGATGTCTGGAAGGACGGTCTTTATGACTGCGTTAGATGCGTCGCTCACATCAGTAGTGCCAGGGTAACTTCCGGCGGTACCAGTATTACTGCTTCCTATGTAATAGCTTTCGAGGTTGCTTGCGATTGCTTGAACATCACCAAGGCGCTTGTCATCACGAGCGCTTAGTTGCGAGCCAGTGATGTTGACGACAGCCAGTACCATTAGGATAGCCATGATCGTGATCGTGATAATCAATTCAACAATAGTAAAGCCTCGTCGCAGCATGCTTATAGCATAAGGGGTTTGAGCGCAAATCGCAAGCAGCTAGATCTCGAGTGGTTCTTGTTCGATTTGAATGCGAAATGTGTCACGCACGGCACCAATTATCTCATCTCGAGCAGCTGCCAGATCTTGATAACTTGCAGCCGACTCGTTGATTAGTACCAGTGCATTTTTGTCGTGAATGCGCATGCCGTGAAGAAGTTTGCTCCCCAGACCAACTTGCTCGATGAGCCAGCCAGTTGGGATTTTAAATGTGTTGTTGCCCATGTCAAAGGCTTTCACGTCAGGATGAGTTTTCTTGAGTTCGTCGAGTTGCCATTTTTCGATGATCGCATTCTTGAAAAACGAGCCAGAATTTGGTTTGAGGGTAGGGTCGGGGAGTTTATCAGCACGAATCGCCATCACCGCCTCACGAACTGTTTGCTGAGTAAAAATTTTAATATTATGAGTATCAAAGTAGGCCTGCAGGACATCGTAGAACGGTGGTTGCGGTAGGCTCTTGGACAGCTTCAAGGTCATGCTCGTGATAACGTAACGCCCTTTGGCATCGCCACGGAAGACACTGTTGCGATAGGAGAATCCACACTCCTCATTCGATAAAGTGACAATGCTATCAGAGGTCGAGTCGTAAGCTTCTACCGAAACCAATGTCTCGGAAATCTCTTGTCCATATGCGCCAATATTTTGGACTGGCGCTGCGCCTGCGGTTCCTGGAATTGCCGACATCGCCTCGATGCCGGTTAGGCGCATATCAACCGTTTTCTTGACCGTCTCGTCCCAGCTCTCCCCTGCCCCGATTTTTATGACTGTTGTATTTATGTCATCACTAATAATTTCAAAACCAGGGATACGAATGCGAATGACGATACCGGCAAACCCTTCGTCCTTTGCGACCACATTGCTGCCGCCACCTAATATATAAATCGACAGATTTTTAGACCGAGCGTTGCGGTAGACGGCGACCAGCTCGTCAACGGTACGAACCTCAACAAAGAACTGGGCTGGGCCACCCAGTTTCATAGTCGTAAAATTCCTCAAAGGTATGTTTGTGTGAACTTCCATCGGGTTTTGATTATAGCGTTTTGCGAAGCATTATGCTACAATGACCCCTGTACTTTGTGCAAGTTACGCACCCGTAGCTCAGTGGATTAGAGCATCTGTCTTCGGAACAGAGGGTCGCAAGTTCGAATCTTGCCGGGTGTACCAAAATTATTTAAAAAGACTTCTTCCTTGAGAAGTCTTTTTGGTTGTGCGCTTGCTTCCTGGCGGCATGACCTCATGAGGCCAAGCTGCTATACTTAATATATTAAGTAAGTGAGGTTTCTATGAGCAAAAAGAGTATCGGAATCATCGTTATTGTCATTATTATCCTCGTTGGCGTGGGGATCGGCGTGTATGCACTGATGCACCAGCCATCTGCAGCAACCCTTCCCAAAACACCATCGGCCTCGTCGACGGCGCCGACGACCAGTTCGACGGATACCATTATTCAGACCAAGACGTCCTCGAGCGCCGGTCAGTATCTCGCAGATGAAAACGGCAGCGCCCTGTACACCTATAACGGAGACACGAACGGCGTCAGTAACTGTAATGGCACCTGCCTCCTCGGTTGGCCAGTCTATGCGCCGGGTAATCCAGCTCCGACGACACTGCCTGCAAATGTCACGATTATTGCGCGCTCTGACGGTACGCCTCAATTTGCTTACAAGGGCATGCCACTCTACACATTTAGTGGTGATGTGAATGGCAACGTTTCTGGCGACGGTGTATCAAACTTTGCGGTCGCTCGACCGTAAGTTTGGTCGGCTCGATCGAGACGCTTACTCTTGCGAAACAGTGGTGAAAAGGGTATAATCTAGCAAGTTGTCGCAGTCCAGCGACCACGTGGGCCAGTAGCTCAGCTGGTTAGAGCGTCTGCCTCTTAAGCAGAATGTCGTGGGTTCAAGTCCCACCTGGCCCTCCAAAATCAGAATTTAAGTGAACCGAGTTCAAGTCCACAGACTTCGGCCGTCCAAATGGAATAGTATAAAAAGACCTCTCGGGGTCTTTTTTGTTACAATAAGCGTAATGACACAAAAAATAAAAATACATTTCGTGTGTCGTGGCAATATCCACCGTAGTCGATTAGCAGAGGCCTACGCCAGATCAATCCTCGGAGATGGATATGAGATCTCTTCAAGTGGCATTGAGGCGGCAAGATACTCCCAGAGCTTTCTTTCGCCATGGGCAAAAATACTCAGCAACGAACATGGCTTAACAAAATATTTGACACATCATCGAACGCAAACAAACAGTGGGATTTTAAAGGCTCAAGACATCATTGTATTTATGAACACCGATGTATATAAGGATGCCGCATTGTCTTACGACTTCGACCCGCTTAAAAGCGTCACCTGGAGAATAAAGGACAGAGAAGATTGGGCAGATGACGTCAAACTGCACGATATGCGTCAGCGAACATACAAAGCAGTTGTCAGGTTCATGAAAGAACTTCAATACGAGCTTACCCACGGCGGCTGGATTGACATTGTCGACGAAAATAATGAACCGTTAGGCTTTAGTTTGCCAGTTGGCATTGCCAGCAAAAACGCGGCTTGGTGTCGGGGCGGGCAAGTGATTATTACGACGCCGCACAAGAGAACACTGATAGAGAAGCGCTCAAGGAACATTGTATTTTCCCCCTCCATGATTGATATTTCAGTCGGGGGTCATGTGGATGCCGGAGAGCGACCAGAAGATACGATCGTCAGAGAAGTGTTTGAGGAGCTAGGCCTGGAGGCCGCCAAGGGGGATTTCAAGTTCCTCGAGGTATATAAACACAAGGGATACCACCCGAGGTATAAAAAGTACGGCTGCTACTTTGACTACGTCTACCACTTGCCACTTAAAGTCGAAGACCCAATATTGACATTGCAGGAAGAAGAGGTTGAGTTCGCGAAATTCCTCTCACTTCCTCAGCTCAAAAGGTTACTACGCTACAGTCGACTAAAAAATCTTGGTATGCTGAGCTACAACCACAGTTTCTATAAAAAGATGGTGCAGCTCGCAGGCATCCTCAACTAATATTCTGCTATAGTCATAAGCATGAAAAAGAATTATCTCACATTGTACAAGATAGTCTTCGGGCTACTCGGATTCAGCGCGCTGATCACAGAAATTGTTGTGACTGGCCAACGCGGCACATTCAACCCAGCAAACTTCTTTAGCTACTTTACGGTTGAGAGTAATATCTTTGCCGTCATTGCATTTCTACTCGGCGCACTTGCCATATATTCCGGCAAAAAAGTTAAAGGTGTTGATCTTTTCCGGGGTGCAGCTACATTCTACATGGTCGTTACCGGCATCGTATTTGCAGTCTTACTATCTGGCCTGGATGTCGAGCTGACAGCTGTACCATGGGACAATATCGTCCTGCACTATATCATTCCGGTCGCGATCGCAGTCGATTGGCTGTTAGACCATCCTGTTCGTCGCATTGCATTTAAAAAAGCTTTGGTATGGGCAACTTTTCCAGTTCTCTACCTGGCGTATTCATTAATTCGTGGCGCGAATGTCGGATGGTATCCGTATCCGTTCCTCAACCCGACAAACGGCTATGGCCCAGTAGCAGTTGTGAGTGTTGCCATCTTGATCGTTGCCCTTGTGCTGATTTTCCTCATGACGCGTATCGGTAAACCCGCCAAGAAAAAATAACCTCCGCTTTAAGGCGAAGGTTATAGATTCAATAGGATTTCTATTTTGCAAGTGAAGGGGCAGTTGAGCCTTTGTCGTTCCATTTTGACTTATCAACACCGAGCCAGACCAGCCAGACAATCGGCAGGAAGATGGCGAGCAGTACGAATGTGCCGTCTTTGCCGAGTTTCTTGCCAATGTGATACATCGCGATAAACACGAAGACAGCCGAGACGTAGTTGACGAGTGGGATGATGGCCAGAATGGCCCAAATACCTTGTTGGCCACCAATCTCGAGCAGTTTCCAGGTGTTATAGAAAGGTACCCAAGCGATCCAAGAAGGGAGGCCGGCTTTTTTGAAGATGCGGCCCAAGAAGATGGCGACCACCACATAAACGGCGGCGAGCAAGATAAGCCAAAAGATTAAGAAGCCAATGCCAACAGCTGCTGCTGTTGCGGCGTCGGCAGGAGTGACTGCGTTGCTTGAGTCCAAAGAGGTTGTTGTGTAGTAATAGCTTTGTGCGAGATGTGATATGAATGTCATAATGGTTTCATTGTAGCACATGATTTGCTAAGCTGAAGGGTAATGAGAACCCTTAACGGACAAGAACTGGTTGGCTATATGGAAGAGCGCCAGGCGAGGCAAGTCCGAGCTTTGCGCCAAGCTTCACATGTTGCCCCAAAACTAGCCATTATTCAAACCAATGATGATCCTGTGATCGATGTCTATGTTGGGTTAAAGAAGCGATATGGCGAGGAGATCTTGGTAGATGTTGAAATTCACAAGATTTCTCATATGGACTTGATGACAACTATTGCTCAGTTGAATAAAGACGACACGGTTCACGGCATTATCATTCAATTACCACTCCCCGACCCCGGAATGACTGATGCGGCCGTGAATGCGGTTGATCCCGCTAAAGACGTCGATGGGCTAGGCGAGAAGTCGATCTATACACCAGCCACTGCTATGGCGATTGACTGGCTGTTGGCTGGCTATAACGTTGACCTACGAGGCAAAACGATCGCTATTGTCGGCAGCGGGCGACTAGTCGGAGCACCTCTGGCAAAATTATGGCAGGCGAATGGCCTAGAGCCCCAGGTATACGACGAGTCAACAAGTGAACTCGGCGAGAAATTAAAACAGGCGAGTGTGATTATAACCGCAACTGGCGTTGCAGGCCTGATTACCAGTCAAATGATCCAACCCGGCGCAGTGGTGGTAGATGCCGGCACATCTTCGGAGTCTGGCAAAATTGTCGGCGACGTCGCGCCCGACGTCCGCGAAAGGGAAGATCTGACAATAACACCAGAAAAGGGAGGCGTCGGTCCCCTAACGGTCACTGCCCTATTCGATAATGTGATTCAGGCCGCGCAAGCGACTGTTAAGAGCTAAACTCCCAGGGCTTCTTTGACGCGCTGGACAACCTGGCGAGGGGTTAACTCGGCTTTCACGATATAACTATCGATCCCAAGGCTGCGAATTTCTTTGGGAGATTCTTCCTCGCCGAGATTGGTGAGGATAATAACGGGGATATCTTTGCCCCAAGGTTTCTTACGAATGATACTCAGCGCTTCAGCGCCGCCCATTTGAGGCATCTGGAGGTCCATCAATATGAGGTCGGGGACAAAACTCTCAACCATGGCAACGCCACGCTCACCGTTGTTGGCAAGTTGGACTTCAAAGCCATCGGCTTCAAATTTCATTCGATACATTTGGCTAATTACGGCGTCGTCTTCAATGATGGCAATTTTGGTCATGCATCCATCATACGTGACTACTGTCAGGCGTACAAGCTTATGCTACAATTAACTGAAAGGTAACAATACAAACACATGAAAGATCTCGCACCATCCATCTACCGTCAGCGCCTTGTCATTGAGGGCTATCCGAAATCGTCTATTAGCGATGCTCAGATTAAGGAATATCTCTCGAAACTCTCCAAGGTTATTGAGATGCATCAGCTCATTGAGCCGGTGACGCATCGTAGTGATACCTTTGGCTGGGCTGGTTGGATTCATTGGGAAACGTCAGGCGCGCACTTTTATGCCTGGGATCAGCCGACCCTTTTCTTTAGTGTTGATATTTACACCTGCAAAGCCTTTAGCCCTGCAGACGCCGTCAAGTTTACTAAGGATTTTTTTGAGAGTGACACGGTTGAATTCAAGGAGTTCTAATGATTGATCAAGATCAAACTGCTCGAGAAATAATTCCGCCAACATATTCCTTATCTCCCGAGAAAGTCGCGGAGTACACAGCCGATTTAATTGATGATCCCCGGACGCTCGAAGTGCCCGCGAAATACCAGTTTGCGGCCATTAAGGTTGGCTCTAATGAACCGCAATCAAATCTTGCACGACATTTGGAGCGAGTCGTATTCGAGCGAGCTTTTGAGAACGATGCCGCACTAATGACTGAAGCATATCGGCCCTACGAACCAGCTAGCACGTTCTTTATTGTGCTCGATCGCAAGAATCGTCAAGCAGCTGGTGCGTTGCGGGTGATCCGAAACTCCCCAGCTGGATTCATGTCGCTCAATGATGTTGAGGATGAGGAATTTGGTCTAGATAAAGATGAAGTAATTGCCGCCCATCATGTAGATGATCTAGACGAGTTGCTAGATATCGCGACCGTGGCAATGTTGCCAGAGTATCGTCGTCAAGCCGGCCCTGTCATTAGAGGTTATCGAGCAATGTTTGTTTGGGCGCAGGAACATGGCATTAAGCATTTTGTCTCAATGATTGACGAGCAACCACTTGAAAAGATGAAACAATTCTTTGGCATTCCATTTGAGTTAATGCATGGCGCTAAGCCGGCTCCGTATATGGGCTCAAAAATGACCTACCCGGTATATGGCTATGCGCCAGAGTTTATTCCCAAAATGGGGCAGCATATGCGGACTCCGTCTGGTCTACTCGCTCATCGAGCACTACTCACAATGGTAAAGGGGCGCGATGACGTCGCCCTTGTGCTCGGCGACAGACAAGAGCGACTGTCAAAATAAAAACGCTTAAGCTACACTAAAGGCGTGGAATTAGCCATAATCATTATTGCCTGTGTCATTAATTTGGCACTCGGTACGTTTGTCTTACTCAGGGATACGAAAGCCCGCTTTGGTCGCGTGTTCTTTGTGATGACGAGCTTCCTCTGTTTATGGATTGTCTCGAGCTACATCACTGAACTGCAATCGCAACCACTCGTTGTTAATGATGTTACTAACAGGCTAGCCTTTGTTGGCGGCTACGGCGCGCTGCTCAGTGGCCTCATCTTTACTTACTTGTTCCCAATCAAGCGCAAAATAGCTCGAGTTGAGAAGCGTCTAGTAGTAGTTATTAGTGCGCTGATCTTTGGTCTATCGGCGACGCCACTTGTCGCAGGTATGGTGTCGATTGGTGCAAATGGGGCAATTGAGTTTTCGAATGGACCACTGGTGGCGGTATATGTCGCGTGTTTTGCAGGTGTACTTGCCCTCATTGTTCGCAACCTTGTTAAGTTGCCAAAGCACCTCGATCGTAACAGCCGTTCCCAAGCCCATGTCATGCTGCTGGCCTTTGCCCTAACCGCATTGGCTGGGATTCTCTTGAACGTCGTCATCCCGATCTTTACAGATAGCTGGGATACAACTCGTCTCAGCTCACTGTCGACGGTGATTCTAGCCAGTGCGATTGTGTATGCAGTCGTGAGGCATGGCCTATTTGATGTCAGGCTGGCCGTAGTTCGAACTTCTGCGTACGTACTTTCATTGCTGACGTTGGGTGGGCTTTACTATGCTATCGCGTTCACCCTCTCCCAGACACTACTTAACGATACGTCCTTAATTCAGCCGCTGGGCATCGTTCTGGCGCTTCTCTTGGCCTTTATTTTCCAACCGATCAAGCGCTTCTTCGATAAGATTACCAACAAACTTTTCTACAAAGACAATTATAATATCGACGACTTCTTTGGGTCGTTGAACCGCATTCTTAATTCGACAACCAATTTGACACAACTGCTAGAACGATCGGCTACTGTCATCGCCCAAACTCTCAAGGCGGAGGAGGCATTGTTCTTTATTTACAAACCAGGAACTGGACGACACTTAATTGCTGGGACTGAAAAGCACTCGAAACTTGCGGTTGGCGACGCCGACTTGCTTGGTGAATACTCAAGGCAGCATCCGGGCATTATCGTTGGCTCGGAGTTAGAGCAAAAAAGCCATATTCGTCGCTTACTTCTTAGTAATAAACTCGTAATTGTCGTGCCGCTGCTGCAGAATGACGTGATTATTGGCTATCTCTGTCTCGGCGAACATCGTGCTTCAAGTTATAGCAACCGTGATATCAAGGTGCTGGGTGCCATTTCCGACGAGCTCATTATTGCGATTCAGAATGCTCTTTCGGTCCAGGAGGTGAAGGACTTGAACGCGACATTGCAACAGCGCGTTGATGAAGCCACCAAAGAACTGCGCGCCAGCAATGCCCAGCTTCAAAAGCTCGACGAGGCCAAGGACGAGTTTATCAGCATGGCCAGTCACCAATTACGTACGCCGTTAACCAGTATTAAAGGTTATATTAGTATGCTAGTTGAAGGGGACGTGGGCAAAGTATCACCCGAGCAAAAACACCTTCTGGATGAGGCGTTTATTAGTAGCGAGCGCATGGTTCGACTCATTGGTGATTTCTTGAATGTGTCTCGTTTACAGACGGGAAAGTTCATCATTGAAAGACATCCGGTGAACCTCGCGAAAGTAGTGGCGCAGGAAATCGAGAGTCTCGAGCCGAATGCGGCGGCTCGTGGTATGAAGTTCACCTACTCGCAGCCAAAAGTGTTCCCAGACTTAAATATCGATGAGTCAAAGATCCGACAAGTGATCATGAACTTTGCCGACAACGCCATCTACTACTCAAAAGAGGGTAAGCCGATCAAAATTGCACTCGAAGCCGACAAGAAGATAGTGACGTTCACTGTGAAGGATTCAGGAATTGGTGTGCCCGAGAAGGAGAAAGAGCATCTCTTTAATAAATTCTTCCGTGCAACGAATGCCCGCAAACAGCGTCCAGACGGCACGGGCGTAGGGCTATTCTTAGCCAAGAAGGTCATCGATGCGCACGATGGCGAGATTATTTTCGAATCAAAAGAGGGTCGTGGAAGTACCTTCGGGTTTAGTCTGCCGATTAAGTAGCTATGCGCCGGTTGAAATGTGAACGATCTCAATAATCATCACGACGAGTGCTGCCGCGATAGCGACACCGATCAAGACTGGTCGAGCGATCCGTTTGTGGTCAAACCACCACTGCCCTATCCACGATCGATTAACTGCCGAAACATGCGTAATCACTGGCCGAACGACCGATGAGTCAACGCCGGTGTAAACTTTGTTGCGCTTCTTTTTCTGCTTGTTAGCCATAGTGACTACATTATAACAAAAACAACCCCGCTTTTAAGGGCGGGGTTGTTTGGCCTGAATCGCTTCAGATGAGTGAGCGGTCAGACTCTTAGAGGTTCTTATTCAAAGCACGGCGGCTGTGAATGAAGTAACCAAGGCTTGCAACAATCGCACCGAGTCCGAGGAAACTAAGAATAGTTGTCGTAGGACCAGTATGTGGCAACGGTGGCGTACAACGTGCGTCACCTACTGGAATGCCTGGAAGACATTCGTTTGGTGAACAGGTCACGTTAACTGTAACGTCAGCCGAAGCTTCTTTGTAACCACTTGAAGTTGTGACGCGAGCAACGTTAGTTAACGTGTTCGGGCCACAGCTCAGCGCACTCTTGTCAGCAACTTTCGCGCTGAACTTAAGGAATGCGTTACCTTGTGGGGCATACGAACCGATGTTTAGACCGTTAGTCGTAATACCTTCTGAGGTAGCTTGGTAGCTGTTGTTAGTCTTTGAGTTAGCAATCAGCGTGCTGTTTGTGACATAGCTCACACCTTTTGGCAGAGTGTCGTTCACGGTCACGTTGTCTTGCTGAGTTGAACCAGTGTTCGTGTAAGTAACCTTGTACTGGACAGTGCTACCTGGAGTGGTTGCACCGCTAGTAGACCAAGTCTTACCACCGTCAACACTTACTGTCTTTTGAACAGTAAAGTTTGGTTGGTTAACCGTAAACTTGAAGTCTACGAAACCAGAATACTGAGTACAACCAGGAAGGACGCCATCAAGGTGATCATAACCGAGGTTTGTTCCGGTTGTGAACAGGCTGTCAGGAAGAGTCGAGCCGTTAACTGCACCGTTGCTAGTGATTTTTGCTGAGCCAGTGACGTAGTCGATAGACATAGCACCACCAGTAGCGTTGGTAGCAGTTGCAGTGTCATAAACGGTACCAGGGGTAGCGTTTGAGGCACTAATGTAACCGTTAATGTTCGCAGTACCACCGGCGTTTACCACACCAGGGATTTGCATACGAAGCATTGCGTTGAGGGCTTTGCCCTCACCGCTGTCGTTAAGGACAGTTGCGGCGTTGTTGTGATAGAAAACTTGGACATCGTAGGTTTTACCAGCTTGCAATGAAACTGTTTTACCAAAGCTGTCCGCTGTACCATCTTGTTTGATACGAACGAAGCTGCGCTCGTCACCAACAACAGGGTTGTCAGTAATCGAGTCAAAAGTCACGTGATCGGCAGGGTTTGCCATTGTGTACGTTGGACGGTCGGGACCGTAGGCCATTGCAACTGTAGGGATGATAATTGCGGCAGCGATCATCAACACAACAGCGCTAAAGCGCTTTGGAGCACGACGAATGAGTGAAGTTAATTTACTCATAGTTCTCCTTTTCTTGATTTATCTCGCAGATGAAATCAAATTATTGTTAATCAATTAATATACGATTGTTGAAGCCGTGTTGTTAAAAGTTACAAATCAGATCATTACACTGTGCATGTCTGAGTCTAGGACTCATCGACTGCACGTCCTCGACGCTGGGCTGTGAAGCTCAAAGCGGAGGGGGTTGGTGGCGGCGAGTTCGCACTCGCCGCCACCAGGTTGGGTGGACTACTTGTCCGGGTCGGAACTTGACGTTCCGGGGCTGTCCGTAGCGGGGGCTTGTGGAGCCACCGATGCGGAAGGCGACGGCGACGGCGAAGGGCTTGCACCCTGGGCCGGCAAAGCGTCTTTCCCCTTGTCTCCGGTGGCGTTGCCAGCGAGTCCAATGGATCCGCTCGAACCGTCACCGAGTGTTGTTCCGTTCTGCAACGCGTCGCCACCTGGCAGGTAGGACGTGCCGTTCTGATCCGTGGGGATCAGCGAACCGTCCTTGCTGTCGATGACCCAGCGGCACTCGGCGGGGACCCACTTGTATGTCTTGCCGGGTGAAGCGGGCTTGATGCAGACGGTGGTGTGATGTCCGCACTTGTTCGTAGCCGTCACGACGCAGACCGAAGTGGTCTTCGGAGGCGCACAGATCGACGTGTAGTCCTTCGGGTTGAAGACCTCGGGACGCTGGTCCGTGAAGTTGAATCCGAAGTAGTACGCCGGCAGGCACTGACCTTTGAGCGTCCACGCGAACGTGATCGCCGACAGGTGCTCCTGGCTGGTGTTCTTGAGGACGTCAGGGACGCCCGCAGTCGCACCGGCAGTGTGCCAGTTCTGAACGCTCCACGGTGACTGGATGCCACCGGGGTTCATCTGCTGGATGATGCTGACGAGCGCCTCGACGTATGCCTGGAACAGCTTGTTCCGGGCGGCGTACTTGTCGAGGTTGTCGCCCTTGTGGAAGACGAGGGTCTCAGCGACGTTGTTGATCCGATCGAGCTTCAGCCCGTTCAGGAACTTCTTCAACGCGCCGTTTCCATCGAGGTTGTAGACCTTGTGGTTCGTGCCGGGAACGGTGAAGTTCCCGACGACGTAGCCAGCGGTCAGGGCGGTGTAGGGATCGATGCACCAGGCGTTGCCCTGATCGACGGAGTAGCCGGGAACGGTCGTGGCCAACAGGATCAGCTGGTTGCTGATGCCGTCGGTCAAGGTCCGCTTGGCGTCTGCCGTCTTGGCAGGGCTGCCCGGTCCGTAGATCGGAGCAGCGTGGATGACCGCATCCGTGAGACCCAGTTTGTCGACCGTGCACGTGAACGTGTTCGCGTGGAAGGTCGCTTCCTTGGTGTACTCCTGGACTTGGGCATTCGTGTAGTGCTGGGTGGTGCCGTCTTTCGGCGGGGCCGTGCAACCTGCCAACGACGCTCCTACGAGCGCCACGGCAGATGTCGCGACCACCACACGGGTGAACAGACGCATTGGATTCCTCTCATATGCGCTCGTAGAACTTTGTCGAAAGTGACAGGTGTCTAAACAAACCTACAATGTAATCGAGACGAAGCCGAAGCCATCGTCAAGACATGCACTGTAATGATCTGACTTGTTAACGACCTCCTCCACCTGGTTAGGTTCTCACACCTACACCGTGGATGATGTTACTAATCTATCACATAAGTAGAGAAATGTCAATAACGTAAGCAACATAACCACCAAAAGCACAAGCTTTTTGCACACCTACGCTATATCTAGCGTCTAACAGATATAAAAAGCACCATATAGAATAACGTTTGACATCACTTGTCAAGGGGAGTATAACTGCAATTTGAATACGGAGCAGTTTGTGACGCGCACTGGCGAAGGACGCCGGAGTGAAACTGTAGTGGTCCCCCGACCACTCGTATGTATATTGAAGGGTAGTAGTAATTTGGCTGAATGCACTTGCAGCGACGACATCAGGAGCGTCGCAGCATGGATCAGGAGCACCTACAAAGGTTCGAGGGGCCTCGTTCGCTTGATTGCGACCGAGCCAGCTCGCGCCAGGACTGCGGAGACGATCTTGGGGTCGTACGCCACCACGTCGAAGAAGCTCACCAAGCTGCTCGACAGGGTCGGCGACACCGACGTCATGCGTCTGAGCGCGCTTCGAGAGGCGCTCACGCACCTCGCGCACAGCGACCAGTTCTCGGGTCGAGTCGCTCGCATCCTGGAGAGCCAGGAGCGCACGTTCGACCCGAAGCTCGACAGCAAGCTGGCAGTCGCATGAGTGCCGTGGAGGTCGTCATCCCCTGGGATGGCCAGAACTACACGGTCTCGGCGAGCACCATGGCGGTCATCGACCGCTGCGTGGCAAGCAATGCAGGCGCGTTCACAGCTCAAGTTGCCCGTGAGGTCAACGACAAGCTGGTGGAGCGCGCCAAGAAAGCCAAGAAGGGTCTCACCCCGCTCTACACGGCACAGAAGGAGCTGTACATCTACGCGCTCTTCGTTGGCGATCTTCATGCCTCGGAGATGACGTGGTTGGCGCAGGTCCTCGGTGGCAATGGTGTGAGATACATCTGCGTCGCCGCTGCAAAGCGACGACAGCGCCGCCTCAACGCCGCATAGCACTACCCCCGAGTCAGTCTCCGTACGGGATTGACTCAAAACCGTCCGGAACCGTAGCAATTCAGCTACGGTTCCGGACGGGCAACACAACTTAGACCGCCCCTAGCCCCTAGTCAAGAAGGGGTTTTTTTGATACAATTTCTCGAGTCGACAGATGTTTTTTGACTTATTCGTTGGATGGTCTCATCGTCTAACGGTTAGGACACCAGGTTTTCATCCTGGCAATCGGAGTTCGATTCTCCGTGAGATCACCAAACGAATCAGTTAACACTCCTCGACTTACACAACACTAAACAAGGGACAACGTAATGGGAATTATTTTCAAACGTACAAAAATCTTAGCAACGGTCGGACCGGCCACTAATACTCCTGAATTGATCGAGGAGATGATCAGTTCTGGTGCCAATGGCCTCCGTTTAAACTTTAGTCACGGCTCATACGAAGAACGCGACTTGCAACTTGAGTGGATCCGGTCGGCCCAGAAGAAAAACGGTAAACCAGTGGCAATCTTGCAAGATTTACAGGGGCCAAAGATTCGTCTTGGTGCACTAGTAGACAATCATTTCGAGGTCAAAAAAGGCGACGAGCTGATCCTCGATCATGCGGCCGAGCATGATGGCTACACGTTGCCAATTCAATATAACCTCGCCGACAAGGTAAAAGTGGGCGAGCCAATCTACATTTACGATGGTAAAGTTCGCACCACTGTCATCGAGATTACCTCCGATACTGCGATTAAAGTTCGTGTTGAAAATGACGGAACTTTGATGAGCAAAAAGGGTATTAATCTGCCCGATACTAACTTTGGTGGCGACATCCTCACCCCTAAAGACCTCGAAGACATCGAATACGGCCTTGATAAAGGTTTTGATTTTGTGGCAATTAGCTTTATCCAAGGTGCTGATGATATTCACGCATTGCGTCAAATCCTTGTTGCTGGTGGCTCGAACGCTCAGATTATTGCTAAAGTTGAGACAAAAGCAGCGATTGAAGACAGCGTCCTCGAGGAAATCGTTAAAGCCAGCGATGCCGTCATGGTTGCCCGTGGTGACTTGGCCGTTGAGGTTGGTGCTGAAGTGGTTCCGATCGTCCAACGCCGCATCATTGCGCTCTGTCGTAAATACGGCAAAATCAGCCTGGTCGCCACTCAAATGATGATGAGTATGGTAGAGAACCCAGAACCAACTCGCGCCGAGGTTAGTGACGTTGCTAATGCCGTGATTCAAGGCGCTGACGCCGTCATGCTCTCAGATGAGACGGCTAATGGTAAATATCCTCTTGAAACCATTGCGGCTATGAAAAAAGTGATTCTTTACACCCAAGAACATGCCCCAGTTGCGCCGTTGCACGACCCAATGATTACAAAGAACTTGCAGCTCGATGCGATTAGTACTGCTGCAGTGAAATTGGCTGAACAACTAAACGTTGCAGCCATTATTGCCGAAACAAAATCCGGCGCCACGGCAGCCAGTATTGCGGCGCATCGCCCAAACATGGCGATTATCAGCGTGAGTAGTGAAATGCAGACCGCTCAACAGCTTGGTTTGAGTTACGCCAACCGCAGCTATGTTCGCCCAGACGGCGCAGAAGCTGGGTTCGACCTCGCCAAAGAACTGAAGCGCGATGGTCTATTTGGTGAAGGCCAAGCCACGGTTATCATCGTCAGCGGCCAACAGCCTGGAATCATAGGAACTACAGACACGATCAAAGTCCGCGTGCTAGAATAAAAGCAGATAAAAAGGTGGGCATTCTTGAGCTTTTTCAAACTGACAATTCGTGATGTACCGCTCGAAAACCAGATCGTTTTGGTGCGAGCTGACTATAACGTTCCGCTGAATAAAAAAGGCGAGATCGATAACGATCTGCGCATTCGCGCCAGTTTGCCAACCATTCAATATTTACTCGATCATCACTGTAAAGTCGTCGTTATGAGCCATCTCGGTCGACCCGAGGGGCGCGACGAATCGCTCAGCTTGGAGCCAATTGGGGTTCGTTTGAGTGAGCTCATTCATCACCCAGTTCAATTTGTCGACGATTGTATCGGTGATAGAGTCATTCAGGCGGTCAAAAAAGCGCCGGCTGGCACGATTGTGTTGCTGCAAAACCTTCGTTTTTATAAGGAGGAAGAAGCTGACGATGAAGTGTTCGCCAAGAAGATCGCGACAGCAACGGGGGCACGTTACTTCGTTCAAGACGGGTTCGGTGTTGTGCACCGAGCTCATGCCAGTACCCATGCGATTACGCTGTGCATTCCCAGTGTAGCCGGGCTCCTGCTTGAAAAAGAATATACGATGCTGACCTCTGCTATGGAATCGCCAAAACGACCCCTGGTGGCAGTGCTTGGTGGCGCCAAGATTAGCGACAAAATTCCCTTTGTGGAACGGTTCGTAAAAGTCGCTGATAAATTAATCATCGGTGGTGCTATGGCCAACACCTTTCTGGCCTACAAAGGATTCAACATGGGCGCCAGCCTATTCGAGGCCGACCAAAACGAGCTTCTGGACAAGATCTATTGGGCAGCTGGTGAAAAAGTTGGCGGTGATAATATCGACGAATTTATTATTTTGCCAACAGATGTCGCAGTATCAAAAGACCCAACGCCAACGGCGACGCGCCAAAGTGTTGCACTAGCGGACATCAAGCCTGACGACAAAGCGCTCGACATTGGTGACGAATCAATTGAGCACATGGTCAAAGAGTTGGATGGCGCCAAAACGGTCATCTGGAATGGCACGCTCGGCTACGCCGAACTGCCCGCTTTTGCGCATGGTTCAGCCCGTTTGGCGCTGACGCTGGCGACTCACCCTGAGATTACCTCGATCATTGGTGGTGGCGATACGGCTGACTTTGCCCTCAAATGGGACGCCCAAGATGGCAAGAGCTTTACGCATGTTTCCACCGGTGGAGGTGCTAGCCTTGAACTGATGGAGGGCGAGAAGCTACCAGGGATAGAAAGTTTGCTAGATGCTCACAAATAAGCTACACTTAACACTAATAAGCATAAGTGGTATCTTCTAAATGGCTAGGGACAAAACGCTCGTTATCGGCAACTGGAAAATGAACCTCGGGGTTCATGAAGCTAGTCTGTACCTTCACCGACTCTCGACTACTGTTAAAACACATCGCGATGTTGAAATTGTCTTGGCGCCAACGATGTTGACGTTGCAAACATTGAGTTTGCAGGTGAACTATCGCCAGTTCAAGCTGGCCGCTCAGAACTTTTATTGGCGCGATCACGGTGCATTTACTGGTGAAGTTTCGGCCACGCAACTTCGTGGCATTGTTACCTACGCCCTCGTTGGCCATTCGGAACGACGTCATATTTTCCACGAATCGGACAAAGACACCCGCGCCAAGGTCCAAGCGGCGATTCGTAATGGCATCACCCCTGTACTTTGTGTTGGTGAAACGGCTAGCGAACGCGCCGACGGCGAAACTCAAGATGTCTTGCACGACCAATTAATCGGCGGTCTCGCCAATGTCACCAGCGAAGAGCTTGGGGATATTGTCATTGCTTACGAACCAGTTTGGGCAATTGGGACAGGTCAAAATGCGACTCCTGGCGATGTGACGAGCGCTGTACGATCAATCCGCAATCAATTGAAGCACTTATATGGTTCAAAAGCCGCCGACGAAGTACGCGTCCTCTACGGTGGTAGCGTGACCGCCGATAGTGCAGCTGAGTATGTTGGGCTATCAGAGATTGATGGACTTCTCGTCGGTGGTGCCAGCTTGGACGAAAAGGTGTTTAGTAATATTGTTGAAAAAGCTTATGCAGCTGGCAAGAAAGATAAATAGGTGGGGACGCAATGCAAGATATAGATTTTGATGAATTAGACCGAGCAGTTAGCTCCGCAACTGGATCGCCTGCTGAAACGCCTGCCCCTGATGCACCAACCACTAGTGATGATAGTGTGACCGTCAGGACTTCGACGCCTGCGCCTACCACACCGGCAGCTCGTCGCAGCAGTGGTCGTTTCATGGATGTGGTTCACCCCTCATCAGATATGCGCCCTGCAACTCCCGAGCGCTCAACCCCTCGTCCACCTGAGCCACGAGAAGAAGAACCAGCTGCTCGTTCAACCGATTGGCCCGATCCACTCGATTTTCATGGTTTTACTGGCGACGAATTAGATGAGAAAAAAGAGGAAGAGCCTCCTAAAGCTGTTGAGCCGGAAGAGCCCGTCAAAGAAGAAGATCCAGAAGTGGTAGCACCTCTTGAATCGCCATTTCTGAGCGGCACAAAAGTAGAAAAGCGACCACTTGGCGCATTCTCTTTTGACACTCCCGAAACGCCAGCCGAGCCGGAAGCTCCCGCGGAATCCGAGAAAGCTCCAGAGGAGGAAAAACTCCTCGAGGCACCAGACGAAGAATTATTAGAGGCGAAGACCGAGCCGGAAGAAGCCCCTAAAGAAGAAGAAAAACCCGAGGAACCAGCAGAAGAGCCCGCTCCCGCCCCCGAACCCGAAGAGCCAACTGGTCCAACCTCCATTACTCAACAGTACAAAGAGACCCCATCTAAAGACGAAGAATCTGGTCCAATCTACGCGGCCGAAGCGACAACTCTTGCCCTGACTCACTCTCCAAAGAAACGCTCGAGCGCACTTATTCTCATTTGGATTATCGCCCTTATATTAGTTGGTGTCGGCGCTGGCCTGGCCATCTATTTCCTCGTATTACCGACTCTTCACACCTAGTCTGAGTCGCCCGATTCGGCTATAATAGAGAGAATGAATTTACTTGAGGGTTTAAACGAGGCACAAGCAGAGGCCGCGCAGGTTACAACTGGGCCTTTGCTCATTTTGGCGGGGGCGGGAAGTGGTAAAACCAAGACGCTGACTCACCGAATTGCTCGCCTCGTGGCCGACGAAGGTATCTGGCCAAGCAAGATTTTGGCCGTTACTTTTACCAATAAAGCCGCCCGCGAAATGCGTGAGCGCCTCAGCACTCTTCTTGAACAGCCGAATGATCGCAATTTTATGCCGTGGATGGGAACCTTCCACAGTATTTGCGTACGCTTACTGCGAATGGACGGCCACGCGATTGGCATTAGCCGCAATTTCGTCATTTACGACGAAGATGATCGTCGGGCGCTGATCAAACAGGCCATGAAGCAGCTCTCGATCGGTGATAAGGAATTGAAACCCGCAGCCGCCAGCAGCGCGATTAGTAATGCCAAAAATGAAATGCAGAATCCCGATGAATATGAGGCTTTGGCGAAGTACCCCTTTGAAAAGAACATAGCCAAGCTCTACAGACGCTACGAATCAATGCGTAGGGAAGCTGGTGCCCTCGATTTTGATGATCTATTGCTTGATGGTGTGCGACTTCTTCGTGATTCTCCCGAAATGCGCACTAAATGGCGTGATCATTTCTCGCATATTCTCATCGACGAGTATCAGGACACTAACGCGGCGCAATATCATCTGATCAAATTGTTGGTGAACGACGACAAAAATCTCTGTGTGGTCGGGGATGACTGGCAATCGATTTATAGTTGGCGAGGGGCAGATTTTACAAACATTTTGAACTTCGAACGGGATTTCCCGGGTGCGAAGGTCGTGAAACTCGAACAAAATTATCGAAGTACCGGCAACATCCTCGAAGCGGCCGCCAATGTCATCTCTAAGAACGTCCAGCGCACCGAGAAAAAGCTTTGGACTGCCGAAGGGCCCGGTTCGCCGGTCCAAGTTCACGGTGTCTACGACGAGGCAGAGGAGGCGAATCTAGTTGGGGAGCGCATCTCGACTCACGTGGCCATGAAAGCTCGTTCTTTCGGTGATTTCGCTGTGTTATATCGTACGAACGCCCAGAGTTACACTTTGGAACGTGCTTTTTTGCAGTTACGTATCCCCTACCAATTAGTTGGCGGCGTGCGTTTCTATGACCGTAAAGAAATCAAAGACATTATTGCCTATTTGCGACTTCTCTATCAACCAAATGATCGGATGAGTTTTAGCCGTATCGTCAATATTCCAGTTCGTGGTATTGGCGCGACGAGTTTAGAGAAGTTCCTGAACTGGCAGTCTGAAAAGGGTATCGATATCATTACTGCCCTCAATGAAGTTGAAGAAGCGGGAATTATTGCTGGCAAGGCCAGGCAGGGGTTAGGTGATTTGGGGCGGATTCTGAGAAGTATGGCCGAGTTGGTTGAGACCGCCAGTCCAACTGAACTCGTTGAAGCGGTTCTGGCAAAGACTGGCTATCGAAATTATATTCTGGACGGCACCCCACAGGCCGAAGATAGGGAAGCCAACATCGGTTCCCTACTCTCTGATGCCCAGACCTTCACTGCCCTACCTGATTTCCTCGAAGAAGTTGCCTTGATGTCGAGTATGGATACTGCTGACGATGGCCAAAAAGTCACGCTAATGACGCTGCATGCCGCTAAAGGCCTAGAATTCCCAGTCGTCTTTATCGTCGGTATGGAAGAGGGAATCATTCCGAGCGCGCGATCATTTGAATCCGGCGCCGCTGCACTCGAAGAGGAGCGCCGCCTATGCTACGTCGGTATGACTCGAGCCCGCGAGGAACTTCATCTCAGCTATGCCTACAGCCGCCTGCAGTTCGGCCAACGCACCTATAACCCAATGTCCCGCTTCATCACAGACATGGGTGATCAAGTAGCTGCCACAACTCCTCAAATGTTTGGACAGTCAAACAATGATGAACCTTTTTATAGCGACGAATTAGCGCTCGAAATCGGCGATCAAGTGAAGTCGGCTGCCTTTGGTGCTGGTGAGGTGATTGATATTGATGGATTAGCCGTTACAGTCGCCTTTAGAAGTGGTCAAACCAAAAAGCTAAACGCTGAATACGCCCGCCTCGAGCGTTTGTAGCGACCTGCTCATTTTGCTATACTGAAAGGAGCATCCGAGGGGGTGTCTAAGTTACTAATGAAACGTTTACTACGTAGATCCACCACGTTTATCGGCGTCAGTATTATTACTGTCGTACTTTTAGTTCTGGGTGTTTTCATTGTCACCAAGCAAGTCGCGGCGACCAACCAATCGGGTCGTCTCGTCACGATTCATGATCGCGGTCAAGAGAAAGTCATGCTTACGCAGGCGGCAACGGTTGGCGATGCGTTGAAAGAAGCAGGGATAACTCTTGATAGTCGCGATACGGTTGAGCCAGCGGTCACCCAGAAGCTAATTGCCAGTGAGTACCAAGTGAATATCTACCGGGCTCGGCCAGTCACCATTATTGACGGCGCCACTCGTGAAAAAGTTATTACGCCGTATCAGACTGCCGATCAGATCGCCAAGGATGCGGGCATTACGCTGTACCCAGAAGACACGACGACACTCACTCGATCAGATGACCTGGTGGCCGACGGTGCCGGCCTGCAGCTGACGATTCACCGCGCTATTCTCTTTAACCTCACCCTTTATGGCACAACCACGGCTGTTCGTACTCAGGGAGCAACCGTTGGGGACATGTTGAAAGAAAAAGGTATCACGCTCGGAAAAGATGATCGCGCATCGGTTCCACTCTCGACCCCAATGACGACTGGTCTCGCGGTCTCGATTTCGCGCGAAGGCGTGCAGACCATCACTGTTCAAGAAGCAGTTCCATACGGCACCCAACAGATCCGAGATGCTGACCATGAAGTCGGCTATAAGTTGGTTCAAACAGCTGGGGTGAATGGTCAACAGAATGCAACGTACCAAGTTGATATCGAAAATGGTCAAGAGCTGAGCCGCACGCAGATCGCCGCTATTGTGACTTCGCAGCCTGTCACGCAAGTTGAAATTATTGGTGTTAAACCCAAGACACTTCCTTATACCGGCGGTGGTGATGAGACGACTTGGCTCGCGGCTTCAAATATTCCTCAAGACGATTGGGGATACGCCGATTATATTGTGGGCAACGAGAGTCACTGGAACCCTAATGCAATGAATGCATCGTCAGGTGCTTGTGGATTGGCTCAAGCCTTGCCTTGCTCTAAAGTTCCGGGCAACCCACTCAACCCAATTGACTCCTTGAACTGGATGAATGGCTATGTGAACGGTCGTTATGGTGGCTGGGCTGGAGCGTACAACTGGTGGGTTGCGCATCATTGGTATTAGTATGACGGGACCTAAAAAATCACTCGGACAACACTGGCTCAAAGATCGCGACGTTCTCGCGGCGATCGCCGATGATGCCGAGATTAGAGAAGGCGACACCGTACTGGAGATTGGTCCAGGACTCGGAACGCTTACGAGCGAACTTCTCAAACGGGCAAGTCGAGTAGTCGCCGTTGAACTCGACGAAGATTTGGCAGCTAAGTTACCCGGTCAATTTCCCGGCAAGAATCTCGAAGTAATCCAACAGGATATTCTTCAATACGACCTTTCAAGTCTGCCGAAAGACTATGTTGTGGTGGCCAATGTCCCCTACTACATAACCTCAAAAATCATTAAGTTATTGCTGGGGTCAGCCAACAAACCACGCCAGATTGTTCTGCTAGTCCAGAAAGAAGTTGCTGAGAGGCTAGCTGCTGAACCTGGACAGCTCAGCATCTTGGCTATTAGTGCTCAGGTTTTTGCTGAGGTAACGCTCGGGGACGTCGTGCCGGCAGCAATGTTCACGCCACCGCCGAAAGTTGATAGTGAAGTCGTGATCTTGAAGAGTCGTGCGAAATCGCTGCTAGGGGATATTGATGAAGCCGATTTTTTCCGAGTAGTGAAAGCTGGTTTTTCGGCCAAACGGAAAAAGCTTCGCAGTAGCATTGCTGGTGGCTTGGGGATATCGAAAGAAGAAGCTGAAAAGATTCTCTCTAAAGCGCAGATCAACCCCGACGAACGCGCCGAAGCTCTGACAATTGAAGCCTGGCTCAAACTCGCCGAAATTGTCGCCTCATAGTGCTCGTGCTAAAATAGCTGCATAATGCAGCAACTTCTCTCTAGGGTTCGGACACGTGGCTTTACGATTGTTGAATTGTTGATCGTGATCGTCGTCATTGGAATTTTGGCGGCAATTACAATTCTTGCATATAACGGCGTGCAGAGTGGGGCTCGTGACAATGCGGTCGTCTCTGATCTCGAGGGCGTGGCCACTGAGGTAACGCACTACCAGGTAAACAATAATGGCGTGTTTAGCGCTGATGGGAGTGGAAGCAGCGTCACTTGGTACTCAGGAAGCGGCGCTAACTCAAACATCACCTTCTCACCTTCAAGTGGTGATATTGTCGATGTCGTTGCTAATAACACGGATTATTGCATTCGCGGCTATAACCCCGGTGCTAAAACATACAGCACGCTCGCAACTGCTGCTAAAAAAGAGTCTACCTCAGGTATATGTGCGACACTTGGTCCGTCAGTCGCCGCCCTAGCCGCAGGCGGACCTTATCCAAATATGGGTGTCGTCACCACGCTGGCAGGCTCCGGAGCGTCGGGTTCAGCGAACGGCACCGGAACAGCGGCTACGTTCAGTTATCCGACGGGCGCAACCATCGATCCGCTATCTGGGTCGTTATACGTCATTGAGGCAAATAATGTTGATATTCGAAAAGTGACAACGGCTGGTGTCGTGACAACCATCGCGAGCTCGCTCCCTGGCAGTCCATGGGGCGTTACTATAAATCCGGCAGGGACACTGCTGTACTACACCGACACCTACGGAGACGCGATAAGGCAGGTTACTACTGCGGGAGTATCGTCCCTTTTTGCAGGAGGTACTTATGGAACGGGGAATGGTACAGGTGCAGCCGCTCAATTCTCGCGAACGATCGACGTGGCATCTGATAGCGGCGGTAATGTATATGTTGCTGATATGGACAATAATCTCATCCGTGCGATAACCCCAGGAGCCGTCGTCACCACACTGGCCGGAAGTTCACCGAGCGGGTTCGTTAATGGCACAGGAGCGGGTGCAAAATTCAGCACTCCGTACGGTCTCGCGGTCGATTCGTCTGGGAACGTCTACGTCGCCGATATGGCCAATAATGCTATCCGAAAAATAACACCAGGAGGAGTAGTAACTACTCTCGCCGGTTCCGGAGTAGCTGGCTCAGCTAATGGTACTGGCACGGCCGCTCAGTTCCGATCACCTAATAACGTGGCGGTCGATTCGTCTGGGAACGTCTACGTAACAGATAACGGCAACAACCTTGTTCGTATGATCACGCCAGCGGGCGTCGTGACAACGTTGGCTGGTTCTGGAACAGCCGGTTCAGGTAACGGTTCTGGAACAGCCGCTCAGTTCAGAGGCCTTAGCGGCATCGCTGTTACATCTTCTGGTACGGTCTATGTGACAGAAACTACAAACAATGATATCCGCAAGATTCAATAGAACTTGACTACTGATACAGGGGTGATTCTGTTACAATAGAGTGCAATGGAAAAGAAATTATACATCGCGACGGCCATCCCTTATGTGAATGCATTGCCTCATATTGGCAACGCGCTTGACTATCTGTTGGCTGACATTTGGACTCGCTACCAAAAACAAAACGGTCACGAAGTTCGTTTTGAGGTTGGGACTGACGAACACGGCAACAAGATTGCCGCTAAAGCAGCCGAAGCTGGCCTGACGCCCCAAGCTTTCACCGATAAGATGTATGTTAACTTTGAAAACCTGATGAAAAAAGTTGGCGCCAGCTACACTGACTTTATCCGCACGACCGACGAGCATCACGTCACCTCGGTCCAATACATTTGGGAAAAGCTTCAGCCGTATATTTACAAGGGACAGTATCAAGGTTGGTATTGTGTCGGGCATGAAGCTTTCTTCACTGACAAGGAAGTCCAAGCCACCGGTGGCATTTGCCCCGATCACCAAACGCCGTATGAGCAAGTGAGTGAAGAGAACTATTTCTTTAAAGCCAGCGCTTTTACGGATCAGATTCGGGCCGCCCTGAGCGATGGCACTATGACTATCGTGCCAGAGTTTCGTAAACTCGAATTTCTTGAGCTTATTAAAGATGGGCTGGCAGATGTCAGCGTCTCTCGTCCGAAAAAGAGTCTGAGTTGGGGGGTGCCCGTTCCTGGCGATCCAGAGCAGATTATGTATGTCTGGCTCGATGCGCTGGCAAACTACATCACCGTGATCGGGTACCCGGATCGCCCAGAGGAATTCCAGCAGTATTGGCCAGCTGATGTGCAAGTGGTTGGTAAAGATATTCTTCGCTTCCACGCTGGTATTTGGCCTGCGATGCTTTTTGGGCTCGGCCTGGCTTTGCCTAAGAGACTGTTGGCTCACGGCTTTATTAACATCGCTGGTGCGAAAATCAGTAAAACAGTCGGCAATGTGATTGATCCGAACGAAGTCATCGATAGCTATGGCCTCGACGCGTTCCGCTATTTCTTCTCACGACACATCCCAACGCAGGAAGACGGCGACTTTACGTGGGAAAAGTTCGAGAATGCTTACAACAATGAACTCGGCAACGACCTTGGCAATCTGGTTCAACGCGTCGCGAGCATGATCACCAAGTATCAAGCTGGTGTCATCGGTGATGCGCCACAAGCGGAACACGACATGACCGCTTATCACCAAGCGATGGAAGATCTCGAGTTCAACAAAGCACTTGATGAGGTGTGGGGCATGGTTCGTGGCCTCAATCAGTACATTGATACGACCAAGCCGTGGGAAGTCGCCAAGGGGATTGGTAAAGACCCTGAGGCCGAGTCACATCTTGGCGAGATTTTAGCACACTGTGCTGGCGCGCTCACCCAAATCGGTGATCTACTCGTTCCTTTCCTACCGGCAACGGCGGCTGCGATCCAGCACATCTTTGAATCCGGCGTTGTGAAGGCTCCCGAGGCGGTGCTATTTCCTAAAATCTATATTCATACGGCTAATCCACACGCCGCCAAAGTGTAATGTTCGTCGATACTCACTGTCACATCCACGAATCAGACTATCCGCTCGATCGAGAGGAGGTCGTTCAGCGTGCCACCGAAGCGGGTGTCGCTGAGCTACTTTGTGTTGGGACGAGTGAGCTCAGCTCACGCCAGGCGATTGAGTTTGTGGCTGATCGTGACAACATCTGGGCCACCGTCGGCGTCCATCCCCATGATTCAAAAGACGGCTACGAGGAGATTGCTGCATTGGCGTCGTCACCAAAGGTTGTCGCTGTCGGAGAGATTGGACTCGACTACTTTTACACCAATAGCCCCAAGGAGCTGCAGATTGAGGCGCTAAAAGCCCAGATTCAGGTCGCTTTAGCGCATAATTTACCGATTATCTTTCATGTTCGGGAGGCTTTTGACGACTTTTGGCCGATTTTTGATGCTTATCCTGGTATTCGCGGCGTACTCCATAGTTTCACGGATACAAAAGAGCAGCTCAATAGGGCGCTGGAGCGGGGATTGTACATCGGCATCAACGGCATCAGTACTTTTACCAAAGACGAGGCTCAAAAAGCCATGTTCGATGCAATTCCGCTAGACCGAATGTTGCTTGAAACAGATGCTCCTTTCTTGACACCCGCCCCTTTACGTGGTAAGATAAACGAGCCAGCATTTGTGAGGACAATCGCTGAATACCACGCCACCAGGCGCGGCATTTCAATCGAAGAAATCGCGCAAGCGACCTCTACAAATGCCCATGCATTATTTGCAATCTAACACCAACACCGCCACAACACGTTTACTTAAGCGAAGGACACTAGGTTATGACACCAGATCAATTTCAGATCCCAAATTCTCTCGAAGAGTCAATTGACCCTGAACTTGTTCGTGCCGTCGAAGAAGTATTCGAACCTTTCGAAGTGGCGGAAGCGAGTGCCTATACTGACATCAAAACTATCGAGGCCGAATTGTCGGCATTTCACTCACTTGCAACAGATGAGAATCTACCAGAGCTTTCTCTTGTTGATCGTGTCCTCGATCTCGCAATCCAAGCACTGTCAAAGTCGAAGCAACGAACGCTCGATGACAAATTGGTTGATGCCGAAAGCCTGCTCAGTGCCAAGCTCTTCGGTGAGCGCGACGATGTAGTCAGCCAACGTTTCTGGCACCACGACGGAGATTGGTTCTACGAGGTAAAGGATAGCGTTGGTATAATGGTTGCTCGCTATCAGTTCACAGAGGCGACAAGCTTCAAAATTGTTGACGGCCTCCCAACTCATTTCGTAAAAACTGCCGAACTTGATGAGAAAGCTAACGTTGTAAAGATGATCCATGCCTACCACGCGCTCATGCAGCGTGAGATGTACGCAAACCTTTCGCCTAATAAAGACAACTTCGACCTCGCCGCTTAACTGGTATAATAAGACGGTGAAAAAAGAGGTAATATATCTCGATCATGCGGCGGCAACGCCCATGGATCCAAAAGTCCTAGCGGCTATGCAGCCGTTTTTTTCTGATGAGTTCTATAACCCCTCAGCACCTTATGCGCCAGCTATTGCGGTGCGACGCCAATACGAAGCAGCCAAAGATACGTTAGCCCGGGCAATTGGTGGACGCGGCGATGACCTAGTGATGACTGCCGGTGCAACTGAATCTATCAATTTGGCATTCTCTGCCGTATCTGGCCACGTTGTAACTGCCAACATTGAACACCAGGCAGTACTCGAAGCCACTAAGAGTCGTGATCATACGTTGGTTGCAGCTGATGAGCGTGGGTTGGTGAGTGCGGAGGTGGTCAAGGCGGCTATCCGTCCGGATACTCAACTCGTCAGCATTGCCCTCGCCAATAATGAACTCGGCACCATTCAGCCACTACGTGATATCGCTCAAGTGGTAAAGGCTGAGCGCGAAAGGCGCCTAGCCACTGGTGATCATACGCCGATTTATTTGCACAGCGATGCTTCGCAAGGCGTCGGTCAGTTGGACGTAAACGTTGCTCGTCTTGGTCTCGATTTACTGACCCTCAATGCAGCTAAAGTGTATGGTCCGAAACAAGTAGGTTTACTGTGGGCAGCTAGCTATGTCACGCTTGCTCCCCAAATTGTTGGTGGTGGTCAAGAGCGAGGTCTACGCAGTGGTACTGAAAACGTCGCTGGTACGATTGGTTTTGCCAAAGCACTGGAACTTGCCACCGAGCATCGCAACTTCGAATCAGATCGCCTGAGGAAACTTCGTGACAAACTGCAATCAGAGCTCGTCGCGGCATTTCCAAAAGCGGTTCTCTCCGGTCATCAAAAGCATCGCCTAGCTGGGCATCTTCATATTTCTTTTCCGAAGCTCGATGCTGAACGGGTTCTGTTCGCATTGGAAGCGCAAGGTGTCTTGGTCGCGACCGGCAGTGCCTGCGCTGCCAATAAAGGCACTCGTTCACATGTGCTAGCGGCGATTGGGCTCGCACCCGAAGTCGCCGACGGTAGCTTGCGAATGACCTTGGGCCATCTCTCGAATGAAGAAAATATCACGCAGGCTGCTAAAATTATCATCGAAGAAATCCAGCGTGAATATACAAGGGTTGCCTCATGATCAAGTGGCTTATCATTGTTTTCGTAGTGCTCGCAGCTCTTATCACGGGACTTTCGATCTACTTGCAACCGAATGATTTTATCGGCTGTAGCGCCGCCCCACTTGAGGGCACCGGCAACTGCGCAAAGGCTGACGCAATCGTTGTTGTCAGTGGCGGCGATACGGTTGCTCGTACTGAGGAAGGTGTGCAATTATTCAAGCATGGCTGGGCCGATAATCTCATTCTTTCGGGTGCAGCTCAAGATAAAACAGGGCTCAGCAATGCGGCGGCTATGAAAATCCAAGCGCTCAAGGACGGTGTCCCGCCCGATGCAATTTTGATTGATGAGGACGCCGAGAACACGGCGCAAAATGCCCAAGACACCGAGTCGATTTTTGAGACGCGGGGCTTTCATAACGTTATCTTGGTCACGTCTGGCTATCATCAGCGCCGAGCTGATCTAGAGTTCGAGAAGAGTGCTGGCTCGACAGTGAAGATTCTTAATCATCCGCTACTGAGTGACAAAGACTGGTCATTTTGGTGGTGGACGACCCCAATCGGCTGGTGGTTGGCCGGTGGCGAAGTCGTCAAGATCATCGCGTTCTACGTTGCAGGAGCGATGTAATGGCTAAAGTTTATGTCGGTATGAGTGGTGGCGTTGACTCCTCATTAACAGCAGCGCTTCTGAAAGAACAAGGTCACGAAGTCGTCGGTGTCTACATGAAGAACTGGACGCAAGACTTGCCTGGTATGAAATGCCCATGGGCAGATGACTTGGCTGATGCCAAACGGGTAGCGGTGCAGCTCGGGATTGATTTTAAAGTCTTTGATTTCGAGAACGAGTACAAGCATAAAGTCGTCGATTACATGATCGAAGAATACAAACTCGGCCGCACGCCAAACCCAGACATCATGTGTAATCAAGAAGTGAAGTTCAAGCTTTTCCTTGAGACCGCGCTCGAGGATGGGGCTGATATGATCGCCACCGGACATTATGCCCGCGTCGAGGACGGTGTCTTGAAACAAGCCGTTGATATGAATAAAGATCAAACGTATTTCCTCTACCGTGTCACCGAAGAAGCTCTTAAAAAAACGCTATTTCCACTCGGCGAGTTAACTAAACCTAAAGTTCGCGAGATGGCTGAGGAACGTGGTCTCTATACTGCTGCCAAAAAGGACAGCCAAGGCATCTGTTTTGTTGGCCAAATTGGCATCCGCGAATTCCTCTCTCAATACGTCGAACAAACGGCCGGCTCGATTATTGATAAAAAATCTGGCAAGATTCTAGGCCAACACGACGGTGCAATCTTTTATACTATTGGCCAGCGCCACGGACTCGATTTGGGCGGCGGCCTGCCATACTACGTCGTCGGAAAAGACATGGCCAAGAACGAAGTCTACATTACGACTGACCTTAACGATGACAGTCTGTGGAAGCCGGAACTGACGCTCACGAGTATTCATTGGATTAACGACCAGCCTACCGAAGGCGACTATGCCATTCGTGTTCGTCACCGCGCGCCACTGGCTGATGCGCATCTCACGTACGTTGGCGACGGCTTACGACTTGATTTAAAGAACCCAGAACGTGCCGTGGCGGCAGGGCAATCTGTTGTTATCTATAAAGGTGACATTTGCCTGGGCGGCGGTATCGTCAGTTAACAACCCCCGCTAATCTGTTATAATACGGACAATGAACGCTCAAGAAATTCGAAACGCCTACCTCAAATTCTTTGCTGATCGTGGTCACGCGGTTATCCCTCGCGCCAAGCTGATCCCCTATAACGACCCAACGACGCTTTTCACCGGTAGTGGCATGCAGCCGTTGTTGCCCTATCTTTTGGGTGAATCACATCAGGCTGGCGTACGTTTAACAGATAGCCAAACTGCACTTCGCGCCCAAGATATTGAAGAAGTCGGCGACAATCGTCACACGACTTTCTTTGAGATGCTCGGCAACTGGAGCCTCGGCGACTACTTTAAAGAAGACCAGATTCGCTGGTTTTTTGAATTCTTGGTAGATGTAGTTGGACTCGATCCAAACAAACTGTACGTGACGGCCTTTATTGGCGACGAAGCCCACGGTATCCCGCGCGATAACGAAGTAGCTGAGATTTGGAAAAAAGTCTTTGCCGAAAAGGGCATTGAAGCTGGCATCGTTGAAATCGGCAGCCAAAAAGACGGTGACGTCCGCGGTATCAAACCAGGCGAACGCATCTTCTTTTACGATGGTGGCGAAAACTGGTGGTCTCGAGGTGGCGGACTGGACAAAACACCGATCGGTGACCCCTGTGGTCCCGACAGTGAAGTCTTTTACGATTTCGGCCCACAGAACCACGCCGAAGGGTTTGGCTTGGCTCATCCAGCCAGCGACAGTGGCCAATTCATGGAAATCGGCAACCAAGTCTTTATGCAGTACCGTCGCCTGGAAGATGGCTCGTTCGAACCACTTGAGAAAAAGAACGTCGACTTTGGTGGTGGCCTCGAGCGCATCGCTGCGGCCAAGATTAATAGTCCTGACGTTTTTAGAATTAGCATCCTCTGGCCAATTATTGAAAAACTACAAACGTTGAGTGGCAAAGACTACGAAGCCAACACTGCCAGCATGCGAGTCATTGCCGATCACCTCCGCGCCGCAACCTTCCTCGCTGTCGACGGTGTCGTTCCGAGTAACAAAGAACAAGGCTACGTCATGCGTCGCCTGATCCGCCGGGCCGTTCGCTTTGCCTTTGATCTCGGCATCGAGCAAAACTTTCTCGAAGAAATCGTCCCCGTTATTGCCGACATGTACGTTGACGATTATCCAGAAGTGAAGGAAGCCCGCGATGCGGTGATCGCCACACTTGTTAAAGAAGAAAAAGTTTTCCGCCAAACGCTGCGAAAAGGTTTGAAAGAGCTCGAGAAGTTCAAAGAAAATGGCATCACCGGATCTGAACTGTTCACTCTCTACGACACATATGGATTCCCGGTTGAACTTTCGACCGAAGAAGCTTTCAAACAAGGCATTAACTTATCAGAAAGTTGGCGCGAAGAGTTCGACACTAAAATGTTGGAACAACGCCAACGTTCCCAGACTGCCGCCAAAGGCGTCTTCAAAGGTGGTCTCGGCGGTCAAGATGACATCCACAAGAAATACCACACCGCGACTCACTTGATGTACGCGGCGCTTCGCCAAGTTCTGGGCGACCACGTCACGCAACATGGCAGCAATATTACCGAAGAGCGTCTGCGTTTCGATTTCAATCACGACGAGAAAGTCACTCCGGAGCAAATTGCCGAAGTCGAACGTCTGGTCAATGAATGGATCAAAGAAGACCTCCCGATTTCATTTCAGGAATACCCAACCAAAGAAGCTTTCGACATGGGCGCAATTGGCGCTTTTGGCGACAAATACGGCGAAACCGTCAAAGTCTACAAAATGGGCGAAGAGCCACATCGTGTCAGCTTTGAAATCTGTGGCGGCCCTCATGTTGACCACACTGGTCACTTGGCAGAGGGTGGCAAAACCTTTAAAATCACCAAAGAAGAATCAAGCAGCGCCGGTATCCGTCGAATAAAGGCGGTCCTTATTTAGTACTTAGTTCAAGAATGTAATCGAGTAGTAGCTGGAACTGTTCAAGATATTTAGGGTCGGACAGGTCGAGTAACTCTTCCTTGCCTTCGCCAACCCTACGTTTGATGCGTAGGTGCATGGTTGTCGGGTCAATGCCAGATACGACATACTTTGATACGCGTGTTCCTTGCGTTTTGTCTTTTTTCCAAGTGTATTCAAGCTCGAGTCGAGTCACCTCTTCAGCATCCAGCGCTTCGTGCATAATGACGTGTTCGAGAATAAGGCGTTGCTGAACTTCAAAGGGCTTTTCAATCTCTTCTTGTAGCAGCCTTCCGAAAAATGATTGAGTGTCGTCGACAGAATTGCCCAGGGGGATTTCGAGAAACTGAGATCTGGTCGTAAGGCCATCGTTTGCGACCGCCAGGTGCCGCCAGAATTCAGCTAGCGTGAGTTCAAATGTCGGGCGTACCAGTGTATGGGCCTGGGGGTTAGGGGTGAGATCCGGAGGATTGTCTGAAGCTCGGAGGCAGAGCTCGACGATCTGATCTCCAGTAATCTGAAGTATGTCGAAAGAGTCATCTGTAAATGCGTGGAAAAGTGCATCGTTAGGTGACTTCTTAACCGTAAGGGTTTGTGGCACATCACCGTTAAAAGTCTTGAATTGAAGAGAAACTGAGTCGGCCGTAAAAGACCCCTCGGCAATGTAATCGGCCATCGTATAGTCTGTATTGTTGGGCTCAAGAGTAAAGTCGACGAGGCGGCCACCAACCCCATATGCAGTATCTGAGCGAAAACTTATGGTCGATGCATGAACTGTATTGGGCATACTTTCGAATAGTTGCTCGATGCGTTGATCGGCAAGTGCATCCGTATAATTCTTGGTTAAGTCAGTCGGAATCTCTCCGGTTGGTACAAAACCGGAGTAATCGAGGGGCTCACTATCTGCAGCCATAGTCATCGAGATATTATGTCACAAAACCTCATATTCCTCAACTCCTTAGCAGCATAAGCACCTTTGTTATATAATGGTAGCAACTATGGTATTAGAAAAACTGCGATCAGCTCGCAAAAAAGCGGCCGGGGATAATTACATTGTCGCGCTTGATATTGGAACCGAGTTCGTCAAGGCGTTAATTGCCAAACTCGAAGGTGAAGAACTGCAGATTGTTGGTGTTGGCCGCGCTCGCCAAGAGGTGAGTGATATGCACTCTGGAGCGATTGCCGATATTTCTGGTGTTGTTCGTAACTGTGAAGAAGCTCTCGCTGATGCCGAAGAACAAGCTGGTCTGCAGGCGAAACAAGTCGTTATCGGTATCGCCGGGGAGCTCGTCAAAGGAGTGACCGACACGATTCGTTATCGGCGCCCACAGCCCGACCGTCCACTCGACTCATCCGAAATGGAATTTATCATCGAAAAAGTCCAAGAACGAGCCCAAATTAAAGCCCAAAAACAGATCGCCCTTGAAACTGGCAACGAAGAAGTCGAGGTCAAGCTGGTCAACAGTGCGTTGGTCAGCATCCACATCGATGGCTACAAGGTTAGCAACCCGATCGGCTTCCAGGGGCGCGACGTTGCGGTCCAAATCTATACTGCCTTTGCGCCAATGGTACACATTGGCGCACTGGAGCGTGTAGCTGACGAACTGTCCCTGGAACTCCTCGCCGTTGCCGCAGAACCTTTTGCCGCCAGCCGAAGCGTTTTGGGCAGTGATGCCAGTAGTAACTTCACTGCTATCCTTGCCGATGTTGGTGGTGGTACGACGGATATCGCGGTCGTCAACGATGGTGGCGTCGAAGGTACTAAGATGTTTGGTATCGGTGGGCGCAGCTTTACTCAGACAATTGCCAGCGAGATGGAGTTATCATACAAAGACGCTGAAAAGCTAAAGGTCAACATCGGTCACGATCAGATCAAAGCCAGCGTTGCTAAGCAAGTCAACGAAGCCGTCGACAAGACGCTCGAAGTCTGGCTGGCTGGTGTCGAACTGGCACTCAGCGACTTTGACTCACTCGATCACTTACCAAACCGAATCCTCCTCTGTGGTGGTGGCTCGAGTCTGGCAGCTTTAGTTGATGCGCTGGAAAGCTCGGAGTGGCACAAGGATTTACCATTCACCAAGAAGCCAACCGTACACCTCATCAAGCCAACCGAAGTCATCGGCGTGGTCGATACGACCAAGGATGTGACTGACCATACATTCATAACCGCCATGGGTCTTCTACGGGTTGGCTATGATACAATATTAGGGAGTGGAGAAGGGGATTCGATCAAAGAAAAACTTAATCGCCTTCTGAGAATCTAACATGCAAAAAGACGTAATTTATATCGATGTCGACGACGACGTGACTGCCATTATCGGCAAGATCAAGAAATCTAAGGAAAAGATTGTCGCCATTGTCCCCCCAAAGCGAGCTGGCGCACTGCAAAGTGCGGTTAATTTACGTTTGCTTGATCGCATGGCCAAAGCCGACAAGAAAAACCTTGTCTTGGTCACGAACAACCAGGCGTTAATTGCACTTGCTGCCAATGCGGCGATTCCTGTGGCTAAAAACCTCCAGAGCAAACCCGAAATCGCCGAAATCCCAGCACTTGCTGTAGACGACGAAGATGACATTATTGACGGTGCCGACTTACCTGTCGGCGATCATGCCGACAGTGTCAAAGTCAGCGATGGCACTAATGACAAAGCGAAACCCGAGTCAACCGATTCGCGTACTGACGTGATCGACAGTATGGACATTGACGGTGAAGAAGTCGAAACGGCCGCAGCAGTTGGCGCGGGAAGTTCGGTTGCCAAGAAGGCTGCTGCCGCGCGCAGTAAAATAAAGATCCCTAACTTCGACAAATTTCGCAAGCGACTCTTCCTCGGCATCACTGCCGCAGTTCTACTAACTGCCCTTTTGATCTGGATGTTTGGCTTCGCACCTTCAGCAACGGTCATTATTACTGCCAAAACCACTCCCGCACCAGTGAGTGCGGCCGTGAAGCTTATCGCTACCGGCTCAACCGACTCGAAAGCTGGCAACATCAAGTACGTGACGCAGCAAGAAAAGAAAGATGAAACAGTCAGCTTTACGGCAACGGGAACAAGTCAAGTTGGTAATAAGGCGGCAGGTAGCGTCAGCTTTCGCAACTGCGATAGCTCGACGGCCGTAACGATTCCTGCAGGCACAACACTTGCTGCGAATGGGTCTAATTATGCGCTTGCATCCGATACGGTTGTCGGGGCAGCTAGCTTTGCCGGAGGAGTCTGTACCGCAGCCGGGACCTCAAGTGCCGTAACAATCAATGCGGCTGACGTTGGCAGCGGCTATAATCAGAATTCCGGAACTCAATTTACTGTCTCGGGCTATAGTGCCCAGATGAAGGCGACAGCGGGGAGTGGAGGAATAACGGGGGGATCAAGCCATACTGTAACTACCGTCTCACAAGCAGATGTAGATCTCGCTCAAGGTCAACTAGTTGGCCAGTCAACCGATGCTGAAAAAGCCTCACTTACTAAGAAATTCACTAACGGCGAAAAAGTTATTGGCGACAGCTTCACGGTTGAACGCGCTGCGCCAGTCTCGGCCCCAGCAGTGGGCGCAGAAGATGATAGCGGCAAAGCCGTGCTAACGGTGACAACTACCTATACTATCTACGCAATTCCGCAAACTGATCTCACAAGCTACATAACTGATAGTCTGAACGCGCAAATTGGCAGCAGTAAAAACCTAAAGATCTACTCGACTGGCGTGAGTGGAGTGGGCATCGCAAACTTCGTGAAAGCTGCCGACGGTACTTTAACCGCCACGATCACTGCCACTGGTCAGATTGGTCCGCAAATTGACGAGAACGCCATCAAGCAACAGGTAAAAGGCAAGATCTACGGGGAAGTTCAGTCAACTCTCCAATCGATCAATGGCATCGATTCGGTCGACGTCAAGTTCCCTTACTTCTGGGTTACTAGCGTGCCAAACGACGTAAATAAAATCCACATCGAGTTTAAAGTCTCAAATGGCTAGTCAGTCCCTCGTCTGCTTGGACGTGGGCACAAAGCGCATTGGCGTCGCTGTGGCCGACACATCTGTCCGTATCGCGGTCGCCTTCACTACCATTGAAGTGGATGGTGACGAAATCGAAGCCATTGCACGCATTGTCGCTGACGAGAACGCTAGCACGCTGGTGATTGGGTACCCCCGCAACCAGGCAGGCGAATCAACCGCTCAAACATCCTTTGTCGAGTTATTTGCTGAAAAGCTAGAAACGCTTGGCGTTGATATAGAATTTCAAGATGAGTCGCTGACCAGCGTTATGGCCGAGGATCAACTAGCGGCCCACAAGAAACCGTACACCAAGGGCGACATCGATGCTCAAGCAGCGGCTATTATTTTGCAAGATTACCTCGAGGCAAATCATGGATAAGCCGCCCGTAAAGCATCATATTAAACCACCTGTTGCACCTTTGCCGCCACCGCAACCAATTGCCGCATCACCAACCGGCCTCGACATCAAACCGAAATGGTCGCTGAAAAAGAAATTATTACTCTCAGGACTTGGGCTGCTGGTGGTACTCATCGGACTGGCAGTCGGTGGTTGGTTTTGGTATCAATCACTCCTTTCGCCCCTTAGCAGTAACCAAAATGCACATATAAAAGTAACCATCGAGCCAGACAGTAACCCCGCTCAAATTGGTAAATTACTTCAAGATGATAAGGTGATCCGCAGCGATCAGGCCTTCGCGCTCTATGCTCGTCTCAGCGGCTCGCAGGGGAAACTGCAAGCTGGTACCTACCGCCTCTCGCCAGCCGAATCGACCCCTCAAATTGTTGATCACTTGGCAAATGGCATGGTCGATACGTTCCAGATCACGTTCTTGCCAGGGGCAACGCTTGCTCAGAATCGACAAGTCTTCATCGATGCCGGTTACAAATCTACCGAAGTCGACGCCGCTCTGGCAGCAACCTATGATTCACCCCTGTTTAACACGAAGCCAGCCGGTACCGATCTGGAGGGCTACATTTTCGGTGAAACCTATCAATTTACGAGTGATGCCACCGTTCAAGACATCTTGCAATCGACCTTCAAAACTTACGAGGGGATCATTACCGATAATGACCTCGTTGCGAAGTTCCAAGCACATGGCTTAACCCTTTATCAAGGCATTATCTTGTCCTCAATTGTGCAGCGTGAGGGGACGGGGAGTGACGATGCTCAAATTGCCCAGGTGTTCTATAGTCGACTAACACAGGGAATCGCCCTCGGTTCTGACGCTACCTATCAATACATCGCCGATAAAACAAATGTTGCGCGTGATCCAACGCTTAATTCACCATACAACACCCGTATCAACGTCGGTTTGCCACCGGGGCCGATTGCCGTCCCCGGGCTCAAAGCACTCCAAGCGGTCGGCACACCGGCTTCTGGTGATTACCTCTTTTTCCTCAGTGGTGACGACGGAATTACCTATTTTGCCCATACTGAGGCCGAACATCAGCAAAACATCATCGACCACTGTAAAATCAAGTGCAGCATAAACTAGCCACCCCTGTTAAGCGAGCATGACCAATATTGACCTTTTGAGCTGAAATTGGTACTATAGGACGAGCACATTTTGTGACTCTGTCTACTAGTGGACCTCAATGCGAGTTGAGCCATCAGCGAGTGGGGAGATCAGGGCACAGATGAGCCTACCAGAACTGTCGTACGGATACCGAAATATTAATAACCGAACGGTCGACATATGTATTCCTTTCTCGAAAGAGAAGTAAGACAAAGTAAGGTAGAGCCCTCGAGAGTAATCCGAGCGGCAGGAGAACGATAATTCGTAATCAGATCACGTCGAGCGCAGCTCTTCAAGGATCCGTTGTTGCAGGACAACGTGCAGAAACCCGCTCTAGCCGCAAGGCAAAGAACCGGGTCAAATCGTCAACCATTGCCGTTTATGCGAGCATTTTCGTACTCTTAGTAGTACTTATTGCTATTGGGTATCGTGCGCCACAACAGACCACCAGCGTTGCCAATGCGGCAACCTTGCCATCAACTCCTGCAGATCAGGACTCGGCAACCGTTAATGACGTCGTCGCGACAAACATTGCCGCTAGCGTGGCAACTGCCACTAATCTTTCGGTCGCGCCTTCAGTGACCAGCTTAGCAATCTCTACGCAGATTCAAAGCGCCCTCCCAACGACGACTGACTCGTCAATTACAAAGCCATCAATTATTCAAGTTTCTAGCGCTAGTCGCAACATTAGCAGTTATACGGTTGCTGCCGGTGATACCGTTGATACGGTTGCTGCGAAATCTCACCTGCAAAACAACACAATTATGTGGGCTAACAACCTGACGACGACAAACTTGGTCGTTGGCTCAACCCTGCAGATCTTGCCGCGAGATGGTATTGTCTACACTGTGAAGAGCGGCGACACTATCCAAGCTTTGGCTGATAAATACCAAGGTGACGCCTCACTTATTACGACCTACAATGACCTCGACATCAGTGGTATTACCCCTGGTCTCAAGATCATCATCCCTGGTGGCGTCTTGCCAACAAACGAACGCCCTGGCTACAGTGCGCCTGTTTCATACAGCGGTGGCTATTCTTCACAATACCGTGCTGGATCAGTCGGCAACCGTTACGCCTTCGGTAACTGTACCTGGTACGCCTACGAGCGTCGTGCCGCCCTCGGCAACCCAGTTGGAAGCTTCTGGGGTAACGGTGGTTCATGGGCCTATGCGGCCTCCGCATCCGGCTATCAAGTAGACCACTCACCAGCAGCCGGTGCTGTCCTGGTTGAAGTCGGTAGCCCTGGTCACGTTGCGATTGTTGAATCAGTCCAAGGTGACGGAAGCGTTGTTCTGAGCGAGATGAACAACTCGGCCTACGGTGGCTTCAACATCATCAATAGCCGTACGCTCTCAGCTGGCCAAGCCGCCCTTTACTTGTACATTCACTAGGTCTTGCAATGACCTCAAGAGTCGCCCCTGTTAATTCAGGGGCGATTTTAGTATAATAGAGGTAATATGTTTGTAGATACCGCCAAGGTTTTTGTTCAAGCTGGTCGAGGCGGTGACGGTGCCGTTTCTTTTAGGCATGAAATTTACATTGATCACGGTGGCCCAGACGGTGGTGATGGCGGCAAAGGCGGCGACGTTATCTTTATCGCTGACAGCGGCCTGAACACGCTGATCGACTTTCGCTACAAGCCAGAACTGAAGGCCGAACCTGGCCAAGCTGGCGCCAAGCGTGATCGTCACGGTAAATCTGGCGACAACCTCGTCATCAAGGTACCAGTTGGTACGATTGTCAAACGCGATGGCCGCGTGATCGCTGATTTCACTCTTCCCGAGCAAGAAGGCATCATTGCCCGGGGTGGCGACGGTGGCTTTGGTAATGCTCACTTTAAATCGTCTGTTCGTCAAACGCCACGCGTCGCTGAAAAAGGTGAAGAAGGTGGCACGTTCGAAGCCGAACTCGAGCTGAAGCTGTTGGCTGATATTGGTCTCGTCGGCTTTCCAAACGCCGGTAAATCAACATTCCTCAGTGTGGTGAGCAATGCTCGTCCAGAAATCGCTGATTACGCCTTTACGACTCTGACCCCTAATCTCGGCGTTGCTGATATCGACGACACCAGTCTGTTGATTGCCGACATCCCAGGGCTGATTGAGGGCGCCAGCGAAGGCAAGGGCCTCGGCGATGCATTCCTGCGCCACGTCGAACGTACGGCCGTGCTGCTGCACCTCATCGACGCCTATACCGACGATGTTGCCAAGGCGTATCAAACGATTCGTAGCGAATTAGCTAGCTACAACGAAATCCTTATCTCTCGACCAGAGATTATCGCCCTGACCAAGGTTGAAGGCCTTGACGAAGATATAATTCAGATGCAGATCGAAGCATTGAAAAAAGTTGCCCCTGATAAAGAAATCTTCGCCGTCTCCTCGCCAGCCCACCGAGGCTTAACTGAAGTGCTGCGTGCCTTACGCAAAGAAGTTGATATAGTTCGAGCCCGCGAAGCCGAAGAGACTGAAGTTGATGATTCTGGCTTGCCAGTCATTTCCCTCTCAGCCGATCAAGTAGCGCTCTCATGGAAAGTGAATAAGACCGAAGAGAATGGCGAGCCAGTCTATGTGGTCACCGGCCACAAGATAGAGAAGTTTGCCCGTCGCACCAATTTTGAGACCCATGAAGGCCTCAATCGTCTCCGTGACATCATGGCTAAGATGGGCATTGCACACGCGCTAACCCGCGCCGGCGCCTCGGGCGAGAGTACAATTCGTATCAATACTGATACCTTTACACTTGTCGAACAACCTGACGACTAAACCTATTGACTTTACAACACGATAATGCTATAATCTAACACAATCTCGTGTGAGGCATTCGTGCTACCGCGAGTACATTGAAAATTTGATAAGTAGCTCACGCTCACACGATATCTGTGGTTTTTCAGAGACGATATGCCGTCATCTCTGGAAATCCGCAGGTATCGCGTAGCTGATGAGGATACGTTACGCGCGGTCCGGTACTCTCCATAGGGTACCAAAGTTTCTGTCCATTTCACCGTTGATTGGAAACACACATCGTGACGAAGCGAAGACCCATCGGTACAAACCGCACAACGAGAATGATCGGTGCCTTCACGCCCTAGCGAGCGTGGCACAGATTAGGCTCGTCATACGTCACACAGCGACCCTCGCGGGTCAAAAAGGGCCGCGAGGTGGACAACATGAAGAGGATTCGCTGACCCATCGGGTTGGGTCCGTTCTCTGAAGAACATTCGTGGATGGCCGCCCCCATGGCCCCTCTCTACGAATAGTTCGGTTCACCTCGCGGTTCCCCGCTACTTATCAAAATCCCCGTCGTTCGGCGTCAAACCTGCGACGGGAAATAGGGCAATCGCCCCGGCTGCGGCCGACGAGTGTGCTCAGGGACCCCAGAGCCTTGAACCTCGTCGCGCCGCGGCTGCCCCTACAACTTTGTTCTCCCCACGCCATCTGGCGTGTTTTTTGTTATGCTAAGAGTATGCCTCAAACCTTTTTCTTTTATGACCTCGAGACTTCAGGACTTAGCGCGCGCGACGATCGCATTATGCAGTTTGCTGGTCAGCGAACAGATATGAACCTCCAACCCGTAGGTGAGCCTTTTAACGTCCTCGTAAAGCTGAACGACGACACGTTACCCGCCCCTGATGCATTGATGGTGACGGGGATTACGCCACAGCAGACAACGGCTGATGGATATACCGAAGCAGAGTTTGCCAAACTCTTAATCGATGAGGTTTTTACGCCTGACACTGTTACCGTGGGGTTCAATAACATTCGTTTTGACGACGAGTTTATTCGCCATCTCTTTTGGCGCAACTTCTACGATCCGTACGAGTGGTCGTGGAAAGATGGTCGCTCGCGTTGGGATATGCTGGATGTGGCGCGTATGACGCGAGCACTGCGCCCAGACGGGATCGAGTGGCCGTTTGTCGACGGTAAAGAGGCCAATCGCCTCGAACTTATTACAAAGGTGAATGGGATTGATCATCTCAAAGCTCACGACGCCTTAAGCGACGTCGAAGCGCTGATTGCGGTCACGAAGCTTATTAAGGAGAAACAGCCACAACTTTACGAGTATCTCTTTAAGATTCGCGACAAGAAAGAAGTTAAAAAGCTAGTTAATCTCGATGACAAGCAGCCGTTTGTCTATGTGAGTGGTCGACTTAGCTCTGAATTTCATAAAGCAACCGTCGCTTTTCCGCTGACGAGTGGCCGCAACGGCAATGTGGTGGTGTATGATCTGCGCCATGACCCAACTCCATTTCTGAAACTAAGCACACAAGAGCTAGGTAAGAAGTTCTATGCCTCATGGGAAGAGCGTCAGGCCGAAGGTTTTCTGTCGCTACCGGTCAAAGAACTGCAGTATAACCGGGCGCCAGCCGTGGCGCCGCTAGGCGTACTCGAACAGGCAGATAGTTGGGTGCGCATCGGCCTTGATGAGGCGATCATTACCGAAAATCGCAATAAATTGTTGGCCGACCCTTCATTTGCCGAAAATATTCGTACATTATTTGAAAAACAATCTGATTTCAAGAAATCACCTGACCCAGAAGCCCAACTTTACGATGGATTTGTAGCAGATATCGATGTGATGAGAATTGAGAAGGTGCGCCAGGCCGACGCGCAGCAGTTAGCCGATCTACACCCTGAATTTGTCGACGAGAGACTGCCCGGGCTGCTACTGCACTACAAAGCTCGCAATTTCCCGCGTAGTCTTGCCGAGGATGAAATGGCCGCTTGGGAAAAGTGGCGCAGTGAACGGATTCAGCGAGAACTACCAGCCTTCGTGAAGCGACTTCAACAGTTATCAGCTACGATTACTGATGACAATAAGCAGTTCATACTGCAAGAGCTACAACTGTGGGCAGAGAGTGTCGTTCCGGTTGATGCGGATTAAGCTCGCAAGCGAGTCGACATACGCGCAAAAAGCATGAGGAAGAAATAGTTGGCGATCCGCGCGAGGACAAAACCAGTCAATAGGGCAAAGAGACCCATCATAGTCTGAGCGCTCAGGACAATGTTCGTACCAGGGATGACACCGGCGAATATGAGCAACACGAAGGCAGGGCCAACATTCATGCTGTCCAAGATCATTAGTCCAGAGAGGACTAGGCAAGTGATAATAATTGCTTTTCTCATATAATCTCTTAGATTTCCAGGAATTCTAGCAGAAGCCCCTCTGTTATGCAAGCATGAGCTTATTGACTTTATAGCCAGAAAGTGCTATAATGTAGACATAAGTTGTAGAGCGTGCGTTACCGCAGATTTTGGTAAAAAATCCGGTGACCAACGTCTCCGGCTTCGCATGCTTCACATTCGAATCGAACGAAACGGAAGGAAGAACTGTGACCACACAGCTCGATACACCCGCACAGAATGGCATGAAGATCCCGACCAAGCGTCAAAGCTTGATCGCCAAGGGGTCAGTAGTCGCTCTCCTGGTGCTGGTTCTGGCTCTCGGCTTTGCCGCGGGCCTCGGCTACAGCCAAGTGTCCGGCGCCATCACCCACAGCGACACAGGATCGAAAGCGATGGTGCTTAACGTCACCGTCGTCCAGATCGACAATGGGGCCGATGCTACCGAATACGCCAACGCTCGCGTTGGAAGTGTCATTCGCATCAAGCTGTTTGCGTCCAACGTGACGAGCCTCCTGGACGACAGCGCCGACAAGACGATCTGCAGCCCCGATGGGCTGGCCATCAGTGGTCACGTCACCCAGCAGAACACGGCAGCCTCGCCCTGCGGCCCGTCGATCCACGTGGTGGTCATTCCGCCGCTCTGATTCATGAAGTATGCAGCCCCGATCTACCGCAAGGTGATCGGGGCTGTTTCATTTTCTAATGAGTAAAGGGGTGGAAAAACTTCTTAAATGAGCGTATAATCAAACGGTTATGTCAGAGGTCATTAGGGTCGTTGGTGCTCGTGAGCACAACCTAAAAAATATCAGCGTTGAAATTCCGCGTGACAAATTAGTGGTCATTACTGGTTTGAGTGGCTCGGGAAAATCGTCGCTGGCTTTTGATACCATTTACGCCGAAGGACAGCGGCGTTATGTGGAAAGCCTTTCGAGCTATGCTCGACAATTCCTTGGTTTGATGGAAAAACCAGATGTTGATCAAATCGATGGCCTCAGCCCAGCTATTAGCATCGACCAGAAATCGACCAGCCGTAACCCTCGCAGTACGGTCGCCACGGTCACTGAAATCTATGACTATTTGCGTCTTTTGTATGCGCGTATTGGCGTGCCTCATTGTCCGGTTTGTGGTAAGCCTGTTACTCGTCGAACGCCAGAAGATATTATTGATGAGGTTATGAAGCTCACCAGCGGCGCACGCCTCATGATTCTGGCACCAATTGCCAAGAGTAAGAAGGGTGAGTTTGCTCACGTTCCTGAACAGTATCAACGCCTTGGGTTTGCCCGAGCACGTGTTGATGGCGTCGTTTATTCGCTCGACGAATTCCCAGAACTCGACAAGAAGTACAAGCACGATATTGAAATCGTGGTTGATCGTATTGCGTTAGCCGACGACGTTCGTGGGCGCATTGCTCAATCGGTCGAGCAATCACTGGAACTTGCTGATGGCGTCGTTGAAATTCTAGACGTTGATTCTGATACGAGCTACATCTACAGTCAGCGCTACGCCTGCATTGATCATCCGGGTGAAGAGATTCCAGAACTTGAACCGCGACTGTTTAGCTTTAACGCACCACAAGGAGCCTGCCCGGTATGTACTGGACTTGGTAGTCGCCTTGAAGTTGATCCGGAACTAGTATTTAACCCGAATCTCACGATCGCCGAGGGTGCGATTCGTCCGTATAACCGCGTTAATTCAGATGCGTGGTATATGAAGCGCCTCGCCGCAGTCGCCGATCGACACGACTTTAGTTTGCGCGTGCCAGTTAAAGAACTAAGTGCAGAAGCCATTCAGAAGATTCTTTATGGAACGGGCGAAGAGAAGTACAGCGTCTCGCTGGGGGATGGCCGCACCTATGAGGCTGCCTATGAAGGCGTTATTCCAAATCTCGAACGACGCTTTAAAGAGACCGACAGCGATTTTATGCGTCGCGATATAGAACGCTTTATGCGCGAACGCGAATGCCACGCCTGTCATGGTGCGCGCTTGAAGCCAGTTGTTTTGGCCGTGACGGTTCACGATTTGAACATCATGGACATTTGTAATCTCGGAGTTGATGCGGCTCTCGATCTTTTTAAAAGTGGTCTGAAGCTCGATGCCCAAGAGCAATTCATCGCCGCTCAAATTATGAAAGAGATCAATGCTCGATTGGGCTTTATGAGCAATGTCGGATTGAATTATCTAGAACTTTCACGTGCCGCTAACACTCTCTCGGGTGGAGAGGCGCAACGTATTCGCTTGGCAACTCAAATCGGTTCAGGTTTGCAAGGAGTCTTGTATGTACTCGATGAACCTTCGATTGGATTGCACCAACGCGATAACGATCGCTTGATTGCTACACTCAAACATCTTCGCGATCTCGGTAATACAGTGTTGGTCGTTGAGCATGACGAAGACACGATCCGTCACGCGGACTACTTACTCGATATCGGGCCTGGTGCAGGTGTCGCTGGTGGCGAAGTCGTGGCGGCGGGAACGCCAGACGAAGTTGCCAAGGACGCGAATAGCATCACGGGTCGTTACTTGAGCGGCGTCGAGAAAATCGACGTGCCGAAAAAGCGCCGAGCAATCATTAAAGACCGCAATCTCATTATAAAAGGCGCTCGTGAAAACAATCTTAAAAACATTGATGTCACGATTCCACTTGGTTTGATTACCGTAGTCAGCGGCGTCAGCGGTTCGGGTAAATCAACACTTATTAATGATATCCTTGCCAAAGAATTATCTGCTCGTCTGCACCGCGCGCACGAAGTTCCTGGTGCACACGATAACATCGAGGGGATTAACCTTCTCGATAAAGTAATCGTCATTGATCAATCGGCAATTGGACGAACGCCACGTTCAAATCCAGCGACCTACACGGGTGTCTTTACGCCAATTCGTGAACTGTTCGCCGGCACCAACGAAGCAAACGTTCGCGGCTACAAAGCCGGCCGTTTTAGTTTCAACGTCAAGGGCGGTCGCTGTGAAAACTGTCAAGGTGACGGCGTTATCAAGATTGAAATGCACTTCTTGCCCGATGTCTATGTCACTTGTGACGTCTGTAAAGGCAAACGCTACAACCGCGAAGCCCTCGAGATTAAATATAAGGACGCGACGATTAGTGATGTACTCGATATGACGGTTGAGCAAGGTGCTGAATTCTTTAAGAATATCCCAACTATTGCCCGCAAACTCGACACGCTCGTTGACGTCGGGCTTGGCTACATTCGTCTTGGTCAGCCAGCGACGACATTCAGCGGCGGAGAAGCGCAGCGCATCAAGTTGGCATCAGAACTCTCACGTCGCTCAACTGGCAAGACGCTCTACATTCTCGACGAACCAACGACGGGCTTGCACAGTGCTGACGTGAAACGTTTGCTCGGCATCTTGCAGAAGCTAGTTGAAGGTGGCAATAGTATGATTATCATTGAACACAACCTTGACGTCATTAAAACTGCCGATCACGTGATCGACATGGGTCCTGAAGGTGGCCTTGCCGGTGGTATGGTAGTTGCCGAAGGCACTCCAGAAGAAATCTCTAAGGTCAAAGGGTCATTCACCGGTCAATATCTCAAATCGATGCTGTAGGATCCTGCGATAGGATCAGCACATTGTAATCAGCGAGCTCAACAGTAATTTGTGAATTTTCATTGGTGCTGACATTTGAAGTCTTGGTTTCATTGAAGTCGGGGCTGTAGCCTTTCCAGCTACTATTGAAACGAACGTGCCATGATCCAGCAACGGGTAGATACAGTTCATACGCTTTAAATCTTTGATCGCTAAAATTGATAATGACAATCACGTCATCGTGCGGACCGCCGTTCCCCCAGCGGTGATATGCCATGACATGGTTGCTCACATCTTCGTGGAAGATATTAATAGACGGCCCTGTCAGACCAGTCGTATTGTTATAGGTGTCTTTGCGGAGGTTAATAAGGTGTTGATGGGCGAGGACAATGCCGGCAAATTGAGTTGTTTTGTCCCATTCCAGCATTTGCCAATCGTTGAACGTGCCTTCCTGCATGAATTCTTCGCCCTGCAAGAGCATCGGGATACCAGGCGCGGTCAGCATAATGGCATTCGAGAGCAGGCTTTGCTGGCGGGCAAATACACTGCCTGCATTTCCGGGGGTGACGGCTTCGTTCAGGCGCACCGAGCCGTTAGCGGCAGTGTCATGTGAATCACTAAAGATAATCTTTTGAAATGGATTTCCGTTGTAGCTATGCTGGAGTTCTTTGCTGAGATTGTCGCCGTATTGGCCTGTTTCGAGTCCCAGGCTGCTGCGAATTGTATGAGGAAAAGCCAGCCCCCACTGTGCATCAAAGCCGGCACCGCCTTCACTGACTGGTTTTGTTATGTAGTCGTTGACCGACGTATCCTCGGCTGCCAAGAGGGTGTTGGGGTTAATCTTGTGTGCTAGGCTCGTAATATCCTGCAACAATTTCCAGGCTTCGGGAATGTCATGAGCCGTGTCGCCAGTTGGCCCCCCGGTATTTCGCATGTAGGTTGTCGAATCGATGCGCAGCCCATCAATGTGGTACTCGGTGAACCACATAGTTACATTGTCGAGAATGAACTGACGAACCTCCTCGCGCCCGTAATCAGGACGTCCACCCCACGGGGTATCGCCGCGCTCGTCATTATAAAAGTAGATGCCACCTCGATTATTCTCGCTCCAGCCATCGAATTGCCACAGATCAGAGTTGGGAAAGAAGTGATTGTAGACGACATCGAGGACGACGGCAATGCCGTGTTGATGACAGGCTTTGATAAAGTCGAGCATGCCATGTCGGCCGCCGTAGCTATTCTCAACTGAATAAATGTAGTTGGCTGCATAGCCCCAGCCGTTGCTTGAGACCATGCTAGTGACCGGCATCAACTCAATTGTCGTAATACCGAGGCTCTGGAGATAGTCTAGTTTCTCGATTGCTGATGCAAAAGTACCAGAAGTCGCAGCGTCGGGGCGGTTGAAGGTTCCGATATGCAGTTCGTACATGATTTGTTTATTCTTCGGAATGATCGGTCCAGTGACGTCACCCCAGTCGTAGGCAGGATCAATGATAACCGATGCACCATTATCAGAAACGGTCAGCTGACGAGCGCGCGGATCGTTCTTTTCGAGTGTCCGACCGTCGGCCGTTTGGATACGGTATTTGTAAGATTGACCAGCCTCTGCATTGGCCGCCAAGCCTGACCAGTAGCCACCGTCCTCTTTTGTAAGGGGTGTTTCGGCCCAGTTAAATGCTTCACCGACTAGCGCAGTGATAGATTGAGCAAACGGCGCCCAGACACGAAATTCGACGCCATCTTTGGTAAGAATTGCCCCTAAGCTTTGTTTCGCCTGATGCCCCATAATGCCCTTAGTATGGAGCCATAAGCCTTTTTTGGCAAGTTAAGTGAGAGGGGTTATTTGTTGCGGCTAAAGATAGAGGCAAGCTCGCGCTTGGTGCCGCTCCAGAATGCATCGCGAGTCTTTTTATCTTTGAAGATATGAATAGCTGGTGGGAGGACCGAGATAATGATGATAACAGCGACAACTGGTAGGATGACGTCGTCGATTTTCCAGCCCATGGCGTTGAACCATTTCCCCAGGAAGAAGCCGCCAAAGCTGACGATGGTTGTCCAAAGAAAAGCGCCGATCAAGTTGAATGCGACAAATCGACGGTATGGCATGAGTCCCGCACCAGCTACGATCGGAGTGAAGGTACGGACGATCGGAATGAACCTTGCCAGAACGATTGTCTTTGAACCATGCTTCTCATAGAACTTTTGCGCACGCTGGATGTATTCTTGTTTGAAGAGACGAGCGTCTTGTTTTTTAAAGATGCGCGGGCCAACTCTTCGACCAAAGGCATACCCAACGCTATCGCCCAGGGCGGCAGCAATGAATAGAATCAAGACGGCGAGGTAGATGTTAAATCCGATTGCGCCTGTGTACATTAAAAAGCCCATGGTGAACAAAAGACTGTCGCCCGGGAGGAAGAAGCCAATCAACAAACCGGACTCAGCGAAGATGATAGCGGCAACACCAAAAATGCTAGCGGTTTGGATAAACGAGACGAGATCAATTCCAGGAATCATTCCTACCATTTTAGCATGCTCGGTATCTGTAAAGATATGGTATAATAAGATCTAATTACTACAGAGATAAGGACGAGAGACTACATGCACGAAATTTCACTAAAACTAACCGCCCGTACGGCAAGCGGTAAAAAGGTTGCTGGCCTGCGCAAGGACGGATTTGTTCCGAGTGTTATTTATGGCGCCCAAGACGAACCAATCAGCACCCAATCACCGGTTGTCGAGACTACCAAGGTTGTTCATGCGGCTGGTAAACACACACCAGTACACCTAACAATCGACGGCGAGAAGAAACTTGCCATCATCAAGAGCATTGATCTTGATCCTGTAAAGCGTAACGTATTGCACATTGCTTTTCACGCTATCAAGCAAAACGATGTGATTACAACTGAAGTGCCAATCATCTTGGTTGGCGAAGGCGAAAGCCCTGCTGAACGCGCTGGACTCGTTGTGCTTCAGGCAATTGAGCATGTTGAAGTGAAGGCGAAACCAGCTGATCTGCCTGAATCAATTGAACTCTCAATCTTGAATCTTGAAACGACTGACGACAAACTCACCATGGCCGACATCAAGTTGCCAGAAGGTGTTGAATTCGACGACAATGAACAGGACATGGACTTGGTGATTGCCAACGTCTACGAACCAGCTGCACTTGAAGCTGCTAATGAAGCTGCTGCCGGTGACGCAACCATTGACGACGAAGTTGAAGCTGAAAATGGCGAAGAAGTTCCAGCCGAAGGTGCTGTCGAAGGCGAAAAGACTGACGCCAAGCCTGAAGCTGAATCTAAATAGCAGGCTAGGCCGTGCAAAAAATACTTCTTTACTACCAATTCACGCTGATCAGAGATCCTGCAGCAGTGCGACTGTGGCAAAAGACTTTAACCGACAGTTTGAATCTGCGCGGACGCATTCTAATTTCTTCGCATGGCTTGAACGGCACGGTTGGCGGCGAGTTGGATGATCTTAAAAAGTACATCAAAACGACCAAGGAATTCCCTGGGTTTAAAAACATTGACTTCAAATGGAGCGATGGGACGCGCGAAGCTTTTCCTCGTATGAGTGTGAAAGTTCGTGAAGAGATTGTGGCGTTTGATGCTACTGATGAACTGCGAGTTGATGAGACTGGTGTCGTTGGCGGCGGCAAGCATCTCAAACCAAAACAGGTTCACGAACTTGTTGAGAAGCGTGGTGATGTCATCTTCTTTGATGGTCGTAACGCGCATGAAGCGGCCATTGGTAAATTCAAAGATGCGATTGTACCAAATACGCACACCAGCCGCGACTTTATCAAAGAACTCGAGAGCGGCAAATACGATGACATCAAAGACAAGCCAATCGTGACCTACTGCACGGGCGGGATCCGCTGCGAAATCCTTAGCTCCCTCATGATGAATCGTGGGTTTAAAGAGGTTTACCAAATCGATGGTGGTATCGCTACCTATGGCGAAGAATATGGCGACGACGGATTGTGGGAAGGCAGCTTGCGGGTATTCGATGATCGCATGACGGTTGATTTCTCAGACCACACAAAAGTGATCGGTGAGTGTAGCCATTGTGGCCACAAAACCAGTAATTATGAAAACTGCGCCTATGCGAACTGTAATGACTTGGTACTGATCTGCGAAGATTGTAAAACGAACCCTGATCTTTTGTACCATACTGACGCGTGTCGTCAGAGCGCACTTGCCTCTATAAAATAATCTCTAGAAATTGACGAAGGGCCGTCGGGCAGCGATTGCTCGCAGCCCGACGGCCCATGTGATGACGGTTTTTGGCTTCCTTCTGGCCTCCCCCGAGTCCAGCCCCCTGCCTACTTCCCATCATCAACGCCCGTATCATCTTCACCACCCGAGGGCAAAGCGATCCGGACGGAGCCCCACTGAAGGGTCCCTCTACATGAGTCGATCACTCGATCCAATGTGACTATGATTCTAGCCCCTTAAGGGCAAAGAGTCAAGGGGGTTAATGGCTCATATTAATAGCGATATTGCGCGGGAACAAGAAGCTCATGATGAAGATGACGCCGATGAGTGCGACGGCATAAATGATTGTCGACTGGAATCCAGAGGCAAAGTTATCAGCCGCGGCTTTCTTTGTTGCGTCAGTAATGCTCTGGCCAATAGCTTTTGAAGCAGGGTCGGATGCAGTCGACTCAAAGCTCTTACAACTTTCAGGCACAATTGAGGTGTCTTTTTCATTTGTGCGATCGACGTAGCAATCCTTGACGCTCTTAATGATTTGATCCTGGGCAGTCGTTGACGTCACGTGTTGGGCGACGAGTGTCTGGCGGATGCTTGGCTCGACGCTATCAAAACTGGCAGGTGCATGAGCGGTCAGTTGGCCGAAGAAGACGACACCGACGAGTGCAATACCAATCGCACCACCGAGTTGCTGGACCGCATTAAGGGTACCGCTAGCAGATCCAGCGTGTTTGGTATCAACATCTCGCAGAGCGACCGAGAAGATCAATCCCATGATGAGTCCCATACCAGTACCGACTAGTAGCAGTCCGATGATCAAGTGATACGGCTGGGTATTGAGACCGTATGTATTAAACGCCCAAACTAATGAGCCTAAACCAATCGCCATCACGACGGCACCAATGGTCATCGTATAGCGACCGATTTTGGCAGCCAGTTTTTGTGCGAGGAAGCCAATACTCACGCTAATACCGACAGCCGTTGGGATACCGGTTAGTGCTGCCTTTAGAACTGGATAGCCCAGCCCAATCTGCAGTAGTAGTGTAAAGGTAAAGAAGAAGCCGAGCATGATCATTTCGAACACGATGTTGCTGATGATACCGAGGGTGAAAGTCTTGGTCTTAAATAGTGCCGGGATGACCAGTGGCGAACCGTCTTTCTTGTTCTTTCTGAGTTGCCACAGCCAGAAAACGACGAAGAATGGAATCGACGCAGCGATCATGGCAAAGACCCACGTTGGCCAATCGTATTCACGGCCTTGAATCAGTGGGAAGATGAACAGACCGATGGCGACAATGATTAAGCCAGTGCCTAAGACGTCGAGTTTCAGTGGGTGTGGCGACTTTCCATTTGGCAGGAAGTGAATTGCCATGATAAAAGCGAAGACACCGACCGGGATGTTGATGAGGAAGATTGGTCGCCAATCGAGGCCGGCAATGTTGGCTTGGATCAAAAGACCACCAACGATCGGACCGAGAGATGCAGCGAGGCCACCGAGGGCGCCGAATAATCCCATGACTGCGCCACGTTCTTTTGGTTTGAACATGACCTGCATGAGTGACATAACTTGCGGCACCATGAAGGCAGCAGCGGCACCTTGAACCAGGCGAGCTGCGATCAAGATATCGGTGTTCCAAGCAAATCCACTCAGCAGTGAGGCAATAGTAAACCCGGCGACACCACCCATGAACAACTTCTTGTAGCCAACGACGTCGCCAAGGCGTCCACCAGTAATCAGTAGGACCGCGAAGGAAAGTGCGTAACCGGCGGTTAGCCATTGAATCGAAGAGTAGCTGGCACCAAGATCTTTTTGAATTGAAGGAATCGCGATGTTCACGATTGTATTGTCGAGAAGGTCCATCACAAAGGCTAGTGATACGACAATGAGGGCGATTGTCCGCTGGCGACTTGTGAATTTGCCGGCGTGGTGTTGAGCGGAATGGGTTGGGTGTTCGTCAATTTGTTTTGCTTTGGCCACGAGATTTCCTTAAATAAATGTAATCAGTTCTCTTATTATACGACATACACCACTGTATAATAATGTTATGAACGCAAAACTTGAGGAAAAGCTCAAAACGCTGCCGCGCAGTGCCGGGGTTTATTTTCACAAGTCAAAATCTGGCGAGATCATTTATGTCGGTAAAGCAGCCGTTTTAAAGAACCGCGTACGTCAGTATTTCCAAAGTACGCGCGATATGGATGTCAAAACACGCGCACTGGTGGCTGAGATTGACGACACCGATTGGGTTGAAACCGAGTCGGAACTCGATGCGCTATTCCTCGAATCAGAAATGGTCAAGCGTTATATGCCGCGCTACAACATTTTGCTGCGTGATGATAAATCGCAGAGTTTCATTCGCATTGATATGAAGAGTGAGTGGCCGGTCGTTAGTTTCACGCGCAATCCAGCCGATGATGGGTCTGAATATTTTGGGCCATATTACAACGGTTTTGCCATCAAAAAGGCGATGCGTTTTTTACGCCGCGTATTCCCGTATTACACAAGCACGCCAAAAAAAGATGGACGACCAGACCTTGATCAACATATTGGATTGAGTCCACGAGCCGGCACGTCGAGTCTGGATTACAAAGCCAACTTACGTCAGTTGATTCGCTATATTGAAGGCGGTCGTAAAACGATTCTGCGCGAACTTGAAAAAGACATGCAGCTGGCTGCGAAACTGCACGACTTTGAAAATGCCGCCGCGTTTCGCAACAAAGTCTCTGATCTGAAAAGTCTGCAACAAAAGATCATGTTTGGCGACAAGGAATTCATGGATATAAGTAAGGATCGGGCGCTGAGCCATTTGGTTGATTTGCTGGGGATGAAGAAAGTACCGGCTCGCATTGAAGGGTATGATATTAGTCATATGGGTGGCACCAATGTTGTTGCCAGTATGGTGGTGTTTACGAACGGTGTCAGTGACCGCGCTAACTACCGCAAATTCAAAACTCGTATCGAGCAAAATGATGACTACTATAATATGTATGAAACGCTGTCGCGTCGAACCAGTGAGAAGAATATGAAAGCCTGGGGCGTGCCTGATTTGATTTTGATTGATGGCGGCAAGGGACAGCTCGATGCCGCACTGAAGGCACTGGAGGAACGGGGCCTGAAAATTCCAATGGTGAGTATCGCCAAAAGGGAAGAGGAAGTTATTATTCATAGAACTCGTTCGAATATTGGGACAGAGAAGCTGCAGGAATTACTAAAAGCGCCAAGTGACAACGCGGTCGTGACAACTTCCGGAGACTACTACGTTCTGAATCTTCACCCGGGCCAATTAAATGCTTCATCGCACTCCAAGAACCTACGCGGTACGCCGAGCTTCTCATCGTACTCAGACGTGACCAAGCTATTCCAGCGCATTCGTGATGAATCTCACCGTTTCGCGGTGAGCTATCACACAGTTCTCAAACGGGCCAAACAGACGGCTAGTAGTCTGGACGAGATCCCGGGTGTCGGGCCGGCCACAAAACGGATTCTGATCAAGGAGTTCGGTAGTGTGCGTGGTATTGGCAAAGCTACCAAAGAAGAACTCGTGGCAGCCGTTGGCCCTACCAAGGCAGCCACCCTTCAGCGCTATTTGCAAGGCTCATAACCCTTATGCTATAGTGGTGGCAAAAGAGGGCTGCCCACACTCATGCATGTGCCGCGATTTGAACTGAAACAGAGAAAAGGCTTTACGATCGTAGAGCTTTTGGTGGTCATCGTGGTGATTGGTATCCTCACGACCATCGTTATCGTTTCCTACGGGGCGTGGCAGACCTCAACGAGAACCGCGCAAGTGAAGAGTGACCTCACTTCGGCTGCTTCGGCAATGGAAGCGGCGCGTAATTTTGGCTCTGGCTACCCCTCGTCGCTACCCTCAAGTATTACACCGAGTAGTGGAGTGACACTTACATTGACGGCTACTGCGGCTACATCTTACTGTATCGACGGTGGCTCAACTGTCGACTCCAGCATTCAATATTATACTGACTCACTTACGGGGTCAAAGGGTCCACAGACCGGAACTTGTACTGGTCGAACAAACTTACCAACGCCAGGAGTCCCTACGGGTATTGCAGCGGTAGGAACGGTCGATACCCAGACCGCATTCACGTTCACACCAGCCGATGCTTATGCGCTGAGCTTTACGGCACAGTGTTCAACCGACCAGGCATTTGTGGGTGGACTCGTTACAGGAACTGGTCTAAATTCTCCGGTTGCAGTCACCGGACTTGCTACAGCGACTACTTATTACTGCCGAGTCAATGCAAGTAATAACACTGGTGTTAGCGCCTGGTCGGCGGCAGTTACTCTGACGACACAACTATCTCCTCCCCCTACAGGTATCTTGGCTCTTACCGCGACAACGACGCAGGTAAATTACGCGTTCCTTACGGTCAGTGGTGCCGCCAGCTACAACGTTCAGCGCGCGACTAACTCGGCCTTTACGACGGGTGTGGCAACAAATTCACAGACGATCAATACGGGCTCGTTTAGCGGCCTGGCTGTCAACACAATCTACTACTTTAGGGTGCAGTCCGTTGACTCGAGTGGTACCGGCGGCCCTTACAACGGGAATAGCCCTTATGGAGGACTTGCTACAGCTACTACCCAGACATTAACACTTCTTATCATCGCCGGTGGTGGAGGTGGTAGCATCCCCTCTGGCTCGGGCGGCGGCGGCGGCGCAGGTGGAGTCATAACCACCAGTTCACAGATTGTATCGGGCACGGGCGCGAATGCTGTAGTAGTTGGTGCAGGCGGTGCGCAGGGCGTAAATGGGAGTAACTCATCCATTTTTAGTCTGACAGCTATCGGCGGCGGCTTTGGTTCTGTTGGTAACCCGAGTAACGGTGGCAGCGGTGGTGGTGCCGGTCGTGCGGCGAGCACCACTTCGACCGTTGGTCTAGGAACTTCTGGACAGGGGTTTAACGGCGGTACTTCTGGGTATAGCTCCGGGCAATATCCTTCAGCTGGTGGTGGTGGTGCCGGAGGGGTTGGCGCAAGCGTTGCTTCGGCTAGTCCTGGAAATTCTGGTGCAGGTGGCCCCGGCATAACGAGTTCGATAAGTGGCTCGGCACGTCTCTACGCCGGTGGTGGTGGGGCTGGCGGGGACTATGGCTGTAGTAGGAACTTAGGCCCAGGTGCCGGCGGTACCGGTGGCGGCGGGGCTGGTGGGAACAGCGTGAACGGCAATGGTGGTAGTGGAACTGCGAACACGGGCGGTGGCGGCGGCGGTGCAACTCAGCTATCTAACTGTAGTACATCAGGCGTGGGCGGGACTGGCGGATCTGGCATCGTCGTCATCTCTTACCCAACTGGCTCGATGACCACTAGTGGCGGTACAGTTACAACCTCCGGTGGCAACACGATTGTTACCTTCAACAGCAGCGGAACATTCACGATCGTCTCAATTCCTTAGCACATATTCCTTACCAGAATCTCTCTCAATCTGATAAACTATATAGTAAGTACTGCCGTCGAAGTAAGGTGGTCACATAGGAGTAATTAATGATTAATACAATTTTACAAATCGTTATGCTGGGTTCGGCCGTCCTGATGATTGTATCGATTCTTTTGCAGCAACGCGGCGCGACGCTAGGGGCTGGGTTTGGTAGCTCGGGTGAACTATATACAACCCGTCGCGGTGTCGACAAGAACTTATTTGAAGTAACTATCGTTTTTGCAGCTATTTTCATCCTTTCTATTCTTGCCGGTCTTTTACTACCGGCTGCCGGCTAGGGAATAGGCCGCGTGGCTGATAAACAACCGAGTAAATGGCGTCGCTTGCCCAAAATGAGCTTTAGCTCACGCGATCTCTCGCGTCGCATGCGTAAAGTCGAAGGGGCAACTGTAAAGCATGCTCGACGATTTGTGTTCCGCAGACTCGATAACTTTCGGGAAGTCCGTCGTCATATCGCTCTTTGGATAGTCGCGATTGGTATCGTGGTTGGCGCCAGTGGCTTGCAGTTGATGTGGTACCAGCAGAGCTACCGCACGCAGGCACCCGTAGATGGCGGTACCTATGCCGAAGGGGTTTTGGGGCCGGTTAATACCCTTAACCCAATCTTTGCAACGTCTAGTGCCGAGGTTTCAGCTGGTAATTTATTGTTCTCGCACTTATTGACCTATGACGACACTGGACATATCAATTACGATCTTGCCGACGGTATGACTATTAGTCCTGATGCCAAAACCTACACGGTGCAGATACGTCCGGACGCTCGCTTTAGCGATGGTATCTATGTACGAGCTAAGGATGTTGTCTTTACGGTCAACCTGCTTAAGAATCCGGCAACGAGAGCAACCCTGACCGGTTGGGACGCCATCAACGCGACGGTGGTTGATGATCGAACAGTCGCATTTACGCTGCCCGATGTCTACGCTGCTTTCCCGCACGCGCTGACTTTCCTGCCGATTCTGCCCGAGCATCTACTGCGCGATATCGATCCAGGTGCGATTCGACAGAGCGCTTTTAGTACCAGCCCGGTCGGAAGCGGTCCGTTCACGCTTCGCTTCATTCAGGATATTGACGCCAGTACGGGTCGCAAGGTTATTCAATTGGCGCGTAATGAAGGCTACTATCGTGGTGTGCCAAAACTCGATCGTTTCCAGTTGCACGTCTACAGCACGACAACTGATATTATTCACGCCGTTAATACTGCGGAGGTGAATGCGGCAACTGATCTCAGCCTGACGGATATGGCGTCGATTAACACGAATAACTACGACATCGAGCGCAAGCCGATTAATAGTGGCGTCTACGCGCTGCTGAATACGACGTCGCCGACGCTGCAGGACAGGGCAGTTCGCCAAGCCCTTCAGATAGGTACGAACACGACAGCTGTGCGAAACGCAGTTGGAAAGAATACGCCAGGGCTTTACTTGCCGTTCATTAACGGGCAGCTCACGGCCGATGCACCCGCTGCACCAGTCTATGACAAAGGTGCTGCCGAAAGCCTGCTTGACGGAGCGGGTTGGAAGCTAGAGAATGGTGTGCGCAAAAAAGACGGCGTGCCACTCAAACTATCAGTCGTGACCACCAAGAACAATGATTTTGAGAAAGCACTCGATGTGCTGGCTAGCCAATGGCGAGCGCTCGGTATTACCGTGACGACGAGCATTGTCGATCCAAGCGACTCGACGCAGAATGTTGTTCAGAATATCTTGCAGCCGCGCAATTATGATGTCTTGCTCTATCAACTGACGATTGGTGCCGACCCCGATGTGTATGCCTATTGGCATTCGTCGCAGGCAACGAGTAGTGGCTTTAACTTCTCAAATTATTCGAACGGTCTCAGTGACGAAGAATTATCAAGTGCCCGTACGCGCACCGACCCTGCCCTTCGCAATGCTAAATACGTGACCTTTGCCAAGCAGTGGTTATCTGATGCGCCGGCCATTGGCTTGTTCCAGGCAACAACCCAGTATGTGTATGCAAAGGGAGTTGATTCACTTCCTGCAAACCAAGTCTTGATATCGCCAAGCGATCGCTACGACGATGTACTATATTGGTCAGCCGGCACTCGCCTCGTCCAGCAGACGCCGTAAGCTCTTGATTAAAGAGGTAATTTACCCTATAATATCGTTCTGTCGGGCGATTAGCTCAGCTGGCTAGAGCATCTCGTTTACACCGAGAGGGTCGGGGGTTCGAATCCCTCATCGCCCACCAAATTTATTAAAAGGCCTCCTTTGTCGGAGGTCTTTTTGCTTGTGCTTGCAAAATGAGGAGAAATCCTGCATAACTAACCTTAGTCACACGCCAGTAGGGTGTAGAAGTTTGGGCTTTAGAATGCCTAAACTCCTGCACCCCGCAGGCACTCGGATTCTCGAGGTTTCACAGAAGTGGATGAGTGAAGTACATGAGCAATACACAACCAACACCGGACACCGGGCTATACGCCTACCCGTTTGGTCAACTGATGGCGATTCGGAGATTCGTAAACAACGAGTCTGACGCGGCGTTCAAAGACGCCACGCTCATCGATGAGGCCATTTGGATGCACATCCAAACGGAGGAGGGCAAGAGGCTCGTCAAGGAATGGTGCGACCTCCACAAGTTGGACCTTCTCCAGTTGGGGGCATGTCCTCCAGACGAGGCGTGGTCGCCAGATGATGTGGCTAACCTCACACGTCGAGCACGCAAGCTGTTCGAGAACCTTTCCTTCCGCGTACGCGTGGTGCAAAAGATCGGCAAGTCCGCTGCGCGCTATAGTACGCAGCGCGGCGAGTAGGGGAAAAGAAGTGGTGAGCAACATGGTGAGAAACCAACCAACTCCGTCAAGCACGATCGAGCTGTTCGTGGGCTCAGAGCGCTACATCATCGTCAACGGGAAGATTGATCAGTTCATCGCTGATCATATCTCTTACGAGACTCTGAAGAACGCTCGTGCGGATGTGCTCGATGGTCTAGGGATTGCACATAAGCGCCCAGACCAGAATGCCCAGTTGATTGCCGACTTGAAACTTAAGTTGGCAGTCCTGGACGAATGGATCGGTCTGCACGAGCAGGAATTCGGTTCATAACGCCCGCGCCCGTAAGGGCGGAGACGATCTCTACGTGAGGTCTCTCCGCCCGGGGCGTTGGGCTTTTTTTAATTTGGTCACGCTTGCAAAATCGGCTTTTACCTCTATAATATACCCAGTAAGCGCGCGTGCTGGAATTGGTAGACAGGCTAGCTTGAGGTGCTAGTGTTCGCAAGGACGTGGAGGTTCAAGTCCTCTCGCGCGCACCATGAATGTATAAAATCGAGGCCGAGAGCCTCTTTTTTGTTGCTCGGAGGTTGAAATTTAATGCTGTTTGTGCTAGAATAACGGATAAGGAAGCCCGCTACGGGCATATTTTTATGAAAGACCCAAAATTCATTCGCAACGTTGCTATTATCGCTCACGTCGACCACGGAAAGACGACGCTTCTTGATGGCCTTCTAAAACAGAGTCACACGTTCCGCGAGAACCAAGCCGAGATGGAACAATCTCTGATTATGGATAGCGGCGACCAAGAGCACGAGCGCGGCATCACGATTACTGCCAAGCAAACCGCCGTCTACTACGGTGATTACAAGATCAACATTATCGACACGCCGGGACACGCCGACTTCTCTGGTGAAGTTGAGCGCACCCTCAACATGGCTGACGGTGTGCTGTTGATCGTTGATGCTCAAGAAGGCCCAATGCCTCAAACTAAGTTCGTGCTTTCAAAAGCGCTCGCTTTGGGCTTGAAGCCAGTTGTCGTCATCAATAAGATCGACAAGCCAAGCCGTCGCATCGCTGAAGTAAAAGACGAAGTTGACGACTTGTTCCTCGAACTCGCCGTTGACGACAGCCAATTGCACTACCCGGTCTACTACGCGATCGGTCGCGAAGGCAAAGCCTGGGCAGAACTGCCAGAAAACACTGACCTCCACACTGATTTGACGCCAATCTTCGACGCCATTATTAATGACATCCCAGCGCCTGACGTTGATATCGATGGCCCATTCCAAATGCTGGTGACCTCGCTTTACTACGACTCATTCCTCGGTAAATATGCGATTGGTCGCATCTCACGCGGCTCACTGAATAAAAGCAAACCAGTCGTTCTCATCAAACGTGACGGTACTCAAGTCGCTTCAAAAATTGAGAAATTATTTGCCTACCGTGGACTACTTCGCGAAGAAATCACTGAAGCTGGTGCCGGCGACATCGTTGCCTTGACTGGAATTGGTGACGCGCACATCGGAGAAACGATTGCCGACAAAGAAAATCCTGACGCTTTGCCAGTTATCGACATCGAAGCGCCAACACTTAGCATGTACCTCGGCCCAAACACGAGCCCACTCAAGGGCAAGGAAGCCAAGTACAACACCAGCCGCCAAATCGGTGATCGTCTGCGCCAAGAAACTGAAACCAATGTCTCACTTCGTGTTCGCGACGAGGGAATTGGCTTTGTCGTATCTGGACGTGGCGAACTCCACCTTTCAGTGTTGATTGAAACCCTGCGCCGTGAAGACTTTGAATTTGAAGTTGGCCGTCCGCAAGCTGTTACCATCGAAGAAGACGGCGAAGTCAAAGAACCAGTCGAAGAACTGCTCATTGAAGTCGGCCCAGAATTCCTCGGCGCGGTCAGCCAAGAACTTGGTACGCGTAAAGCTGCCCCAATCAAGCAAGAGCAAACGAGTAGCGGCACGACTCGCTCGACCTACATTATTCCAACTCGCGCCATGATTGGCCTTCGTAACCTTCTGCTGACTGCGACTAAGGGTACGGTTATTATGAACAGCCTACCACATGGCTACCAACCACTAGGTGCAAAGCTTCAGCAAACTCGTAACGGTGCGCTAGTTGCAACCGAAGCTGGTTCAACGACTGCCTATGCCCTCGACGCTGCAGCCGCTCGCGGCGAACTCTTCGTTGGTCCGGGCACCACTGTCTACCAAGGTATGGTTGTCGGTATGTACAACCGTGGTGGTGATCTCGACATTAATGTCTGTCGCGGCAAACAACTGACTAACATGCGTACTTCATCTAGCGACGGCGCAATTCAACTGACACCATTTACTGAACTCAGCCTCGAACAGTCAATCGACTTTATCGAAAATGATGAACTCCTCGAAGTGACTCCAAAATCTTTACGCCTGCGTAAACGATTCCTCGATCCAAACCAACGCAAGCGCAATAAATAGCTCACGCTTGAGCGCACTATTATAACGGTGCTAGACTGACCGTATGGCTATAGGCGAAGGTATACAAAATCAAGGCTTATTTCCTGAGAGTGAAGTCCTGAAAAGGAATGCTATTATTGTTGCCGCCGGCAATGGCGTACCAATTGAACTGCAGACTGTTGATATCGTGCCGGAAACGTATACGTTGTATGAAAATGATGTCGAACGCACTATTGAAGGTGAACGCCTGGTATTACGTACGGGCGAAAGCCTTATTCCTGCCGCGTACACAGATGATAGTGAAGACGATAGTCTCGTTAATTTCGCAAATGCTTATGAATCAATCCCAGACAGCTTGGTCGGTCCACTGTTGCGCACGAAAGAATTGGGTGACGAGGTACGTTTCCAAGAGCTAGTTGGACCGTTTACAGAAACGGAAGAGGCCCGACGGGCACGCGAGGATGCTGAACGACAAGAAGCTGCACTTTTGTATCGCCCGCGTATCAAGGACTGGCACCCACACATCGGCGTACGAGGCTGGCACGACGATTATTGGCTAAGACTAGAACCGGGACCTTCAGCAGAGCCACATGCCCTAGGAAAAACGACTGCAGCTCGCGTTGCTTTCTTCTTGTGGGATGTTCAGCTCGGCGGAGCAGTGCCGATTATTCACGATGAGTCAGGCAATAACGGCATTCACTATCCGCCGACGCAGTTCATTCTGCCAAATCCGTGGCTCTACGTGGTTCGCTTTGAAGGTGACCCAGACGACCCAGATAATCCTTACTATCTTGATTAATAACTCGAGAAGCTACTATACTACTAGTGGTTATGGAAAAAACAAACAGGGACAAACTTAAATCTACTCTCGTCGCCACGGCCGGCGTGCTTTTGAAGAGTCATAAAGGTCCCGATGAGTCACTGGGCGACCTTTTGCTGGATGTTCAAAGTCAGCACATTTTTGAAGATAGTAAAACGTTTATCGATTTAGTACCAAAAAAACGCGTTAAGTTTATTCAAGAAGAATACAAACTTCTAAAAGAAGATCCCAAGTTTGATCTCCGCGAGTTTGTCGGGCGACACTTCTTTGATTTATCGACGACTGTGCAATATAAAGAACCATTCGAGATTAAAGATGATGAACCAATTGAAGGCCACATTAGCCGTCTGTGGGATCACCTGGAGCGACGCAACCGAGTTGATCGCGGATCGCTACTATCTTTGCCGCATCATTACATTGTGCCGGGTGGTCGTTTTAACGAGCAGTTCTACTGGGATACGTATTTCATCATGCTGGGGCTGGCCGCCGAGGATAGGTGGATCGACGTTGAAGCGATGCTCAAGAATTGTGCCTTTATGATCCGCAAGTACGGGTATATCCCATCTGCTAATCGCACGTATTTTTTGAGTCGCTCACAGCCGCCATTCTTTGTGATGATGGTGAAACTGTTTGCCGAACATGAGGGCAAGAAAGTGCTGCGCGAATATCTCCCAGCCATGGTAGGCGAGTATCGTTTTTGGATGCGTGGCCGCAAGAAATTAATTGAGACTGAGCATTTTGCCTATCGCCGGGTTGTCCAGTTATCTGACGGGTCATTTCTCAATCGATATTACGACAATAAAGTGACACCTCGTCCTGAGTCTCTTCGTGAAGATACTGAGACGGCAGCGCAATCGACTCGACGTGTATCCGATCGTCTATTTCTGCATCTGCGAGCTGCGGCTGAATCTGGTTGGGACTTTAGCTCTCGTTGGTTTCGTGATGGCAAAGATATTAAATCGATTCATACGGCCGACATTCTGCCAGTTGATCTCAATAGTTTGCTCTACATTCTGGAAGAAACGATTGCCGACGCGTACAGTACCGTGCGTCATCCTTTAATTGTGCGCCGCTATCGTAAGAGTGCCGAACGTCGCCGACAAGCGATTGATCGCCACATGTGGAGTAAAAAAGCTGGTTTTTACCTCGATTACAATTTCCATCAGAAAAAGCGCACGAAAGTGTTAAGTTTAGCTGGTGCATTTCCTCTATATGCTGGTATCGCCTCACAAGAGCAAGCTGATCTGGTGGCTGATCGCATTCGAAAAGATTTCCTCAAAACTGGCGGGCTCATCACAACCTTGAACGAGACTGGCCAGCAATGGGATCGACCGAATGGCTGGGCGCCACTACAGTGGGTGGCGATCCAAGGCCTGCGCAACTACGGACACGATAAGCTGGCTGACGAAATTAAGAAGCGCTGGCTAGCGTTGAACAAAGAAGTCTACAATAAAGCGCATCGCTTGGTTGAGAAATACGACGTGACTGACAACGGCGGCCTAGGTGGCGGTGGGGAATACGCGCTGCAAGACGGCTTTGGCTGGACGAACGGCGTCTACACCGCGCTCGCTAAAGAAGATCGCTAGAAAATCTTTTCGTCTTTAAGATCGTCGGGTAAGAACCCCTTTTCATGCTGAAAGTCGGCTTCCCATTTGTACCCCTTGCCATAGTCGAGGTCTTTCATCAGTTTAGTGGGTGCATTGCGCAGATGCAGTGGAACGGGGGAGTCGGGGAATTTCTTGGCGAGTGAGGTCGCGCGGTTCATCGCATCTGTCGTCTCACGAGATTTTTCTGATTTGGCTAGGGCAGTCGCAACGTGGAATAAAATGTAGCTCGATTCGGGCATACCGATGCGCTCAACGGCTTGGAAAGCGTTCAGTGCCAAACCGAGTGCGCCGTTACCCGCCAGTCCGATATCTTCCGACGCGAATATGACCATGCGCCGAGCGATAAACTTTGGGTCTTCGCCCGCATCGATCATACGTGCGAGATAGTAGAGTGTTGCATCGACATTGCTGCCACGCAAACTTTTAATGAAGGCGCTGATGACGTTATAGTGCATGTCACCTTTTTTATCGTAGCCCGGCACGCGCTTTTGAGCGGCGACTTTCACGACGTCGGGCGTGACTTTCTTTTCCATGCCCAATGAAAGTTCTAGATTTCCTAAGGCAACCCGAGCATCACCGCCAGATAGTTCAGCCAGGTAGTCGAGCGCTTCCTTGTTGACGCGCGCGGTCGCTTTCTCAGTCTTCAACGCTCGCTTCAAGATGTCGATGATTTCTTCTTTATTAAGCGGTTCCAAAACCAATACGCGGCTACGACTGAGCAAAGGATTAATGACTTCGAAACTCGGGTTCTCAGTAGTTGCACCGATCAACGTAATCAAGCCCGATTCAACGTGTGGCAAGAACGCATCTTGTTGAGCTTTATTAAAGCGGTGGATTTCATCAACAAATAAAATCGTGCGCAGTTGCAGGTTCCAGTTTTGGCGAGCATGCTCGACAATGCGCTCAACATCTTTTTTGCCGCTGGTCACGGCAGAGATTTCGATGAATTCGGCGTTTACTTCCGAGGCGATGATACGGGCGAGGGTAGTCTTGCCCGATCCGGGTGGCCCCCACAAAATCAAACTGACCGGCTCGCGGTTTTTGACGATTTGGCGCAGAATCTCGCCATCACCTAAAAGATGGGTCTGCCCAATCACCTCGTCCAACGTTTTCGGACGCATCCTCTCTGCTAACGGCACTCGTTCCATAGCTCTATTATACCTCTTAAAACAAACCGACCCTCGGAAGGGTCGGATAAATTCGTGGTGGCTCCTCCCAGACTCGAACTGGGGACACAAGGCTCTTCAAGCCTCTGCTCTACCAACTGAGCTAAAGAGCCACGCGGTTAGTACTTGGTACATTGTACCTTAAACAGGGGTAAGTTTTCAAGTAAAGCCGCGGGCAGGCTATACTAAAGATATGAAGAATATTCTTATCTTGGGTGCGGCAGGGCGAACGGGGATTTTATTGGTTGAGCAGGCACTAGCGGCTGGCTATCACGTCACAGCATTTATTAGAAGTGGTGACGCGGCGCTACCCGCTAAGGACAATGTGAAAACGATCGTTGGTGATGCGCGCAATGAAGCAGATTTAAAGAAAGCAGTTGAAGGCCAAGATGCCGTCGTCAGCACGATCGGCTCGAGTAAGCCAGGTGATCGCGTCATCGCTAAATCATTGCATGCGCTCATTAACGTCGCGAATCAGACAGGCGTCAAACGCGTCATCGTGATGTCCAGCTTTCTGGCGACCAAGAACTTCCAGCCAAACATCTTTGTCAGGACGGCGCTGAAAATCATGGGCACGATCGTCAAAGACATTCACTCCGGTGAAGATCAGCTAAAGGCATCAGATCTGGACTACACAATTGTCTATGCGACGCGCCTCACTAACGAGCCATTAAATCCGCACTATCGTGTGGTGGCTGAAACGGAAAAAGTCGGCGCAACTGATAGTATCGCTCGGGCAGACGTAGCGCAGTTCCTCCTCAGCCAGCTGACGGACCCTACTTATATAAAGAAGAGCGTCCTGATCACCGACAAATAGTGCTCGTGGTATTTACGTAACGGGGGAATATGCCTATACTGTTGAACATATGGTCAAAGTCAAATTTCCTGATGAACAGATTGCCGATGCTGAACGACGACAAAATCCCGATGCGAAAGTCTTCCCACGCGCTTCAAAGAAAAAAGGATTCGGACGATTCATGCGCATCCTCGGCCCAGGCGTCATTACCGGCGCGGCCGATGACGACCCATCTGGTATAGCTACCTACTCACAGGCAGGTGCGCAGTATGGCTTCCACACGCCATGGACATTGTTACTGACGTTGCCACTCATGATCTCTGTTCAAGAGGCTTGTATGCGCATCGGCGCGGTCACCGGTAAAGGCTTGGCGGCGATTGTGCGAGATAATTATTCAAAGAAGGTTCTCTACCCGATCATTTTGCTTGTTGTGGCGGCGAATACCTTCAACATCGGTTCAGATATTGGTGCCATGGCAGCCAGCGCCAAACTACTTGTACCCGCCATTCCGTTCCCACTTCTCGCGGTTGGGTTTGCGGCCATTATTTTGATCCTTGAAATCCTTGTTTCGTACCGAAGCTATGTTCGCATCCTCAAGTGGCTGGCAATTGCACTATTCGCCTACTTTATTACGGCTTTCTTGATAGGGGTGCCATGGAACGCTGCACTGCTGGCGACGATTACACCGCACTTCGAATTTAATAGTACGTTCATCTTTATGATCGTGGCCATCTTTGGTACGACCATTTCACCGTATCTGTTCTTTTGGCAAACGAGCAACGTGGTAGAGGATGAGATCTCCGAGCATCGCTTAACCCAAAACGGCGGGGAAGCACCACGATTATCTCGACCGTACCTGCGCCGTCTGCGCATTGATAATGCCGTGGGGATGATCTTTTCGAACGTGACCGCTTGGTTCATCATCATCGTCGGTGCAGTCGTGTTGAATCACGCTGGCATAACGAATATCGTGACCGCAGCCGATGCCGCCCGAGCGTTAGTGCCACTGGTTCACAATTTCCCTAATGCCGGGTTCCTTGCACAGCTGATCTTTGCGGTTGGCGTGATTGGCATTGGTCTGATGAGCATTCCAGTGCTGGCCGGCTCATCCTCATACGCGATTTCGGAAACATTTAACTGGCGCGAGGGCCTGTTCCGCAAGTTCAAGCAAGCTCGCGAATTCTACATCATCATTATCGTCGGTACATTATGCGGATTGCTGTTCAACTTTATAGGCCTCGACCCAATCAAAGCCCTCGTTCTGACAGCCGTCTTTAACGGCATCGTGGCGGTGCCGCTGATCTTCTTGATCGCCCGAGTCTCGCGCAGCAAAAAGATCATGGGGGAGAACCGCAGTGGCCGTTGGTCTCAACTAGGACTGTGGACCGCCTTCGGCGTCATGGGCTTGGCCGCGATTGCACTGCTCGTTTCGTTGATCCCACACTAGTCCGACACCTTGAAATCCGCGGGGTATTCCTCTATAATACTCGAGAGTATGCGGGTGTAGCTCAGTTGTTTAGAGCGCTTCCTTGCCAAGGAAGAGGTCGAGAGTTAGAGTCTCTTCACCCGCACCAAATGAAAATTATTCATTTACAGAGGCCGATTTCCTTGAATCGGTCTCTTTTTTGTTGAACCCTAAAGGGGCTATAGAACCCCACCTCTGTAAGTAGACGCGTGACTGTAGGGCGGTCTTGCATTTACAAGGTCGAAAGTTCATTATATGAATATATGTCATTTAGTGATGAGTTTCGGTATAGGAATTGCCCATGGTGCGGTACTCAAAATGTCGCCATGGATTTGATTACAAATCAATTCAACTCGACGTCAGCTAAAGGCTTTCAGCGGCAATGGAGCTGGTTGTCGTGTCCTCGATGTAGAGGAGTTATCTCAATCGAGACACCAATCTCGAGTTCCGCCGAGATCATGATGGTTGTGCCAGATGCCCAGCAGTCTTTGAGTCAGGTCGGTCATTTACCTGCTGACGTGGAGGAGTACTTCACCAATGCACAAACTGTTCTCCAGGCCGGTGTGCCAAGTTCTGCCGCTGTTGAGCTTCGACGAACTCTGGAAGCTGCGGCCCAACATCAAGGTGTGAGCGAGCGAACCCTTGTTCAATCGATACAGAAACTCGCAGAAAAAGGTCTGATTACAAGCACGTTTGTTGATGTGCTTGGTCATATTCGGAAGATAGGTAATACGGGTGCGCACGCATCAGATCAGAAACTTACACACGAAGAAGTAGTTCGTGCACTGGCGTTCACTACGCAAGTTTTGAGGAATCTATTTGAGATACCGGAGGAACTCGCGTCACTTGGGAAGCCAGAGGAAGACGCCGAACCGCAGAAAAAGGATGAAGTAGCAGCGTGACGCAGGATGAGTTTGAGATGAAGCTAAGAGAGCTATTCATGCCAAAAGATGGTGATCCTGAGTACGAAAGAAAAGAGACTGAAGCGATGAACTTGGTTCGAGCGGCTATTGAAGATACAACGAAGTTTTCGGGTGGAACTTGGAGTAATGCTGCTGCGTTAGAGCGGTGGCCTCAGTGGGTCTGGGTTCATGACCAGACTATGAATGGTAGTTAGGCTGCTCAATGGAAGACGCGGAAAAGCGACTAAAGCGACTTGAAGACGGACCTCCGCTTGAAATTATCGAGACTCTCCTAAATTCCATTCACAACTTTTACCTACGCGAGACAAGTGCTGCCATAAAAGCAGGTACCTGGGATCTGGCGTTTATAGGGACTCATTCTGTTGCATCAATAATCGGAGCAGGGCTCTTCGGGGATCGCAGTATGGAGGCCTCCTTTCGACGTTTTCTGAAGGAGTTCGTTGATACGGATGAGCCGGGCGGCAACTTTTCAGACATAGCCAAAGAACTCAATGATTGGAGGCACGTCCTCATACACCGCTGGCTTTCGAAAATGGGTCATGAGTTCGGATTTGATACCGACCAGATTGAGGGTTGGCGTCGAGTGGATGGCGTATTGCTCGTCAATCCAGTCAGGTTGAACGAAGCTGTTGCAAATGCCTTTGCCTTAAATGGCAAATTATGGCAATGGCGAGACGTATTGAGTGACGCTGAAGCTCAAGCCGCTAAGACTCGTTTACTTGAGCTGTACCGGAGGTAGATCCCTCGTCATTCCTTCTGACGACTCTCAAAACAGTGTGATGGCTGTACCCAAGCTTCTTTCCGATCAGCGTGCTCGGCATGCCGGCGGCCCACATCTCCCGAGCTTTCTGTTTCTGCAACTCCGTCATGGATTTCGAAATTCGGACTGTAACGCCAAGGGCTCGAAGGTGTGACCTAACGGTCGTTTCAGAAATGGCAAACTCACGAGCAACCAGGCGCATGCTCTTTATCTCGTTATAGCGATGAGCAAGCATCTCCATTTCTAAGGGCGAAAGTCGATTCTGCTGCTTATGTTTGATAAGTCGAGTTCGTGGCGCAGTAGCCAAAATGGTTTCTAAAGTTCCATCCTGCAACAGGCCGAATAACAGTTTTAGAGGTTCTGTCAGGTTCGCAACCACCTCGCTTCGGTGCACCAAATGAGCATTATTCATTTATAGAGGCCGATTGCCTTGCATCGGTCTCTTTTTTGTTGAACCCTAAAGCATCCGCGAACCTGACACTTTAGGCGTGTTGTATTTATCTCAGGTTTAGCTCATAATCCGCCACAGGAGAACGAGAGCATGGCCCAGAGAAAAAAGTGGCAGGAGAAGCAACCAAAAGAACGTGTCTTCACAGTCGTCACCCGCGCGATTCTTATTGTGGTTGGACTGACACTTTTTGGAACAATCGCTTCAGCCACGCAGCCAAAGTCGACATCTACTTCAAATACAGCAGCCCAGGCAGTAAAAACCGCACCCGTTGTTATACATCAGACAGATGTGCAAACAAGCGCGATTCCTTTCGCATCGACAACTCAAAACGACTCAACGAAAGCAGCGGGCACTTCGACTATCACGACTGCCGGCGTAAATGGTGTTGAGACCAAGACTTACGACGTCACGCTAACTGACGGAGTCGAAACATCTCGCTCGCTTGTAAGCGACCAGACGACAACAGCACCAGTGACTCAAATTACGACTGTCGGTACCTATGTTGCGCCGTCTTGTACCAGTGGCACTTACGTCAACTCAGCCGGCAACACGGTCTGTAGTCCAGAGACGAGTTCGAGCACGCCCGCTGGTGCGACGGCTCAATGTAGTGATGGGACTTATAGCTTCAGCCAATCTCGAAGTGGTACTTGCTCTCATCATGGAGGAGTGGCTACGTGGTTGTAGTAGAAGGACCCGTTTCGAATGGCGACTAAGACGATGAGAAATGGCCTTGATTTTAACGGCAAATTTGTTCAGCATCCCAGGAATGCCAGGTACATACGGGCAACGATGAAATTGAAAAAGCATCTCGAAGATATACGGGGACGACTTGAGGGTGATGTTGGATTCCTACTCAAATCAATTCAACGTAGAAATCGCAGGAAGCCACTGATTGGATTCTTCGCAATGACTCGAATGCTTATGCCGATCATTGAGTCCGTAGCGAGAGCAGAAGGCATAAGCCCGCAAGATTTACTAGCTCGTCTCGATCGACCAGCACCGAAGCTGACTTGGGCTCTCTACAGAAATGTCTTCATGCACAACGATGAGTTTCAATATGGAAGAGTTGGAAGGAGAGGGATTCCAACCGGCATCTCAATTACGACAAAGGCACAAGAGAAATACCTAGCCGACCTATTAAAGAAAACAAGCTATCTAGATGTTGGCGCACTCTATCGGGAGCTCCTAAGTTACCTAGATCGTAGAATTGCTGAAGTATCTCCTAGGAAAAATGTTCAATACATTAGTGGTATTTGGTTCCCTGGTTCAAAAAAACTCGCCAAAGTAATGAAGGCAGAGCTCGACCAATTGACCTAATCTGAGGGTCTTCTAACTGTTCTTAATATCGTGTGATGGCTGTACCCAAGCTTCTTGCCGATCAGCGTGCTCGGCATACCAGCTGCCCACATTTCACGCGCCTTCTGTTTTTGCAGCTCAGTCATCGATTTTGAGATGCGTACTTCGATTCCAAGCGCTCGAAGATGTGACCTGACGGTCGTTTCTGAAATCGCAAACTCACGAGCAACCAGGCGCATGCTCTTTATCTCGTTATAGCGATGAGCAAGCATCTCCATTTCTAAGGGCGAAAGTCGATTCTGCTGCTTATGTTTGATAAGTCGAGTTCGTGGCGCAGTAGCCAAAATGGTTTCTAAAGTTCCATCCTGCAACAGGCCGAATAACAGTTTTAGAG
>OUNO011322950.1_pt1 | contig 88742 bp, 84 predicted proteins | sample 1779811 | NCBI WGS metagenome assembly OUNO01 (sample SAMEA3914804, study PRJEB12502) | metagenome | biome: forest; material: soil | place: Canada | collected 2010-06-25 | depth 0.3 m
TCGCCTTTTGGATAAAGATGAAGAAGGGGGATCCAGATTCCGTGATCGAGTGGAGCGTTTTCATCCATCTGGATCTCGAAGCCCGCTTCTTTGAAAAGAGTCGCCGCAGTTTCGGCAAGCGCCGGCTCTCCCGGACAGGAGTACTGGACCTGATAAAGTTCTTTTGGGAATCCATTGAAATCATGCACGATCCGGTTTTGTTCCGTGCGGAGAACCACGACTTTGTCATCGGAGATCGTGTGGGCGGAAAGAGCTAAAATCGCCTTGGGTCTCGGCATGGTATTGGCAAAAGCATGGAGAGTCTCCGAATACGGATCATCTCCGAAGGCATGCATCGGGGTTCCATGGCTCAAAAATACAGTGGGGAAGCGAAATCCACTCATGTTTTCAGATTAGGGGAAAGCCCGGCCTGGATCAAGACTTTTAGGATTTAACGGATGAGATAGGCGCTGAAACCGCCCAAAAGAAAGACCTTACCCGGGGACAGTTTGAACCGGAGCTGGATGACGAGAAGGGTGATCAGGAGGGCGACTCTGGCCAGAAGCAGTTGTCCGTCGATCACCACACTCAGTTCAGTCAAGCGGACGAGAGACCCGAAAATTGCACCACAGACGGCGGGCAGGAGCCAGCTGAAGAAAACCTGGAGCTTTTCGTTCTGAAGCAGGGTCCGTTCCACCCGGGGAATGATGAAAATCGCGAAAATGAAGGTGGGGAGAAAGGTTCCGACGGTAGTCACGATTGCGCCGACCACGCCTTCGGTCACAAAACCGAGATAGGTCGACAGGATGACGATCGGACCCGGTGTGATCTGGGCCAGGGTCAGTCCTTTCAGGAACTGCTCGCTTGAAATCAGATGGTATTGGTCCAGAAAGAGGGTCTTCAGGACAGGAACAATCGCAATGCCGGATCCAAAGGTGAAGAGGGAGGCACGGAAGCAACTCAAAAACAGGACGCCTAAGAGTCCGATTGATCCGACTTCCCTCGGCCGCATGCGGGGAAGAATATATTTGGAAAACAGACCGGCGAAGCCCGCAAGAAAGATGAAGACCGCTTCGAGCCGCGGATACAAATAGGTGAGAACTCCTGCGAAGCAGATCAGGACCAGCAGATGGGCGGTTCCGAGTTTCTTATATTTAAAGAGGGGCTTGGTCAGATTCACGGTGGCCTGAGCTGCGACCACAAGAGCTGCAATGGTGAGTCCGAGCCAGAAGGGATTCAGGAACGGGAAGGAATCGAGGGTTTTAGTCGCGCTGGCAAGAATCAGAATCAGGATAAAGGCCGGAAGGATGAGTCCGACTCCGGCTGCGATCCCGCCTTTGGTTCCGCCGCGCTCGCGTCCGATCCGGATCGCAACCAGGGTTGCAAAAGGGCCGGGAAAGAGTTTCGAGACGGCGACAAAAGTCTGAAAGGTTTCGTGACTGATCCACTTCTTCTTGTGGACGCATTCCTCCTCCATGAACCCGATCAGGGCGATGGGGCCCCCAAAGCCAATGGCTCCGAGCTTCAGGAAGAGACGGATGATTTCACTCACATTTTGAAATATATGTGAAGACGGCCGTGTTGGGAAGCTTCGATCGTGCTCTTTTCGAGGCCCACTCCGGTGAAGAGAGGGAGGTCAAGAGTCGGGAGATCGTAGTTTTCGAATCCACCTGCAAGTTTCAGAATCAGGCCTGCGACCTTTTTCTTCAGGACTGGAAGAAGCTTGCTGTCAAGACCGAGCTCAGGCACCCCGTGAATGATTTCTTCAGGGGAGGATACGATCTTGCCCGTTTTGATTACGAGAGTCGGTGTTCCATCCGCTTTCGCGGTAACGGAGATCTTTCCTTCGAATGCGAGCGGGAAGTGGATCGGATGCTTCTCGCTGATCAGAAGGTGCTGGATTCCCTTGGCACCACTGTATTCGAGATCGAGGTAAACCTTGATCTTGCCCAGATCCTGGTCGAGGACAATGAAAATGCCTTTTGGACCAAAGGCAAGGTTGTTGTTCTTCAGTTGATCACCAAAAACATTTGCATCGAGGATCGTCTTCAGAAGGCGGTTCAGGTATTCCTCACTTACAGAGAAAGCCACATCTTGCTTGCCGGAAGCGAGTTTCGCGGTGACTTCATCCTTTGCCATTTTATTTTCTTCCGCAGACAGGGAGTGAGCCGGAGTGAAAGCGGGCATTTTCGCGACACAACCGGTTCCGAAAGACTGGAAAAGAGAGCTCGTGCAGAAATCGCCTTGAAGACCGAGTGAAAGCTGGGTGGCTTCGGGCTGGGTGAAGATTGCTGTGTTGAAACCGGCATAAACGCCATCGGCATTGACACTGAGTTTGTCCGGAGCAGTGATGCTGAATACATGCTGGAGAAGTTGTTTTCCGAGACCGCGTTGGATCTGGGCCGCGACCACGGTGAAAATCTGTTTGGTCAAATCTGGAATCTCAGCCTGAACGATCGGTTTGAAGGAATCAAAGGAGATCGAACGGGAGAGGTTTGCATTCAACTTCACGATGACCGGATTGACCTTGATCTGATCCGCACTGAGGGGTTTCTGGGTCTGCATCGCGAGAATCTGAATTGCACTCTGGTTTGAAGTGAAGAACTTCGTCACTGAAGTGAAGTCAGAGTCTTTCATCTGGAAACTGAATGTTTCATCGTGTTTCGCAGTGAAATCCACGTTGAATCCGAGCTCCGGTGCGCCTTTCGGAAGCACGAAGGAGGTCGGATCAAGGGAAGCGGTGAAGTAAGACTCAAGCTGGTTGTTCGCCGGGTTCACGAACATCACATCGACTTGAATGCCCTGGTTCAGGGAGATGTTCAGTGAATCGACGGAAACGTCGGTGTTGAGATCGAGGGTTGGATCCTCAACGCTCAGTTTGGAAGGCTTCAGACTGATCTTGCCTACGGCGTAGGAAATACTTGGAACACGAACGCGAAGGCTCGCTGATCTCACGTCGAGTTTCCAGAGGTCGAGGAGTTCGTTTGAAATCGTGCCAAGGTCAAACTTCGGCAATGTGTTTCCTTTGCCCGGAGCCGGAAGAAGATTGGTCAGGGGAACCGTGATGTCATCCATCATGCTGGTTCCGGTGGTTCCATCACCGATCTGGTTATTGGAAAGGAGAACGCGGGTTTTTTCAACGAGCCAGCTCATGGAAGGCTGATCCACCCGGGTCTGGAGAATCATGTCGTCATTCGCCGCGTGCGCAGAGGAAAGGGCAACTGTCAGGGAGAGGAGAGAGAGTACTGATTTCATCATTTGTGCGCTCCAGTAGCTGAATTGACTTGAATTTTTCCGGTGAGTAAGAGGGCGTTGACGGGTGCAATCACACTTCCGCCTTGAACCACTTTCAGATCCTTGATGCCGAAGGAAACTCCCTGATAGTCAACCGGCTTCGAGAGTGGAAGGCTGATCGCCTTCGGAAGATTCGCGACGAGCTGGTTGCGGAGCTGTGGATAGAAGATCTGTTCAATGACCCAGGTCATGTCGTCGAGGTTGGTCGGACATTCGGAGTCAGCGCAAAGAGCGGTTGGAATGAAGGTCGAAGTGTAGCCGCCTGTTTTCACTGCTTTGACTGCATCTTGCTTGAAAGGAAGGCGGGTGGTGATTCCGAGGGTTGGGATGCCTTTTACTTCAGTAATGCTGTGAAGAAGGAAGTCGAACTGGAGCGGAAGTTTGATGGTCTTTCCGGTACCGAGCCAGCGCTCGAGGTCGTCACCGATTTTGAGGCCGACTTTCTCGTAGCCCGGGGTGTCCGAGGTGATCAGCTTGCGAAGGTCGATTTCGAGGTTGATGACCGCTGAAACCATGTTCTGAGCGGCGTTGAAGTAAACTTTGACTCCATTGGGAGCGAGCATGATTCCGCTCGGTCCGCTGAAGATCGCGTGAAAGTAGTTCTGGATGCGGGCTTCGACTTGATCTGATTCAACCACGCCTTTGACGAAGGATTCGTAAGCCACTACACCGATGTCGTCTGCCTGACCGAACGCGGAGAGGTTTCCACCGATGGACGAAATAGTCGAGTTTTGGGTGAGGGAAACACCGTCAACTGAAACGCGGGTTGCAAGTTGTGCGTCGTAGAGCTTTCCTGCTTGTTCCGGTGAGAAGTGATTGAGGAGGAAGTCGAGATTGATTCCACCGACGAGAGCGGTGACGTTCTTGTCGAGCTTCAGGGAAGAAATGAGATCAGTCGTGTTGACGGAGTATTTCTGAGGCGGAAGATTTGAAATTGTCTTGGAAACGGCTGTGATCTGGTCATGAAGGGCATCCGATACTTTGGATTGAATGCTCTGGATGAAGAGAGGCTCGAGGGATTGAAGTTGTGCACGAACCGTTGCTTCTGGAATGGTGAGGGTGTGGCCGTTGGTGATGAGAGTTGGAGTGAGCGGGAGACCGCCTGCAGTCAGGGGTCCGAGAGTTGCGTAAAGATTCGCTCCATTTTTTCCAAGAAGGTTGGTTTTGAAGCTGGTCATGTTGAAGGAAAGGCCGTTTGTGTTGGCGGTCGCAGTGATGGAAGCAACCACGCTGATTGCTTTGTTGCCTTTCAAGGTAACGGTGATCGGTTTTGAATCGAGGTCGAATGCCTTGTCGAACACGCCTTTTGGAATGTGAAGCGCGAGCTTGTCGATGGTCGCTTTGAGATTGGTGATGCTCATGCTCGCCTGTACGTCGAAAGCGTTTGGATTGTTTTTATTTGCGGTGACGTTCAGGGTGAGTGCGGACTCTGGAAGTGTGAAGTTCACCGTGATCGGGGAAATGGAGATTCCGACGGTGGTGTTGGTGATTCCGAGCGCATCGAGAACGGTTTTCAGTTCGCCGGTTGCTTTGGGAAGCGTGATCGATTGCTCGATCCCTTCCGGGGTTTGAAAGGAAATCTGAGGTGCAGTGTTTTCAGAAACCCGGGCCCGGAGATTCGATTGAAGCGCGTTTAGAATGAGTTTTTTCGAGACCGCGAGCACGGTTGCAGGGTGAATCAGGGCTTCTCCCGTAGGCAGAACCGTGGGATCCGCGTTGTAAGCGGGAAGCATGAAGTCCGTTTGCGCTTGCGCAGAAAACCCGGAAAAACAGGTGATTGCGAGCATTGAAGTGGTGATCAGGCGGCGTGCTTCTTGTTTTAATGTAGGCATTGCGGGTTGGATTTTAGCAAACCTGACTTAATTTGTAAACATTGATTGTGTAAAAAGTAGAAAAAAACATGCCTGCCCAAAGTTTGTACACCTGCTGTCAGAATAGTCGACAATTCAGACACTCACTCCGGCAAATACACATAACAACTATAGAAAACAGGATGGCACGGGTCGTGCTTTATCATGGATTGAGAGAGAGATAATTCATGGGAAATGAAACGAAATTCATTAAGAGCGTCTTCTACAAGACTTGTTTTTTCATCGGCCTCGGAACGATGGGCGCATGGTCTTTTGGACAGGTATCCCACTGGGTGGGTGACGATGTCTCCTCCGGTCACTCCCAAAGCTTTCGCAGCAAAGTGAGTGAAATCATTCTCCAGCCAGGTCTTAAGGACGTGGTCGAGCGCGTAGTTGAAAAAATCGTCTATATTCAAGTTCCAGCTAATTCTGCTTCCATGACTGTTTCTGCAGTTCAGGCAGCTCCGGTTTCAATCACCCTTAACCCGGATGGCAGCCGCCCCGGTGATTTCCCGGTCGACGCCAACGGAATCCCGATTCCAGGCGCAACTCCTTATCCTGCAGCAATCGTCACTCCGTCTCCTTCCGCTCCAGGCGCAGTTGCCGCTTCAAATCCTTCTGATCCAAATCCGACAGGTCCTTCTGCTCCAATCGCGCCGCCTCCAATGGTAGACGCGCTAGGAAATGCGATTGCGGTTCCTGAAGTCGAAATTGCTCAAGATCAAGAGCAGGCTCCACAAGTTCCTTATATGCCGTACATGCCTTATGATCCAAGTCAGGGTCAGGCTGCACCGGTGGCTCAAGCTCCATCCGATTCCAATGCTGGCGCAAATCAAACCGGCGGAACTGTTGGAACCGGCATGCCTTCCAATCCAAATTCAAACGGAAGTTATGCAGCAGGGACGACCGGTGGTTCTTCTCCGGTAATTCCTCAGACCGTTACAGCGGTTCACACCCTGAGCTCCAGTGACATGACTCTTCTCAATATCGGAATGAAAGGTTTGTTCTCCGACCAAACCGTGAGCGTCTCCGGCAACCAGTGCCAGTACGCAAACGGCGCGACCAGCGGATGCACTCCGGTGAACAGCACTTCGGTTCACACTAATCGCTGGGATGTGACCAGCGGACTCGTGAGCAACGCAGGCTTCTCCGTGAAAGCAACGAGCACCAGTCAAGTGGACGTGACTTTAAATCTTTCAATTCAAGATGACGCGCTCGCCACCCAGAGTTTCAGCTCCACCGTGACTGCAAGCCAGATCACGGTTCACACTGAGACCCGTAACGGAAAAAGCTTTCGCGTGATCGAGCTTGCTCTTCCAAACATGGTGGTTCGTGGAAAAGACACTTTGAGCACGGTTGAAGCAACCCTCGTGTTCGATACCACGACCAACGCGCTTGCCTCTGATTCCCAACTGACTTTCGCCCGCTCCGAAGTGACTACCGTTTCGCTTCCATGGGATGCAAGCCCGAACCGGACTCCAGCATCTTCAAGCGACACCGTGATCGATGCGAGTCAGATCACTTACTCGATGGAAATCGACAAGTCCTGATAGTGGTAAACCCCGTCGCCTGAAAAGGGATGCGTGGGACCGAGAACTTTGATTTTTTCCTGAATTTGTTTCAAGCGCTTTCGGAAGACAGTGCGTGGAATCTCCTTCCCACCGAGTGCCTCCATGTGAGGCGTAATCACCTGAGTGTCCATGAATTCCCGTCCGGCTTTCTTCAGGCACGAAACCACAAACAGAATGGCCGCTTTCGAAGCATTGTCTTCGCGATGGAACATGCTTTCACCGGCAAAGGTACCCGCGACATCCACTCCGTAAAGACCTCCCACGAGCTCCTGCTTCCCGTTCCAGACCTCGACACTGTGAGCGTGTCCGAGTTCATGGAGACGCGTGTAGGCCTCTTTCATTTCGGGAATGATCCAAGTGCCTTCTTCTCCGCGTTCAGAGCAGGCATCGATCACCGCCTTGAATTCGCGATTGATCGTGTAGGTCCAGTCAGCTTTTTTGAGATATTGTTTCAAGCGCTTTCCGACGTGAAGGTCGGCGAAGTCGAGAACTCCGCGCTTTTGGGGACAATGCCAGAGCAAGGGGAGGCCGGGACTGGGCCACGGGAACACCCCTTGCGCATAAGCACTTAACAGCGTTTTAGGCTTTAGATTGAGTCCAACGGCGACAATGTCGTTCAAGTCAGACATCAGGTGAGCTTAAGCGGATTCAACAACCATCACGCTTCCGAGACCGCCGGCAGCGCAAACGGAGATGAGTCCGAATTGTTTGCCGGAGTTCTTCAGCTGATGAAGAGCTTGAAGGATGACCCGGGTTCCGGTTGCACCGAACGGGTGACCGATGGAAACAGATCCACCGTTCAAGTTCAGTTTCGAGTGATCGAATTTACCGATCGGAGCAGACAAACCGAGTTTGTCTTTCGCAAATTCTTTTGATTCGATCGCACGGATCGTTGCAATCACCTGTGCGGCGAAGGCTTCGTGAATTTCGTAGAGGTCGAGTTGATCCCAGGTGATTCCAGCCATCTTGAGGGCTTTTGGAATCGCGTATGCAGGACCAATCAGGAGGGGTTCAGTCGTGATGTCGATCGCGGCAGCGGCTGTACTGCGGATGAATCCGAGTGGTTTCAGTCCCAGTTCTTTTGCACGGGATTCAGTCATGAGAACGACTGCAGAAGCACCGTCAGTGAGCGGACTTGCGTTTCCGGCAGTGATGGTTCCGTCTTTGTAGAATACGGGTCTGAGCTTCGCGAGTTTCTCAAGGGAGGAATCGCTGCGGACGTCGGTGTCTCTAGTGATTACTTTTCCATCCGGAGTCGCAACTTTGCAAACGTGGGAGTCGAAGAATTTTCTGTCCCAGGCAGCAGCAGCTTTATTATGACTGTCGAGTGCGTATTGATCTTGTTCTTCACGGGATACGTTGAATTGGCGGGCCATGAGGTCCGCGGATTGTCCCATGGTGAGTCCAGTGGTCGGCTCTTTGATGCCCGGCGCTTGAGGCGCAAGGTAAGAAGCCTTGAAATTAGTGAGGAGTCCGAGACGCTGACCGGTGGTCTTCGCTTTTGCGAGGTCCTGGAAGTAGTCAGTTGCTTCGAGACTGAAGAGAGCGCGCACGGAGCTGATGGATTCAACACCTCCTGCGATTCCGGCTTCAATCTGGCCGGCGAGGATCTTTGCAGAGATACCGGCAGTGGCTTCGATGGAAGATGCGCAGTAACGGTTGATGCCGGTACAAGGAATGGATTGCGGGAGGCCGGAGTCGAAGAGGGCTTCGCGGGCGATGTTGGAACCTTCCGCCGGTGCACTCACGATTCCGAAGTAAACTTCGTCGATGATTTTTGGATCAATTCCGGTTGCGCTCACCGCTTCGCGGAGGGCGATCCCACCGAGGGTTGCCGGAGACATTTTTTGATAGGCGGTTCTTGCTCTAGCGAAAGGAGTTCTAACACCACCGATGACAGCAATACGTTCTTGTTGGCTCATATGAGCCATTGTAGGCTTTAAGAGTCCCGCTCATCCACTAAAAAACGATCTAATTTCTGGAACAAATGCTCGACCGCGCTTTTCGCTTCCGTGTCAATTGCGGTGCGGGAAAGAGTGCGGGTGTTCAATACGCTCAGGACCTTCTGCACCTCTCCTGAGATGTCCTTGTATCCGAAGTTTTCGGCGCCTTCGGCCAGGTGATTCGCTTCGGTCTTGAGACCCGTCCAGTCACGATCAACCAGTTGTTTGCGCATTTTGCGGAGGCGGGTGCTCACGCGTTCGATGTAACCTGATTTGACACGATTCTGAATCTCACGAGATGAAAACATAAGGTATACGGTGATACCTGAATCGGACGCTCCCCCGCAAGCTAAGAATCTTTGACAAGGTATCCGAGTACTTACAAAAGGTATCCGAGTACCTATGGAGGTGCACCGCGTGCACAAGTGCCGCAGCGCACCTCCATAGGTACTCGGATACCTTTTGACCTTGTCAGAGGTAAGGACTCCATTTTGGAGAAACGCAGGTTCCCAGGCCGAAGGTCAGGCGTTTGACGTTCGCGCCATCCGCATTCATGATGAAGACGTTTTTTCCTCCGGACCGGGAGGAGGAGAAAACGATGAAGTTTCCGTCCGGACTATAGAAGGGGTCTTCGTTGTTTCCTTCGTTTTTACTCAGACGGTCGATCTTCGCGCCATCAGCACTGATGGTGAATAGATCGAAGTGACTGTCGAGCCAGCCTGCGAAAACGAGTTGCTTCCCATCCGGACTCCAGTTCGGAGTCGCGTTATAAGCGCCTGCGTAAGTGAGGCGCTTCACGTTGGCGGCACCTTTTACATCAGCGGTGTAGACCATCGGTTTTCCCGCACGGTTTGAAACAAACGCGAGCTTCGTGCCATCCGGGCTGAAGCTTGGATCGACGTCGAAGCCGATCGAGTGACTGAACTGGTTCACGTCCGAAGTTTCGAGATCAAGGAAATGGATCTCTGGATTTCCGGTATAGCTCATGGTGTAGGCGAGTGTTTTTCCATCCGGGCTGAAGGCCGCGCCCGAGTTGATTCCTTTGCGGTTACTCAGAAGTTTGAGTGAGCCGGTTTTCAAATTTTCTTCGAAAAGATCGATGTTCCTCACGTTGTCAGAATGGCGGTTGATCACTGAGAACGCGATCTTCGTTCCATCCGGGCTCCACGCCGGTGCCGTGGTGATCGAGCGGAAGTGGGAGATCTGTCTCTGGTCGCTTCCGTCGAAGTTCATCGTATAGAGTTCTTTTTTTCCGGTCTTGTCACAGACCGCGAGGATTTTGGTCAGGAAGATCCCTTTTTTACCGGTGATTTTCTCCACGATGTCGTTTGCGATCGTGTGCGCGAGGATTTTGAGATCGCCTTCTTCTCCGTTGTAGCGTTTCGCGAGGACTTCGCTGTTGCTTCCAACGTTTACGAGGTGAAATTCAAAGGATGTGTTTCCACCATCCACTTTGAAAGTTCCGTAAGAAAGAAAATCACTTCCGGTTTTCGCCCAGTCCGCGAATTTGATTTCTTTCAGTTCCGAGACCTTCGCTTGCGGAAAGCCAGCTACGGGCAGAAGTCGGAAAAAATCCGTGAATTCGAGATCCGACTGAATGGTTTTTTCAACCTGGGTTAACTGCGCTTGAGCCGTGGCATTCGCCGCTGAAGCCGGAGTGAGGGCAACCACCGCCTTTTTAGTCTTTGCTTCACCGACTTTGAGATAAGTCGTCTGAGCGGATGCGGTGAAAGGAAGAAGTCCAAGCAGAAACAGGGAGGTCTTGATCATGGGTTAATGATAAAGGTCGGGCGCGGCTTTTGGTAGCACCAATGCGTCAAACGTCTATTCGAGAGTGTACTTGAGGCCGGAGGTGAGGGATCCGTTCAGTTTCACATTCCCTTTCAGGCTACTTTGATCGGACAGGCTCCAGAGGGTGTCGAAAGTGGAGTTCCACTGATCGAGGTGATCCTGGAGGTAGGCCTGGTTCGCCGCATCCACATTCTGGCCGTGGAGAATGTATTCAAAAACATGACCCATGCTCCGGATGCTTTCGCTCGTGCTGCTGAAACAGAGTTGCTCCGCAGTCCTGCCGATTCCAAAAAATTTCACGTTGTTCGGGGTGACGGTGGAGGTGGAGGTGCACTTGACGCCCTCGTTGTTCTGATTGCAGGCGACGACGGTATGGGAGCGTTTCAAAAGAAGAGAAGTATCCTTGTAGTTGACCGCTGCATCGCAAGTCTGGGTCCAGCTTGAATCCGTGCGGGTTTCGGAGCAAGTTGCACCAATGCTTTTGGTGATGGTGAAGCCTAGAAGCTTCGTCGATCCGGTCGAAGAAATGAGGTATTCGCTGTCATCGCCGTTCACCGGGGTTTTTCCGATCTTCACGATTACGGTACTGAAGCTTTTCTTAAGATTGAGGTCAGAAAGGGCTCCCACCACCGTTTCCAGGGAAACGGGTGCCGGGTAGAACTGGGTCACAGTGAACTCCATGTGAGAGTCGCCTTTCAGTTCATGACCACTGAGGGAGAAGGTCGGAGTCGCAGCCATGGCCTGGATGGGGAGCAGGCTTAAAAGAGCGAGTGCGAAGGATTTTGAGATTTTCCGGTTCATGGTCACGTTCCTCAGGATTGGTTTCCGACCGGAGGGTAGCAGGAACGGGGCGTTGTGTAAATAGAATTTGTGTAATAAATCAGATGAACCGTTGAAAAATGCTGATTTCGTTACAAAATTTAAGGTTTAGAGTGGGAATCCGAGCACAATGCCGCTCGAGAGATCACCGTTGATCGCTTCCGGCGGAATCGGGAACGGGCTCGAAGCCTGAAGCGTGCGCTTCACTTCGCTGTCAAATTGCTCATTGCCGGAAGGCTTGGTGATTTTGAAGCTTTTCAAGTTCCCACGAGCATCGACGAACACGAGCACTTTTGCGGAGAGGTTCTGATCCTGAAGCCACTTCGGAAGTTCCCAGTTCGAACGAACGCGTTCGAGCACGACATCAAAATAAGAAGTTTCGAGCGAAGCTTTTGCTTCCCCTGAAAGTGCTGATCCTTTTGAAATCTGGTTGCCCTTGACTTGTTCGCCACCGGCAAGTGCTTTGATGCGTTCAATCGCCTTGATGCGATCGAGTGCGGACTTCAGCTTTTTCTGAGCTTCTTTTTCCTTCTTCGCCTGTTCCTTCTTCTTCTTCTGAATGGCGAAGTCCCCGTTGTCTTCCGCTTTTACGTCGGGTTTGACCTCAGGTTTGGGTTTCGCCTGTTCTTTTTCCGGAGCAGGTTCGGCGGCGGGCTTGGGCTGGATCTGTTCGTTTTTTCTCTGATCGGGAAGAGCCACGAGATCTACGCGGAGAGAAGGAAGGTATTCCACGGGTTGACTCGGTAAAAGGACTGCTTTGAGCGCAGCTCCGGTCACCAGGAGCAAGTGCAGGGCAATGGAAAGGATGAGAAAGCGGCGAAGCAGCTTCCCTTGTTCCATTGATTCCTTTTGCTCGATCATTTCCATGAAAGAATGAAGTCCTATTTCGTTTCGGGCGCCGTGACGAGACCCACTCGGTGGATCTTCGCTTTTTTCACTTCGGCCATTACTTTTGCGACGACGCCGTAATTGACGGCTTCATCCGCCTGAACCAGAACCTGAAGATTCGGTTTTGCAATCGACAGCGCTTCCAGTTTTCCGGCTAAGGTGGAGAGCGAGTAAGATTTTTGATCGAGTTCGATCGCGGCGTTGCTTTTGATTGAGAGTACGGTGGGTTGATCGCTCTGGGAGAGGCTTCCCGCATCCGCTTTCGGAAGATTCACGTCCACGCCTTGTTGAAGGAGAGGGGCTGAAACCATGAAAACGATGAGGAGAACGAGCATCACATCCACCATCGGGGTGACGTTGATCTCGGACAGGGAAGCGCGACCCTTACGGGGTTGGCTGTGACTCATTCCCATGGGTCGCTCCTTTGCGGCTGAGCAGGCTTCTCTGAATCATGTTCAGGAATTCCTGACTGAAGCTTTCAGTGTCGAGACTCAGGCGTTTGATCCGGTTGATCAGAAAGTTGTAGAAGATCGCGGCTGGAATTGCGGCAGCAAGACCCATTGCAGTTGCGATCAACGCCTCTGAAATTCCGGGAGCCACGACCGCAAGACTTGCAGATCCGGTTGCACCGATGTTCTGGAAGGAGTTCATGATCCCCCAGACGGTTCCGAAGAGACCGATGAACGGAGCGGCACTTGCAGTAGAGGCAAGCCAGTCCACGTATTTTTCGTATTCGTCGATTTCAAGAGCGTGCGTGCGGTTCAGCGCGCGTTCGATGTTGGAAACTTCAGGCGCTCCTTCCGCAGTTCTGTCCTGAGCCGGAAGCTTGCGAAGTTCGCGGTATCCAGCCTTGAAAACTTTTGCGACAGGGGAGTCGGGGAAATTATCGACTTTTTCGTGAATTTCTTCGAGAGCCTTCGAATTCCAGAAGTGTTCGAGGAAGGCCTGGTTGTCGTCGTGCGCTTTCTTCAGCATTTTGATCTTGGTGAAGATGATGGCCCAGCAGACCACGGAAGCGAAGGCGAGAAGGATGAGGATGAGTTTGACCAGCGGACTTGCGTCTGCGATCAGGTTCCAGGCGCTCAGGCCTGAAGGAGTTGGCGTATTCATGAAGCGGTCGATTCCTTTCTCAGTTTGAACTGAGTGTAGTGGATAAATAAAAGCACTGCAAAAAAAGTTGCCTGCAGATAATGATTTTGAAGGAAGTTGTTTTCCGATGCGCGCAGGGCCTTGAACTGCAGGATTCCCAGGAACTCGTTCTCAAAAAAGTTCAGTCCGAAGATCGCGTGGTTCAGAATGAAAAATGCGGAAAGGAATCCGGCACCGGTCCAGAACGTCGAGAAGGTTGCGAATAGCAGAACGAGGGTCAGGAGCTCGCTCAGGTGGGGTTCAAACCAGATCCAGTAGAGAAAGACCAGCGTCAGGACTTCAAGCACCCGGCCACCCACGACTCCCAAGGTCTCTTTTTTCAGCACCACGCGGACCAGAAACTCAGTCGAGATCACGAAGATCGCCATCAGGATCGAGCGCAGGATCCAGGCATAGGAAGAGAGAAAGTTCAGATTGAGTTGGGTCGTGAAGCCCAGAAACTCGTAGTCCCGGTGAAAGAGGAGTGCGACCATCAAGGCCGCGCCAAATCCGATTCCACGAAGGAAAGAGCGGGCGAAATCTTGAAATCCATGAACCCGTTCTTTCCAGAAACGCTGGATTTCATCCCGGAAAAAGAGCAGGGCGGAAGCATAGCTCAGGGCTGCGAAGAGAATCTGGTTCTCGCTCAAAAACTGGTTCAGGGTGGTGAGCCGGTTCGAAGAAAGGACGTGTTCCGATTTCAGGGAACCGTACAGGAGAATGGAGAGGGTGAACGAGTGAAAAAGCGTACCCCACAAAATCAGGAAGCCTGAGATCTTGAGTCCGGGAAGAATTTTTAAAAATTGGCGATTGAGCTTCGTCTTCCACATAGTTAGACTAGGCTCAAGTACACCATGAAAACACCGCTCCTGAAAGTTGAAAGTTTATCAAAGGCTTACGCTCCTGGTGAGATTGTCTGGCAGAATGTCAGCTTCGATCTCGGAAAGGGCGATTTTCTCTATATCCTCGGAGGCTCGGGCGCTGGAAAAAGCTCTCTCCTTCGGACTATCGCAAGCTTTGAACAGCCGAGCGAAGGGAAAGTCATCTGCCACGGCGTGAATCTGCAGAGTTCAAGTCGCAGCGATCTCGAGCGAATTCGCAAGAAAATCGCCTTCATCCCGCAGAATCTGGGTTTGATCCCCGATCTGACGGCACGGGATCACATTGAGATGAGTCAAATGGCTCTGACTCCGTCTGATCTCACGGATGAAACGACGATGCTCTCTTATATCGGTCTCATGGGACTGAAAAACAAGATGACGAAAAAGGTCGGCACCCTCTCAGGCGGAGAACGCCAGCGGGTTGCAATCCTGCGCGCTCTTTGCCGCAAGACCGATTTGCTGATCGCCGACGAGCCGACCGGAGCCCAGGATTTCGAGATGACCTGGAAGCTCATGGATCTTTTCGTAAAACTGAACCTCGCTGGAACGACCATGTTGCTCGCAACTCACGACCTTGAAATGGTGAGACGCCTCCGCAAACGCTGCGCGATTCTAAAAGACGGAAACTTCAAAGTGGAGGACCGCGCATGAAGCACCTTCGTTTGATGTTCAAACTCGCACTCCTGCCCCTGACTCGTTCCTGGTTCGTCCTCGGACTCCTGATCTTGTCCTTTTCTCAGTTGATGCTGGCACTCTGGTTCTGTGGATCCGTTCAAAAGGAACTGACCCTCTCCCGTGAGTACGCATCGAAAGCGAAATTCGCGACCATCCAGATGAAGGATGTTCACGCGTCGATCGATCCGATCAAGGATGCACTCGAAGGCCCGAATGCCACGGTCGAGGAAATGAAGACCGATGACGTGCTGAAGAAAATGGAAGAAGAGGAACCGGAACTGATTCAGACTGTTCGCACGCTGAGTGCGGAAGGCTTGCAACTCGTTCCCCGCATCCTGACTGTTCGCGGAATCCTGTCAGAAGAAGGACTCGAAAAAGTGAAGCTCATGACCGACGTTTATCGCGTCGATGTGAGTCCGGTTCACCATGCCCGTCTTCAGGGTTTTTACAAACACCTTGGTTTTGAGATGCGTATCTCCGTTCTCATGATCCTCTTCCTCGTACTGGTGCAACTTCTCGTATTCCAGCGCATTCAGAGTCGAGATTCAGCCGAAGTGATGAGAAATCTCCTCGCCTGGGGTATGGGCGGAGTTCCGGCCCGTGTACCGGGTTTCCTCTCCATGATTGCACTCAGTGCCTTCGCGCTCGTGCTCTCGGTGATCGAGTGGTTTGCTTTCCGCGGAGCGGTTTGGAAGAACAACGCATTTTTGGGCGAACTCAGCATTGATCACACGATGAAGTTCCCGGTGGGCTTCGTGTTTCTGACCTTGCTTGTGATTGCCATCCTGTCTCTGGTTTTAAGCTTCTCGGGGAGAACGTCCGAGGAATGAAAAGAAGTGCCCTTCTTCTCCTTTCGCTTTTCACTGCCCAGGCTTCCCTGGCTCAGGCCCCGGCACCTCAGCCGGCCCAGAGCAATAAGAAAGCCTTGAACGAACGACTCGATCAGGTGCGATCCCAGCGTTTGCGCATTGAAAAGACCCTGATCGAGGACGACAAGATCAATCGTTCGACCGAAGACCAATTGAAGCACCTGAAAACACTTCAGAAGCTTCAAACCCAGGAAAAATCACTGACCGAGCAGCGTCTCCAGACGCTCGAGAAGTACCTGAGCGAACTCCAGGTTCGCAAGGAAGATGTTGGCAAGCGAATTGAAGCGGCCCAGGCTTCCGTGCGTGGAAAATTTTCAAAACTCATTCATCCACTCCTGAATCAGCACGAGTTGCTCATTCGCGGGGATGAAGAGGAGAGTGTGATTCGCCTGAAAGAGAAGATTATTTCAGGTGTTGCTCTTTCCGAGCTGAAAGAACTCGAAGTCCTTTACGCCGACCTTCAGGATGCTGAAGACATCGAAAGCCGCATCGAGCAGGAAAAGCAGCAGATCAGCGCACTCATGCAGGACATTTCCGAACAGGAATCCCTGATCCAGTTTCACAAGAAGATCCGCCAGGAGATGACGGACCACAAACATGAAGAGCATCTGAAAAAACTCGAGGAGTATCAGAAGCTGAAAGTGTCCGAAGTCGAGATCGAAAAAATGGTCTCCGAGTTCCAGAGCCATCAAAAGCTCGAGCAGGAAGAAGACAAAAAGAAAAAAGCTCCATTCATCGCCTTCAAACCGAAGAGCTTGCCTTGGCCGCTCAAGGGCAAAGTGGTCGAAGCTTATGGTCAGCATCTCGACCAGTCGACCGGCCTCAATATTTTCAAGAAGGGCATCGAAATTTTGACGATGTCAGATAACGCACCAGTCGTAAGCGTTCTGGATGGAAAAGTTCAGTACGCAGGCGAGATTCCCGGCAAGGGAAAAGTGATGATCATCGAGCACCCGCATTCAATTTACTCGATTTACGGCGGTTTGAAGGAAATGTTGAAGACCTCGGGCGAAGAAGTGAAGGCCTCTGAAAAGGTCGGCAATGTGGAATCCGAGAAACCGCTCTATTTCGAAATTCGTGCAAGGAACGTAGCCATCGACCCGGTCAAGTGGTTACAATAGAGAGCAAGGAGCTCTCTATTTCATGAATCGCCTTTCTCTTGCGACCCTGCTTTTTTTCTCCCTTCCTTCGACTGCATTCTCGGCTGAGTCTTCACCGACTCCCCAGCAGCCCGTTCCGGTCCTGAACCAGAACGACCGCTACAAGAATCTCGAGCTCTTTCAAAAGGTTCTCCAGTTCGTAGAAAAAAATTACGTGGATCCGGTCCAGAACGACGCCCTCATGAATGGCGCGATCAAGGGCATGATGGACACGTTGGATCCGCATTCAAATTTCCTGACCCCGGATATTTTCCGCGACATGAAAATCGACACGAGCGGCAAGTTTGGTGGAGTCGGAATCGAAGTCGGTATCAAGGACGACATCCTGACCGTGCTCGTTCCGATGGAAGATTCCCCGGCGTGGAAAGCGGGCATTCTCCCCGGTGACAAGATTGTGAAGATCAACGGTGAGAGCACAAAAGGCTACACACTGTCTGAAGCCATTCTTAAAATGCGCGGAAAGAACGGCTCTCCGGTCAATCTGACCCTCTATCGCAAGGGCTGGAGCAAGTTCAAAAATTTCACCCTGAAACGTCAGGAGATCAAAATCCGCTCCGTTCGCTCTGAAATGATCGAAGACGGATTCGGTTACGTTCGTCTCGCTTCCTTCAATGAGAACGCAGCAAAAGATGTGAAGAAGGCGATCGACAAGCTTGAAGAAAAAGAAAAACTGAAAGGCCTCGTCTTTGACCTTCGCATGAATCCAGGCGGATTGCTCGATCAGGCCGTGGAAGTGGCGTCTCTCTTCATTGATGAAGGAGTCGTGGTTTCCACTATCGGTCGCGATCCTTCCCAGAAGGAAGTTCGCGTGGCGAAGAAGGGCATGGCGAGAAAAGATCTCCCACTCGTGGTTCTCGTGAACAGCAGCACGGCGTCTGCGGCAGAGATTGTGGCTGCGGCCCTTCAAGATCATCATCGCGCGATGATTCTCGGAGAAACGACTTTCGGAAAAGGTTCGGTTCAAACCATCATCGATCTTGGAAACGAGATGGGGATGAAGCTCACGATCGCACGCTACTTCACTCCAAGCGGAATCAGCATCCAGGAGAAGGGTGTGGTGCCGGACATCTATCTTGAAGAGTACGATTCAAAATTACTCGCTCAGGCGCGGATCAAGCACGATTCCACTCGCGAACGCGATCTGAAGGGGCACCTGGTGAATCCTGCCAGTTCCGCTGCCCGGGATGACTTCTCGATTCAGGAGTTCAAGGACAAGTCCAAAACTCCGGCGAAGGACAAGGAAAAGAAAGACGGCCTGATCGAAGACGATGATTTTGGCGACCTTTCTCCGATCAAGTTTGATCCGAAAGAAGATTTTCAGACCCAACAGGCACTTCGTTACCTGAAGTCCTTTGAGGTGTTTAAAAAGATCCAGAAATGAACGACGATCTGCCTCTCTTTCAAGCGACTTCCGGTTTGAAGTCCCGCACCGCTCTGACGGTGAGTGAGGTTACGTTCCAGATCAAATCGAATCTCGAATCGAGATTCGGAAATCTCTGGATCAAAGGGGAGATCAGTAACCTGAAGGTTGCGCCAAGCGGCCACGTCTATTTCTCGCTCAAAGATGAAGCCGCAACGATCTCCGCTGCTGCTTTCGGGTGGGGGAAAAAGAAGAATCCGGGCTTTGAACTGAAAGACGGTCTTGAAGTCTTTTGTCATGGTTCCGTTTCCGTTTATCCGCCTCGTGGAAACTATCAGCTTCTCGTTGATGAGATCGAACCCCTGGGCGCAGGCGCGCTCCAGCTCGCCTTCCAGCAGCTCAAAGACAAGCTTCAAAAAGAAGGGCTCTTTGATCCCACGAGAAAGAAACCGCTTCCGCGCTTTCCATCAAAAATTGTGGTGATCACTTCCCCTCAGGCTGCGGCCGTAAGAGATGTGCTCACCGTTCTTCGCAGACGAGCTCCTTTTGTTGAAGTCGTGATTGTTCCGTCTCTGGTTCAAGGGGATCAGGCTCCCGACAAGCTGATTCAGGCGATCCGGGTGGCCAACCACTACAAGCTCGGAGAAGTGATCCTGCTCACCCGGGGTGGCGGAAGCATGGAAGACCTCTGGAGTTTTAACCATGAGGAACTGGCCCGTACGATTGCAGGAAGCCTGATCCCGATTGTCTCTGCGGTCGGACACGAAATTGATTTCACCATTTCTGATTTTGTTTCAGATCATCGCGCTCCGACTCCATCGGCGGGAGCGGAGATTCTCACTCAGCACTGGATGGAGCTTCGGGAACGCACCCGTCAGGCAAGCGAACGCCTGAGCATGGCGCTGAAACGGGATCTCCTGCTCAAGCGCCGAACCCTCGAAGCGCTGGCCGCAAAGTTAAAGAGTCCAAAGGACCAGTTACGCGAGAAGATCCAGCGCATCGACGAAATCGGAATGAATCTCGAGCGCTTGATGAGTCTTCATCTCGAACGCAGACAAAATCATCTCCAGAGGCTTGCGACCCAGCTCCAGGCCCTTTCCCCGCTGAATGTCCTGTCCCGGGGATACACACTCGTTCAAAAAATTGAAACGAAAACCGGAAAGAAGGTTCTGCGCAATGCTGCAGACGTTCGCTCCGGTGATCGCTTGTCGTTGCAGTTTAACGACGGAGAGGTGAAGGTGATCGCCGAATGAAACTAAAACTGTTTTTCTTGAGCGTTCTTCTATTTGCACAGTCCGCACTGGCAGCCCGGAGCGGTCAGATCATCGTGGATGAAGCGAATGTGTACGAGTACCCGCAGTACTCTTCTAAAACGATTTCAAAACTGAAGAAAGGGGAGGGGCTCACCGTGAGCAATCTCCCGACCGAAGGATTTTATAAAGTAAGACTCCGGAACGGGGATCTGGGCTGGGTTTCTGGAAATGATCTTCTGGTCGCCAACAACGCTCCATCCGGTTCTTCTGCGCCGGCTCCGTCCAGATCATCGTTGCCAAGAAATGATTACCCTTCCGATGCCGTGGCCGATTCCAATCCTTATCGAAGCAACAATGATTATGATTCAAAAGATCGGGACTGGCGCCTGAACTTCGGCGGCGGCCTTCAAAATCTGAGTTACAACGGATTTGGAAACACCTTCGAGAACGCGGCTTCTCTGAACTACGGAACCAATCTTGGAGTAGAGCTCCAGTGGCGGGCAGTGGGCAATCTGTTCTGGGCGTTTCGCACCGACATCCTTCTCACCAGCGGTGCGGCAGCGACATTAACCAACACCGATACGCAGAGCTTGAAGGAAACCAATGTTCCGATCCAGTTCGGACTGAACTTTTCTTTTATCGACACGGGCCAGTCCCGTTTGAGTTTTGGTCTCTACGGCGGAATCTCGATTTCAAAAATGAGTGTCACTCAATCCAAAGCGAATGGAGCGTCGGTGACGGAGGATTATTCGACGGTGAGTCCAGTCGTTCTGGGCAGTATCCAAGGTGTCTATGGATTGGGTAAGGTCTTCGGGCTCTTCGGGGAGATCGGCTACCGCTACGAGAAAACAGGAACCTTTGGTCAGACCACCATCGTGGAAACCGCTGCCATTCCCGCGTTTTCCATCGATTACTCCGGTGTGATCGGGCGCATCGGTCTTGAAATGAGATTTTAGTCTTCCACAGGACACCCTCTCGGGTGTAAACCAGTGGAATAATGTCAAAAAAGAATCTAGCGTTCCTGATTTTCGGCCTCGCATTCGGGGTCAATATCATTGCCTTTCTGTTTGCGAAAAAATCCTTCCAAGTCGAAGAAGTGAAGAACGTGTGGTTGTACGAACTTCCAATCACGGCGTCTCCGCTCGACGCGTATGTTTCCTCTGACCTTGGCCCGCATCAGGGTGTGGTGGGGACTTTGTTCCAGCCGGATTCCCTCGTGCTCTCTCATCCGGATGCGCCCCGTCCGATCACCAACCTTCTCGCGAACTCCTGGACCTGGGATGCAAAAACAAACACGCTCACGGTTCAGTTGAAGAAGGACGCGACCTTCTCGAACAAGGATCCAATCACTCCCTGGGACTGGGTTCTCTCTCACCAATATCTTTCTTCCGTTGCCCCGGCTTTCAAGTCCTCTCCCATCTGGCAGGCGTGGAAAACCGCGGTTTACGAAGCGACTTCGAACGGTCTCAGAATCAAGGTGATGAAACCGGGCGAGGACTTCGATCTCGAACGCTTCCTCTCTGAAGTGCTCACGCATCCGCTCTCCGGTGTAATCCATGCAAATAACATCACTGCGATGAAAAGTGGAAAAGCGCTTGAAAAGGACTGGATCTCCTCCGGCCCTTACTCGATCCGGAAGTGGAATCCGAAGGAAATTGAAATGGTTTCCCGTGTGGATTTTCCGGATGGAATGAGAAAAGATTTTTTCCGTACGCTCAAGTTCCAGAGTGCACCGGTGAAGAACCCGGCCTGCGACTTCCTCGTGGGAAGAAACTCGGATGCCTCGACCTTCAAGGAACAGGTGGCCGAAGACACGGATTCCACGCTTCATATTTTCTGGATTTGTCGTTCCTTCAAGCAAGAGGCATTCTGCAAGGATCCGAAGAATCGTGAAATTCTCTCGAAACTCCTCTCAGGTGAGTTGAAGCCCGAAGCAAATCTTCTGAAGGGCAAGCAGTTGAAATACCGCATCCCGACGGGATCGGATGATTTCAGGAACGAGATCCGCACCCGGATTCAAAGTCTGGTTGAACTCTCCGGTGGTCAGGTGTCCGAAACTTCCTATTTCTTTGAGTCTTCCCAAAAAACCGATATCGAATTGGAGTTTGTGGTCACACCGCGCATGAAAAACTCGACAGATTTCGCAACGAGTCTCGCGCTGATGTCTTCCCGTTTGGGCGAGGGGGCTGCGAATGCCCCGTGGCTGGTGGGTGAAATCGCGAATTTCCCGATTCAAATCTACACCAAGATGAAAAAGGAACCGGTTTACCCCGATGTTTTCCTGAACCCGGATCTGGACGAAAAAAAGCTCCCACTTTGATCTTTCAAAGCTCACCTCAGGCCCTTAGAATGAGGAGCATGTTTAGCTTAATCCTTTTCCTTGTATCTGCTGCGCACAGTGCTCCGGCGAAAACCGCCCCTGTTCCTTCAAACGTGATTTTGAGCATCGATGGACACATCTATCCCAAGGATACGTTCCCGGCTGAGTGCAACAACATGTTGAAAGATGTGAAGTGCACTGCTCAGTCCTACGGTCAGGTTCACATCGAGTCCAGCAAAGAAGGGGATCTCATTCACTCGAAACAGATTTTTTCCGATCCGGACGGACCGCAGGTCACGGAAGAATCCTGGGCGAAAGACGGCCACGTGAAGAAAGCGACGCTCGACAGTCGCGCACTTAACAAGTTGATGGAACTTGAAGTGGTTGGAGACAAGGTTCATTACAAGGTCACCGACAAGCGCGATGGATCCGTAAAGACCTCGGAAGATGATCTGGATTCCAATCTCGTGGTTCCTTCCACGGTGATGGGCTACATTGCTCCGAAATTCGCCGATCTTCAGGCAGGGCGCGAAGTAAAGCTCCGGGTGGCGGTGGTTGATCGTCGGGAAGCGTTCAGTTTCGTCATCAAAAAAGTCCGTGAGGAAAAAACAGCTTCCGGTGAAGATGTGCTTGTCCTTCAGATGGCACCGACCAGCATCATTGTGAGAGCAGTCGTGGATCCGATGTATTTCTACCTGAAGCCTAAAAGCGGTGAGTTGTACGGATTTGAAGGAAAGTCCGCACTTCGTCGCAAGGAAGGCGACAAGTACAAGGAACTGATCGTGAAGACTTCTTATCAGTATAATGTAAATCAGCTTAAAAGCGGCTCGAACGACTCGACCTGCATTGAAGATCTGACTAAACCGAACGCAACGAAGTGTTCGATCCAGGAAAATTCAGCAAAGGAATAGACTCATGAATCCGATAAAAGCGAAACGCCAGTACAAGATCAAGATTTTCTCAGACGGTGCAGAGAAGGACCAGCTCATCAAGATGAACCAGAATTCTCTGGTGAGCGGAATGACGACCAATCCTTCCCTCATGAAGAAAGCGGGAATCACTGATTATCGTGCGTTCTGCAAAGACATCCTGCAGACCATCACTCAGAAACCGATTTCTTTCGAAGTTTTTGCCGATGATTTCAAAACCATGGAAACTCAGGCGCGCGAAATCGCAACCTGGGGAAAAAACGTTTACGTGAAAATCCCGGTTCAAAACAGCGAAGGGAAGTCCGCACTTCCACTCGTGAGAGAGTTGACTCGTTCCGGAATCAATCTCAACGTGACTGCGATCTACACACTCAAGCAAACGATTGAAACCTGTCAGGCGCTTGAGGGCGGTGCTCCCTCCATCGTTTCCGTTTTCGCGGGACGTGCAGCGGACCTCGGTCACGATCCGGTTCCAACCCTGATCGCTGCTTCCGAGATTTGTGCGGCTTATGGCGACCAGATTGAGTCCCTTTGGGCTTCCACCCGTGAAGTCTATAATATCCTTCAGGCGGAGCAGTGTGGTTGCAAGATCATCACCGTGCCGTTTGACGTGCTGGCGAAACTCGAAGGTAGCTTCAAGACCCTCGAAGAGCTGAGTCTGGATACGGTTCAGACCTTCAAAAAAGACTCTGAAGCCGCGGGCTTCAAGCTTTAGCGCAAAGCAGCAGCAGTTTTAACTTGCTTTATTGCTCCTTATTGATAATGATTCTCAATAAGGAGTTCTCTCGTGATTGATCTGTTGTACGCCTTCCAAAATCTTCCCTTTGCTCAAGTTGCCCGCGCCGAAATCTTCATGTCGGACGAACAGGCTGCTCATGTCATGTTCCCATCCCTCGTGATGGTTCCGAAAACAAAGGAGCTGACTGAGGCTCAGATCAAGACGATTGAAGATTTGTCCGGCCAGACCGTGCGGGACAAGGCGCTCAAATATTTCACTGCGAAATCCGGTGAAATGGTGGTCATCGACCGCGTTCTCGGAAAACACGAACTCATCACCTATGCGATCGGAATCGATGCCGCAGGCAAAGTGAAGCAGATCGAAGTTCTTGAGTACAAGGAAACCTATGGCCATGAGATCAAGCGTCCGGAATGGCGCAAGCAGTTCTATGGCAAGGACAAGACTGCGACGATCAGAATCAAGGAAGACATTCAAAATATCAGTGGTGCAACCCTGTCATGCAAACACGTGACAGACGGTGTGAGAAGGATCTTGCAGACCTATGATTTCCTCAGAACATAATCTCGCCCTTTCTGAACAACGCGTGAAGCGCATGGTTCCACTTCTGGGAACTTTCGTGCGGATCGAACTTTATTCCCATGCTTACTCCGAGTCCTTTCTCATGGAGATGATCAGCGAGATGCTTGCTGAAATCACCCGCGTGCAGAACCTCATGAGTTACTACGTGCCGGAGAGCGATGTATCCCGATTCAATCGCACCGAAGTGGGAGAGTGGATTGAAATCAGTCCGGAAACTGCGCGTGTTCTGCAATTTGCAGAAACACTCCGGGTGCGTTCCGGTGGCGTGTTCAATGTCGGATTTCACGAATCCTGGACCGGGTCGTTCTACGAACTCTATGCCTGCTGCGGAGAGCACCCGAAGGTGAGAAAACTTAAAAAATCAGAGATCGATCTCGGCGGAGTCGCGAAAGGCTACGCGATCGATCAGGCCTATGCGAAGGTTCGTCCGCTTCATTCAAGCGGTGAAGTTTTTGGTTCGATCAATGCGGGCGGCGATCTTTACCTGTTTGAGGCGGAGGAAGTGAATCTCGCAGTTCAGGTGCCGGTTGCTGAATCCCTTGATCACCGGATCCTTTCGATGAAAGAAGGCGCGTTTGCGACTTCAACCGCGAAACTGAATCCAGAGCTTCGTCTCAGCTATCGCAAGAAAAATGGGGATCGCCTTTTAGAGCAAAAGACGGTAAGCATTACCGCGGGTTCCTCGATGGTGGCCGATGCTCTGACCAAGGTCTTGATGCTTGCTGAAACGCAGGCCGAACAAAACCTCTCGATCGAGTGTCTCTCCTTTTTCCGGGCCCGGGGCTTTCATGAAATTCACGAGTCGGTTTAAAAAAATCTTTTATCTCTTTTTCACGACACTCTTCGTGACCGGAACCGTCTGGTGGTATCTCGATAAATTCGTGCGGGTGAAGGGTGCCTTCGGCGAAGATCATCATCCGGCGCAGGAAATCCTGATCCGCATTCACGGGACAGTGGCGTACTTCACGCTGCTCATCATCGGTTATCTCATTCACTCCCACATTCGTCCGGGGCTCAAGCATAAGAAGAAGCGCAGTTTCGTCACGGGGTGGGTGATGATCATTGCGACGGCAATTCTCATTCTGAGTTCCGTGTTTGATCTTTTCGGGCCCGAAGGCATGATTCACGAAACCCTTGTCCAGATTCACCGTTATGTCGGTTTGTTTTTCCCGGCGATTCTTGCCATTCACCTGATTGATCGGCGGTTAACCGCGCCCAAGGGGAATGAGCCTCATCATCGTCACGGGCATGGTCCGCTCTGATCGCCAATCCGGTGATCGAATCCGAAGTTCCAATTGAATTTTGATTTTGTCTGAGTGGCACTCCCTTTGCATTTCTGAATGATTCCAGACGCAAATGGAGCAAAGGATTTGCCTCCTTCTTTAACAAGAAGAAAGGAGGTAGAGCATGAGAAGAACAACAACCTGTCCTTCTTGTCGTCAGTTTCAGAAAAAACTTGAGCGGAAGTTCCGATGGAATCTTCGCTTGAAAGCGCTTGTTTTGATCGTTCTCAGCAAGCTGTTGTCTTTCCTGATTTTGATTTTTACGTGCTATCGCGAACGGTTCTGAGAAGGTGACGGTACAGCATTAACCGGAGTCTCTCAGGATGAGTGCTGTTTGCGTCTGGTCCGTTTTCCGGTGCCATCGATCTACTTTCAACTATTCCAGTTGAACTGGCTCTTTCCGAGGTTTTCTCTTGCTTTCTTCATGAATAGTTGATATAATCCGTCGGAATTATGAAAGCCACACGCAATCTCTTTTTAGCTCTGTTTCTGGTCGCGTTTTCCTCCCTTTCGGCAGCGCCTGCCGAAGCTCGTGATTTGAAAGTGGTGAGTTTGAACACCTGGCTTCTTTCCTTTCTTGGTCATCACATCGGTCGCGACATGAAAGAGCGAGCCCTCGTGATTCCGCACCTCGTAGCTGAAGAAAATCCGGATCTCATCGCACTCCAGGAAGTCTGGCCGAACCGTGACAAGAATGAATTGATCGATGAGTTCAAAAAGTGGGGCTATGACTATTCGTTCGAAGTGCCGCGCAATCTGGGCCTTGGAAACGGACTCGTGATTGTTTCCCGTTATCCGATCGTCGACACAAAAATTTCTCCCCGTTACCACGAGATCACCCAGCTTGATGAAGTCATTGCAAAAAAAGGTGCTATTTATGCTGAAATCGAATTGAGTCCGACTGAACACATTGATTTTTTCACGACCCATCTGGGCGCACTTTCCTACGACGAAAAAGCCGGCACTTACGAGAAGAGTCAGCGCAAGCACCAGCTCGAGCAGTACCAGGAGCTTCGGGATTGGTTCATGAAGACCCGTAAGAACAAACACGCGATCATTGCCGGTGATTTCAACGGAGATTATCGCCTCTTGAAGGATGGAAAGTTCCAAGGGGAGTTTGATCCGGGTTATCTCGCTTTCATTCAGGAGACTTGTGGCGACGGTGAAGACCTTCTCAATACGTTCTTAACGGCAAACAAGATGGACGCAAGCAGCGCGCCGATCCCGACCTACGATTTCCAGCGCAATCCCTATGCAGCGGAAGGGTTGTTCTCGGGAGCACCGTCTGAAACGGAAGATTATATTTTCTCCTGCGGGTTCGAGTCGTCTGACGCGAGCAAGGGGCAGGTGATTCTTTCTGGTCCGATTCCGACCAATCTCTCTGAATTGAAGGGACGTAAGACTCCACTTCGTGCCTCCGATCACTTCGGACTTTCGGCGGTTTTCACCTACGATGATTCACCAGCTGTGACAGAACCTGATCAGGACGAGCGGATTTAAGGCCCGGAAAAGGCGGGTTCCGCACCGCATTAGGCTCAGTCCTTTGCTTTGATTTCGTGTCCCCTCGTGTTAGCGTTTTGCTCATGCAAACAGAGCAAAATCACTCCGAACAGGAGCTCGTCCGTCGCGATAAATTGGAAAAACTGAAACAAGCCGGCATCCCCGCTTACCCTGAGCGTTTCGAGATGAGCCATGGCTTGAAAGAGGCACGCGAACTGGCCGATCTCACTCCAAACGTCAGTGTTGCCGGACGGATCACTGCGATCCGCCGCATGGGCAAACTTTCTTTCATCACCCTCCAGGACCTGAGAGGCAAACTCCAGCTCTGCATGAAGATCGATGATGTCGGCGAGCAGAAGTATCAGCAGTACGTGGACTTCATCGACATCGGTGACTTCCTTGGCGCAAAAGGTGAGATGTTCACCACCCGCGTGGGCGAGAAGACCCTTCAAGTGAAGGAATACACTTTCCTTGGAAAGAGCCTTCGTCCACTTCCGGAAAAATTCCACGGTCTTCAAGACGTCGAAGTCAAGTATCGCCAGCGCTACCTTGATCTCATCACGAGCGAAGAGGCGCGCGAGCGTTTCCTCCTTCGTTCAAAAATCATCCGCGAGATGCGCAACTTCCTCGAAGGCGAAAACTTCATTGAAGCGGAAACCGCTTCCTTGCAGGCGAATCCTTCCGGCGCGCTTGCCCGTCCGTTCAAGACCCACCACAACGCGCTGGATATCGATCTTTTCCTCCGCATCGCTCCTGAGACTTATTTGAAGCGTCTCGTGGTCGGTGGTTTCCAGCACGTGTTTGAATTCGCGCGCTGTTATCGCAACGAAGGCATCAGTCCGAACCACCTTCAGGAATTCACGATGGTGGAAGGGTACTCCGCTTACTGGAACTATCAGGACAACATGGATCTCATGAAACGCCTGTTCCAGGCTGTGTTTCTGAAAACTCTCGGAACCACCAAAATCAAACTCGGTGAGACCGAAGTGGATTTCGGCGGTGACTGGAATGTCGTGACTTTCCGTGACCTGATCAAAACCGATTCCGGAATCGATATCGAACAATTTAAAACCGCACGCGAGCTTCTCGCTGCAATCAAGGACAAGCGTATCGATCTGGGGGATGAACATCCGGAAAAACTCGGTCGCGGAAACCTGATCGACCTTCTCTACAAAAAAGTGAGCCGTCCGAAAATGGTGGGTCCGACGTTCCTGACCGAACATCCGATCGATCTTTCTCCGCTCGCTCGTGCAAACGATGCACGCCCTGATCTCACGGACCGCTTTCAGCTCGTCGTGAACGGTGTTGAAATCGTAAACGCGTACTCGGAGCTTGTGGATCCGATCGAACAGATGAAACGTCTCGAAGAACAGGCGCAATTGAATGCAGCCGGTGATGAAGACGCGATGGTGAATGATGACGATTACATCCTCTCGATGGAATACGGTATGCCGCCGATTTCCGGATGGGGGATCGGGATTGATCGTCTCGTTCAATTCGTGACCAACTCCGAGAACATCAAGGACTGTGTTCTGTTCCCGCTCACGCGTAAAGCTCAAGGTGCCCAACAGCAGAAAGATGCTGAATCCGGCAGCGAACAAGAAGACTTCGAACCCAAGGTATAGGTCCAGATGAAGACAGCGATTATTGGTACAGGTTATGTAGGTTTGACAACGGGTGTGACCCTGGCTTTTCTCGGTCACGAAGTGTCCTGCCTTGATGTAGATGCAAAAAAGGTCGAGCAGCTCAAAAAAGGGATTTCCCCGATTTATGAGCCACACCTTGATGACTTGATGAAGGCTGCAAAAGCCAACCTGAAGTTCACCACGAACGCTGAAGAAGCGTTGAAGGGTGCGGAAGTCATCTTCATCGCAGTTGGAACCCCGTCCCTCCCGGATGGAAATCCAAACCTCACTTACCTGAAGTCTGCAGCTCAGGCGATTGGAACGCATCTCGACTCTGAATATGTCGTAGTCGTGAACAAGTCGACAGTGCCAATCGGAAGCGGCAACTGGGTGGAAAGTCTCGTTCGCGATGCTTACCGCTCTCTCAACAAGAAGCAGAACTCCCGCTTCGTGGTTGCTTCCAATCCAGAATTTCTGCGTGAAGGATCCGCTCTCTCGGACATGCTGTACGCTGACCGCGTGGTGGTCGGTGCGGATGAGCCAAAAGGGCTTGAAGTACTCCGTCGCTTGTACCAACCACTTCTTGAACAGACTTTTGAATCGCCTTCCTTTCTTCCGCGCCCGGAAGGATTCAACGCAGTTCACTTCCTGACGAGTGACCTTCAGTCTGCCGAACTGATCAAGTACGCAGCAAACGCGTTCCTCGCTCTTAAAATTTCATTCATCAACGAGATCGCCGAACTCTCTGAAAAAGTGGGTGCGGACATTCACCATGTCGCCCGTGGGATTGGTCTCGATTCCCGGATCGGAAGCCGCTTCCTGCAAGCCGGAATCGGTTGGGGTGGATCCTGCTTCGGCAAGGACACCGCAGCCCTGATTTCAACCGGCAAGGAATACGGACTCTCCATGCCAATCACGACGGCTGCGCGCGAAGTAAATGCCCGTCAGCGTGCCCGCATGATCGAAATCCTGATGAAGGAACTGAAGATTTTGAAAGGCCGTAAAATCGGCATTCTCGGACTTGCGTTCAAACCTTTCACGGATGATCTCCGTGATGCTCCGGCATACGAAATTGCTCAACGCTTGATTGAGCGGGGAGCGAAAGTGGTTGGATTTGATCCCATCGGCATGGAGCGCGCAAAACACGAATGGAAAGATCTCGAGCTCGAATATGCGAAGGACGCTCCTTCCGTGTTTGACGAAGCAGATGCGGTTCTCCTCGTGACTGAGTGGCCTGAGTTCAAGGAACTTTCCTTCGAAGAGTGCACCAGCCGCATGAAGAACAAGCTTATTCTCGATGGTCGCGGCCAGTTCGATGCAAAACGCCTCGCTGAATGCGGCGTGAAACTCATCACACTGGGTAAGTCTTCATGAGCAAAAAGATTCTCCTCACCGGTGCAGCAGGTTTTGTCGGAAGTCACCTGGCGGAGCGGTTGACCAAAGAAGGGCATTTTGTCCTCGGGGTGGATAATCTTTGTACGGGCCGTCTTAAAAATCTCGATAGCTTCAAGAACACTTCGAACTTCGATTTCGTCGAAGCTGACGCTTCAAAACCGCTTTCTTCTGCGATCCGCTCGAAGCAGAAGTGGGACTGGGTGATGCACCTTGCATCTCCGGCTTCTCCACCCAAATACTTTGCAATTCCAGTTGAGACGATGCTGATCAATGCGGAAGGCACCCGCCATCTCCTCGAACTCGCGCGCGAGAATAACTCAAAATTCTTTTACTCTTCCACTTCTGAAGTCTACGGGGATCCGAACGTTCATCCGCAGCCTGAGAGCTACTGGGGGAATGTGAATCCGATCGGTGTCCGTTCGATTTACGACGAAGCGAAACGTTACGGCGAAGCGATGATTTACGCTTATCACCGCGCGCACAAACTGGATGTACGGGTGATCCGCATCTTCAACACTTACGGTCCGAAGATGGATCCGGAAGACGGACGGGTCGTCACGAACCTCATGTTCCAGGCACTCCGGAACGAGGCGATGACGATTTACGGAGACGGAAAACAAACCCGAAGCTTCCAGTACGTCGCCGACCTTGTCGAAGGGATTGTGAGACTCATGGGCACGGATTACGTGTGGCCGGTGAATCTCGGAAACCCAGGCGAGTTCACCATTCTCGAATTCGCCGAAATGGTGAAAAAACTCATTCCTACCACGAGCAAGCTCGAGTTCCGTGATCTTCCGCAGGACGATCCAAAACAGCGCAAGCCCGATATCGCGCTGGCTGACAAGCTCATGGGCTGGTCGCCCAAAGTGAATCTCGAAGAGGGACTGAAGCTCACTCTCGATTATTTCAAGCGTTTTGAACTCTCTTCCTGAAGGGGAACCTCATGCCAAAACCGATGCACTCGACTTCCGCTTACCGCGAACTTCCTCCAGAACTCCGGTCTCTGGTGAAGGAATCAGTAGCCTGTCTCGGTGAAGTGATTGAACGGGAACTCGGTCTTAAAGCCTTCGAGCGGATCGAACAGATCCGGAAGACCATGGCGACACTCCGGAAAGCGGGGAGCAAGAACGTCGATTCAAAACAGGCGGAAAAAGCGCTTGCCGGAACTTACAAGATTCTTGAAAAGCTCTCTCCGCGGGAACGGCTTGATTTCGCCACTTCCTACACCCTGATGCTCGAACTCATGAACGTGTGCGAGAACGCGTACCGCACCTTCCGTCTGCGTCGCGAGAGTCCCGATCACAATGATACCAAGTTTAAGATGGAAGCGATCACTTACGTGCTCACTGCCCATCCCACCGAAGCCCGGACGACTGAGAACATCGCCATTTTTCATCAGATTCAGTCCTTCCTCGTTGGAGCGCTCGAACAGCGCGGAAGACTGGAGCGCGATCGTTTGAAATCACTTCTTGAAATCGCCTGGCGTGTGCCAATCGTCCGAAGCCGCAAACCCAAAGTCGAAGACGAAGCGCTTCACATTTACTCGGTCGCTCTCCGTAAGGAGAACCTCGATGCCCTTCTTGCCACCGGAGCTCGCACGGTTCCCGTGTATCTCAGAAGCTGGGTAGGTGGAGACAAAGATGGTCACCCGGGTGTGGATGAAGACTCTCTCTCCAATTCCCTGTCCATCTCCCGTCTCTTTCTCTATCGTTATGCCCGCGCGCAGCTCGAGGATCTGGCAGGCTTGCTTGAGCTCTTTTCCGGACCAAAATGGCAGAAATCACTGAGTGGTTTGAAACGTGCACTTTCCGAAGTTCGTGAGATCGAAACCGGTGACGGTGGACGTATTCGGAGCCTTCGTCGCCTGGTCCATGCTTTCAAAAAACAGTATGAGCAGGAGTTCGGTCCTCCTCCGCTGCCACTTCAGCGTTTGAGGCAGCTTCTTCACGTATTCCCGGGACTCGTGATCCCGCTTGAACTCCGGGAAGACTCCGGTCTTCTGGTGAAAAATCTTTTCGGGAAAAAAGGAAAACGCAAGACCATCGCGATCGAACGCATGCTTCGCCGGGTTGAGCAGCTTTCCCGCGGCGGGGATCCTCGCTGGTACGCCCAGGGATTCATCGTGAGCATGACCCAGGAGCTTCTCCATCTGGAGCTTGCGGCGCAACTGGTTCAGGAAACATTTGGCGAGCTCAAGATCCCGGTGGTGCCGCTGTTCGAACAGAAGGCCGCACTGAATGGAAGTGTCGAGTTCATCGAAGCCTTCCTCAAAAATCCAAAATTCAAAAAAGCGGTCCAGACCAAATGGAAGGGCCAGGTTGAAGTGATGCTTGGCTACTCCGACTCTTCGAAAGAAGCGGGTGTTCTTCCCAGTCGTCTTGAAGTTTCAAACACGATGCGGAACCTCGATCAAGTTTTTAAAAAGCATAAGGTCAAGCCGGTTTACTTTCATGGTTCCGGCGGAAGTGTTGACCGCGGCGGCGGACCGGTGGAAGACCAGCTTTCAAGCCTTTCTCCCGGCGCGCTCCATTTGTACAAGGCCACCATTCAGGGTGAGATGGTCGAACGAAACTTTGCGAGTCCTGAAATTGCGCAGAGCCAGTTGTTAAAAATTGCGGAAACCTCGGAACGTCTCCTGAAAGGGAAGCCCTCTCCGCTCCCGAGCCCGGAACTCAGTCTCTTCTCGTCCTACGTGGAAGAACGTTATCGTGAGACCGTTGCTTCTCCTGTATTTCTTGCAGGGGTTGAGCATGCGACTCCGTATCCGTTCCTCTCAATGCTCAAAATCGGCTCTCGTCCGACGAAGCGGGCAGGAGTTCTCACCGTGAGTGGCCTTCGGGCGATTCCGTGGGTGCTTTGCTGGACCCAGACGCGTGTCTTGTTTCCAACCTGGTGGGGAGTGGGAAGTGCGTGGGACAAGCTCACTCGCAAAGAGCAGCAAGTGCTTAAGAAGGATTACGAGAAGAACGCAGTTTTTCGTTCCTATCTGCATGTGCTCGGATTCACGCTGGCGAAGATCGAACTTCCCGTGTTTCAGTTTTACATCACTCACTCTTCGCTTTCCGAGACAGCGAAGAAAGAGTATCTGGAGAGTTTTGAGCGCGAACTGACAAAAGTGAAGCGTTTCTATCACGGTATTACCGGTCACCGGAATCCACTTTGGTTCCGTCCATGGCTCGGAGACAGCATTGAGCTTCGCTCTTCCATGATCCATCCGCTAAACCTTCTGCAAGTACTTGCAGAAAAAGAACGGGATCAGGAGCTTCTTCGTGTGACCGTAACCGGTATTGCCTGCGGAATGCTGACGACCGGTTGATCGGCTTTCCTTGACTTGATTCAGATTTATTGTTTATATTCCCATGGAATTACTTAAGTGGGGCAATACTGGACAATTCATGAATCTGCTCGAAAAAAAAGACGCTGTCAGAACCGCAAAGGTTTTCAGGGCAGCAAGAAAGCAAAAAGGGTTTAGCCAGCTCGAGCTTTCAAAAAAACTCTCCATCACACAAGGAACTCTCTCGAAAATCGAGCTGGGAAAACTCAGTGTATCTTCTTCCATCTGGTACGAATTCTGTAACCTGACCGATCTTCAGCCGGAATGGGCATGGGGACTCGGAGTGGTCGATCGTCCGGAAATGAAAAACAAAATCACGAGTGATCAGGTCGGCTCCTTCTCGCTACCTGAAAAATATCGCCTGAATCGGGGGACCCCGGCTCGCTCGATCCGCGCTCTACTCGGATACTTTGCCGCCGTTTACGGTGAAAAGAAGTTGAACGATTACATGGAGCGGATTGGCGTGGATCCCGATTACTTCCTGGTTCTTTCCAATCAGATCAACATCAACTTCTCGCTCGATACTTTTGAAGTGCTCGCGGCGGATGGACGCTTGAAACCGGAAAATCTGAAGATGATTGCCAATGCCTACAGTAATCCCACCTTCCACGGCGCCTTGGCAGGCCGGTTTCACACCACCGGCCCCGAGGTTCATGAAAATCTGATCACGGATCTGATCCGGAATGCAGGCCATTACGACATGAATTTCAACTACGTGATCGAATCCGTCCAGAACGGCGTCGTGACGATCTCCATTGCGCCTTCCGAACACCTGAAGGCGTTCAACTACAAACGCGGCGAACTGGGAGCAGCGCTTTGTTCTTATAAACAGGAAATTCTGAAATCTTTCGTTACGCTTGGATCCGGATCATCCGGTGTTTCTCCGCTCGCCATCGAGGAAAGAGAGTGCCATTACAAGGGCGCTCCTCGTTGTCTTTTTCACGTAAGAATCCTGAACTAACAGATCAACCAGTAAGGTTGGACCTGTCAAACGGTCATTGTGGGAACGGAGGAGTGACAAGCGCGTTCGTGAGCACGTTCAATGCATCATTGTTTCCGCACTCTTGCACAATGTTCGACGGGACCGGGTTTCCTTCGCCAGGAGTGGGTCCGTTCTGCCAGTCTTTTCCACCGAGCGGATTGTCGCCCGGCAGGACACTTTCAGGAATGATGGTGAGCGACGGATTTTTTTTCCCGGTAAAATCAATCACCCAGGCTTCATCAAAAACCATATCCGGCCAGGATTTCGTCGAGGAGTTGAGTTTCACTCCGAAAGTTTGGGCAAGAACAGGAATGGAATCGTGTTCCCAGGCCATCACGACAGTTTTTCCGTCGTAAGCGTGCGTCGATGAGATTTCGTCCACGACCGGTTGATACTGGTCACGGACGTAAGGATCGAGAATGTTGAGGCCAGACTGACTGGCTGAAGGGGCAAGCGTCTGTTCGGAACGGATGGAGCTGTCTGCGTGCTTGGGGCGTGCAGCGTAAAAAGCGACCGGGGATCCGTATTTGTTTACGACGGAGTTGGTGCTGAAGAATTGTGTGAGGAGAAAAGCGCGTTCGCATCCTTGTGGACTGACTTCAACTCCGGATGAGAGTTTTTCCGCATGGCGGACGATCACCACTTGTGCGGGATTTGCATAAGCGAGGGAGGAGAAAAACAATCCTGAGATCAACCAGCGTTTCATTCATTCCCCTTTTAATGGATCATTTGATAAATCACGAAAAAGAAGCAAGCTGAACCGAAGAGGGTGCAGACATGAAACAGCTCGTGATAGCCGAAGTGAGTGGGCTTGAGTCTCGGTCGCTTCAGTGCGTAGCAAAGGGCACCAAAGGTGTAAACGCCACCACCGATGGCCATGAGACTCACGTTCCTTTGACCGATTGAATTTCCAATTTCACCGATATAGGGAAGGACGGACCAAGCCATTCCCAGAGAGAAGGCGGTCATGAACCATTTGGGAGCCTTGACCCAGAACAGGGATTGAAGAATTCCGACGACTGCGATGACACTCACGATTTCGAGAAGGGGATAGCCCCGGTTTTCTGGAAGAGCGAGAAGACAAAATGGAACAAATCCGCCCCAGATGGCGCCGAAGATTGCGGCGTGATCAAGGCGTCTCAGAAAGGCCCGCTTTTCCGGGGTCCAGTGAGGGACGTGGTAAGTCGCGCTGATTCCGAAGAGGATCAGCATGCCGAGTGAGAAAGCGATACTCGCAATGAAGTGTTTCAGGTCCGTGCTCTGTGCGGTCATCACAACGAATGCGCCGAGAAAGCCAAAGAAGCCTTCCCGATGGAAATATCCCCGTAGTTTTGGTTTTTTCAAAGGCTTGGTTCCGATAGTGCTGAGAGAGAGGGTTTCGTTAATCACGAGTGGTCCGATCAAATTCGTTTGTAATCATCCTGGTAGCGGATGATGTCGTCTTCACCAAAATAAGTTCCAACCTGGACTTCAACGAATTCCACGATGTCTTTTGGTGATGGATTGCGGATGCGGTGTTTTGCGCCCACTGGAATGTAGATCGACTCGCCCGGATTCAGGCGATGAACCACATCATTCAGGGTGACTTCCGGAGTTCCCTTCACGATCACCCAGTGCTCGGCCCGTTTCGTATGGCTCTGATAGGAGAGCTGCTGGCCCGGATTCACGTGGATCACTTTGGATTTGAAATCATTCGTATCGCGAAGGACTTCGAATTTTCCCCAGGGGCGGTATTCGAACATGTGCTCGTGCACACGACGATCCTTGCGCAGGTTCAGTGCTTCGATCACTTGTTTCACTTTTTGAGAGGAATTCTTCTTCGAAACGAGGATTGCGTCCGCAGTGTCGACTACGATCAGCTCGTGGGTGTCGACAAAAGCAACTATGCGACCGGTATTTGAATGCACGAAGTTTCCGTGACCGCCGATTTCAACGGTCTCTGCGGATTGGGTCATCTTCGCAATCTCATCCCAGGAACCGACATCACTCCAGCCGAAATCACTCGGAATACAGACTTGCTCTTTCAGTTTTTCCATCACACCGTAGTCGATACTTTGAGCCGGGCAACGGTCATAAAGTTCTTTCAAGTTGGAAAGATCAGGATTCAAGTCTGCAATCACGCTCCAGACTTCGGGCATGAGACTCTTCAGGTGAGTGATCATGGTTGAAACTTTGAAAATGAACATCCCGCCGTTCCAGTAGAAGTTGCCTGCCTGGATGAAATCTTCTGCGGTCTGTTCGTTCGGTTTTTCACGAAAGCCCTTGGTCTGAAGGGCCTTGTGACTTCCTTTATCGAGGAAGACCTGTTGGGAAACTTCGATGTATCCGTATCCGGTTGCAGGGTAGGTCGGTTTGATTCCGATGGTGGCAACCTGACCTTTTTCCGCGCATTCGATTCCGAGCTTCAGGGCTTTGGAGAAGTTCTCTTCATTCTGAATCAGGTGATCTGAAGGAAAGATTCCGACAATCGAGTCCGCTTTTCCGCGTTGATCGAGAACTTTGCAGAGAAGGGCGATCGCAGGAGCGGTGTTGTTTGCTTTGGGTTCAAGCAGGGCTTGATCTTCGGGAATGCTGCATTCACGCATGACGGTCGCAGTTAAAATTTTCAGCGCTTCATTCGTCACCACCCATGGAGAACCGAAGGGCTTCAGGCGAAGCAGGGTCTTGCGGAAGAGGGATTCTTCGAAGAGGTCGCAAAATTGTTTCGGAAAGCTCGTCCGGGAGACCGGCCAGAGCCGGGTTCCACTTCCGCCGGATAAAATGGTAGGGATGAAATTCATCTGCCTACTTTTTCAAAAAACGCGTGAAAAATCGAGCTTTTTTTCATGAAACGTCCCCCCTTGTCAAAACCATACAAAAAGGTATAGATTACCCCCATGGAAGATTCAGCTGTTTACGTATCCTTAGAGTTCACCCCCAATCCCAATACTTTGAAGTATTCCGTCAACCGGAAGCTCGTCGAGAAGGGCGCGGCCAATTTTACGAAGAAAGCAGACGCTGATGAGCGCTCTCCGCTCGCGTCCAAACTCCTCGCAATCGAGGGCATTTCGGGCGTGATGGTTGGAAAAGATTTCATCACGATCACTAAAACCGAAGAAGGCGACTGGGATCATGTGCACAAAAGTGCCTCAGACACGATCGAGAAGCACCTGACCGCAGGGGAAGTGGTGGTTCACGAGGACAAAACCGCCCAGCTGAACCCGAATGCAACCGAGATCGAAAAGAAGATTCAGGCCTTCCTTGATGAAGAAATTCGTCCGGCAGTGGCAATGGATGGCGGCGACGTCAGCCTCGACCGCTTCGAAGACGGGATCGTTTACCTTCACATGCAAGGGTCTTGCGCAGGTTGCCCAAGCTCGGCCATGACTCTCAAAATGGGAATCGAAACCAAGCTTCGCGCTGCGGTTCCTGAAGTGATCGAAGTCGTTCAGATCTAAAAAAGGTGGTCCCCTACTTTTTGTAGCGCACAAGCGTTACGAGTAACGCAAGCACGCTACAAAAAGTAGGGGACCACCTGTTTTAGAAGTTAAAATCGTTAGTGGAAGCATCGTCATCGGTATTCGCCGGGCGGTGCTTTTTTTGTACAGAAGTGGGAACGCGGCCTTCTTGCGGCTGGGTTTGCTGGGTCAGGACCGGCTTGCTCTCCGGTGCTGCCTCATCATTGCGTTCGTCGCCGTCCGGGTACCATTGTTTCGGAGACGGATCGAGCTTGTAGGGCTTCCACGGTGCCGGGAGGTCCTGGTTTGAAATTGCGAGTTTGTCGAAATCTTTCTCAGTCGGGTCGACGAACCCTTTTACATTTTTGTTAAATGGGACACCGAGAATCGCACGACGGACAAGCGGCTTGTCCTTTGCGGAGAAGCGATAGCCAAGCACCATCACATTTTTCCCCTGATCGCGGTCGTCGAGTTTTGCGGATAAACCTTTTGCGCCACCTTTGGGATAGACGTGGACTTCGAGATTTCCATCCCACTCAATCACATCCACGCGCTTGCCGGACGGACCTTTGCCGTCGAGACGGTCATAAATCTCATCCGCAAAAACGGTATAGGAGGCGAATGCGCCCGAAAGAAGAGCTAATACGATCAATCCAATACGGAAACCGAAACGGAACGGGAGAACCATGATGAAGCGTCCTTTTGTATGGCATCCCGAATCCTTAGGATTGTATTGGCCCCCGAAACTCCATGGGCCAATAAGCTCCTCGGTCGCGTCAAAATAAAACTTGAATCCAGTCTCGATTGAGCTGAAAAGACTGTTTTTATTGGCGTTTAACGCTCGTAGTCCAAGCCCGGTTTTGGTATGATCGAGGCCTATGGCAAAACCTAAATTCGCATTCTCCATGACTGGAGTGTCTAAAATTTATCCACCCAACAAGGCCGTTCTCCGCGACATCTCCTTGTCGTTTTTTTACGGTGCCAAAATCGGCGTCCTTGGACTGAACGGATCCGGGAAGTCCACTTTGATGAAAATCATCGCCGGTGATGAAAAGAACGTGAATGGCGAAGTCCTCCCTTCTGAAAACATCACCTTCGGATTCCTGAAACAGGAGCCCGAACTCGATCCGGCAAAAACGGTCCGTGAGATCGTGATGGAAGGAACCGGCGAACTTGGCCGTGATCTGAAGCGCTTTGAAGAAATCGGTCACGCCTTTGCCGATCCGGATCTCGATCCCGATAAGATGAACGATCTTCTCGAAGAACAGTCCACCATCCAGGAGCGCATCGAAGCGAAAGACGGCTGGGACATTGACCGCAAGCTTGAAGTCTCGATGGAAGCCCTCCGCTGTCCTCCACCGGATGCGATGGTGAAGAATCTCTCGGGAGGGGAGCGCAGACGCGTGGCCCTTTGCCGTCTTCTCATTCAACGCCCGGATGTTCTGCTTCTCGATGAGCCGACCAACCATCTGGACGCCGAATCCGTTCAATGGCTTGAGGAATTCCTCTCCGGTTACGAAGGAACCGTCATCGCGGTCACCCACGATCGCTACTTCCTCGACAATATTGCCGGCTGGATTCTCGAGCTCGATCGCGGCCACGGAATTCCGTGGGAAGGAAACTACTCGAGCTGGCTTGAGCAGAAATCCAATCGCTTGCGACTCGAAGAAAAAACAGAATCCAAACGCCAGAAGACACTGGAGCGCGAGCTCGAGTGGATTCGCATGAGTCCAAAAGCCCGTCAGGCGAAGAGCAAGGCGCGGGTGAGTGCGTATGAAGCACTCTTGAACGAGAGTCAGGGCGGTCGCCGCGAAGAAGAAATGGAGATCTTCATTCCACCAGGACCACGTCTTGGCGGAAATGTGATCGAAGCGAGCAATATCAAGAAAGCCTTCGGCGATAAACTCTTGTTCGATAATCTGAATTTAAAGATTCCTCCGGGAAGTATCGTTGGCGTCATCGGTGGTAACGGCGCGGGTAAATCCACGCTCTTCAAGATGATGACCGGTCTCGAAAAACCGGATGAGGGGACTTTCAAGGTGGGTGAAACCGTAAAACTCGGTTACGTCGACCAGTCCCGCGACAGTTTGAATCCTGAGAACACCGTGTGGGAAGAAATCGCAGACGGAAAGAACGAGATGATTCTCCTTGGAACCAAGGAAGTTTCCTCCCGTGCTTACTGCTCGCGCTTCAACTTCACCGGTGGTGATCAGCAGAAAAAAGTCGGAGTCCTCTCCGGTGGAGAAAGAAACCGCGTTCACCTCGCAAAAATGCTGAAATCAGGCGCAAACGTCCTTCTTCTTGATGAGCCGACCAACGACCTCGACGTGAACACGCTTCGCGCACTCGAGGAAGCGCTCGTGAACTTCGCGGGTACCGCACTCGTGATCTCGCATGATCGCTGGTTCCTCAACCGCATCGCGACCCACATCATCTCATTCGAAGGTGATTCCCAAGTCGTATTCTTCGAGGGAAACTTCCAGGATTACGAAGAAGACAAGAAACGCCGTCTCGGTCCCGATGCGCTTAAACCGAAACGGATTCGTTATCGCGGGCTTGAAACCATTCGTTAATCGAGAATTGGAAAATACGAATGGAGCCTACGTTACGAGAAGAGCTGGATAAATACCTGAATTCGTATAACTTTGGAGATACTCCGGGCGGCTACGAAGATCGGTATTTCAAGTTTTATATTTTTCGTAGTTTTGGAATCAAGTTACCCAATATAATTGCGCGTCGGGAAGCAGCTCGCATTCACGATATTAATCATATTTTAACCCGCTATAAACCCATTGAGTGGGAGGGCGAAGTTCAAATTGCTTTTTTTGAGTATGGCGCTGGATTTGGAAAATATTGGTTTGCTCGTTTAATCGATGCAGGAGCTCTTCCTCTGGGAATCTTCTGGCCTCGAAAGTCATGGCAGGCTTTTTTTCGTGGAAGAAAGGCTTTAAGCCTTTATCGAAATTCGGAACTGATCTCTCTCTATCTGGACAAGCCTGTCGGGGATTTTCGAAAGAAAGTGAACTTGGCTTAGTTACAAAGGCTGGGAGGCCGGTTTTGCGTGCGGTAAAACTTAAACGCAGGCACTTCTCATTCTTGAGAACTCCATGGATTGCTGCACCCACTTAGTCCATCAGGAATTATAGCGACTCAGAATCATTCCAAGTAAAACGGCCAGCCTTGCCAGCACTTCAAAAGCGAAGTTCAAACGGGACTTCCAGCGGAAGTTTCGCTCAAGTTTCTGGTGAATAATGACGATCTGGAAAACAACTGGTGGTTGTCTTCTTTTCATCGTTTGCCTCCTTTCTTCCAAAAAGGGGGCAAATCCTTTTGCGGCACCTGCGTTTAAGCAGGCTCTTGAACGCAAGTCGGGGGCCAGAATCTTCTATTTTAAAATCATGAGAAATGCGGGCGATTTTCCTTGAAACGATTCAAGGAAGGTCGAAATTTATTTTGTGTGAATGTTCGGCTTTCATACTGAAAAGTGAAATTCGGATCAGTCTGTTATCTGTTAAGCCAATAAAAAAGACGACCCTGAATCAGGATCGCCTTTTTTATTTTTATCAGCCGAATGCTTATTTCTGACCGCGAACTTTCCAGTCAGTGTAAATCGCAGCCAAACGAGGTTCAGCAAGTTTCAGATAACGATTGAAGAGCTCTTTGCGGGCTGGATCTTTCGCTGCGTGCTTGCCGAGAACCTTGACGGTCTCGAGAATGGTGAGGGCCTGGCAGAGGGTCTCTGCGTGAGTCATCATTTTTTCGAGCTTCTCTGAATCCTGCCAGAATTCCTTGCTGAAGAAATCATTCAAGCTGGTCAGCGCTTCGAGAATGCCAAGTCCTGGTTTGAAGCAGCTCAGTACGAGACTGGCGAAGTTCTTCCGGAAGTCATGCTGGATGCCCACGTAGGTCTTCTTGAATTCATTTCTCTCGGTCATGTTCCCGATCGGATGGGTTGCCATGATGGATTGAACGAATTTAGGCGGGTTTTTCATGACTTTTTTCACAAAGTCTTTCATCGCCATGAGCGCCTGAATCTGAGAGGTTCCTTCATAGAGGAGGGCTCCGAAACAGTCGCGGTGAATGCGTTCCACATCGTACTCTTCCATGTAACCGTATCCGCCGAAAGCCTGAATCGCCTTGGTGGAGATCGTCGAGTAGGTCTCGGCGCCGGTGTACTTCACGAGTGGAGTGCGATTGCGGGTGACTTCGTGGTGACGCTTGAAGAGCTTCTCTTCCGCTGGGGTGAGTTCGCCTCCATGATGTTTCTTGTGATCGAGACGCTGGAAGATGTCGAATGAGGAGATGGTGTCCGCCATGAGGGCGCGGAAGGCATCCGCCTCGGTTTCCCAGTCGTCGAAGTTACGTTTGAAGAGTGGGAGTTCAAGAAGGGTCTTTCCGAACTGTTTGCGGGTTTCCGCGTAAGAGCGGACGTTCTGAAGGGCTGCTTCGATCCCGCCGATGCTCTGAAGGCCGACGGAGATGCGCGCTTCGTTCATGAGGTGAAGCATGATCTTGAAGCCTTCGTTTTCTTTTCCAACCAGCTTGGCAGTCGTGTTCTCATAAACCACTTCGCAGGTCATGGACCCGTGCATTCCCATTTTCTCTTCGATCTTGGTCACGCGGTAGTTTTGTTTGCCGTTCAGTTTTTCTTCCGCGAGGAAGATGGAAATTCCGGCAAGCCCTTCCGGAGCACCCTTGATGCGGGCGAGAACGAATCCGAGTCCGCCACCTCCGTTGGTGATGAACATCTTGGTTCCGTTCAAGAGGTAGGTTCCATCGGTTTGTTTTTCAGCGCTCGTGCGGAGGGCGCCGACATCGGAACCGGCATCCGGTTCGGTCAGGCACATGCTTCCGCTGATTTTGCCTTTGATGATTTGAGGAACGAGTCTCGCGACATCTTCTTCGTCACAGAAACGCTCGACCATGTCGATGATGCTCGTGTGGAAAGCAAGCTGGGTGCAGGTGGACATGCACGCTCGTGTGGTTTGTTCAAAGACCATGAGGCCGAGGGATACTGGAAGCCCGAGTCCGCCATGGCGTTCGTCTGCCACGGTTCCGAAGAACTCCATTCCGACTGCTTCGTCGTAGGATTTCTGGAGGGTGGGAAGGATGGTGATGGTTCCATCTGGATTGAGTTTTCCGCCGCCTTCCTTGTCGAGCAGGCGTGCACGGGGAGTGAGGGTTTCACCAGCCCATGCGCCGGTGGTTTCGAGGATCTGCTCAAAGAACTCGAGAAGCTCTTCCTTGCTGTTGTAGCCACTGGGAGTGGGGAAGGTCGGGAAATAAAGGGGGAGAATCTCGTCCCAGTTAATCGCGTTTTTAAAGAGGTATTTCCATTCAGATGAGTCGCTGTAGTAGTTCATATGAGGGTATTTAACCATGAAATCCCCTGAAAGGTGAAGAATCGTGTTCTTAAACACTAACTATTTACAAACCTTGAGTTTTTTGCTAGTGTATTCGGCATCGCGTCTTAACTGCTCTTCGGGGCTTTTCAGGTACCCAACCGGATGAAAATCGATTAAAATATGGCCATGTTTATTCGTGAAAAATGGATTGAAAAAACGGAGTTTCACCCTGAAAAAGACAAGGACGTTCTGAAGAAGGTCGTGGCGCTCGTTGATGCCACGCTTGCAAAGAAGGAGCTCCCGGTACTCATCTTTGACCTCGATTCCACCTTGTTCGATGTTTCTGCCCGGTCCTTTGAGATTTTGAAGGAATGGATGCAATCTCCCGAATCAAAATCCTATCCTGAAACCATTTCCCGTTTCGGAGACCTGAAAACGACCGACATGCGCTATTCGCTTCAGGACGTATGGGAGATCAAAAAGATTCCGCATGAGCAGCCTCCTTACGATCACCATTTCAAGCAGGCCAGAAACTACTGGCGCAAACGTTTTTTCAGCAATGACTACCTTGTGCACGACGCTCCAACCGAAGGTGCCGTGGAGTTCGTAAATCAGCTCCACCAAAAAGGAGCGATGATTGTTTACCTTACCGGCAGGGATGTCCCGCTCATGGCGTTTGGAACCTACGACCAGCTCAAGCAACACGGGCTTCCGATCGAAGTCGATCGCACTCGTCTCATCCTGAAGCCGAAGCGCCACATCGACGACCTTGATTTCAAGGCGGGTGTTGCAAAGCTTGCGAAAGAGTGGGGAACCGTGGTGGCGAGCTTCGAAAACGAACCGAAGAACCTCGTTGCAATGGCCAAAGAATTTGCTCCTGAAACGATGAATGTTTTCATCGAGTCCGTGAGTAGCGATCATCCGGCGCCAGCTGGCAAGGGTGTCTACCGCATCCGGGAGTTTCATCTCTGAAACCTAAAATCCTTTCCCTCATTCCACCGCTTGTGCAGGTGAACACACCGTACCCTTCCACGAGCTTCATCACCGGTTTTTTGAGGGATCTGGGATATGAGTCCGTTCAGGACGATCTCGGGCTGAAGCTCGTGCTCAGGCTTTTCACCGCAGAAGGGCTCGAAAAGGCAAAAGGGGTCATTGAGGAACGGCTTAAAAAAGATCCGACGCTTCTTTCCCATCCGCCGATCCAATTCTTTTTACACGCGTTTGAGGATTACCGGAAAACCGTTTCACCTGCGATCCGCTTCCTTCAGGGAAAAGATCCGACTCTTGCCCACCGGATTGCGGCGAGAACCCTCTTGCCGGAAGGGCCCCGTTTTCAGGCACTCGAACAAGACGATCTTTCGATGGCCTTTGGTTCGATGGGAACGCAGGATCAGGCCAAGCACATTGCGAGTCTGTATATCGATGACCTGACCGATGTTTTTACGATTGGTGTCGATCCCGAATTTTCACTTTCCCGTTACGGGGAGAAGCTCGCTGCAAGTCAGGCAACCTTTGATCCGATGCTGAAAGCCCTTCAGGACCGGAGCACGCTTCCTCAAATCTACCTGCGTGATCTCGTGGACGAAATGCTGGAGAAGCACTCACCTGATGTTCTGCTTCTGACCGTTCCATTTCCAGGCTGTGTACTGGGTGCACTTTCCATTGCCCGCTTCACCCGTGAAAAGAATCCAAACATTAAAATCGTGCTCGGCGGGGGTTATGTAAACACCGAGCTCCGGACGATCCGGGATGCGCGCATTTTTGATTTTGTCGATGCGATCACTCTCGATGATGGCGAGAAACCCATTCAATGTCTTTTTGATCACTGGTTTGGAAACCGCGAACGAAAAGATCTGCTTCGCACTTTCCTTCGCTCTGAAAAAATCCGGGATGCAGTGGAGTTCTGTTCAAACGAACTTGAGCATGATATCCCACAGACTGCGACCGGGGACCCAACCCTCGACGGACTTCCGATCGATTCTTATCTCTCCATGGTTGAGATGCTGAATCCGATGCACCGGTTTTGGTCCGATCTTCATTGGAACAAGGTCATGCTCGCGCATGGTTGTTACTGGCATCAGTGCAGCTTCTGCGACGTGAGTCTCGATTACATCAAACGTTACGAAATCTCTCCGACTGATCTCACGATCCGCCGGATGCTGAAGCTCCAGGGTGAGAGTGGGTCCAGTGGATTCCACTTCGTTGACGAGGCCGCTCCTCCCGCTGTCCTCAAGGATCTTTCGAAAAAACTAATTGAACGGAATCTCAGTTTCAGCTGGTGGGGAAATATCCGTTTCGAAAAAACCTTCTCGAATGAACTTGCCTCTCTCATGAGCGATGCGGGATGCGTTGCGGTTTCAGGTGGTCTCGAAGTGGCTTCCGATCGTTTGCTGAAAAAGATGAAAAAAGGAGTCACCGTCGAACAAGTCGCAAGGGTGACGAGAAATTTCCGGGACGCCAATATTTTGGTTCACGCATATCTGATGTACGGGTTTCCGACGCAGACGCTGCAAGAGACTATCGACAGTTTGGACCGTGTGCGACAACTGTTTCAGGCGGGTTGTTTGAGCTCAGCTTTCTGGCATCGCTTCTCCGCCACAGCCCATTCTCCAATTGGTTTGAATCCAGCCGAATTTGGAATCGAAGTGTTTAAAGATTCTAGTGTTCACTTTGCCGAGAACGATCTTTCCTTCCGGGATCCGACCGGAGTGGATCACGGAAAACTCGGTTATGCCCTGAAGAAAGCTGTCTATAACTACATGATCGGAATCGGCCTGGACGCAGATGTGCGTGAATGGTTTGACTTCAAAATGCCAAAAACCCTGGTGGATCCGAGATTGGTCGAGAAGGCGCTCGACCAGTAGTCAGGATTTCGATATCCTGTTTTCCATGGTAAAGCCCCTGTTTTTCATCATCGCAGTCGGACTCACCGGTTGTGCAATTTCAAAACCTTGCAGCGAAGGTGGCGACATCAACTGGAATCCGAGAATCATCGGCGACAAGCGCTGTGCTCAGATTACGCGCACGGATGGCAAAGTGGTGAATCAGGGGAAGTTTACTCAGGCCTATCAAAGTAATGGAAAGATAGCGCTCGAAGGAAATTTTGAGGACGGAAAAAAATCCGGACTCTGGACCTATTACGCGGAAGACGGTCATCTGGTTTCCGTGAAGTATTTCGACCGAGGTGTTGAAAAGACTCCTCCTCTCGAAGTTCAAAAGCAGATTGATTTGATCATCCAGCAGAAGGCAGGGATGAAATGATGATGAACGCTCAGGCACAACTGGAGTTTCTTAAAAAAGCGATCGACTCTGCTTTCGCAGGTGTGTGGATTTGTGATCACGACGGGATCACGGTTTACATCAACGACCGGATGCTTGAATTGCTCGATCGAACCCGAAGTGAAGTGATGGGCCGGACCTTTCTCGACTTCATTCCAGCTGAATTCAGGGCGGATGCAGAAGACCGTTTCGCCAACCGGGCACGGGGCGAAAAAGAGCAATACGAGAGCAGCTATATCAAAAAGAACGGCGAGCTTGTTCATGCCGCCGTCCTTGCCAATCCGGTTTTTGAAAACGATAAAATGGTCGGGGTGGTGGCTGTGATCAGCGACATCACCGAAAGAAAAAAAGCGGAGAATGAACTTTCCCGTCTCTCCCGGGATCTCGAACGGATGGTTCGAGAGCGCGAGGCTGATTTGCGTCGCACCCAGCGCGAACTGCAGAGTTTTTTTGAATCAAGTCCTCTCATGATGGGAATCATTGAACTGGTCGAAGGCCGGGTGAGACACGTGATCGACAATCCTGCGTTCTGCAAAGCAATGGGATTGAAGCGTGGAGAGACGAGCGGAAAGTACACCGAAGATTTCGGCCCGACGACGGAAAACCAGACGCTTCTTCTTCGGGCCTGTGACCGCGCCTTGAAGCAGAGGAAACCGGTTTCAGATGGTTTCGTCATCGGTGAATTTCACTATGCCTTTCACATGAATTACATTGGTCTTTCGCCCGAAGGGCATCCCCGGTTCTCATATGTGATTGAGGATGTGACTGAGAAGAAGCAGCTCGAACGGAAGAAGGACGAAAACACGACACGAATCGCCCATATGTCCAAAATGTCTGCTCTCGGGGAGATGGCGGGCGGAATTGCCCATGAGGTGTACAATCCTTTGACGATTATCCGGGGTTACGCAGAGCTGATTTCCCGGAAGACTCAGGATAGGAATGTTGACCCGAAAGAGCTTCAGGGGCTTGCCCAGGAGATCAAGGAGACGTGCAACCGAATCACTTCGATTGTGGAAGGGCTTCGGTTCTTCGCGCGTGAAGGATCCCGGGATCCGATGGACCAGGTATTTGTTCAACAATTGGTTGAATCGACGACGAAGATCTGTTCAGAGCGGCTGAAGCGTCAAGGAATTCTTCTTGAAGTGTCTCATCAGGACCCGCTTTCGAAAGTGTTTTGCAGAGGTGTGCAGATCTCGCAGGTTATCTTGAATTTATTGAACAACTCTTTTGATGCAGTTAAAAATCAAGAATTAAAAAAGATTTCAGTTCGCACCTGGAGTGATGGGGAAACCATTTTCATCGAAGTGGAAGACTCGGGTGAAGGCATTCCGAAAGAGATTCAAAATCGCATTTTTGAGCCATTTTTCACCACAAAACCAGTAGGTTTGGGTACGGGAATGGGGCTCAGCATTTGCAAGGGAATCATGGATGCACACTCAGGTTCGATTAAACTCAATTCTTCTTCACAGGGTACATGTTTTCAATTAGCATTACCTCATGGCACCCGCATCAGCTGAACAAAAGAAAAAACTACTTGTCGCCGACGATGAGCCGCAGATCAGACTTCTGCTGAAAGAATTTCTCTCGGACTACTTCCAGGTGGAAGTGGCAACCAACGGAAAAGAAGCAGTACAGGTCGCTCGCGAATTCAGACCCGACGTCATTCTCATGGACATCATGATGCCTGACATGGACGGCGTCTCCGCGGTTCAAAAAATTCGCTCTGACGAGAACACTCGTCACATTCCGGTTCTCATGGTGACTGCAGCAAACACCAGCCAGGAAAGAATGCGCGCTTTCAGTTTCGGAGCGGATGACTTCATTTCAAAACCTTTCGAATTCGACGAACTCATTGTTCGCATCAACGCGAAACTTCAGCGTGCGAAAGAACTCCGTGTTCTTCCTCCGGAGAGAATTGAAATCGGAAACCTGCGCATGGATCTGAGAAGTCACGAAGTGACACTCGAAGAACAGATTCTGGATCTCGCACCGGTGGAATTCGGAATCCTGCAACTTCTTCTCGTCCGTTTGGGCGAAGTGGTTTCCCGCAAGGAAATCATGAAGGAAGTCTGGGAAGACGGACGCAAGTCCGATCGTCTGATCGATGCGCATGTCACGTCTCTTCGCAAGAAGATCGACAAGTTCGTGGGCGAGCTTCAAACCGTTTACGGTGAAGGCTACCGCATGAAGGTCACAGCCGAGCATCTCAACAAAGTTGAAGTCTGATTCAATCCATTAATTAGTGAAGAAACAAAGGCCGAGTGTCACCACATCGGTTGTATTCGAACGTGTGTGACTTGCACCACCGGCCGTCGCGCTTTGCAGCGTCTCATTGAACTGCATGACCCGGTAGTCGAGGTGAAGCGCCATGAACGAATTCAAATGGATCTTCTGACCGATCCCGATGAAGGGAGTGACATCGCTTCCGGTCTGGGTGCTGGTCATCCCGACCCCGCCGAGCAGGAAGATATCGACGTAGATGATCATCTTCCCGAGGAAGCTCACTTTACCATAGAGGAAGTTCCCGTTCACTTGCAGCCCGTAGAATCCTTTTGGACGGTTCGAATCCACGAGGACCGAGTTGTTGGTCTGAGCGAGAAATGAATTGTATGCATCCGAATTATTCACTGAATCCTTCCAGGCGATTGCGTGGAGACTCAGGTACTGGCTGAAGTAATAACCGATGGATCCGCCGAAGTGGTGGACCGAGAGAAAGGGATCGGTCGAAACCGTACCCGTGAAGATATCCAGTTCGAAGCGATGGTCGCTCGTGAACTTCCGGTTTTGAACGACGCCGAGTTCGGTGTCTTTTCCTTGCGCCCAGTATTTTTCCTGCACCTTGGAAACGTCGACTGTTTCGCCTTCGGTGGAGGTCGTGTCCGCAGCTGCCGCTTCAGGGGCTGGAGTGGGAGCAGGGACGTTCTTTGGAGCCGCGAGCGCACTGGTTCCGATCGCAAAATTTGCGAGAACCGAGAGCAGGCCGAATTTCAGCAGATTCAGGGGAGAGAGTGTGGGTTTCATAAAAATACTTCCTTGTTTTTTGTGGGGTGACTTCAGGGTTAGATCGGATTTGGCAGATCCTGCCAGTTGAAACGAAGCAACGTGCCCGCGTCGGTGGACTCACTGCCTTGATAGACAACGCTTGCATTGGACGACTTCGAATTGGTTTCATCGATCAGATTCAAAAGAAATGAGGATTCGCTCTGAAGTTGGGCGTGCATCCGGTTTTCCTTTGGAAGGAGGAGTTCGATTCCGAAGGAGTGAATCCCGCGGATGATTCCTTCAAACACATTCTGACGATGGAGGAAGGCACCGGAGAGCGTGCGTTCCTTCAATTGTTTCATGGATGCCTGGAACGGATTCTCGGACGGCATTTCATCGACCGGAGCCCAGGTCTGGGTGCCTTCGTCCATGATCCAGGAGTATTGATAAATCTCCTTGCTCGCGCGAAGCGATTCAATTTTTTCAGCAGTCACCGGGCCGATCAGGCGACCGGTCTTGAACAGATAATAAGTGTTTTTGGCGTTCTTCATGATTTCCTCTTCAACTACTTCTTCAGTTGGCCCAGTTTCAGGAACTTTTCTTTCTGACTGCACTGGTCGCTCACGTCAGCCTTGAGGGCACCGAGTTCATCTTCCCAGACTTCCGACTGGTCGATGTCGGAGGCGAGGAAGCGACCCCAGTTCCAGGTTTGAGCAGTATCCTGCACAGGTTTTTCGTCTTTCATATCCTTCGTCATTTTTTCGAAGTTCGGATGTGCGTTCTTCCAGATGAGGTCCTGGCTTGCGGCATTGTAGATCTCGACTTCAATCAGATCGGAGTTATCGCGAACCTTCTCAAGCAGGACCAGAAGTTTGCGGTTTTTGCTGGAGAGATCGGTGTTCACCCGGGAAACGAGTTTCTCCCGGTAGGAAGGAAGGTGTTTCGCATAACTCTTCGTCACCGATTTCCAGACTTTGGAAGCGCGGTAGAACTGGGAGAGAAGGCGCATTTCCTTTTTCACCAGGTAGTAACGGTCGGCGAATTCTTTTGAAAGCTCTTCGCCCGGTTTCAGCTTGAGCTTTGCGACTTTCAGGTCCTGAGTGAACCTGGTCGCGTTTTCAAGGAACAGGGTGGTGAGTTTACCTTGTTCGACACCCGCATTTTTTTCGATCTCAACAAACCGTTTCGGCTCCTCGATGAGGGCGTTGATTTCCTTCTGACGGGTCAGGAACTCCGGACTTCTGAGCCATTCGGTCGCAAGTTTCACCGGAGCGGTGGCTTTGCCTTTGATCGCTTGAAGCGCGAGTGCATAACCGTCTTTGGAGTTCTGGTTCTTGCTCAGCCATTCGAAAGAAGGGCCGTAGTCGTGAACAAAGCCCTGAACCATGCGGATGGAATCCGGGTAGTTGCAGACTTCGTTCAGAGCCATTGCAGCGATCATCATGGGTTCCGGTGCGAAAGTGTTTTTCAATGCACCGGCGCGAAGCTGGAGAGAGACTCCGACCGCATCGTCATATTTTTCCTGAAGGAGATAGCTCCAGGCGAGGTTGCTCATCGCTTCGATCTGTTCGTTCGATGTCTTTTTCACGAGCTGGAACTGAGTTGCCGCTTCTGTAAACTTGGCAACCGAGTACAGCGCACGACCATACAGAAGGTGGGCCTGGTCAGTGTAACGTTCCAGAACCTTGTTCGAGTGAGTTTCAAAATACTTGAAGAAGTTGGTGAAGCCTACGATCGCAGCCGGATAGTCCTTGTCCTGAAGGGCAGCCACTGCATCCACGAGTGCGCGGTGTTGGGGCGCCAGTTTCTTCACGAGCGGGCTTTTAGTTCCCATGAGGGGAACTACGAGTGAATCCGAATCGCCTTCGTTCCAGGGAAGAAGAGATGCCTCTTTCAGAGACGGCGCTTCCCAGTCCGGAGTCCGGGTCTGGATTTGTGCAAGGCAGCTGTAAGCCGCTTTTTTAAGATCGGTGTTTTCAGAGTTTTCAAATACAGAGTGGAACGCCTGCCAGGCAAGAGGGTCAAGTTTCAGGTCATAGAGCACGCGAGCCATCCAGTATTCAGAGAAGTCGTGTTCCATGTCCGCCTGAATCAGGACCTGGCTGATGCGTTTCAGTTGAATCGCACGGGTCCAGGCAAAAACCGGAGTAGAGGTGTGGGAGGCGAATTCATGAAACTCTTTGAGCCAGTTCGGAGTTTTCTCCGAGGCAAGAGTCCAGTGTTCGCCCGGTTGGCAAGGATCCTTTACTTCCGCGTAAGCGGAAGTTCCGAGTAAGATCAACATCAATGTCGTCAGTTTTGTCATCATGACCGATTACCTCGATAAGCTCTTGAAGATGAATGGATAGGAAACCGCCACCACCACGCCACCGCGGGGTTGAGGGAATTTCCAGGATTTCAGTTTTCCGAGGAGACACTGGGTCACCTGAAGATCGTGGAGGCTGGATTCCGCCACTCCTGCATTTGGAACGATACCGGAAGAGTTGATCTTGAAGTCGACGAGCAACTTACCCGCGATGGTCGGGTCCTTCAGGATCGCCGATTCATAACAGTAGCGGATTTCGTTCATGTGACTGTGAATCACGCGCGCGACTTCCTCTTTGGTGAGGCCTTCATCCACGGTGGCTTCCTGAGTGTTCAGCCCGATTTCAAGCTGACCATTCCCCTGGCCTTTGACGTTTACGCCGTTACCGGATCCATAACCGGAATCGCTTCCGATCTGGAACTTACCGACATTGGCGCCGGCAAGAAGGTCAGACGCCTTGTTCGTGAGGCCAGCGCCCATCACGTCGGTTTGTCCGCTGATTTTTTGTGAGAGAGAAGTGATGGAACGACCCGTTGCCATGACGGAGTACTTGGAGATCCCCCCTTTGAGGATGTTCTTCAAGCTCGACTGCACGGTTTTAGACTGGAACGCACGAGCGATCGCCTTGACCTGCGCCTGCGACTGGGTGGAACCGCCGCTCGACTGGTTGTGTGGTTGCTCTTTTGGTTTGACCAGAATGAGCTTCGCAAATTTTTGCGGAATCAGTTCTTCGTTTGTGCTCAATTTCGGCTCAAAAAGCTTGCTTCCGATGACTACGAGGAGGAGGAATGCAAGAGAGCCTGCCACTTTTTGAATATGCTTCTTGAAGAGCAGGTCTTCGAGCGCAACGAGGATCGGTGTTTCAATCGCGATGGTACCCGCAGCCGGAACGGAGGCCGGATTAAAGACCATCATTTCCTGAAGTTCTTCGACCGCAAGCGTGTCCTTCTGGTTGAAGTCGTTCAGGGAGATTGCTTCTCCACCCAGAATCGATTCCAGCTTAAAGGTTTTGAGAGGTTGCACTTCGTTCACGGCATGGGTGAAGTCGCGAACCCGGAGTTTCCCTTCCTTGTTCTCGACCACGTAACGGATCGGGTGTCCAAGGCGCAAGGGAGACTGTCCATCCCAGCGGGTCGGGCTCTGCTTTTGAAAGCGCACGAGGTATTTCGGTTTTGAAAGATGCGACTTCATTGGGAGAGCCTCATTTCAGTAAGGAGCGACTGATCGCGATCCTGAAAACCCGCCCGTTTGCGATAAAGGTGGTTCTTCCGGCGATCACTGTTCTCGCTGATCTGGTTGAATGCGTCGAGGGGTTTACGATTGATCCCTTCAACCACTTCGTCCTCGAAGTTGATGCTTTTTGAGCGTTTGTTTTCTTGCGAGAATGCAGTCATCGGCGCAAGAAGGGTCGTAATCAAAAGGAGTAAGAATGAGACCTTCATGGTTTCCTCCGTTCAAACTGGGTTAAAAGATCGCTTTTCCATGGGGAGCTTGGAGCGGATTCAATCAATGCATACGCTTCCGTTGGAGCTCCACCGAGAAGGAGAATCAACCCTTTCAGGGTTGGGGAAATGATTTTCATCGCGTCTGAGCCGATTTCAGCAAGGCTCACGAGATGGAAGAGATAGTCGCGGCGTTTTTCAGTCACGCCCTTGGTCCATTCTCCCCAAAGGTGGGAAGGGACGTTCTGCTTCACGAGATCGGACAAAAGGAGTGAATCTGCAGTTGGAATGGATTTGGAAGCCGGGTCACGGGCAACCGGTTTGAACTCCATCGCCATTTCCAGAAGATTGTCAGAAGCAGTGTGAATTTCAGCCACTTTCTTCACGAACGGACCGAGCAGTTCTTCCGGCGTGTGGATCTCTTTCAGGTCTCTGACGAGTTGTTCGTAGATCACGGCCAGTTCGTCGGCGCCTTTTTGTTTGATCTCAAGCCAGTTCAATTTCATGACTTTGGAGAAGGTGAGGTCAACATCCTGCATGAGGCGCATGCGGCGTTCGATCGTGCTTGCGTCGCTGCTCAGGGGAGCGATGCCTGGAGCGGAAATCCGTACGGACTCAAGCGCTTCGGAAACCACCGCAGTCATTTTTGGAAAGAGACGGATCTGAAGGAGTGGATTCAGGCTGTCCCATGCATTCGCAAGGCGTTGAAGAAGAATCAGACGATCCTGGAACGGAAGAGCTTTCGGATTCTTCAATGCAAGCATTGCCCAGAGGGACTGAACTTCTTTGGGAGCCTTGGTCGTATTCTTAAACCAGCTCAGATAAGCGGAACGATTGGTTTTACCTTCTTCACGGTCGAGGAGGCGTGCCACTTCATATTGGTCACAATGGCTTTTGTTTTTACCCGAACAAGCTTCCTTATTCTTGAGAAGAGCCTCGATCGATTTCTCGTCATTTCTGAACCAGGAGTACTCGAGAATCTGCTCGGTGATCTGAGCATCTTCGTAGTGGGTGAGGCCCTGATACTGATTCAAATCCTGAATGGCTTCCGGGATATGACCCATTTTGTTTCTCGCATCCGCACGGAGGAGAAGGAAGGACTTCACGTGGGTTGGATCCTGTTTCTGGGCAAGAAGTTCGGTGATTTCCTTGTCAGCCACTTCGTTCTGACCGAGGGCAGCTGCTGTTTTCGCATGGATGCTGCGACACTCGTTCAGGACCTTCGCGTCCTTGAATTGTTTTATGCACTCTTCAGAGCGTTGAAGGGTGACAACATTGTCCTTGGAATCGAGAGTGATCTTCAAGTGGGAGTTGGCTTTCATCTCCTCATTTTTGGAGACGAATTCCTTGTTCTTCACGCCTTTCAGCGCAGAGATCTTTCCAGTCAGGTCATAGATGCGGGCATGCTCGCCTGATTCAGAAAGGGTATCGAGCACGAGAGTGAGGGAGGTGATCCCTTCTTCAGACTCAGGACTCGTGAGACCAAAGGTGGTCAGGCGGGTAACAGCCTGTTCGTGGTCGAAATAAAGATAGATGAGCTTGTTTGCCTCAAGTACAAATGCGTCGTAAGAAGGCTTTTCTTCCGGGGTTTTTGCGAAGGTTGCACTTTCATCGAGCCATTTCACCCATTCGTTCATGAGGGCGATCTGTTCTTTTGCCGCAGGCTCCACGTCCGATTTCAATGACTTCACTTTGACCTTGGACGGGAAGAGGTCTTTTACTTTCAGTTCCTGATAACGGGAAGAAAGAAGTCTCAGGTAAATGGCCGAGTGAGCGAGTTTCTTTCCTTCCAGAACCGGCTGATATTCCGGTTTCAGAAGGCCGTGGTAGTAGCCGGTCGCTTGAGCAAAGTCTTTCAGTTCAAACAGGGTTTCTGCCAGCGCGTAGTTCGCAAGCAGTGCAGTTGCATTGCTGCCTCCCAGTAATTCATTCACGGATTCAGTCAGGGAAATGAGCGGGCGAACCAGAGTTCCGCGTTCAGTCGCGAGCTTGTTCTTCAAAACGAGTTTATGAAGGTCGGCGAGTGCTCCGGAGAGGGCCTGCTCGATCTTTGTCTGGTTCTTATCCGAGCGAAGGGTCTTCAGGTCTGAAATCAGGGAGTTCAGGTGGTTGAAGTCGCGGCGATCGTAGTGGAATTGAAAGAGGATCAGGGCAACTTCGCTGGTTTCAGGAAGTTGTTTGTAGTCATCGACGAGTTTCTTTCTCAAGCGGTCGAGCTCGGGAATCAGGGTGTAAGCCTTGAGCAATTTTGCAAACTTGAGAATGCTTTGGCCGAAGAAACGGTCATTTTTATCAAGACGCTTGAAAGTCTTGACCGCGTCGTCAACGTTTGCGAAGTCTGACTTCTTGTTGATCGCTTCGAAGTAGAAGAGGGCGTAATCGTTGAATGCGCTCTCGAGGAAAGCGTTTTCCGCAGTCTCGGTCTTGTTTTTGGTCTGTTCGAGTTTCTCGTAGTAAACGTTCATCTCTTTTTCGAGATAAACCATCCCGGATTTATAAGAGGCAAGGTTGAAATAACTCCATGCTGCCTTGTGAAGCGCCATCGGGAAATAGTCACTGTTCTTTCCCATCTTCTCGATCTGAAGGAGGTAACCCAGCGCTTCCTGGTGCTGGTTTGCATCCTGGGCGAAGTCGGCGAGGTCGATCAGAACCGAGTCAAGGTAGTCGAAGTCGGTGAAGTGATTCTGGATGCAGAGAAAATCTTCTTTTGCGTGCTGGATCTGTCCGAGCTCCTTGTACGCTTTCCCGCGTTTGAAATAGGAGACCGGCGCGAGCGCATGGTACGGATACTTGCGAATGAGTTCGGAAAGAATGGTGGACGCCTCTTTCAGGGAGTTCAGGTACAGAGGAGATTTGTTTTTAATCGACGTTCCTTCACTCACCCGGAAGGTGATCCCGGAACGTTCGAGATAAAGGTCACCGAGACGCGCAAGTAATTCCGGCTCGCGTGATGTGCCTTGATACTGGTGAAGCAGGCTTTTCAGCTTCTTGATCGATTTGTCCTGCATCCCGAGCGCAGCAAGGTCGGTAAGCTTCGTCACTTGTGGAGCAGTTTGCGCCACTGCGAAGTTTGCCTGGGAAATCAGGAGCAAAAACGCGATGCGGGAGAAGCTTTTAAGGATCATTCCTTGATCACTCCGAATTTGATTTCCGAATAACCGTTCTGAGAGAGCGTGCGGAGCACGATCTTCATGGTCGAGAACGGAACCTTCTGGTCGGAAAGGATGATCGCACGGGCATCGTTCTTCACGCTGTCGTTTGCCTGCGCGATGATTTTTTGTCTTTCGCGTTCTTTCGAGAGAGCTTCGTTCAGCGGTTTTTCAAAGTTTTCATACGTGGAAATAAAGTTCTTCTCGATGAGAATTCCGTTCGGAGCGAGTTCCACCTGGAGGGCGACTTCGCTGAGTGCCGTGGTGTTTACGCCGGCAGGGAGTCGGGTTCCGTTGGAAGGGGAAATGGTCAGGGCATCTGACGACAGTCCCTTCAGAAGGAACACGAGAAGGATCGTGAAAATGTCCGCCATCGAAGTGATCTGGAGGCTCATCGCCCCGGATTCCCCGCCTTTTTTTCTGCGTCCAAATAAACGTCTTTTTCCGTGTTTCATGGTTGATTCCCTTCCTTAGAATTCACCCACGACGACCGGCAGTTGAGCGTGATTGATGTGTCCCATCACGCCGGACAACTCATTGTAGTCCACCGCATCGTCGGCCGAGAGCAGGATTTGACCGAGTTTCACTCCCGTTTTCAATTCATCGAGTTTGGCATCGAACTTTTTCATCGAGGCTTCGTCGCTCACGTTGAAGGAAACCGTCTGGTTCACTTTTCCCTTGAGCTTCATCTCGGCCATGTGACTGGCATTGATCTTCACGACGACTTCAGTATCCGGTTCTGCCTGGGTCGGGTCGCCAGCGGATCCCGGAGTATAAGTTTCAAAGAAACCGATACTCAGGAAGCTTGCGGACGCGAGCAGGAAGGTGATCAATACGGTGAAGCAGTCGATGATCGGAGTGATATTGAGTTCGACTTCCTGGGTGTCGCCACCGCTTCCAAAGTTTGCACTCATGATGCTCTCCGTTCAGAGGCCTCATCACCACCGCGACGGTCATCGTGAGATTGGCCACCCACGGAGAAAATCATGATCGCATCGAGAACCATGAGGCCTGCGGCTTCAAGTTCGGACACGAGGCGGTTAGCCTTGTTGATAAAGAAGCTGAATACAACCATGCAGGGAACGGCAACCGCGAGACCGAGCATCGTCGCGTTCATCGCAGTCGAAATACCGTTTGCGAGGAGAGCCGCTTTTTGTTGCGGGTCCGCGTGACCGACCGCCGCGAAGGATTCGATCAGACCGGCGATGGTTCCGAGGAGTCCAAGGAGGGTGGCCACGTTCGCAATCGTTGCGAGATAGCTGGTGCGTTTTTGAATCTTCTCCGCAAACTTGTTACGGGATAATTCAATTGCGTTCATGATGAGCTCTTCCGGCTGGTGGGCGCGTTCCAAAGCGGAACGGATAAGCTCAGCACAGGGTTTCCCCTGGAACTGATTACAAAGGGCAGTGGCATCGTGAATTCTGCCTTTTGAAACGAGTTCGCGCACTTTTTCAAAAAACCCTTCGGAGTTCTGGATCGTGTAGACCTTGAACAGGGTTTGGGCACGTTCGAAGATGATCGCCAGAGCGATCATTCCTGAAGTCAGGATTGGTGCCGTATGCATGAAATTATTTTTAATGAATTCCAGAAATTCCATCTCTATTTCTCCTTACAAGTCCATTCGTTATGATTCAAAGTGTCCCAGTCGCGCTCGATGGAGCGGCTGTCGAGGTCCCGGTTCTCGCTAGCAACGGAACGCAGTTCTTTGGCTTTCGCCTTGAGCTCTTTCTTGTTCTTTTCGTCTCCCGCGCCCCAGGAGTCTTGGAAGCCTTCGTCTGCATTGGCTTCTTCTTCCAGATCGTCCATGAAACGTTTTTTAGGAGGATTGCAGGATTCTTTGCAGACGGCTTTGCCGGTGCAATAAGAAACGCGGATCACGGATTCTGGTCCGACGACTGATCCGACGAGGACTTCATCCTGTCCTTTGTTCTTGATCACTTTGTACGCGATTGGTTTTTGATTCACCTTCACGCACATGGATTTCTGGTTCCAGTCTTTGTGAAGAACCGGAAATGCATTCGAGAGATCGAGAAAATCCTCGATGTCGCGGCTCAAAGCTTCTTTCTTGTGGCGGTATTCGAAAGCGAAACAGTTGTGATCCACTTTCACGGAGGTCAGTTCACTCGCTTTGCCGGCATCACCCGGCTTCTGACCAGAAACTCCAACGCCGCCGGGAACGCTTCCGCCCGGGGTGGTGCCGCCGCTGCCTGGCTGATTCTGGGCGCTGGTGACAGCACCTGTGGGACTGGTGCTTCCGGGAACCGTTTCAGCACCAGGAGTTGTACTGGATGGATTCAGAGAATCCACTTTGGAAACTTCCTGGTGGGTGCCGTGATGACGAGTGACCTGCCAGGTGACTCCTACGACGAGAAGGATTGCGATTACGCCTATGACGATGCTCTTCATCTCTTAATCTCCTTGAGGGCTCAGGAAAACCTGACCAATATGGTTGGTTGATTTAAGTTTAATTTATTGAGTGAAATTGTCAATTATATTTAAGAATTCTTCAATTTCAAGCACTTACATGGTTTTGCTGGATTCATCCTCGATAACCGAGTGATTCCAGATGCTTCTTGAAAGAGGCCGGCACCGAGAGGCGTTCTGAGGGCGATGGTGTTCGATATGGCTGAGCTGGAGAAAAACGGGATGAATGTCATGTCTTCACTCTCGGCGATTCATGCAATGAAATTGAGGGATTTCCGCGGGAATTCGGAGCTCATCCAGCGCTAAACCCGTTTCGTTACTTGAGAAATCGGGGATTGATGGATATCCTGATCGGGGTGAGTCACGTTATGAAAATTAGAAATACACAGGATCTTCAGAACTATTTGGATGGCCAGAAGCTTTCTCCGGAGGCCTTCTCCAAGAAATGCATGATCTCCAACATGACGATTCGTCGTTACCTCTCCAAAGGCGGAGACTCGGCGATCCCGATGAAGTACTGGGCGGCGTTTGACCGCGTGACTGATACCAGCAACCACTCCAGTGCATGGTTTGGTCAGGCAATGGATGAAGATTTTTCCGCGTTTGCCGATTCCCTCGAAAAGGATGGCAAGGGCGAGCATGACCTCGGCAAGATGGACGAGGAGCTCAAGACCAAGAAAAAGAGTCCACACGTGGGTCAGAAGCTGAAAGAAGCCGTGACCTCCGTATTCAATGCGGTCATTGATGACCGTCTTCAGACCAAAGATCGCTTTCTCGCGATCGGAGCTCTGCTGTATTTCTTGAATCCGATCGATCTCATTCCGGACACGACTCCGGCAGTGGGTTATCTCGACGACTACGCGGTTCTCACCATGGTGGTCGCCCGTCTCGCGGTTCATGTCCGTCCAACCGACCGGGCGACTGATCCTACTTCCGAACTTGTTTAAGCTTTTGAAGTTGCCAGATTTTAAGGTGACGAACCGTTCTTGAAACTCCTTCAAGTACGGAAATCATCGCGCCTTCCATTCCATCCCGATACGCCTTGTAATAGACGTAGTTCTTGTAAAACATCGCCGGAAACGACAACAGGATCCGCGCGAGGCTCGTCTTCTTTCCCCGTTTGAAATCCAGTTCCGCTTGAATCGTCGTGTAGTGATTCATCTTGGTCAGGATGCGCTCGATGCGAAGGTCCTTCACATGAATGATGGGTTCTTCGATCTTGCGGGTTTCGTACGGGCTCTCCACCCCTTCATGGACTTCCCCGATGAATTTAAGCTTGTCCTTATAGAAGAAGCGGATGTGGCAGGACGGGTTCCAGATCCCGTAGTGGATCGGTTTCCCGAGGAAAAACTCCTGGCGGCGAACCTTGTACTGGGCCGGGGTCAGGGATTCACTGGCGAGCATCGATTTGATCTTTTCAGCAAGCTCCGGAGAGCAGCTTTCATCCCCGTCGAGGAAGAAAATCCATTCGTATTTTGCATGAGAGAGGGCGAAGTTGCGTTGCTCGGAGAAACCCAGCCACTTCTTTTCGAAAAAGCGGATCTTTCCTGCCCAGGGAGCCTTCGGGTCCTGGCAGATGGCAGGTGTATTGTCCGTGCTGAAGGCGTCTACCACCAGGATTTCGTCGCACCAGAGGAGCGAGTTCAGGGCTTTTTCAAGATAGGCTTCTTCGTTTTTAATGATGAGGAGGCCGGTGATCGGGCGCATGGGTCTAGCTTACCCTGGGTTTTCTTAAATTTCTGATGAAAAAACGGGATGAATGCAGATGTTCGAGCAAATCGAGCTCGATCGGAAGCGCTCCTCCCAGCATCTGGGAGACGAGAATATCTGCACCGAGGGACGAGTAGGTGACCCCGCGGGAACCGAGCGAGGTCAGCATCCACTCCCGGTTGAGCGCTTGAAGTAAGGGAAGATCTGAAAACGCAGTCCCTCTCAGCGCATGAGCATGGTTTTTTTCGAGCCACTCAGGACTGCAGACCGGACCAATGAGGGGAAGCTTGTCGGGGCTTGCAAGACGGAAACCTTCTTTTGCGGACACGACATCCTCGCGACGGGTCTCGGAGAAGAGGCTCCAGTTTTTATTCGCTTTGGCGAGAAGTGTTTCCGTATCGAGTTCTTCCTGATTTTCGGCAATCGTTTTTGCCTGATAGGTTGCGCCCAGCAAGTGAAATTCGTGACCCGTGATTTCAGGTGCGACCGGAGATGCGTATCCGTCGTTCACGAGGAGGGTCGAAAGTGTTTTGCTTTTTTCAGTGGGTTTCACCAGAATCGTCTGACCCCGGATCGGCTTGAGTGGAAGAGCCTGAAGCGCTTCGTGATCGAGCACATTCACCGGAAGTTTCAAATCTGCTCCCAGGGCGTGGACGACGTGATCCACTTCTTCACGAGTTCCGTTTTTCAGATAGAGAACTTTATTCGACTCCCCGGACTCCACCCGCACTACGGATTCTTGAATGAAGGTGATGAGCGGATGGGTGAGTCTTGTCTTGCACAGAACGCCCGGATGGATCATTCCGCATTCCGGAAAGTACAATCCGTCTTCGCGTTCCTGGTAAAAGCTCTCCGGAAAGTCATTGTTGATCAGTGTTTCAACTCCGGTTTCATCCTGTCTCAGAATACCGGTCTTGAAAGGAATGCCGAGTGTGCGAACTTCGCGTAAAAAATGGGTGAGCGCCTGCTGGGAAAAACGACTGATCGGATTCGGTTGTTTGCTCAGCTGAACATTGAAAAGGGCGACACTGTTACTGGAGGCCCGTTGGCTGATTCCCTGGCCATCATAAACCCGGACGGAGAATCCGAGATTGGCGAGCTTTCTCGCCACTGCCGATCCCGCAAGTCCAGCACCGAGTACGCCGACCGTATCGCCTGGTTTTAAATGAGCGAGCGCGCGCGATGAAAACCAGGGATTCAGGATTGAAGCTTTTGGTCCGCCTTCGTACACAGCCTGAATGCTTTCCCGTTTCGGCCCGAAGCCTTTTCGTTTGATGACTTTGAATCCGACTCCGGTGAGATTGTGTCTGACAAAAGAAGCGGCAGTGAAGGTGGATCCCTGCGCGCCTTTCGCCGAAAGTCTTGCGACTTCCTGAAACACGGTTGTGGAAAATGCGTCCTCGTTCTTGCTGGGTGCAAATCCATCCCAGTACCAGTGATTCGCCCTGAATTCGAGGCGGGGAAGTTCAAGAAGTGCATCCCCGAGTACCAGATCGAGGGTGACCCGCTCGTTTAGAAAGTAAAGCCGGTGCACACCCGGAGTTAAAACCGGATATTGAGCGAGCAGGAGGTCTGCCACTGATTTTAGTTCGGGGTATGCCGAATACAGGGTTTCCAGATCCTTTTTAAAAACCGGAAACTTTTCAAATGAGACATAGTGAAGTTTTTGTCCGGGCTTTGCTGTTTCAGAAAAAGCCTTCAGCGTGAGCAGGAAGTTCAATCCCACTCCAAACCCGATCTCTCCAACGGTGAGATGAGGCGAACCTTCAGCAAGCTTTTCAAGAAAACCGCTGCCTTCAAGATAGGCATAGCGCGACTCTTCAATTCCGGTTTCCGGACTAAAATAGATGTCCTGAAAAAGAGGTGAATACGGAGCCCTGGCGTCCTTGAATTCGATGGAAACCGGCTGAATCCGTCTCTCGGTCATGCCATTACTGACAAACGATGTTGTTCGGCTGGGTCAGGTTCGGATTAGCCGGCCCTGCAAGCTGACAGACAATGTTGAAGATCCCGAGGCGGTCAGTATTGTACTTCGTGGTCGGAAGCCAGTAGGTGAGGAGCCAGCCCGCGAGTTTCGCATCGCTCTTGATGTCGGTGAGGTTGGTCGCAGGCATCGAGCGGTATTTCACGATATAGCTGAAGACCCCTTTCAGGAGGTAATCGCCGCTCAGGTTGGTTCCCTTGGCCGCTGCGGTTCGCTGAATGATTCCCTTGAAGACAGGATAGGCGCTGTTCACTTCGGCAGTGCTCAGGGCTTCATCGCGGTCGAAATCGAAACGATCGAACATGCCCTCAGTGTAGTGGAGGATGGTTGCCATCGCGTTGATGTCGAATTTTCCGAAAGGTTCGTTATTGTATCCGTCGCGTCTGGATCCGTGCTCAAGCCATTTCATCGCCTGAGCTTTTTCGGTGTCGGTGCGGTGGGCCCAGTAGTTTTTCAAGCGTGGGAAATCGGCGATCCAGTCGTCGAGGTGATTCTCAAACTGATCGCGGAAACAATCGGCCGGAACTTCATTCCAGCCCATGATGTCAGTTCCAACCGGTGTACAGTTCGCATAAAGAACGGTTTTCATGCGGTTGGTGAGATCACCCGCTGAAATGATCGTCATTGCGTAACTCACGAGTTCTTCGATCTGACCGAGGTTGTCCCCGTTTCCGATCGGAGTGAAGAGGTCCATGTCCCGGATCCGGTTCGGACCGAAGTTCGGAACGGTCGGGTCAACCACATCCATCGCGAAAAGGATCGGAGTGAAGTCGGTGAAGAAGTTAACGAAATCGTTCGGTGCGAACGCATCCGGCACGGTTCCGTAGGAAGACTGAACCATGCGGGCGACGTTGTCGATGCCCAGAACCAGGAAGTTCTGGAAGTGACTGTAGCCTGTGTTCGGAGAGAACCAGACCGTGTGATGATCGCCATCCGCCAGAGTGGTCTTGTGGAATTCAGGTTGGTAGGTCAGGAGTTTCTTCGCGATCGTCTCGAAACGATCCTTATCTGCTTGAACGGTGAGTGAAGCTTGAAACTGTTCGAGCTTTTGAGCGAAGACGAGGGGTGGAACGCTTTCCAGGTCGATTGAAGTTGCTTCATAGAAGCGGTCGAGAAGGCCAAGGTCTGCAACCACGGTCCCGCCGAGGTTAAAGAGAGTGTCGAGGATTCCCTGATCCAATCCTTCTTTCGTTGTGGAGCCCAGAAGTTTCCGGAACATCGGACGAAGGGATTGTTTGAACGTGTCTTTCGGCATGCTGCCTAAGAAATCAGCAGGGAGCGCGTCGATGATGTGATCGAAGATCGGGAACGGAGCCACGCCACCGTGAGCCGCGAGCATCTGCTCGAGATAAGGCTTTACTTGATTTGCAAGTGACCACAGAAATTCGCGGAAGCGGTAATCGTTCTGAAGGCGATCAGCGAGCGGGTGTTCCGGATTGTCACCGACGGCGGTTTTGAAGGCGAGGGCGACACCGGCTACTCCGAGGGAGGTCCGGAAAAGCTGTGACCAGTCCGAAGCTTCAATCGCATCCCGGCGGGTGTTGAAAAGGAGCCATTTGGTCAGAAACACATCGTTTCCGATATTGTCGATCAGATTGATGTTCAGGGTGACCGTAAGCTGGTTGATCAGCGAGATCATCGCCTGGTCGGACATCATTCCCACTGGAAGCGTGTTTACGACGTCAGCAAGCTGATCGCCCGCGGTTTTGAACGCAGCCACCATGTCGAGAAGCTGATCGTAGGACGGATTTGCGCTCTGTCTGATCTGAAGGTAGGGAATCAAGCCACCCGTGATGTTACTCAGTTTGGTCAGAGTGGTTTTCAAGGTCGCGATTTCATCCTGAGTGAAGGCTTGATCGTTTCCGCCGAAGAGGGCGGACTTCAGGTTGAAAGCAGCGGTGAGCAGTTCCGGTTGAATTGGATTCGTCTTACTCGTGATCAGAAACTGGGAAACGAGGTTGAACATGTCGGTCTGACTATAGCCGCCGACTTCGGAGCCCCGGACGTAGTTGGTGAAGAATTCGAGTGACTGGTTGATACAGTCGAAGGAGGAGTTCCACTCCGTCTGACTCATCTCCCCTTTTACGTAGCGATTGACGAGGTCTTTGGAGTTGTCCAGACAACCGGTGGCGCCCTTGACGTTAGCGCCCGAACCGGAAGGGGGGCTCGCGGTTCCGAGCATTCCACAGCCGGTCAAATTGAAGGCAAGACATCCTGTCACAAAAGCAGATACAAGGGGAATCCGTCCCCCCAGTTTAAAATGCATATTTCAGCCAGCCCCTTACACGATCATCTCCATAATACTGTCCCACCCATCCTTGGTTGGAACTTGCGATCAGGATGTCGGTTCCCAGTCCAGCCGTAACAGCTGAATGTCTGAAATGGTGTTCGACGTCTGCGGAGAGAAAATGATTTTGTTGCAACAGATCCTGAATCCAGCAGAAGTTGCTGGTGGTCAGATCGGAGAATCTCCAGTTCCCGCTCACCTTGATTCCCTGCTTGAGAGGGAAGCGGCTCGGGAGCTGGACGTTCACGCCCTGGAGGGCGACGGAAGAAGGAGTGAAGGTCTTCTCGTTGATGAAGAGAACGGCTCCTTCAAAACGGAAGTTGCTGGTCACTTGAAGACTGGTTCCCGCGCTGATGATGGAGCTCGGGGTGATGATCGGGTTCAACCAGGTCGGTTCGTTTTCGAATTGGAACGGTTGCTCGTAACTACCAGACAACCAGAGTGACCATTCCTTGTGCGGGCCATCCCAGCCGGCTTCGAGAGTGTTGATATTCCGCATTGGGAATTCAGGGTGGATGTTCACCTGAACGTAACTTTGAGTGGTGGGTTGCAAGCCGATTTCCGCCGCCATCTGAATCATGTTCACCGGAAGCACGCCTGAGTTTGCACTGATCCAAAGGCCGTTATCCATCTGGAAGCGGGCACGAAGTGCGAAGTTCGGGCGAAGAAGAATGTCTTGAAGCGGAGGAGTGAGGAGGCTGTATCTGAGCTCTCTCGGGCTGTTCATGATCGTCTCTTGCGTTGGAAGCGGTTTCCAGAACGGGTTCGGGGAGACGATGTTGTTGTTCTCTTCCTTGGTCGGAGTTCCGAGTTCTGGAATCGCAAGCGGGGAACCAAAGGCGACGACTTCCCAGTGGGTGTCGTGGTAACTGTAGAAGATACCGGTCATGCCCACGATCTCAGGATGAAGTTCATCCCAGGTGTAGCGCGGGGACCAGAGACTCATCATGGTCCAGGTCTTGTCCAGCTTCGACCACTCCACAACCTTGCGACCGACTGTGACCTGGTTGCCAGCCATGAGTTCCGGCTGAGTCTGAATATACAACTCGCGGGAGTTGTAACCGAGCTCAGGAGTATTGTTGGCAAAAGTGTAAAGTTCGAGATCTCCCTGAACATGGAAGATCCGGCTGTCGTAGCGATGAGTGAGTTCGGCTTCGATCGTGGTCGACGAAGTTCCGCGGGCATCGGACTTATACATGAAGCTCGATGAATCGAATCCGACCCATGCGCCCCAACCGTTTTTCCCTGGAACTGCATCGTTCGCTTGAGAGTTCAGACCGGTCAGATCGACCTCGTCGTTAGACGTAAAAGCCTGAGCCTGGTTCCAGGAAACGAGCGCCAATGACAATAATAAGACCTTATAAATCATTAGATTCAGTGTACCTGTGCAGGAAATAATTATTCAAGTAGAGTAGAAAATGTTTCTTGCATGTCAAAGCCATATCGCTCTTCAAACGTCATTTTTTCGTGAGACATGGGGTGGAGAAACGATAGGAAGCAGGAGTGGAGCGCGGGACGGTGAAAAAGCGTCAAGCTTCTGGCAGTCCCATATTTTGAATCTCCGATCAGAGGGTGGTGCATTGCGGCGGATTGCACTCGAATCTGGTGTCCTCGGCCGGTCTCCAGAGAGTAATGGACGAGTGAAAGAGGGTCTTTGGTTTCCGGATGTTGGAAGTTCTTCTTCGAGAGAATCTTCAAGCGTGCGATTTTCGCTCCCGCTGTTCCGGCTTTCACCACACGCACTTCATTTGTTTTTTCGTTTTTCAGCAGGTGGTGTTCCCAGGTTTCAGTTTTCCCCTCGGGAATCGTTCCGAACACGATCGCATGATAGTTGCGTTCGAGTGTTCCGTCCTGAAGCTGATTCGTTAAACGTTCAGCAGCTTTCGTTCGTTTGGCGATGATCATGAGACCGGTGGTGTTCCGATCGAGACGATGGATCAGTCCGACATAGTTCCGGCCGAAATGGATCCGGAGTTTGTCGACTAACGAGGGTTCACCCGAAATATCCCCTTGTGAGAGGAGCCCGGCTGACTTGGAAAGCACGATTAAATGCTGGTCTTCAAAATGAACCGTAAATGGCGGCTCGTTTACTTGACGAGAGTGAGCCATTCTTTAGGAAACTCACTTGCAATGGCGTCACCGCGAACCAAGGCCGCATAGTCCTTCTGGATCGCCTGGGTGATTGGGCCTGGTTTTCCAGCGTTCGGCCCACGGCCGATCTTGCGATCGTCGAGGGTTGCAACCGGAGTGACTTCCGCTGCGGTACCGGTCAGAAACACTTCGTCCGCAGTGTAAAGCTCATCGCGGGTGAAACGGGTTTCGATCAGAGTGAGACCGCGCTTCTTGATCATTTCCATGATCGTGTTACGGGTGATCCCGTTCAGGATGGAAGTGAGCTGGGTCGTTTTAACAATATTGTTCTTGATGATGAAGAGGTTCTCGCCGGTTCCTTCGGTGAGGTAACCCTCTGTATCGAGCATGAGCGCTTCATCGTAGCCTTGGCTGATGGCTTCACGTTTCGCAACAACACCCATGACGTAGGCACCAGAAATCTTGCCTTTGGTCATCGCGCTGTTCACGTGTGGACGGATGAAAGTTGAAGTTTTGAGTTTCGCGCCTTCGTTGATGCCTTTGTCGCCGAGGTAGCTGCCCCATTCCCAAGTGAGGATCGCGAGATCCATTTTAGGGTTGGCGCCCGGGAATACGCCGAGCGGGCCGTCACCGATGAAAGCGAGCGGGCGGACATAACATTCTTCGAAATGGTTGGCTTTGCAGACGTCGATCGCCGCTTTCACCATCTCATCAACAGTGAAGGGGATTTCGAAGCCCATGATTTTGACGCTGTCTTCCAGGCGTTCCATGTGCTCACGGAGACGGAATACTGCGCCGCCGCCTTTTGCCTGCTTATAAGCGCGGATGCCTTCGAAGGCACCGGTGCCATAATGGAGGGCGTGGGAAAAGAGACTGATCTTCGCCTCTTCTACATTCAAAATTTTACCATTCAACCAAACTTGTGATCCACGTGCCATGAGCCACCCCTCTCATTAGTTTTGATACCTGAAGTGAGTTTAAAGATCGCCTAATCTTTACTGATAGAACTTGATAAGTTTTTCTTTTAAGTCGGGGAGATCCCGTTCCAAGGTGAAGTTTTCATTGGGTTTGAGGTTTTTAAACCAGGTTCTTTGCTGCTTGGCGAGTTGGCGGTGCGCCAATTCTATTTCCTCAACAAGGCCCGGAATGCCTGGTTTGACCTTCCGGCCTTCGGGTGGGATGCCATCGAGGTGGTCCAGAACCTGAGCGTAGCCCACGGCTTGGAGCGTCTTTGAGTTCGGGAACTGCTGGCGGAGGCTCTCGGCTTCCCGGATCAGACCCGCGTCGATCATCGCAAGGATGCGCTGATGCATTCTTTTCTCCAGATCATTCTTATCCCGGTCGATGACCCAGAGTTGGAATGCGGGGTTCGGCTCAGAGGGCATGCTTGCCTGAAGATCCGAGGGGCGTTTTCCGGAAAGACGGAGGATCTCAAGCGCGCGCACCAGGCGGTAACGGTCTTCGGGGCCGACTTTGTCTGCGTGAACCGGATCAAGCCCCATCAGCTCCTCGAAGAGAGACTGGGTGTCCCGCTTTTCCGCTTCAGCGCGGAACTCGTTTGATGTCGCCGGAGCTTCCCAGAGACCGAGGCGGAGCGCTTTCAGATAAAAGCCCGATCCACCGACGATGATCGCGCGTTTTCCCCGTGAATGAATGTCGTTCAAAATCTGGTTCACGTCCTTCAGGAATTTTCCTGCGTGATAGACCTCGTTTGGATGAGCGACGTTGATCAGGTGATGGCGGACTCGTTCCATTTCTTCTTCGGTGGGCTTGGCGGATCCGATATTGAATCGTTCGTAAAAACAGACGCTGTCGGCATTGATGATTTCAAGATCAAGCTCTTCGGCCAGTTCAATCGCCAGTGATGATTTTCCAACCGCGGTGGGGCCGGTCAGGATAACCGATTGAACCATTCTTCCACCTTCGTTTTTGAAATCTTGATCGAGGTTGGTCTTCCATGAGGACAGTTGCCTGGATGTTCGCAGTGGAAGAGTTTCATCGTGAGATCAATTGCGCTTTCTTCGAGAATCATGTCTCCCGCCTTGAAGGACGAACGGCAGGCTTCCATCGCGATTTTTTCAAAAAGCATTTCATCCCAGGCAAGTTCGCTGGTCGGAACATCGGTTTCCATCAGGCGTTCAACCATGTTCTTCAGCCGGGTGAGCAGCGCAAGATTTCCCCAAACCGCTGGAATCGAACGGAAGACGAGTGCGTCTTCACCGAAGGCTTCCACTTCGAATCCGAGGCTTTCCAGCCAAGGGAGCTTCGGTTTCAAATCCTGAAGTTTGCCAGTCGCAAGTTTCACCACTTCAGGAACCAGAAGCGCCTGCGTTTCAATCTTTTCGCGGTTCAGGATTCCGCGTTTCAGTTTCTCATACCGGATGCGCTCGTGGGCGGCGTGCTGATCGATCAGCATGAGTTCATCGCCCTGTTCAAAAACAAAGTAAGTGGAGAAGAGAACTCCGCGATATTCGCCGAAAGGAGTGGAGTCGATGAAATTCGGAGATCCCTGAGGCGTGTTTCCGCGCTCGAAACCGGTATTCAGGATCGGAGTGCTCGTGTACTGGAACGGAGTTCCTCCCATTCCAGAGGAGCCATTCTGGTTTTGGGCGCCTGGGTTCATTCCGCTAAAGCCGAAGGAATGAGGAGACGGTTGTTGAAACGAAAAGGCGCTCGTTCTTCCGTAGTCGGAGCCCGTGTGAAACGGAGACGCCATCTTGTCGCCTGCGGTGAGTCTTTCAAGAGCCGCATTGCAGAGAACAAAAATCTTTCTTGAATCGAGGAAGCGGATCTCCGTTTTGGTCGGATGCACGTTCACGTCGATTTCATCGGTCGGAACATCAAGCTTCACCACAATTGCCGGAAAATTTCCGGGCAGGAAGGATTGTTTGAGCGGATTTAAAATCGCCATCTGAAGTGTGCGATCCCGAAGTGCCCGACCATTCACGATCTGATACATGGAGCGGGTGTGCGGAAAACTGAGTCCCTTCAGCCAGATGATCTGGATGCCGTAACTTCCAGGCAAACGAACTTCCTGAACTTCGTAGGGATTGTCTTCAGCAAGCATTCGAACTGTACGGTCTTTCAGGTCTTCGATTGGAAGATCGAGAAGCGTGCGTTCGTCACTCATGAGTTTGAAGTGAACTTCCGGATGAGTGAGCGCCAGGCGTTCGAGAATCTCACGGGTGGCACTTGCTTCCGCTCCCGGAGTTTTCAAAAATTTAAGGCGGGCTGGAACCTGGGAAAAAAGGGATGCGACTTTTACGCGAGTCCCGTGATTGCTGCCCAGGAAGTTCAGGTTTGCAACCCGGGTTGCAGTTGATTTCGAAGCGGTCGCCTGGGCTACGCGGATCTCGTTTGTTTCGGAAGCCTCTTTTGCACGGGACGTGACCGTGAGTTCAGAAACGGATGCGATGGAGGGAAGGGCCTCTCCACGGAATCCAAGTGTGTGGAGTTTTGAAAGGTCTTCAAAATGTTTGATCTTGCTCGTTGCGTGTCTGCAGATGCAAAGCTCGAGATCTTCCTGATTCATCCCCTGACCGTTGTCGATGATTTCAATGAGATCGGTTCCACCGCGAAGAAGTCTCACTTCCACGTGCGTTGCTCCCGCATCGATCGAGTTTTCGACGAGTTCTTTCACGACACTTGCGGGTCTTTCAATCACTTCTCCTGCCGCGATTCGTTCCGCGATCAGCGAAGGTAAAACCTGGATTTTTCCCATGGGAATGACATAGCAGATCCGGAAAGGCTTGAGAAACCAATTCCAACTGGACTAAGTTCTTGAAATCATTTCTGGTATTGGCCTTGCAAAAGACCCCTCCGCCAACTTCGGGCAAGGCAAATGGAAAAGCCCCCATTTTTTGTAGAAATGGAGGCTCACATGAAAACTACCACAAACTGTAGTTCTCTTCGGAAATTGAAAAAAAAGCTTGAGAAGAAAACCCGAAAACGGGATTTCCTCTTGAAAATCTGCATCTTGAATTTTCTCGGCAGGTTACTCGCTTTTTTAACGCTGCTTCTGAATTGTCATCGAGAATGGTTCTGAGAGGTCGTGGGTACAGCATTCGTTCGTTAACCCACGGGACCTCAGGATGAGGATTTGTTCGGAGTTGGTCCGATTTTAGAATGGTCCGACTTACTTGGCGACGGTCACGCGGTTCCGGCCGCCTTGCTTGGACTCATAGAGGGCTTTGTCAGCGCTCTTGATCAGGTCAGCGGCTACTTCCATTTCGGGCTTCAATTCTGAAACGCCGAGACTGGTGGTTACTGGAATGCGTTTTCCTTCGTAGTTGAATTCATGGGCATGAATTTTTCCACGAATGATTTCCGCGATCTGGGCTGCGTCCTGGAGATTGGTTCCGGGTGCCAAGAGACAGAACTCTTCTCCGCCGTAACGGGCGAAGATGTCTTTTTGTCTGAGTACACCCATGTTGCGGATGAGGTTTGTAAATTCTTTGAGAACGAAGTCACCGCCCTCGTGTCCGTGAGTGTCGTTCACCTTCTTGAAGTGATCGAGGTCGAAGAAGAGGAGGGAGAGCTGGGTGGAGAGTGCTTTCGCCCGTTTCACTTCCGCTTCAAGTGCTTCGAGGAAATAGCCTTTGTTGAAACACTTGGTGAGCGGATCGTTGTTCGCCGCCTGATTCAGGTTTCCGTAGAAAATAATTTCGATCTCGCCGGCCGGGAGATATTTCACGATCGAGTTCCCGAGTTTGACCAAATCCTCTTTTTCAAGCTTTACGACATTGCCGGGTTCAAGTTTTTTACCGTTGATCGCAGTTCCGTTCGAGGAGCCGAGATCTTCAATCTTCACGCCGGTTCCTTCACGGGTCACTTTTGCGTGTTTTCTTGAAATGGATGGATCGGTGATGGAGATGTCCGCAGACGGATCACGACCGATGATCATCTCATCTGCAGTGATGAAGTAACGGTGCCCTTGCGGGTTACCGCGAATCAGAATGATACAAGCCGGTTGCTCCTTTGCTTTCTGGAGTTCACGATTGATTGTTTCCTGATCGAGGCCTAAAATCGCGGTGCGGTCTGATTTCGAATCGAAGTCGTTAGACATTGCTATAAGATAGTGTACTCGAAGGTTTTTCTCTTGTGAAGTGGGTTGCGTCCGACATTATTTTGATGGATAAGAAAGAGGTATGGCGGAATCCCTTTCGATCCCAAAAACCACGAACCGGTCTGAAATTTACCAGACTTTGGTCCCACAAATTGAGTCCCTTTTGATGGGGGAGCCGGATTCGATCGCGAATCAGGCGAATATCGTGGCCGCCCTTCGGGAAGCCTTCCAGTTTTTCTGGGTCGGGTTTTACCGGGTCGTCGGGTCCGAACTGGTTTTAGGGCCCTTTCAGGGACCGATTGCCTGCACCCGGATCGCTTTCACCCGTGGGGTCTGTGGGCATTGCTACACGACCGGAAAAACCGTGATCGTCCCGAACGTGGATGAGTTCCCGGGCCACATCGCGTGCAACTCTGCGTCCAAATCCGAAATTGTCGTTCCAGTCCGAAATGAAAAAGGCGAGATCATTGCCATCCTCGACGTCGATAGCGATAAACTCGATGATTTTTCCGCCGTTGATCAGGAATGGCTCGAAAAGATCGTCGCCTTCCTCTAAAAAAAGGTGGTCGGCCCCTTTTGGTAGCGCGCTTGCGTTAGTGGCGAACGAAGGAGTTCAGCTCAAGCGTTACGGCCTGCCCCTGAGTCACTGAAAGCGTCTTCATAAAACCAAATGGAACCGCTCCAAGCCAGATGTCGTTGATGGTGCCGATTGAGTCCGGAGTTGCGGAAACGTGGCAAGTCTTGAAGGTTCCCGCTGCAACTGTGATGGTTTCAATTTTTGCGGTCTGCCCGTCCTGATTCTGGCTCTGGCAATTGTTGATATCCGCATCGCTTGGGTAGAGCACATCGGAGAACGGTGAGGTATTGGTCTGGGAGTCGACCATCTTTCCGTTCTGGCTCACGCTCTGAAGAATGTCGATGGTCTGCGCATCGTTATTGATGGTCGAAATCTGATCCATCATCGTCATCACAGTGGTTGTGCCTGAATCAACGCTGGTGATCGTGTAGGTCGCTGAATCGCCTACGGTTGGACCGGCGAGAGCGACGGAAGAAACGAAGCAGGAGAGAAGCAGGAAAGAAAATTTCATGCTTTCACTCTAACAAGGTTTTCTGGCAGTGAAACTGTTATTTCAGGTTGCGCGGGCGAACGAACGGCCTATTCTTCGCGATGACGGCGAAGACGATGAACTTCGTCTTCAGAAGAATCAACAGCGGCTTTAGCCTGTTCCTTCTTCTTAACGAGAGTCTCACGGATGTAGATCTTTCCTTCTTCCACGCCCGGTTGATCGAACGGGTTCACATTCATCACATCACCCATGTAGGAGGTGAGAACGGAAAGGGTGAAGAAGAGTGCACCGACAGACTCCTCGCTGATGGAATCAATCTGGAGCTGGAGGTGAGGGCGTTTCTGATTCGTCATCACTTTTTGAACCGCGCGGAATTCGGTGTCGAGAATGGATCCGAGTTCCTGGCCTTCGAGAAGATCGAAACTTTTCACTTTGAAATCAATGCCCGGAACTTTCACCTGGGTTTTGAAATCCTGAACGTTCACAAACCAGATGATCTTGTCATTGGGGCCGTCGCGGAGCAGTTGAAGCATGGAGTGCTGGTCGATTGCGCCGAGAGATGGAATCGCAGTGAAGCCGAGCCCGTCTTTTCCAAGACTTTCTGCCCAGAGTTGCACCCACCAGTTTGCAAGCAAACGAAGTGGCGTGGTGTAAGGCATCATCACGTGCGTGCGATGGCTTGAATAAAGTGCTTGAAGCGAGTGTCCCCAGGTCATGAACAGGTTTTTCTCAGCAGATGCCTTCTCGCAGTAATCGCGGATTTTTTTCGCGCCAAGGAGGAAGGCTTCAGTGTTCAGGCCGGCAAGAGCCGCAGCAAAGAGACCCACCGGAGTGAACACGCTGTAGCGGCCACCGACGGATGGAGCGATGTGAAGGGTTGCGATCTGCTCTTTTCTTGCGAACTCAAGAAGCTCGCCTTTTGCAGGATCGGTGATGGCAACCGTCTGTTTTGCGGCTTGATTCGGACCGAGCGCTTTTTTGAGCCAGTCGTAAGCGAGCATGAAAATAGAAAGGGTTTCGTAAGTCGTGCCTGATTTGGTCACAACACAAACGAGAGTTTCGGAAGGATTCAGTTTTTTGATCCGGTAAGACCAGTCAATTGGATCCGGGTTCTCGAAGAAGTGAAAGTTGATCTCATTCTTCATCAGGTGTTTCAGGGAGTCGATCAGGCACATCGGGCCTAACGAGCTTCCACCGATTCCGATGAAGAGACAGTGCTTGATGTTCTTGTTCTGAAGAATCTGTTGCGCGAGCGCCTCTGATTCGCTGACTTGGGAAAGTGTCGGGTCCACGACGGCATTGTAGAAACCGGAAACCTGATCGTGAAGCTTGCCCACTGTCTTCTTCCAGGTTTCGAAGTACTGCGTGCGGGTCGCCTCAGTGAATTCCACCTGTTTTGCATTGGACGCAAGGATTCCGCTCCAGTCGAGGAGGAGCGGGGAAGTTCCGAAACGGGATGCTGTGACTGACATGATTAGCCTTTCATCGCCCGTGAAATCACGAGACGCTGGATTTGGTTGGTTCCTTCGACGATCTGAAGCATCTTCGCTTCCCGCATGTAACGTTCAACCGGGAATTCCTCGGTATAACCCGAGCCGCCCAGAATCTGAACCGCGTCGGTCGTTACTTTCATGGCCATGTCCGTGGCATAAACTTTTGCTTGAGCTGCCGCTATTGAATAAGGCTGCCCGTTGTCGCGAAGGTATGCCGCCTTTTGAACGAGCATCTTCGCCGCCTGATAAGAAGTGAGCATGTCTGCAAGCATGAAGCCCACGCCTTGGAATTCGAGAATCGGTTTGCCGAACTGTTCGCGGAGATTCGCGTGTTTAACGGCTTCTTCGATGGAGGAGCGGGCGAGGCCCAAGCCGGTTGCCGCGATGGTGATGCGTCCGGAGTCGAGTGCCGCGAACGCAACCCGCATTCCTTCGCCTTCATTCAGAAGACGGTTTTCAGCGGGAACTTTTACATTTTCAAAAAGCACTTCCATCGTGTGGGAAATGCTCATGCCCATTTTCTTCTCGCGTTTGCCCATCTTGATTCCAGGCATGCCTTTTTCAAGAATGAACGCGGAAACGCCTTTGGAGCCCGGGCCACCGGTACGAGCCATGACGATCATGACGTCTGCGGTGTCGGCCTGAGTGATCCAGAGTTTGGTTCCGTTCAGTAGGTAGTGGTCGCCTTCGTTCTTCGCTTCAGTGCGAAGGCTCGAAGCGTCCGAACCGCTACCGGCTTCAGAGAGGACGAAGGATCCAATCCACTCACCGGAGGCGAGTTTCGGGATGTACTTCTTTTTCTGCGCTTCGGTTCCATGCGCGCTTAAGATGACTTGGGGGAGACCGGTGACAGCAACACTGACCGCATAGGATCCGCTGACGGCCGCGATCTCTTCGATAGCAGCAATATATTCCTGATAACCCATTCCGGCACCGCCGTAAGTGTCATCAGTTGGAATGCCGGTGAGACCCAGCTTGCCTAAGCCCTGAATGATTTCGCGACGGAAGGTTTGCGACTCTTCGTCGTGTGCGACTACAGGTGCAATTTTCTCGGCCACGAACTTTTTCGTGAGCGCGCGGATTTCCATTTGGGCTTCGGTCTCAAAGGCTTGATCAAATAACATGGGTTTAGTGTCCGTATACCGGGAATTTGCGGCAGAGTTCTTTTACTTCCGCTTTGATTTTGGAAAGAGTTTCTTCGTTTCCTTTGCTTTCGATCGCTTTCTTGATCCAGGCAGCAACGAGTTTCATCTCTCCGTCTTTCAATCCACGGGTGGTCATCGCCGGAGTTCCGACGCGAATACCGCTGGTGATGAAAGGAGAGCGTTTTTCATTTGGAACCGTGTTCTTGTTCACGGTGATCCCAGCCATGTCGAGCCACGCTTCTGCGTCTTTGCCGGTCGTCTGACCATCCAGGCTCTGAGCGAGATCGATGAGCATGAGATGGTTGTCGGTTCCGTCAGTCACGAGCTTGAATCCGAGAGACATGAGTGCCTCAGCGAGTGTGCGTGCGTTCTGAACAACTTGTTTCTGATAGTCTTTGAACTCGGGTCTCAGCGCTTCACCGAATGCAACTGCTTTGGCAGCGATCACGTGCATGAGAGGACCCCCTTGGATTCCAGGGAAGATGATGGAGTTGATGGGTTTGAGGTTCTCTTTTGAGCAGAGAATGATCCCGCCGCGCGGACCGCGAAGGGTCTTGTGCGTGGTGGAGGTGGTGTAAGTCGCGTAAGGAATCGGACTTGGGTGAAGGCCTGCAGCCACGAGGCCTGCGATGTGAGCCATGTCGACCACGAGTTTCGCGCCGACTTCGTTTGCGATTTCGCCAAAAGTTTTGAAGTCGATGATCCGGGAGTACGCACTCGCACCCGCCACGATCACTTTCGGTTGCTCGCGTTTTGCAGTCTCGCGAATGATGTTGAAATCGAGGCGCTCGGTTTCAGGATTGAGACCGTAGTGAACCGCCTTGAAAAGCTTTCCACTGAAGTTCACCGGACTTCCGTGAGTCAGGTGTCCGCCGTGAGAAAGACTCATTCCAAGAAGAGTGTCGCCAGGACTGAGAAGAGAAAGATAAACACCCATGTTCGCGCCAGAACCAGAGTGAGGTTGAACGTTTGCCGCTTCCGCACCGAAGAGTTCGCACAAGCGTTTGATCGCGAGATCTTCCGCCTGGTCGACGTAAACGCAGCCGCCGTAGTAACGCTTGCCCGGATAACCTTCCGCGTACTTGTTGGTCAGGATCGAGCCTTGCGCTTCGAGAACCGCCTTGGACACGTAGTTTTCAGACGCGATCAGTTCGAGTCCTTCTTCTTCGCGGGAAGATTCTTTTTGAATCGATGCAAAGATTTCAGGATCCTGGTCTTTCAGATTGTTCCAAAAAAAGTTCTGACCCATTACACGGCTCCTTTGAGTTTGTGGACGCGTCTTGCATGACGTTCGCCCAGGTCCGGTTCCGCTTTCAGGAACCCATCCACGATTTGAAGTGCGGTATCAAGGCCCACGATGCGGGCACCGATGCAGAGAACGTTTGCGTAATTGTGTTCGCGCGAGAGTTTCGCGACTTCAGGACTCTCGGCGAGTACTGCGCGGATTTCCGGGTGACGGTTGGCTGCGATCGAAACACCGACACCGCTTCCACAGAGAAGGATTCCGAGGCTTTCTTCCGCTTCGGATTTGCCCTTGTTTTGCTCAATCAGTTTCTTACAGAGTGCGTTTGCAAAATCCGGATAGTCAACGCTGTCCAGGTTATTGGTTCCAAGATCGGTGAAGGTGACTCCGAGGCGGGAAGCATTTGCCTTCAGTTTTTCTTTCAGTTCAAAACCGCCATGGTCAGCAGCAATCAGGATGTTCATTTTATGCCTCTAGTTTGGTGAAGAGCAGGGAAACGTTGGTTCCGCCGAAGCCGAAGCTGTTGGAAAGAACTGCGCGAACCGGCATCTTCACTGCTTTGTTCGGAGTGAAGTTCAGTTTCGTTTCCACGCATTTTGGATCGAGATTTTCAAGATTGATGGTTGGAGGGACGATCGAGTCGCGGATCGCAAGCACCGAGAAGGCGGCTTCGAGCGCTCCGGCTGCACCGAGAAGGTGTCCGGTCATGGACTTGGTCGAACTCACGTGAAGGGTTTTTGATTCTCCCAGCAGGCGGGAAATCGCCTGGGCTTCCTGCTCGTCTCCGAGCGGAGTGGAGGTTCCGTGTGCGTTCACGTAATCCACTTGGGATGGATCAAGATTTGCTTCTTGAAGCGCAAGCTTCATCGCACGGTAACCGCCGTCACCATCTTCCATTGGCTGGGTGATGTGATACGCATCGGAAGTTGCGGCATAGCCTGACACTTCGGCGTAGATACGGGCCCCGCGTTTTTTTGCAAATTCGTAATCTTCAAGAACGAGAACGGCTGAGCCTTCGCCGAGGATGAAACCGTCGCGGTCGGTGTCGAATGGACGGGATGCGCGGGAGGGTTCTTCGTTCCGGGTGGAGAGGGCACGCATGGCAGCGAATCCACCCACGCCGAGAGCACAGACCACGGCTTCGGATCCGCCTGCGATCATCACGGTTGCTTCTCCTCGCTGAATCGCACGAACCGACTCACCGATGGAGTGAGCGCTCGACGAACAGGCAGAGACGGAACAGGTGTTGATGTTCTTCGTGTTCAAGAGAATGGAAAGTTGTCCTGCTGCAAGGTTTGGAATGACCTGCGGGATGAAGAAAGGGGAGATGCGTTTGAAGCCCTTCTCCTTGTAGGTCTCGTAAGTATCTTCGATGCCGGGCAGACCGCCCATGCCGACACCGATGTTCATGCCGATCATCGCTGCATCGATCTGGTCGCGGGCTGAATCAAGGCCGGAATCCTGGTAAGCCTCAACCCCTGCCACGAGTGAGAGGAGGATGAAGCGGTCCATGCGACGGATGTCTTTTGGGTGTACGGCCTGCGTGACGGGAGGCTGATCCTTCCCACGCGGATAAATCGGTGTGGCGAGGGGGGCAGTCGGATCGAAGTTCTTCACTTCGCCTGCGATCTGAGCCGAGCAGGTGCTCGCATCAAACCGGGTGATCTTTTCGATTCCGGACTTGCCTTCGACTACGGCGTTCCAGGAGGTTTCCCGGTTCAGCCCAACCGGACTGACTACGCCAATTCCCGTTACAACAACTCTGTTTTTTCCGCTCGCTAGCATGCAGAAAATCTAACCGCGATTGCCCTGCATTGGGAAGCGCAAAAGGCGTTGTTGCGCCGCAGAAACCAGGCTTAAATGACGCCCAGATCACTTCCGGAAGAGAAGGTGGTGCTGGAGTCGATTGCCAAGCCGGTACAGCTGTTGATCGATACTTCTGGCGTGGTGCTTCCGCTCCAGCCTTTGATCGTCGAAGGAGCCGGTGCTTCCAAAGAGCTATCCAGGTAACGGTTCATCGCGGTCTTGAAACGGGAGCGGGCGATGAAGTTGCTGCAATCAGAAGTCAGGAGCTTCGCATCGGGAGCACCGGAATTCCACTGCAGGGTCTGGAACTGAGCCTTGATGAGACTGTCTTCCGTCTTTTTCGTGATCGGTTGACCGATCATCGCAAGGATGTCCCGGGTGGCTACGCAATATTCCATGATCTCACCGGCACGGTCGACTTGGGCTGCAGGGAGCTGGTCCCACTTCGGTTCCCACTTGGAAACATTCGCAGCAAGTTTAGCGATGTCGTTTCCGATATTGCCGAAGAATTTGCCGAGGCCTTTCTTGTCGCTGGTGTCCTTGATCGGGAACAGGTCAACGAGAAGTCCGTTTCCAATGAGTTTCGAAAGTTCCCCGGTCGTGCTCATCGGGCCACCGGCCTGAAGGTGGTTCCAGGAGAAGGCAGCGAGGAAGTTGTAGCGGACTTGGAGGAGGTAAACGAAGGAATCGGAGTATTGCTGAATCCGTTGTTCGTAGAGCGGAAGGCTGTGAACGTTGATCTTGTTGTTTTTCACGTCGTCGAGGTGACGAAGGCCATCGGTGATCGCGTTTAACATGGAGTATTCAGGGAAAGCCTGAACATCCTGAGCGTAGCGGTCCTGGATCGGATTGATCCGGTGAAGGGTGGCCGCAATCGCGTAAAGGGTCATCATGTTGTTATTGAGCGAGGTGGCACTGGTGCTGCTGCTCGCTTTTCTCAAGCTGGTGATGGTTTCAGTCAGCTCTTCTGCTGCTTTCAGGAAAAGAGTTTCGCGGTAAGACTGATCGGCCATGTCCGGAGTCCACACCTGGAATTCGAACGCTTGGTTGAACATGGAGCCGTATTTCAATTTACCAGCCATGGTGGGCTCGTTCTTCATGTCGTTGAAGATCTTTTCGCGGAGATCCGCAGTCGCACCCTGACGGGAAGCGTAGGTCGCGAACTCGAGGTCGTTCTGAACCGCCTGCTGATGGGCGTTTGATTCAACGATTCCAACCTGAGTCTGTTGAATCGTCGAAGCCATCTGACCCGTGGTCTGGTTCATGGCCTGGGTCGTTTTCTTCATGTCGTCCATGTTCTTCAAGGCGCTGCAGCCGACGAGGGACGATCCGATGGTTCCGAGTGCGATTAAATGAGAAATTTTCATGATGGCGTTTATATACTTAATTTATATAAAAATAAAGTGAATTCGTGTAAGAACGCCCGATTTAGCCCGGCTCAGGCTCAAATCGATTTTAAAGGGGGCTTGAATAAAAATGGGAACCTTCCGATAAAAGAAGGTTCCCGTTTTTATTCAAACTTCTGTCTGAAAAAAGAAGATTAGTGGTTCGCGCTGGATTTAGCGTTGATGTAAGAAATTACATCGCCCACGGTCTTCATTTTTTCTGCCTCTTCGTCAGGGATGTCCATGTCGAATTCTTCTTCCATGGTCATGACCAGCTCAACGATATCAAGGCTGTCTGCACCGAGATCTTCAATGAAAGAGGAAGCAGGTTTAACTTTGTCTGCTTCAACTGCAAGTTGATCACAAATAATGGTGCGGACTCTTTCTTCTGTATTAGTAGACATTGCTGTCGTCTCCTTTGTATTCAATTAACAATCTGACTCTTTTAATGCGGATCAGCCTAAATGTAAAGGCCGCCGTTTACCCCAATGACTTGTCCCGTGATGTAGCGTGAGGCATCAGAGGACAAAAATCCAACAATTTCGGCTACATCGCTTGGTTTTCCGAGCGATCCGAGCGGAATGTTTTCAATAATGGCTGTTTTTTGAGCTTCGGTTAATGCGTCAGTCATGTCGGTTTCGATATAACCCGGGGTGACTGCGTTCACGCGGACGTGACGGGACGCCAGTTCCTTCGCAAGACTCTTGGTGAACCCGAGCATGCCTGCTTTGGCTGCAGCGTAGGCAACCTGGCCTGCGTTCCCCATTTCTCCCACGACGGATGAAATCTGGATGATGGAGCCGTGTCTCGCGCGCATCATGATCTTCGCCGCTTCTTTTGCACAGAGAATGGAACTCACGAGATTGGTTTCAAGAGTGCGTTCAAGCGATTCTTTCTTCAGGCGGAGAATCAGCGTGTCTTCAGAGATTCCGGCATTGTTGACGAGAACGACGAGCTGCCCTTTTTTCACAATGGCTTCAAAAGCCTGGGTGATTTCTTCTTCTTTTGAAACGTCAAAGCGGAGCATTTCAGCGGTCCCGCCCAGCGATTCGATGCGCTTTACGACTTCCGCGGCGCGAGCCTCGTTTGAAAGATAGTTAACGATGACGTGATAACCCTGTTTACCGAGTTGCTCTGCGATGGCAGCGCCGATCCCGCGGGATGCGCCGGTGACGAGAGCAACTTTCTTCTGATCCTGTTTTTGATCCTGGCTCATGATTTCAAGGTTCCTTCCGCCGCTTTCAAGGTTTCGAGATCATAGATGGGATGGGTTTCAAAAGAAACGCCTTTGTTTTTTGCGATCCGCTTGGTCAGGCCTTGAAGAACCTTGCCCGGACCGAATTCGAAGGCAATCGGTGAGCCTTGGGTGAGCAGGGTTTCAACGCTTTGTTTCCAGAGAACGGCGTTATCCACCTGCTCGGAAAGGAGTGGGAACACCACGCCTTTTTCCGAAGTCACTTTCGCCGTGCGATTGGGAATGTAGGGAGTCGAGAGCGCGGTGAGTGCGCTTTGTGAACTCTTGAAGATGTCTTCCATTTCAAGGCGTGCGGGTTTCATGAGCGAGCTGTGGAAGGGAGCGCTCACGCTGAGTCGTTTCACCATTACGCCACGGATGCCGAGGCCGGAGATGAGTTTTTCGAGTGCATCGACCGCATCAACGGAACCAGAGACCACCACTTGTCCCGGAGCATTGAAGTTTGCGGCTTCAACCGTGCAATCCACTTGGGAGTCGGTACCCGACTTCTGGCGGGTTTCAGTTGCGTGAGCGGTTGCTTGTTTGCACCATTCGATCACTTGTTCGTCTTCGGCGCCAAGGATTGCGGCCATGGTTCCTTCGCCGACTGGAACGGCTTTCTGCATCGCTTTTCCACGGGCGTTCACCCATTGAATGGAATCGGCGAACGGAATCGCTTCGCAGGCAACGAGAGCCGAGTATTCGCCAAGTGAGTGACCTAGGTTCACATCCGTCTTGAGTCCGAGCTCCATTTCAGCAACCCGGAAGCAGCCGGTGGAAACCGCGAGGATTGCTGGCTGCGCATTCTCAGTCAGCATGAGTTCGCTTTCCGGTCCTTCGAACATGAGCTTTTTCAGATTGAAGCTCAGGGAGTCGGACGCTTCTTCGATGGTCTGACGGAACACGGTGAATTCATCGTAAAACTGGCGACCCATTCCGACGGTCTGGGACCCTTGTCCTGGAAAAAATCCTGCTTTCATTTCGTTTCTCCTTCGCATTTCTCAAATACGGCGGCAGCGGAAGTGAGGCCCGCACCACAGGCATTGAGAAGAATTTTGGAACCGGTTTTCAAAGTTTTCATTTTCTCTTCAAGTGCAACGAGCATGGATGCACTGGAAAGATTGCCCACCCGTTCGATATTGGTCAATACCTGCTCCGGACGGAAGGAAAGACCGTTTGCTGCCCGTTCAATGATTCTCAGGTTTGCCTGGTGGGGGAGGTAGTAATCGATGTCGCTGGTTTGAAGCGAAAGCGTGTTCAGGAGCCCGAGGCTTGAACGTTTGAACTCGGGCACGACTTTTCTGAAAAGCTCGGGGCCTTTCATTCTGAAACTGTCGGGGCTGCCGTCTCCGCTTAAGACATGAGCGTCGTCGACTTTTGCTTCGAAGGTTTCCCCATGAACTTGAAAAAGAGTTTCAGGGGATTTCTCTTTCGTCAGCACCACGGCCGCGATCGCATCTCCGAACAGCATTGCAGTGCCCGGATCCTCTTTGTTCAGAATCGGAGAGAGCCATTCGGAAACCACGATGAGAATGTTGTTGAACGGAAGATATCGCGCGGTTTTGAGTGCGGCGAGGAAGCCGGTGCTCGGCTGGAAGAGATCCAGTGTGAAAAGAGTTTTCTCGGGGGTGCTGAAAGACTGGTTGAGCTTTGCAAGATAGCGCTGACTCAGGCTTGGAATCGCGTGATACGGCGAAGAGCGAACGGTGATGATCGCATCGATCTTTTTCCACCGGTCGGGAGTGAAGGAGGATTGAAGCAGATCGCTTCCGAGGTTTGCTTCTTCGTTGAGAGAGGCGGGACCTTGTCCCAGGCGGTTCAGGTCGAACCAAGGGCGGGTGCGGATGCCCGAGCGTGAGAAAACCCACTCATCTGCTGTGTCGGGAGTGAAGCCCTGGGGGCGGGAGTTTTCGTCGATCAAAATGCAAAACTCCCGATTCGAAACAAAGTTCGTCGGGAGTTTCGTCAAAATGGATTGAACGAACAAGCTCATGGGCTTCGAGCTCTACTTATCTTGATGATCAATTAAGCGCGAGCGGAAGTGGATTTTGCTTTTTTCGCGCGTGTTACATAAAGGCCTTCTTTGATAGCCTTGATGGAAACAGTGTGCGTGCGAACTGGAAGGTGAGTGAACTCACAAGTTGTTCCAGCTGCATCTTCTTGTTTGTAAGCTGCGGAATAACGGCGCATGTCGCGACGACTGCGAGATGATTTTTTCTTAGGAACTGCCATGGTCGAACCCTTTCATTAAAAAAATTTAGAACATTGAAGTTCGACCAAAACCGAGAAGTTGTCAAGAAAAAGCTTGACGCCAGGTTACGAATCAGGCACCCCATAAGACTAGGGTAATTGCATCTTTATGAAAAAAGTAAAAGCCGGCTCAAAAGCAAAAAAAGTAAATAAAATCAAAGCGAAGAGCTCTCCCGTCCTCGGCAAGGTGAAAAGCCTGGCCAAGGGGCTGGTCAAGGCAATGTCGGCTAAGCCGGCAAAAAAACCTTTAGCGAAGGTTGCTCCCAAGGCTCAGGCGAAGCCAGCCAAGCCTGCTCCGAAGGTTGAAACCAAGCACGCGGCCCCGAAAAAGGGCGTTCCGACTCCTCCGGTGAAACCATCTGCGAAAGCGGCAGTAGCCCCGGCAAAGCCTGACAAAAAAGATTTAAAAGGCGCGAAGGCGGCTGCTCCGGTAGTGGCTGCGGTTCTCACGAAGCCGGCAAAAGCCGCCAAAGGCGAGAAGCCGGCGAAAGGCGTGAAAGTTCTTTCTGCCGAGCAGATGGAAAAACTCTGCCGCGAGACGAACTGTGAAAATCAGGCGACCACCAAAGGTTACTGCCGTCTCGATTACATCAAGAACTGGAAGAAGATCAAACGTAAGGAAATGATCCTGAAAGAAGGAAAACTCAACCAGTACATCGAAGAGCTGGTGAGCAAATATCCTGACAAGTACATCGAAGTCATTCGCCAGGACCTTTCCACCGAAGTGAACTTCACCAAGGTCATTCATGATCTCGAACTTGATGAGTCCATCGATGATCTGGACTACGATAGTGATTCCATCGATTCTCTGATCGGAAGCGTTTCCAAGAGCTCCGAAACCGGATTCGACGACGACGAGTTCTAAGCCTCGAAGTCAGTAAAAAAGTTAAAAAAAAGCTCATTTCCGGCGGAAATGGGCCTTTCTTGTTTCAAGGCTCAGAGCGGATTATCGATAGTGAATGCGTGAGTGTCTGATCGGCCCCTTTGTTTCAGGCGGTTTTTCGTTTATTGTGCGGGGGCCACTGATAGTTCACATTCTCGCAATGCTCGAGTTTTTCCCGGAGAGTCTGGATGAGAATGTCCATGTCGTAGGGCTTTCCCACAATCTCAAGAGCGTTTTTTTCACCCGTGATTTTTTCAAGCTGTACCTTGTTCGTCGTGGTGATGATCACGCAGCGTTCGTCCATTGAGTGAGTGTCCGTGAGCAATCGCAGAAAGGTCAGGTTTCGATCATAGGGAGGGGGAATATCATAGAGGATGATGGTAGGGTTGTGGTCCTCGATGAACTGGACAAAGTCCTCTTTGCCCTTCTTGAACTCCGTGACGATGGCAGTAATGGTGGTGAAGCCCTCGGTTCGTAAATACTCTTCCAGGGTTTCTAAAATTTCAGCCGTGCCGTTTAAAATGGCAATCACAGGAGGGGATGGATGTGGTTCCATACCTTTGTATTCTGCACGTTTCAAGCCGGCACCTGCCCTGCTTGAATGAAACGGATGGGATGGGCCTAATGTTTGATCGGACCGTTCTGGCCGGAACCGCCGCCTGATTTCACGGCTTTGATCGCGTCGAGGCGTTCTTCGAGGAACTCTTCAGCTTCGAAGTCTCCGTCGGTCAGAGATCCCTTTTTCTTGTATTCCGGATCGTTCTTGCTCAGCCACTCTTCGGTCAGCGCGTCGAGTTCCGGGTTGGACTTGTCCATTTTCACCCAGACACCGACCTTTGCTTCCGGTGCTTCGAGTTTGGTCCACTCGAAAGGCGCTTCTTCAAGCGCGCTTAAGGAACGGGAGGCAAGCTGCTCGATTTTTTCGTGATCTTCCGGATCCAGGTAGTGCTCAAATACGCCGCCGACAGCGTCGAGAGCGGCAGAAAGGGTGTTTTCGAGGCCGGGCTCAGGAATGTTTGGCAGGTAATCAACGCTTGCGTAAACGGTCGTTGCAGCAAGGTTTCCGGTGCCTAAGGAAAGGGTGATCGCGAGGAGGACCTCGTCGCCATAAATCGCACCGTAAGATTTGAAGCGGGCGTCGGGATAGAGTGTCTTCAGATGAGTCAGTCCCTTTTCCATGGCGTTGGTGAGAGTGCTCTCAACCAGCTTCAGATAGTCGGCTGGAAGGTCTGCGGACGGAAAAGTACTGTTTAAACGGCGATCCCATTTCATGGGAGTTTTTTAGCCCTATTGGCCTGATTTGTACAGAAAATAGGAAGGGAATGTCCGCCTTGGATTAAAGGAATTTAATTACCGGGATGGGGTGAAATTCGATACGCATGATCCCATGAAAGTAGCCGTCTGTTACGTGAATCCGATCGAATTCCATGGAACCCACCTCACCCTCCGCAATGATTATGAGATCAGCCGCGGACTGACCGAGCGCCTGATTGGGCGGCTTCAAAAGCGGATTCCAAACATTGAAGTTTCTTCCGTTCATGACATCCAAAAGGGTTGTGATGCTGCGAAAGGTCCGGGCACAGAACAGACTTCGCTCAGCGAACTGAGGCAGACGATTCTCACGGCCTGCGAGGAAATCGAGCGATCCCGTCCTGACTTTGTTCTTTTCATGACCTTTCACGGATCACCCAAGCACGCGCGCGCGATTCAGAGCGGAGTCAATTATTTCAAGCGCCGTGGAATCCCGGCGTATAATCCGTTCAATATCATGCTCAAGATGGTTCGGGATTATGTGCCGTCTGTGGCTGACGGAGTCGCAAACCTGATTCCGGACAGACATTTTGCAGAAGAATGGCAGAAGAGAATGCCGGAAGACTTTCACGGTGGACTGTTTGAAACTTCGATCATGCTGGCCTGTGATCCGACCAAGGTGGATCCGAACTACAAGAACCAGCCGGATTGTCCGCAGTGGAAGGTTCCTTTTGTCCTGAAGTCCATCATCGGACTCACCCGGACCATTGGTTTCGATACTTTCTCCCGCGATTTGAGCCTGATTGCCGATGCGGTCAGCTGGGTGAGAACTGAACCGTATTACGGTTATACGAGTGCGCCTCGCTACGCGACGGCTGAAATCGGCGAGTTTTTCATTGGCAAGTTCATGCCGGATTATGAAAAATATTTTCTCGAAATTCTTCAGGGACGCGGCGCCAGTCCGAAGCCGGTGCTTCAGTGGACAACGCTCATCTCTCCTGATGGCGGTTCAGTTTAAAAAAAGGTATCCGATTACTTATTAAAAAAGGTATCCGATTACTTATTAAAAAAGGTATCCGATTACTTATGGAGGTGCTGCGCGACAATCCGTGCACGCACCGCACCTCCATAAGTAATCGGATACCTTTTTAAACGCACCGCACCTCCATAAGTAATCGGATACCTTTTTAAATCACGCCTTCGCGGACGCGGTTTAGTTCTGGCGGGAATTCATTCAATTTTACGTTTAATTTAAGTTTTTTCTGATCACGGAGCACGCTGAACTCGACCGAGTCGGTGGGCTTTGATCTGGAGAGTTCCTTTTCCAGTTGGCCGAATTCGTTGATCTTCGATCCATTCAATTCAAAGATGATGTCGCCTGGTCTCAGATGTGCGAGATCAGCCGGTGCGCCTTCAACCAGATTCAGAATCAGGACTCCGGCCTTGAGTGGAAGATCGAAAGAGTAGGCGAGAGCGGGCGTGATTTGTCTGGTGATGACGCCAAGCCATGGTCGTGGAACCCGTCCGAATTTTTTAAGGTTGGAGAGTACTTCTTTTGCATCGTTGATCGGAATCGCAAAACCGATTCCGCCGAACTGACCGGAAGCGGAGAAAATGGCGGAGTTGATTCCGATGACTTCTCCCTGGGTATTGAATAGCGGACCGCCCGAGTTCCCTGGATTGATCGCAGCATCGGTTTGAAGATAATTATCAAAAGGGCCCTGACCGATGTTCCGGTTTTTGGAGGAGATGATTCCGGCTGAAACCGAGTAGTCGAGTCCGAACGGGTTTCCGATCGCGATCACGGGTTCACCGATTCTCACTTTTTCTGAATCCCCGAATTTGACTGAAACCAGTTTTGGCGGAACAAGTCCGGTCTTGTCCCGGAGCTGAAGAAGAGCGATGTCGGATTTGAAATCCTTCCCGACGATGCGGGCGCTGAACTGGCGTTTGTCCTTCAAGGTGACTTCGATTTCCACTGCGCGGTTTTCAATCGCCTGTTCCACTACATGATAGTTGGTCAGAACGTAGCCATCCGAGTCGATGATGAAGCCTGTTCCGAGCGCTCCCGAGGACTGTCCTTGGGGGATTCCATTGTTTTGAAGAAAGTTTTCCCAGCCCTGCATGCGGAAGGCGTCGCGCTGGCTCATCTTGGTTGAAATGTGGACGGTGGCGGGCGAGATGCGATCTACGAGGTCTGGAAGTTCGGAGGGTGTGAAAGGGCCTGCAAGAGCCGGGGATGAGATCAATGCGGCGAGTAAGAAAAGGGTGATCTTGTGCATATTTAAGAAATAAGGCGACCTTCGGTGGGTTGCAAGCCCGATCTCAATCCATTAGGATGAACCCACTATGAAAGACATCGTTATTGTTGGTTATGCCCGTACTCCCATTGGTAGTTTTCAAGGTGCCCTGTCGTCACTGACGGCTCCGAAACTTGGAGCTCATGCAATCAAGGAAGCTCTGGTTCGCGCGAACGTGAAGCCGGATCAGGTTTCTGAAGTCATCATGGGGAACGTACTCACGGCAGGGATTGGCCAGGCGCCAGCCCGCCAAGCGGCGATCTTCGCCGGCATTCCCAATTCAACTCCTGCACTCACCGTGAACAAGGTTTGCGGCAGCGGCATGAAAGCGATCATGCTCGGAGTTCAATCCATTCTTACCGGTGACAGCGACATCGTGGTTGCAGGCGGACAGGAAAGCATGACTAATGCGCCTTATCTTCTTCCAACAGCGCGCGGCGGTTTCCGCATGGGGAACGCTCAGGCGGTTGACTCCATGATCAATGACGGCCTCTGGGATCCGTACAACAACCAGCACATGGGTAACTGCGGAGAGCTCTGCGCGAAAGAGAAAGGCTTCACTCGTGAAGCTCAGGATGCTTACGCGATTGAAAGTTTCAAACGCGCTCAGAAAGCTCAGGCGGAGAACAAGTTCTCAACCGAGATCGCTCCGATCACCCTCCCGTCTGGAAAAGGCGAGAGTGTTGTAGTTGCACAGGACGAAGGTCCTTCCAAAGTTAAATTCGATAAAATCCCGACTTTGAAGCCAGTGTTCGACAAGGCGGGAACCATCACTGCGGCAAACGCGTCCACCCTCAATGATGGTGCGGCTGCGGTTGTACTCATGAGTGCTGACAAGGCGAAGGCCATGGGAATCAAACCGATCGCGAAAATCGTTTCTTCCGCAACCTTCTCCCACGCGCCGGAATGGTTCACCACCGCTCCGATTCCTGCGATGAAAAAAGCAGTTGAAAAAGCAGGCTGGAAAATGAGTGACATCGACCTCTTCGAAGTGAACGAAGCATTCGGTGTCGTTGCGATGGCTGCACAGAAGGATCT